>JAEEGG010009975.1_pt1 | contig 21110 bp, 19 predicted proteins | sample 9134161 | NCBI WGS metagenome assembly JAEEGG01 (sample SAMN16246543, study PRJNA631951) | gut metagenome | biome: gut microbiome; feature: rumen; material: CR-attached | host: Bos | place: Iran: Karaj | collected 2018-10
GTCCGCGTGGTATCCGCTGGGGGTACATCTGCACACGGCGTTGATCTCTTTGCAGGCAAGCATATCGTCGAGCGTGTCGAATATGCGCAATCCGCCGTGCGACGCCGAAACGCGTTCCGCCGAATCGCGGTTGACGTCAGTTATGCCTGTTATCTTTGCTTTATCGGCGAGCGACGAAAGCGCGTTGATATGGAATTCCGATATCATACCGCATCCGACTATGCCGAAACCGAGCCTTTTTTGAGCCATTTTCGTATTATCTCCGTTTTTCGTTCTTGGTATATTTTACAACCAAACATTCAAAAAGTCAATAAAAATTCGTGTATCCCTACAAATATTACCCGAAAATGGAATTTTATCAAACTAAAATTTCAAAACCTATTGACTAAAAGAGCGTTTTGTAGTAATATGAATAAAATGTTACAGAAAGAGGTTTTAGCTATGCGCATTTATAATTTTTCCGCAGGTCCTTCAATGCTTCCGCTGCCCGTGCTCGAACAGGCCGCACGCGAAATGACGGATTACAACGGTTCCGGTATGTCCGTTATGGAAATGAGCCACCGTTCCCCCGTTTACGAAGCCATCATCAATCAGACCGAATCGGATTTCCGCACGCTGCTCGGCGTACCCGAAAATTATAAAGTCCTGTTCCTTCAGGGCGGCGCTACCACCCAGTTTTCCGCCGTTCCGCTCAACCTTATGAAGACCGGCAAAGCCGATTACATAGTGAGCGGTTCGTTTTCCGGCAAAGCCGCAAAGGAAGCCGAAAAATACGGCCAGGTGACTGTGCTCGCCTCTTCCAAAGCCGATAATTTCACCTACGTTCCTTACGTTGACAAATTCTCGCCCGACGCCGATTACGTCCATATCTGCTACAATAACACCATTTACGGCACCACGTTCCACTACGTCCCCAAGACCGGCGACATCCCTCTCGTCGCCGATATGTCTTCCTATATAATGTCGCAGCCCGTCAACGTAAAGGATTTCGGCGTCATCTACGCCGGCGCGCAGAAGAACATGGCTCCCGCCGGACTCACCGTCGTCATCGTGCGCGAAGATCTGCTCGGCTTCGCCCGTCCCGAAACGCCCGTGATGCTCGACTGGAAGATCCAGGCCGACAACGGTTCTATGTACAACACTCCGCCCGCTTATACCATTTACGTAGCTGGTCTGGTTTACAAGTGGCTGCTCGGTCTCGGCGGCCTTGAGGAAATGAAGAAGATCAACGAGCGCAAAGCCAAAGTGCTTTACGATTATCTCGATCAGTCCAAACTCTTCAAGCCCACGGCAAAAAAAGAAAACCGTTCGCTTATGAACGTCTGCTTCGTCACCGGCGACCCGGATCTCGACAAGAAATTCTGCTCCGAAGCCGCGGCAAACGGTTTCGTCAACATCAAAGGGCACCGTTCCGTGGGCGGCATGCGCGCTTCCATTTACAACGCAATGCCCGAAGAAGGCGTCAAAGCTCTCGTTGAGTTTATGGATAAATTCGAAAGGAACAACAAACAATGACAAAGATAAAGCTTTACAATAAAATCGACAAAGCCGGGTTAAGCCGTTTCGATACCGAAAAATACGAACTCGGCGAAGATCTTGCGGAATACGAAGGCATAATGGTCCGTTCCGCCGCGCTCCACGATGTGGAATTTCCTTCCTCGCTGCGCGCCATCGCACGCGCCGGCGCCGGCGTCAACAATATCCCCATAGATAAATGCGCCGACGAAGGCATAGTCGTGTTCAACACCCCAGGCGCCAACGCCAACGGCGTAAAAGAGCTTTCCGTCGCCGCGCTGCTTCTCGCTTCGCGCGATATCGCCGGCGGTATTGAATGGTGCAAATCGCTTATCGGCACGCCGGATATCGCAAAGCAGGTCGAAAAAGGCAAATCCGCGTTCGCAGGTCCCGAACTTTTGGGCAAGACGCTTGGAGTCATAGGCCTGGGCGCCATAGGCGGCATGGTCGCCAACACCGCGACCTCGCTCGGTATGACCGTTATCGGCTGCGACCCGTATATCACCGTCAACGCCGCGTGGAGCATTTCGAGAGCCGTCATCAAAGCCAACGCTTACGACGAAGTGTACGCCGCTTCCGATTATATCACGATCCACGTCCCGTCCAACGATTCCACCCGCGGGATGATCAACGCCGACGCCATAGCAAAAATGAAAGACGGCGTGCGCATCATCAACCTCGCGCGCGGAGACCTCGTCAACGCCGCCGACCTCAAAGCCGCGCTCGATTCCGGCAAAGTCGCAAGCTACGTCACCGATTTTCCCGACGAAAACATACTCGGCTGCAAGAACACCGTGTGCATCCCGCATCTCGGCGCTTCCACCCCCGAATCCGAAGAAAACTGCGCTCGCATGGCGGCCGACGAACTTATCGATTTCTTCGAAAACGGCAATATCCGCAACAGCGTGAACTACCCCGCCATCTCCCAGCCGCGCAGCACCGCGCACCGGATCATCGTTCTTCACAAGAACATCCCTTCGATGGTCGCGAGCGTTTCTGCCGTGCTCGGCGCCGACAAAGTGAACATCGACTCTATGTCCAACCGCTCCAAAGGCAACTACGCCGTCACCATCATAGACCCAGATTCCGAGGTCACTCCCGAGGTTGCGAAAGATATTTCCGATATAAACGGCGTTATAAGAGTCAATATTATCGCTTAATATAATAAAATTAACAAAGTTTTGTTGACTTTTTTCACATTTTGTTCTATAATTTATGAGCATACGTCTGTATGCTCATAATTTTTGCCGCGCTCGAAGAAGGTGAACGTAATGGCGGGCAGCGTTTTCGAACGCGTTGAAAAGAAATATATAATCAGCAGCTCGCAGTACGATTCGCTTATGCAGACTATCCCCGAGCTTTGCGTGCCCGACATATACCCCGAATCGGATATATGCAGCGTCTATTACGACACGCCCGACCACCTGCTCATCCGGCGTTCGCTCGACAAGCCCGTTTACAAGGAAAAACTGCGCATAAGGTCGTACGACGTCCCTACCGGCGACAGCCCCGTGTTCGTGGAGCTAAAAAAGAAACTGCTCGGCACCGTTTACAAACGCCGCATAAGCTTGAAGTATTCCGACGCTATGGAGTTTTTGAACAGCGGCGGCAAATGCAAAGAGAATCTTACTCAAATAGAAAAAGAGATATCCTACTGTTTCGACCTCTACCGTTCGCTTCAGCCCGCGATGTTCATTTCATACCACCGGAAATCATTTGTAGGCATCAACGATTACGGGCTCAGGATCACGTTTGACAACGACGTGCTTTCGCGCACGACCGAGCTTGAGCTGGCAAAAGGCATATGGGGCGACGAAGTGCTCGCCGAAGGCCATTACATAATGGAGATAAAAACGCTCAACTCTATGCCGCTTCGCCTTGCCGAGGCGCTCGACAAAAACAGGATCTTCCCCGGTTCGTTTTCAAAATACGGCACCGCCTACAGGCGCCTCACAGAACAGACAGCAATTAACAAAGGAGTAAAGCACAATGTTTGATAAACTCTTCGAATCCATAATTACCAAAGAATCTTCGCCTTCTTCGTATTTCTTTATCTGCCTGGGCGTGGCGCTGGTACTCGGTATCGCCGTCAGCCTGGCGTTCATGTACAAGAACCGTCACACCAAGTCGTTCGTCATCACACTCGCGGTCATCCCCGCGATAGTCGAACTGCTTATAATGATGGTCAACGGCAACATCGGCACCGGCATCGCGGTAGCGGGCGCGTTTTCGCTCGTTAGGTTCCGTTCGGCGCAGGGCTCCGCGCGTGAGATCGTTTTCGTCTTCCTCGACACTTCGTTGGGTATTGCGATCGGCACCGGGTACATATGGGTCGCCGTCATGTTCTGCATCGTGATCCTCGCTTTCACGCTGCTACTCACCACGCTCGGCTACGGCGAAGCGAAAACGTGTGAACGCGAACTCCGCATCACGATCCCCGAATCGCTCGATTACACCTCCGTGTTCGACAAAGTGTTTGAAAAATACACTTCCAAAAACGAACTCTGGAAAGTCCGCACGACCAATATGGGTTCGCTCTACAAACTTTCTTACCGCATATCGCTTAAAGACGCAGCTCAGGAAAAAGAGTTCATCGACGATCTGCGCGTGCTCAACGGCAACCTCGATATACTCTGCAGCAGAGATATTTCCGATTCCGAAGACAATCTCTGATGAATAAAACAGCAAACCGCCCGAAGCGTGGCTTCGGGCGGTTTTCGTTGTGTTTTGCTTGTTATCAGTTGCTTTCGTATCTTTCGATTATCTCTTCGATCTTGCTTTCCGCTGCGGGAAGGATCGACTGGAGGTTGGAAACGAACTGATCCGGCGACGAGACGCTGAACACGCCGTCGAGTATATTGTAAACGTGCGCCAGATCGTAATGGATACCGCTGAATATGATATCGAGCATCCTTTCGTCGTCGAGCGTGTTCATATCCTTACCTTTGAGAGTCGCGTCGTAGTAGGCCTTGGTAAGATAATTCTTGCCGCCCGCCGCCATAAGGTCGAGCATATACGCCGAAAATTCAGCGTTTTCTACGTTTTCAGGAATGCACACGCCGTAAGCCAAGTTGCTGCATCTGCAGTAATAGCCTTCCTGTTCCGTTTCGTATTTGGGAATGGGAACTATACCGTAAGTGACGTCGTAAGGTCTGAACTTTTTGAGCGCGGAAAACGCGAAGCAGTAGAACAGCACCTGATCTTCGCCGAACATCTGCACGGTCTTGTTCCATTTATCGGTCTGGTCGGAAAAATCGCTTACGTTGACTGTCCAGGTGCCCTTTTCGTTGGCGTAGGTCAGCGCTTTCTGAGCCACGTTGACAGTGCGTTCGCTTTTGCCTATGGTGACTATGGGATAATCGTTGGCGTCTTTACCCATTACCATTTCGCCGCTGCCGAAATAGAGCGCAGCGCCGCCGCCGAGGCAGCCCCAGAAATCGTGTTCGTCCATCACGCCGTCGTCTTCGACCTGGTGTGTGACTGCCTTAGACATCTCGTACAGTTTGTCTATTGTCCATTCGCCGCTGTCGACGAGATCGTACATGTTGACGTCGGGATAATAGTTTGCCATAAGCTTTTTGTTGAAAGCTATGCCGTTGGAAACGATCCTCTGCATAATGGAAATATCGCCGGTGGAAAAGTAGATCTTGTGTGCGATGGAAAGGCTTTCGTTGGCGTTCTGATCCCACCACGGAGCGTAGATATCGAGATATCCTTCAAACTCGCACAGATCGTAAAGGTTGCCGTCTTCAGCAAACGCGACGACCCCGGACATAAACGGCATCGCGGCGTCGCATATGGGATCGGCTGCGAGCGAAGTGCGCAGGCTGGTCACCACATTGTCGACCGCGACCGCTTTTACGGTGATGCCGTATTTGTCTTCTATTTCGCGGTTGCGCATATCGACCGCTTCGCGGATCTTATCGTCTGTGGTCTCATAGAGCGATTCGATCTCTTCGCTGAAATAGGTCGTTTGTACGTTATTGTTGTAAACGAGTACGCGGAACTCTTTTCTGTCTTTCCATTCTTCTTTGAACGGAAGCTGATTTTTGTTTACGTAGACGCCGTTTTCATCGCGGTACGGATCATCGGTTGTTTCCGAAACAGGTTCGGTCTTGGATTCATCCGCCGCCGAAGAGTCGTCAGCCGGAACGGAACTTTCTTCTTTGGAATCTTCGGCAGGTTTGTCGCTTCCGCAAGAAGCCAGAAGCAGTGAAAACAGCATAGCGAATACGCAGAGTATTGCGATAAGTTTTCTCATAATGAATTCCTTTCTGTTTTTATTGCATTTATGATTTTACCATATTTGCGCCGATATGTCAATCCAAAAAAAGCATATTTTGTATTGACATAGTCAAAATAAAAACTATAATTATAGAAAAGAGGTGTATAAATATGATAAACGAAAAAGCGTACGGGCTCGGCAGCAAAAGATCGGCGATACGCGAGCTGTTCGAATACGGCAGAAAGCGCGTTTCGGTCGTGGGCAAAGAAAACGTCTGCGATTTTTCGCTCGGCAACCCCAGCGTTCCCTCGCCGCAGGCGCTTAAAGAAGCGTATATAAGGCTTTTGGAACTTCCCCCGCTCGAAACTCACGGCTACACTTCCGCCGCCGGCTGCGACGAGCTCAGGGCCGCGCTAGCGCGCAACGTCGCTGATACGTTCGATACCGAAGCATACCCGCAGGATTTCTACGTGACATGCGGAGCCGCCGCCGCGCTGACTTCCGTCATGGGCGCGCTGACGATCGGCGATAACACGGAATTCATAGAGCTGGCGCCGTTATTCCCCGAATACAGGTGCTTCGCCGAAACGAGCGGTGCGAAGCTGCGCGTCGTCGACGCAGACGGAAAAGAGTTCCAGATAGATTTTGAAAAGCTCGAAAAAGCCATAAATGTAAACACCCAGGCGGTCATTGTGAATTCGCCCAACAACCCTTCCGGCGTCGTTTATACCGAATTCACCGTAAAACGCCTCGCCAAACTGCTGTCGCTCCGCAGCGAAGAATACGGCAAACCCATCTATATCATATCCGACGAACCTTACAGAGAGCTCGTGTACGGCGGCGTGAAGGTCCCGTTCATACCGAAATACTACCCGAACACGGTCGTGTGCTATTCGTACAGTAAAAAGCTTTCGATCCCGGGCGAACGTATCGGTTACGTTTACGTCCCGCAAAACGCCGCGGATAACCGCAGACTTTTCGACGCCGTGGCGGGAGCCGCGCGCGCCTACGGTTACGTCTGCGCGCCGTCGCTCGTCCAGCGCGTCATCGCCGCTTGCGTCGACGTGCCGCCCGATCTGACGGTATACGAAACCAACCGCGATATCCTTTACAACGGGCTGACCGAAATGGGATATTTCTGCGCCAAGCCCGACGGAGCGTTCTATCTGTTCGTCAAGACCCCCGAAAACGACGGCGAGGCATTCTGCGAACGCGCCAAGCAAAAGGATCTGCTCGTGGTGCCCGGCGCCGGATTCGGCTGCCCCGGTTTCGTGAGGATATCGTATTGCGTGGATACCGAAGTTTGCTTACGCTCGCTGCCCGTATTCAAAGAGCTTATCGAAAAAAACGGATAAATAAACCGATATAAAAATCATCCCGGCGCCTGATTCAGGCGCCGGGATTCGCTTGTTTATTTGGCTTTTTGCTTTTTCTTTTTCGCAATAAGCACGGCGGCGATCATACACACGGCGAGCGCGGCGGCAGCGATCAACGCGACCGTTACGGCGCTCATACCGCCCGAACCGCTTTCGCCCGCGGAACTTTCTTCAGCTTCTCCGGAAGGGATAACTTCCGCCATCGGGAGTTCTTCGGTGTAATACCTGCACTCGGGAACGTATTCGGGGACGTCCTCGTACACGGCGGTGAACGTCTGATCTTTTGACGGTTTTATTGGGAAGCTCACTTCGTTGCCGTCTTCGTCTTCCCAGCATACGAAACGTTTGCCTGCGATATACGGTTCGCCGGGCGATTCGAAATCGGCTCCCTGAGCGGCGTCATATCTGCGCACCGCGTCGCCGGAAACGAACGTGAGCGCACACCCCTTGGGCTTGCCCAGGAAGGCGTAATTGAACGTCACTTCCTCGAACTGCACGGCGGCGGTGAAATTGACCTGGCGTAAAGTGTCGCCGGCGGGGATGAGCTTTGAAAGATCGAGATATCCGTACATACTTCCGTACAGATCCGAAGGCATCGAATAGTCCTTGTAACCGAACTTTTCGTAAAGATCGAGCGCGAAATGCAGCCGCTTGCCGGAAGAAGTGTTTAAGCACATCCCCCATTTGACGGCGTACGGAACGCTAAACGAAACATACAGATACGGGTATTCGCTGATATTCGCGTTTTCGGGTTTCCACACTACGGTCACCCAGTTGCACTCGTTCGTGGTGGGCATAAGATGCAGCGCGCGGTTTTCGTCGATCGACGCGGCGAACGTGCTCGTGCCGCTTGTGCGCGTAAGAGCCGAAGCGCTCGGCGGAATAAGGTCGACCGCTTTTTCCGCCACGTCGGCAGAAGGTGCGTCGCCGTTCGATCCTATGAACAAGGTGGGTTCGCAGCCGGCGTACCAAATCTCGCCGTATGTATTGTCGTAAGGCGTCGTGACGGTTTGATCCGGGTTTGCGGCTGTTTTATATGAATTGTTCGCAAAGTCGTCATTGAGCAGCGTGAAATCCGAATAAACGTTTTCAGATACGGCAAAGCAAACGTCGTATCCTTCGGCGATATCTGTCTTTTCGGCGCCGTACGCAACGCGGAACGCGCTCGTTTTTACCGTCTGCGTATTCGATATGAGATCGAGCTGATAGACGTTGTTGTCTATATACTGCGCGTAATAGTTTTCTATATCGTAATAAGGCGAATACGTCCTGAAAACGAGCTGGCCGGAGGTGGTCACGGTGAGCAGACGGACGAATCCTTCGCCGTCGCAAGTGCAGTTGTTTATTATGTGCTGCGGCCCGCGATTCAGCTCCGCGAACTGGTAATCGTGCAGTATTTCAAGTATCTTTCGGTCGGAGCCGGGGACTTCCCGCCATTGACTGCAGGCGCCTTCGGAATGTCCGCAGAGTATCATTTTTACGTTTTCGTTGGCGAAGGCGATCTCGTTGAGCATAGTCCTCGCCTTATCGCTGAGCAGCATTCCCTGCGCGTTTATATACTCGTGCGTGGCAAGTATGGCGTTGCGGTTCGGGTAGGCTTTGAGCACGGCGTTCGCCCAGGCGACAGTGTCGGGATCGGCGTTTTTGCCGTAACCGAAACAAAGGATGACGAAATCGTAGCCGCCGAGCGAAATGAGGTCGTAGTGGCATTCGTTCTGATTTATCGCGCCGCCGAAGCATTCCTGCGAACTGTAGCGCGACGCCGGGAAATACTTGTGGTAATACTCGTAATTCAGTTTGTCGTGCTCGACGTCGTGGTTCCCCGCCAACACCCCGTTGGGGACTCCGGCGTCGTCGATTATCTTCTGCATCTTATCGGCGACGGCGTATTCTTTTTCGGCCTCTTCCCTGGTGCGCGCGTCGTCGACGAAGTCGCCGGTGTAAAGCGCGTATGCGATATTACCGGCTTTGTACTGTTCGACCGTATATTCGGAAATGCTTTGGTAAAGGAAATTAAGGTCGTCGAAAGTCGAATAATACTGCGTGTCGGTGTGCCAGAGTATGGTGTCGCTCCCGTTTCCTATCAGTTCGGGCGCGATCCGTACGCGCGCCTTATCCCCGCTCGCGTATCCGCTTTCTTTGATCACGAGAGGAACCGTCACGGCGGTACCGCTTGCAGCTGCCGCGAGCTTTTCCCATTCGTTTGCCGCGTAATTCCACGCGAGTACCGCGTATTTGCCGCCGTTGCCGGTCTGCGACGTGCAGTTGATGTAGACGGTATCCGAATCGACGCCTTCGAGATCTATAAGGAACGACTGATACGGCGAAAAACCGTCGTCCATTTCGTCGAATGCGGCAAGCCTTTCGTCCGTACAGCCGAGCGCGTCGCCGCAGGCCGCGTTTCCGCCCAGATACAGATTTATGTTCTTTATAAGTCTGGCGCCGTAGATATCGCCTTCTCCGCTTATAGCGCCGTTTTCATATACCGGCGAAACGGGCGCGTTCGACGCGTATTCGAAGAACGCGTAAGCGTAGCCTTCGTTGCCGAGCTTGTCTTTGGTATAAACGCACAGCGTGTGCCTGCCGTCGCTTATCTTGGCGGAAGAAAGATCGTATTCGCCCGCCTTGTACGCGGTGTAGACTTTTCTGTCGTCGAGCGTGACGTACGCCTTTGAAAAGCCCGAAACGCTGTCGGAAAACGTGATCGTGAGATCGTCGTTCGAAGTAAGGTATTCCCTTCCCGCAAACGCTATTTCGGCGCGCGGCGCCTGATTGTTTACGATTATCGTATCGGTCTCGTCAAGATATTTGCCGGTTTCGGGGACGTAGAACTTTATAACGTTTTCCCCTTCGGGAAGTTCCGTCGTATCTATTTCGTAAATGATCTTCCCGCTGTTGAAACCGCTTTCAAAGCGCATACCGACCATAACGGGAACGTCGGGCGTGTTGCCGCCCATATACGTTTCCTGTATCCAGCCGTCGCCAACTTTTACGGATTTTCCGTTGTATTCCGCGCTGACAGGCGTCACGCCGGCGCTGTTGGCTATAGGCATATATTTGTAAAAATCGAATGCGATCTTTTCGCCGTCGGCGGCGAGGAGCTCAAAGCTCAAAAGCTCAAAGTCGTCCTCGTTGAATTTTCCGTATATCAAATCGGTATTGTAATAGCCGCTGCCGGTCTCGGGCCTCAGCGTGATCTCGTTGGTACCTTCCGAAATGAGCGTGCCCGGAACGGCGAGATCGCCGCCCGATACGAAAGTACCTATCATAGTTCCGTTCACGAAAACGCCGCAGGTGTAATCCACGCCCGAAGCGGTCACGCGAACCGTGGCGCAGTTTTCCGAAACGTCTGCCTGCGCGTAGCGTTTTCCGTTTATTTCAAGTTCTGTCTCGCGTTCAAATTCGTAAGAAAGGCGCACCACGCCGCGGCACGGCTGCTTTTTGTCCTCTTCGCGCGCATAAACGCGAGGGACGCACAGCGCGAGCATAATCAGCGCGGTAAGTAAAGCCAAAGTTCTTTTCATAAAAGCACCTCCGCTCAAACAGTATAAATCATTCGGCGCCGTTTGTCAATAATCAAGTCGGCGCGAACAAAAGTCGCAAACGGATTTTTCGTTATTACATCATTTGAACAATAAAAATAGCCCGCGCGGTATTATATTTTAATATTTAAATATTGATTTTTCATATATTAGATGCTATACTGTATTTTGAATAAGCATAAAAAGGTGTGTTATCGTATGAAAGTATACATTATGCTCGCCGACGGGTTCGAAGAGACCGAAGCTCTCGTCCCCTGGGACGTGCTCAAACGCGCGGGAGCCGAAGTACAACTCGTTTCCGTAAGCGCATCCAAACGCGTGACCGGCGCCCACGGACTTGCAGTCGAAGCCGATTCCGTTATAGATGATATCGGTCCGTCGGTACCCGACTGTGTCGTACTGCCCGGAGGAATGCCGGGAACTCTGAATCTCAAAGCGTGCGCAAAACTTTCGGAAATGCTGCTTAAAGCCGACGCCGAAGGCAAAGTCATCGCCGCGATCTGCGCCGCTCCCTCCGTGCTCGGCGGGCTCGGGCTTCTCAAAGGCAAAAAGGCAGTCTGCTTCCCCGGTTTTGAAAACGCGCTCGAGGGCGCAAAGGTCGTAAAAACTTCCGTATGCCGCGACGGCAGGATAATTACCGCCAAAGGCATGGGCGCGGCGTTTGAGTTCGCTTTTGCGCTTACCGAACTGCTGTTCGGACCCGATTCCGCCACCGAACTCAAAAAAGGGGTACAATATAACTAAAACGAAGGAGAAAAAGAATTGAACAAAAAAGGCAAAGTTTTTACGCTAACACCTATATTTGTTCCGTTCCTTGCGGCGGTCTTGCTGCTATTGCTCACGGTGAGCGGCAAGCTGCTCGTTTCGTCGGGCGACCCCGAGATCACGGTCACCGAAAAACTGCTGCGTTTTTCGGTTGTCCAGATAATAGTCTATATACTGCCCTGCATAGTTTATTATTTCTTCAAAGGCAGAAAACTCAACACCCCGTTTATGATATCCCCGGTAGGCCGCGGCAACATACTGTTCGTTTTCGTATCGGCGTTTATGCTGCTCGCCGGCAACCTGCTCATCAAATACATATACTACATATCCTCTTCGTTCCAGCCTACGGGCGTGGACCACATAGTTTCGGATCTCACTTCCATAAGCGGAGTGTCGCCCGCACTCATAATAATCGCCGTCGCGCTGGTCCCGGCGGTGTGCGAGGAGATATTCTTCCGCGGGCTGGTGCTTGCGGAATACAAGATATACGGAACGTTCAACGCCGTCGTGTTTTCGGCGATCTGCTTTGCGATGATACATTTTTCCGTCGAAGCGTTCCCGCTGTATTTCTTTTCGGGCCTTGTGCTCGGGATGACAGTCGCGGTCACGAAATCGGTGTTCGTTTCCATAGCGATCCATTTTATAAGCAACGTGCTGAGCATTTACTTAAGCGATTCATTTATGCGCGTCAGCGTACAGAAGAGCGGCAAGTTCTTTATGCTGTTCATAATCGCCACCCTGTTCATCGTTTCCACGGTGTTCGTCGTGGCTATAGCCGAACGCATTTTCTACCGCCGCGCCGATAAAAACGAAGAACGTCCAAAAGAAAGAAGCATCGACAATATCGCGCCCGTTTACCTTTCGCCCGGTTTTTTCGGGCTGGTGCTTGTGTTCGTGCTTATCATAATTCTTTTTTAAGGAGCCGTAATGAGCGAAAACGATAAGAACAAGGAACTTTCGTCAGAAGAACTTAATAATCTGCTTGACGACTATATAGCGTCGATAGAAAGCAGGGCGGGTGCCGACAAGAAACCCGCACCATTGGAACCCGAACTTCCCGAGTCCCCTGCCCTTCCCGACGATCTGCTGCTTCCGGAAGTCACCGGCGAAAAGCCGGCGCGCCCCGAAACGGACGAGCCGGAAGCGCCGCTCACTTTGCATTTCACCAACGTGAGCGCGCTCGACAGCATAGGCAGAACGCAGGAACTGAATATCGACAACCATCTTTCCGACGAGGCGCCCTCCGAGCTCGCCGAATTCAACCGCGAAGGCGCGGAAGCGCCGGCGGTCGAAGGAGACGCGGGGGAACAGCCCGCGCAGAAAAGCGAAGACGAGCCCGAGGTGCCGTGGTATAAGCGCGCCGTCAAAAAGGTGGGGTCGTTTATCTGGAACAGCGGCTTTCTGCTCAAAGCGGGCGTATATATTCTCATAGTGCTCGCTATCTCGGCGTTCCTTTCGTACTATATAATCGCCGTGGGCAACGACGTTATGGCGTTCGTCAAATCCGACCGCGAAGTGACCGTGACCATCCCCGAAAACATCACGCGCAAAGAGCTGAGCTTTCTGCTCGAAAAGAACGGCATAATCAGCTACGACTGGGCGTTCAATCTGTTCCTCATATACAAGGGGTGCGACGAAAGCTCGTTCCTCACGGGCGAGCACACTTTCAACGCCAAGATGAACTACAGCCAGATCATTTCGGAACTCACCGAAGTGAAGCGCAACCTCGAGGAGGTCTCGATCACAATCCCCGAAGGATACACCGTCGACCAGATAATCGATCTGCTTACTTCTCAGGGCATAGGCACGCGCGAAAAGTATATAGAAGCCATCAACGAATACCCTTACCAGCACGAATTCGTAAAAGAGCTCGAAAAGCTCGGCTATTCGTCTGACCGCGTCTACCGGCTCGAAGGATATCTCTACCCTGACACGTACTATTTTTACAAAGACTCGGCGGAGTATCTCGTCATCAACAAGATGCTCAACAACTTCAACAACAAGTTCTGGATCTATTACGAATCCACTTTCAAGGAAGAGATCGAAAAGACCGGGCTGACGTTCGACGAGATCATCACGCTGGCTTCGATGATACAGAGCGAAGCCAAGCTCGAAATAGACTTTGAATATATTTCCTACGTTTTCCGCAACCGTTTAAGCCATCCGAGCACCTTCCCGCGGCTCGAATCCGACGCGACGGTCCAGTACGCGCTTATGCTCCACGGCGAAACGAGGAACGAAGACCTCACTTCGGAACAGCTGGCGATCGACGATCCGTACAATACCCGCCTGTACGAAGGGCTTCCTCCGGGAGCGATCTGCAATCCCGGCTTCGACGCGATCTCCGCGGCGATCTACCCGGATATGCCTATGCGCGACGACGACACCGCGATCAACGCTTACTTCTTCGTCTCCAACAAAGCCGGCAAGACCTATTATGCGGAAACGCTCAGCGAGCACAACGAAAACGTGAGACAGGTCAAGAAGGATAACGACGCCAATGAAAAAGAATGAGCCCGAGATCCTTTCCCCCGCCGGCAACCTTGAAAAACTGCGTTTCGCGGTCGATTACGGCGCCGACGCCGTATACTGCGCGCTGCGCGAATTCGGTATGCGCGCCGCTTCGGACAATTTCACTCCCGAAGAACTTGCGCAAGGCATAAGATACGCGCATTCGCACGGAGCAAAAGTTTATCTCACGCTGAACACTATGCCGTCGGAACTCAAGATCGCGGAGCTTCCCGAAGTACTGGATGGCATTACTGGATCCGTTCCGGACGCGTTCATAATCAGCGACCCCGGCGTGATGCGGATCGTCAAAAAACGTTTTCCGGATACCGCGATACACCTTTCGACGCAGGCTTCCACGGTAAACGCCGAAGGATGCAGGTTCTGGTACGAAAACGGCGTAAAGCGCATAGTGCTCGCCCGCGAGCTGACGATAGACGCCATAAGGGCGATACGCGAAAACACGCCGCCGGAACTCGAGCTCGAAGCGTTCGTACACGGCGCGATGTGCATTTCGTATTCCGGCAGATGCCTGCTTTCGAACCACTTCACCGGCAGGAACGCCAACGAGGGCAGATGCGCTCAGCCCTGCAGATGGAAATATTATCTGCGCGAGGAAAAGCGCCCGGACGAGCTCATCACCGCCGAACAGTTTTCGGAAGGCACCTACGTTTTTTCGAGCAAAGACCTCTGTATGCTCGAGCATATGGACGACCTCTGTTCCTGCGGGCTCGACAGCCTTAAAATCGAAGGCAGGATGAAATCGGCGTATTACGCCGCCTGCGTCACCAACGCCTACAAATGCGCGCTTAAAGACTGTCTGGCCGGCAAGCCGTTCAACAAGGCGCTGCTTGCCGAAGTCGAGGGCGTGAGCCACCGCGAATACCATACCGGGTTCTACTACGACGAGCCCGCCGAAAACGCGGTCGCCGTCACCGGCCCCGGATATATCTGCGACAAGCCGTTCTACGGATACGTGCTTTCGTACGACGAAACGACTTCGCTCGCAAGGTGTTTTCAAAAGAACAAGATGTTTGCGCACAGCAAAGCCGAACTGCTCACGCCGGGCGGCACCGGCAGAGTCATCGATATAGACGCTATCTACAACGAGGATATGGAGCCGATAGACTCCACTCCCCGTCCCAAACAGGAATTCTTTATAAAAATACCCGGCGCACGACCGGGCGACATTTTACGCGCATATGATAACTGAACTTTTCAAACACAAAGCGGTGATAATCTGCGGTCATTTCGGCACCGGCAAGACCAATATCGCGGTCAACCTGGCGCTTGCCGCCGCGGACAGATTCGCAAACGTCTGTATCGCTGACCTCGATACGGTCAACCCGTATTTCCGCACCGCCGACAACGCCGAGGAGTTGCGCAGACGCGGCGTCAACGTATTGCTGCCGCAGTTTGCCAACACCAACGTCGACATCCCGTCGCTCCCGCCTTCGTTCCCGCTCATCTTCACCACCGACTGCTGTTCGGTTACCGACGTCGGCGGCGATGAAGAAGGGGCCGCCGTGCTCAGGGGCTTTGCCGAGCGGTATGAAAGCATAGGCTACGATATGTATTACGTTTTCAACGCGTTCCGCCCCGAAAACGCGAATACCGAATATTCTCTCTATTCCCTGCGCGCCATAGAAGCCGCTTCCGGGTTGAAGTTTTCCGGCATTATAAACAATTCCAATCTCGGCGCCGAGACCGACAGAAGCGTGGTGTTTTCCGCGCAGGAAAAGGCTCAGGAGTTCGCAAATAAATCGGGCGTGCCGCTCGTTATGACGACCGCGTTCGAAAAGAACGCCTTCCCCGGATGTACGGTGATAGAAGACGTCACTAAAAAGCTGTTTTAATCATTTACATAAAGAAAGGTCTAACGCAATGAACCGTGTAACTTTTGACAAGAATCTTTGCAAGGGCTGCGGACTGTGCGTGCTGGCTTGCCCCAGACACATAATCTTCCTCGACAAAGAGCAGATCAACGAAAAAGGGTATCACCCGGCGACGGTCAGAGAGCAGGACAAATGTATTGCCTGCGCTATGTGCGCCACTATGTGTCCCGACGTAGTCATAACCGTGGAAAAGGGGGTAGAATAATGTCCAAGATGCTTATGAAAGGTAACGAAGCGATAGCCGAAGCCGCGATCCGCGCCGGCTGCAAGCTGTTTTTCGGTTACCCCATCACCCCGCAGACCGAACTTTCGGAATATATGGCAAAGCAGATGCCCAAGCGCGGCGGACTTTGCCTGCAGGCGGAAAGCGAAATAGCCGCCATAAATATGGTGCTCGGCGCCACAGCTTCCGGCGCGCGTGCAATAACGTCTTCGTCTTCGCCCGGGATATCGCTCAAGTCCGAAGGGATATCATACATAGCCGGTTCCGACCTACCCTGCGTTATAGTCAACGTCCAGCGCGGCGGCCCCGGCCTGGGCGGCATACAGCCGGCGCAGTCCGATTATAACCAGGCCACAAAAGCGCCCGGACACGGCGACCTTCACCTTATAGTGCTCGCGCCCGCGTCGGTACAGGAAATGGCGTCGCTCACCGGACTCGCGTTCGACCTTGCCGACCAGTACCGTATGCCCGCGATGATACTCGCCGACGGCGCTCTCGGTCAGATGATGGAACCTGTAGACTTTGAAGAGCGCACCGCGCGCGAACTGCCCGAAAAGACCTGGGCGTGCTGCGGCCACGGAAACAAACGCGAACACAACATCATAAACAGCTTGTATATCCAGCCCAACGTTCTCGAAGACATCGTCAAAGAGCGCTTCAAGCGTTATGAGGAAGTCGAAAAGAACGAAGTTATGTACGAAGAATATATGTGCGACGACGCCGATACCGTCATAGTCGCATACGGCATCACCGCGCGCATCGCGAAATCCGCGGTAAAAGAAGCGCGGGCCCATGGCGTCAAAGCGGGGCTCTTCCGCTGCATAACGCTTTACCCGTTCCCCGCGAAAGAGCTCGAAAGGCTTTCGCACAAAGTCAAGCGTTTCATCTCGGTGGAAATGAATATGGGGCAGATGGTCAACGACGTCAAAGTCGCCACCGATTGCCGCGTCCCCGTGACTCATTACGGCAGGACCGGCGGCGTCATCCCCACCGTAAAAGAGATCACCGAAGAGATACTGCGCTTATCCGCAAAAAAGGAGGGCTGATCATGGTAGTATTCAAAAAACCGCACGCGCTTACCGACGTTCCTTTCCATTACTGCCCCGGCTGCACGCACGGCATAGTCCACCGCCTTGTCGCCGAAGTTATCGACGAGCTCGGCATAGAGGGCGAGACCGTAGGCATCGCTCCCGTGGGATGTTCGGTATTTGCATATAACTATTTCAACTGCGATATGATCGAAGCGCCGCACGGCAGAGCCCCCGCGGTAGCCACAGGCGTAAAACGCGCCAACCCCGACAAAACCGTCTTCACCTATCAGGGCGACGGCGATCTCGCTGCCATAGGCACCGCCGAGACCGTGCACGTAGGCACCCGCGGCGAAAACATCACCATCATATTCATCAACAACGCCATCTACGGTATGACCGGCGGTCAAATGGCGCCCACCACCCTGCTCGGCCAGGTAACCACGACCACCCCGTACGGCCGCGACAAGCATATCCAGGGCAACCCAATAAGGATATGCGAAATGCTCGCCACGCTCGACGGCACCGCATACGCCGAACGCGTTTCGGTCGACTGCGTAAAGAACGTCGTCGCCGCGAAGAAGGCGATAAAGAAAGCCTTTGAGATACAGCAGAAAAAGCTGGGGCTTTCGATAGTGGAAGTGCTTTCTTCCTGCCCCACCAACTGGGGGCTCACTCCCGAAAAAGCGCTCGAATGGCTGCGCGCAAATATGATAGAACATTATCCTCTGGGAGTTTATAAAGACGTTACCAAGGAGGCGGAATGATATGGCGTCCATTCTTTTGGCCGGTTTCGGCGGACAAGGCATACTTTTTGCGGGCAAACAGCTCGTTTCAGCCGGCATGAACGCCGGTAAGGAAGTTTCGTGGCTTCCCTCTTACGGCCCGGAAATGCGCGGCGGCACCTGCAACTGCTCGGTCAATATCGAAGACGACCCCGTCGGTTCGCCTCTCGTCACCGAGCCCGACATACTCGTCGCGTTCAACAAACCTTCGTACGAAAAGTTCTATAAAAGCGTCAAAAAAGGCGGCAGAGTGTTTATCGATTCTTCGCTTATCGATTCCAAATGCGAACGCACCGATATCACCGCCGAATATATCCCCGCCACGTCGCTCGCGGATATCAGCGGTTTCGCCAAACTCGCAAACGTGGTGATGCTGGGATACATCATAAAGAAGACCAGAATATTCACCAAGGACTATTTCGTTTCGTGCCTTAAAGCATCGGCGCCCAAAGCCAAGCCCGAGCTCGCCGAGCTCAACCTCAAGGCGTTCGAGATCGGTTATTCCTATGGCGACTGAACGTTTTGTCTCCGCGGTGATAGTCGCCGCGGGAAGCGGGACGCGCATGGGCAGCATTGCCAAGCCGCTCATTAAAATTGGCGGAATGACTTTGCTGGAACGCGTCGTGGGAACTTTTGACAAATGCAAACTCGTCGACGAGATAATTGTCGTCGAACGCGAAGCGGGACAGTTCGATTCGCTCGTCAAAGCCGAAAAGCCGTTGAAATTCGTGCTCGGCGGAAAAACGCGCGCGGATTCGGTAAAATGCGGCGTAAACGCGGCGACTCGCGCAAATTACGTCTGCATCCACGACTGCGCCCGACCGTTCATCACGACCGAAGAAACTGAAAAGCTTATAAAGCTCGCTTTCGAACACGGCGCGTCGTGCGCCTGCACCAAGATAAAAGACACGGTAAAATACCGCAGCGAGGAAGAAAAGTGTTTCTATACACCGAATAGGGACAACCTCATAGCGGTACAGACTCCGCAGGTGTTCAAAAAGAGCATCTGGCTCGTTTCCGACGCGCTGGCGCGCAAAAACGATATCGTCTTCACCGACGACACGGGCGCGGCGGAGCACGCCGGTTTCAAGGTCTTTTACGAAGAATGCGCGGAAGATAACATCAAACTCACAGACGCAAACGATATAAAGATCGCAAAAGCGATATACTTTTTAAAAGAACACGGAGATCTTTGATGAAGATAGGACACGGCTACGACGTTCACAGATTCGGCTCGAAAAAGCCGCTTATGCTCGGCTGCACCGAGATACCGTATAAATGCGGACTTATCGCCCATTCGGACGGCGACGTGGTCTGCCACGCGCTTTGCGACGCCATGCTCGGCGCCGCCGGACTGCGCGATATCGGGTATAATTTCCCCGATAACGACGACGCGTACAAAGGCGTTTCGGGGGCGGATCTGCTCGGCAGGGTCTGCGCGCTGATAAAAGAACAGGGCTTCGTTTTGTGCTGCGCCGATATCACCGTGGTCGCCGAAAAGCCGCGCCTTTCGCCGTATATAGACGCGATGCGCGCCAATATGGCGCAGGCGCTTGGAGCGGAAGTTTCGGAGATCAACATAAAAGCCACTACCGAAGAGGGGCTCGGCATCGCGGGGAAAGGCGTCGCCTGCCACGCGGTCTGCCTTTTGGAAAAGGAGCAAAAATGAAAACTGTTTTACGCGGCAACATAGTGACTCCGCTGCGCGTGATAAGCGGCGGCGAAATCGAATTTGAAAACGGTATGATCACTTACGTAGGCGCATCCCGCGGCAAAAACGGCGCGGAAGTGATCGACTGCGGCGAAAACTACATATCGCCGGGGTTTATCGATCTGCACGTGCACGGCGGCGGCGGCGGCGACTTTATGGACGCCGACATAGATATGTATTCCAAGATCGCCAAAGTGCATCAGGACCACGGCACCACGACGATGCTCGCCACCACGCTCACATCGAGCGACGAAGAGCTGTTTGCGGTGTTCGACGCTTTCAGAAAATTCAAATCGGTAAAACCGGTCTCGTGCCTTTACGGCCTGCATCTCGAAGGCCCGTATTTTTCGGATGCGCAGAAAGGCGCCCAGGATCCGCGTTACATCCGCCGCCCAGATCCGTGCCACTACACCAGAATACTTGAAGAAGGTCAAGGCATAATTAAACGCTGGTCGGTAGCGCCCGAACTCGAAGGCGGAATGCAGCTGGGCCGTATACTTTCGGCCAAAGGCATACTCGCGGCGATAGGACATTCCAACGCCGAATACGACACTGTCTACGAAGCCTGCGAAAACGGATACACCCTGCTCACGCACTTTTACAGCGGAATGTCTTCGCTGGTGCGCAAAGGCGGTTTCCGCGTGCCCGGACTCATAGAGACCGGGTATATGATCGATTGTTTGAACGTGGAGATCATCGCTGACGGCTGCCATCTGCCGGCGTCGCTGCTGCGGCTCGTATACAGGCATTTCGGCGCGGCGCGCGTCGCGGTCATAACGGACGCGCTTCGCGGCGCGGGAACGGATTCCGATAAAATGATAATCGGCTCGCTCAAAGACGGGTACGAGGTGGATATCGAAGACGGCGTGGGCAAGCTGCCCGACCGTTCCGGTTTCGCCGGTTCCGTCGCCACCACCGACAGGCTTGTAAGAAATATGATAAATCTCGCCGGCGCAACCGTTCCGGACGCGGTGCAAATGGCGACCATGACTCCCGCAAGGATCGCGAATATCCCCCGCAAGGGCGTGCTGAGGATCGGCTTCGACGCCGATATCTGCGTGTTCGACGGCAATATCAATATGCGCGCCGTATATATTAAAGGAAATAAGGTGTTTTGAATGAGCTTGATTAAAAGAGGAAAAGTAGGCGAATTAAAATACAGAGTTTACGGTAACCGCGCCGATATGGGCAAGGCCGCGGCCGCCGACTGCGCCGCCGCGATCAAAAAACTGCTCGACGAAAAAGACGAGATCAGCATGATCTTCGCCGCCGCGCCCAGCCAGAACGATTTTCTGGAATCTCTCACCGCCGACAAAAGCATAGATTTTTCGCGCATCAACGCTTTTCATATGGACGAATACGTCGGTCTGGACCCGCACGCTCCTCAAGCGTTCGGTCAGTTCCTGCGCGACCGCCTGTTCGGCAAAGTAAAGTTCAAATCCGTGCATTACACAAAAGGCACCGCCGCGGATATAGAAGCCGAACGCGCGCGACATCCCAAAGCTCCGACAAAACCGAACCCGGACACCGCGCGTAC
>JAEEGG010009977.1_pt1 | contig 21107 bp, 19 predicted proteins | sample 9134161 | NCBI WGS metagenome assembly JAEEGG01 (sample SAMN16246543, study PRJNA631951) | gut metagenome | biome: gut microbiome; feature: rumen; material: CR-attached | host: Bos | place: Iran: Karaj | collected 2018-10
CCCATTTCATGATAAATGAGCGATTGATGTCGGCGAAAGACACGTTACTTCCCATGTCTTTGATAAAACTGTTCATCACATCTTTGTTGGTCTTTGCAGTGCCAAGGCTCGTCTCAGCCCTTTCCTCAATGTATTTCTCCCAGACAGAATAAATGGTCTTTCCTTCAGGAGCAAACCCTGTGAATCGCTCTTGTAGCTTGTTTAAACTGAATGATTCGTCATCGATCATCTCATTGATCATCTTCTCAACCCGTTGCATCAGAGTCTTTAGCTCCTTTCGCTCACCAGCTTTCTTGTTTCTTGCCTGTCTTTCGCATTCGCAAAGATCCATCCATTCCTCCTTCGTATATTTCTTTCCAATACGCAGATAGATGGACTTGCCGTTATAGGCAACTCTGACAGCTACAGGCAGTGCTTGTGTGTCGTCATCAGTAGCTCGTCTGGTATCGAGTGCCAGTGTTCCGTATGCGCTGCCGTTCGAAGATGTAAACTTGGCAAGGCTCGATGAACCACGGCTGGAGTACTTCCTTGCCTCAGTTTTTGCCTCTTTGGTGAAATTCGCGTTCTTTCTTTTCATATAAAAACCTCCTATTTAAAGGTGTTTTGACATTAATTCGGTGAAATTCAGGTGAAATTCGCGACCGAAAACTGGTGCAAAATTACGCAATTTCCTGCAAACTGCCAAATTTTTAAAGCGTTAATTTTCAGATATTTACGATTTTATGCAATTTCATGAAATGTATATGGATAAGATTCATAATCATGAGGTCGCCGGTTCAATCCCGGCTCCCGCTACATTGAAAAAGAGGATGAGTCGAATTTGACGCATCCTCTTTTGCTGTATTACGGGCTCCTTAGAGCGTATTTGCCATGCGATAGATGGCGGCCATGTCGTCGGATGTGAGCACCTCCATGGCACCGATGGTGATCTTGCCGCCGCGACTGCACTTCGTGACGAGCGTCTCGATCTCCTCGTCGGTAGCCTCGCGGCCGATGAGTGCGGGGATGTTCGTGGGCATGCCGATCTGCTCGAAGAAGCGCTCGGTGGCCTCGATGCCGCGCAGGGCCGTCTGCCGAGGGTCGGTGAAGTCGTTGGTGACACCCATCACATTGACGGCGAACTTGGCGAAGCGCGCGATATGCTTGTCCATCACGTAGCGCGCCCAGGAGCCCCAGATGGCGGCCAGTCCGGCACCGTGGGTGACGCCGAAGAGCCCTGAGAGCTCGTGCTCGAGGCGGTGGCTGGCGAAGTCCTTCTCCAGACCGCACTCCGTGAGGTCGTTGTGCGACAGCGAGCTGGCCCACATGATGGCGGCACGGTTGCGGTAGTCCTCGGGATCCCTCAGCACCTCCACTACGGCGTCCTTCACCGTGCGCAGCAGGGCCTCGGCGATGGCGTCGGTGAGCGTCGCGTCCTCGTATTTCGAGAAGTAGCGCTCCATCGTGTGCATCATGATGTCGGTGGCGCCGGCAGCGGTCTGGTAGGGTGGGAGCGTGTAGGTGCGCTCGGGGTTCATGATGGCGAACTTGCAACGGCAGAGGTCGCTGTTGATGCCGCGCTTGAGCATGCCCTCGTCCTGGGTGATGACGGCGCTCGACGACATCTCCGAACCGGCGGCGGGGATGGTGAGCACGACGCCTACAGGCATCGCCGTCTGAGGCACGGCCTTCCCGTCCCAGAAGTCCCACACGTCGCCCTCGTAGGGCACACCGTAGCCGATGGCCTTCGACGAGTCGATGACACTTCCGCCACCGACGGCGAGGATGAAGTCGACACCCTCACGACGACAGAGGTCGATGCCCTCCCTGACCTTCGACAGCAGGGGATTGGGCACGACGCCGCCGAGCTCCACAAAGTCGATGCCCGCCTCGCGGAGCATCTGTTCCACCTTGTCGAGAAGTCCCGACCGACGGGCGCTGCCGCCACCGTAGTGGACGAGCACCTTCGTAGCGCCATACTGTTTGACCAACTCCGGAAGCCTGGCCTCCGACTCACGTCCGAACACCACCCGCGTGGGGGCATAGAAATTAAAGTCCTTCATCATGTTTTTTACCTTTATATATTTATTCTGCTGCAAATATACGGTTTTTTCGGGAGAAATCGCTAACTTTGCGCCATAAAATGAAAATCGAATTTAAGGAAATCAACGCCTTAACAATTTTTTAGAATAATTTTTGAAAGGATTTCTCAATTTTGGGTACTAATTGGTTGAATAAACTCTTGAACAGATGAAAGAATTAGAATTAGAATTTACCAAATTGGTTCGAGAATACCGTAAGACCATATATACGGTATGCTACTTCTTCTCGAACAGCCCCCAAGATGTGGATGACCTCTTCCAGGAAGTGTTGGTCAACCTCTGGAAGAGCTATCCGAAGTTCCGTGGCGACAGCAGCCCGAAGACGTGGATATGGCGCGTCAGCCTGAACACCTGCTGCAATATGGAACGAGGCAAGAAACGGAATGTACCAACCGTTCCGCTGGTCATTGACAAGGGTGTGATGAGTGATTCCGATGAAGGTGGCAAACAGATCAAGATGCTGTACGACAGGATCAACCGTCTTGAATTGTTCGACCGCGCTATCATTCTTCTGTGGTTAGAGAGTATGAGGTATGATGAAATCGCCGCCATCGTGGGTCTCACCCCAGCGGCAGTCACCAGCCGCCTGTTCCGCATCAAGGAACAACTCAAATCAACGTCTAACAACAATTAAAAAGTACCAAAGTTATGAATGAGAATATTTTAGAACTCCATGAGTTGGATGAACTGAAGGCTGCTTACAACCTGATGGACGAGAGGTTGGACGGTCAGGAAATCGTGTCGGATGAGCAACTCCGCGAGGCTATGATGCGTAGGTTTACCAATCTGCGTCAGAGTTTGAAGCAAAACCTCATCTGGGGTGATCTGCTCTTTGTGCCCGTATTGGCATGGTGGGCTTGGGCTTATGGCAGTCTGTCGCTGGTGGGCATCATCATACTGGGCGTGTATTTTGTGGCTTCGGTGATCTTCAGACTCGTCATGCTGCGACGGACGAAGAAAGAGGATTACGGTTCCTACGACCTGAAGACGCTCGTTGAGAAAGAGGCGAATTACACGAAGAACGTCAAGTGGTTCAGCATCGGAAGTGCGATCTTCATTATAGCATTCTTCTTGCTGATGTTCGCTGGAAGAGGAAAAACGGAGTGGATCATATTCATCATCCTGACCCTGATCATTTTGATACCGGTGCTCATCCGCTGGCTGGTCATCAAGTACAAGTATAACGGCAAGGCCATCGACCCCGCAACGGGCAATCCTCGCAAGCTTGGTGGCAAATGGGCCTCCATCATAGGCTACAGCTTATTCGGTCTTGCAGCCTGTCTCTTCCTGGTCGCAGGGGTTATGAGTGTGATAGACAGTGTGGCTCTTGGTTGGCTCGCTCTGCTGAAAGGCCTCATTTACGTGTCATTCTTCATAGCAGCAGTCGTGCTTATCATAGGCATATTACATGGAAAGGGGAAGATCAACGTTTCCTACAGGCTTCTGGTTATCCTGACAGTCATTGCCATCTTGCTCGCTGCATCCATTGCTGGCATCGTCACATTGAATGGTATCACAGAGCTGACAAAGGTCAGTGTCCAGACCCTGCTGTCGACAGTCGCTTTCTCGGCCTTTGGCCAGGCAATGTACAAGATGCGGAAGTCATGATGCAAACTATTGCGAACAGCGCGCAAACTATTGCGAATGAAAAAGTTTGGAGGTTTGGAAAATAAGCCTTAACTTTGCAACCGAAAATTAAAAGTTATCAAAAATATGAAAAAGGTAATGTTTATTGCAGCCCTGATGCTGGCTGCGCTGCCCACAGAGGCACAACAGGTAAAATATACCATTAACGGTATCAGTAAGGACAACGGAAAGACGGTCAGTCTGATAGACCGTCGCACCAATCAGCCCGTCAACACCGCAACGGTGGCCGATGGCAAGTTCTCGATGAGCGGCAATGCTGATAAGGATGCCCTCTTGGCTATCGGAATCAGGGAGAACCCTTGGGCCACCATCTTCTTTAACGACGGTACGCCTATGACCATCAATCTGAACGACAGCACGTTGAAAGGCTCTCCTCTGAACGAGCGCCTCACACGCTACGACGTAGAGATCAATGCACCCTACGGCAATTATATGCTGAAAGTACAGAGCATGTCGGAAGAGGAGCGCGAGAAGAAGAAAGTGGAACTCACTGGCGGACTGATGATCGTCATGTTGAAGATGATGGAAGGCGTGGAGAAGGTCTTCAAGGAGGAGCGTGAGACGCTGATTCCCGTAGCCTTCATCGACGAGTACCAGCAGGTGCTCGGTCAGGAGAAGTTTGACAGCGTCATCGCCACCAAGCCCGCTTGGATCAATCATCCCATCGCGAAGAGTCAGGTGGAATATTTCGCCCAGCAGAAAGCCGTGGAGGCAAAGAAAAATGCCTACGTCGGTCAGCAGTTCATCGACCTGGAGGAGGCTGATCCTGACGGCAACATGCACAAGCTGAGCGAGTATGTGGGCAAGGGCAAGTGGGTGCTCGTAGACTTCTGGGCTTCGTGGTGCGGACCCTGCAAGGCAGAGATGCCGAACGTGGTGGCGGCCTACGAGAAGTATCACGACAAGGGCTTTGATATTGTGGGACTCTCGTTCGACAATAAGAAGGAACCGTGGGTGAAGGACATTGCCGAGTTGAAGATGCCTTGGACGCACCTCTCCGACCTGAAGGGCTGGAAGACAGTAGCCGCAGAGGTGTATGGTGTAAACAGCATTCCTGACAACCTGCTCATCGACCCGCAGGGTAAGATTGTGGCTCGCGGCCTCCGTGCACAGGCCCTGCACCAGAAGCTGAAGGAGGTATTTGGCGAATAAGTCGGAGCCATATTCGTACGCATATCACCGGGCCAGGCCCCAGCGATAGGTTTTACTTGTAATAGCCGATGCGGATGTCGGCAGCCTGGCCGAGAAGATGCTGAGAGTTCTTAACACCGCCCACCTGTCGATTGACGGCCTCGTTTCGAAAGCCCGAATTAATAATGATGGGGCCTACCTCTATGCGAGCCGGCTCGAGCAGCAGATGACAGCCGTAGGTCAGATTGGCCACGACCTGCATCGTCGGGATGTTCTCCGGATATTTTTTCAGATTCAGAAACTCGCTCAGCTTAAAGTGCTTTGACAGTCTGATGTCATTGATAATCTCTTTCATATTTTTCTTTTTACTCACGCAGATCTCACAGATCTCACAGATTTTTTAATCACCTTTGGTGATTTACACTACAGACGTTTGCGTCAATGGCCAACGGCCATATATCTGTGAGATCCGTGAGATCTGTGTGACATTTTTATTGTTTCTTTATGATTCTGATATACTGGTCCAGTCCGAAGATCGAGCCTGCCAACAGGAATGACTGCGCCACGTAATAGAGCAGCCCGCCAGCCACGTCGTCGATCTCGATGACCTGATACGTCACCAGCGCGATGCTGCTCACGATGAGCAGCACCGCGCAGGCGTACTGAGAGATTTTGAAGCCTTTCTGGTTTTCCATGGCTCGTAAGTCTTACATCATACATCTGCCATCTTACATCATCACGGCTTCTCCAGCCGCACCAAGAATGGCTGCGATGACATAACTAATGATCTGAAGGATCGTTCTAACTGTTTTACTCATAACTTTACATGTTTTAAATGGTGAATTACTAGGGTTTTCTCGTGGCCGAAACCACATCATTTTTTACCCTACAAAGTTACAAAAAATAATCGAGAAAACCAAACATTTTCCCCATTATTTTCTCACTAAAAAACGTGTCACATTGTCTCCTGATCCCGGTGATCCTCACGGATTAACACGAAAAAGCCCCGTCAATCAAATTGGCGGGGCTTTATGATGTACCTATCACTCGGGCCTGGCCCCAGCGATAGGTTTCCATATTTAAAAAGATCAAAGACCCCTGATCTATATCAGGTGCACAAGGTTCATGTCCCCACGTGCCACTGATAGCCTATCAGCCTACTGCGAAGTCCTAAGTGTGAGTCGATTACAGAGGACAGAATAGAGTCGAATTTGTCCAAAACGAAAAATATTCCACCAAAAGCGGTGATTTTCTCAGATTTTATTTGTACTTTTGCCATGTCATTGATGATTTTGCTTGTCTTGATTTGCAGCACTAAGGTAAGTGAAAAATCTGACATGGCAAAATCCTGAGCCGCTCGGCTTTGCCGCTTCGCGCGTCGAAGAACTTTTTGTTGCTCAGGAACTTATAAAGAAAGTTAAACTAAAGTGCTGCGGAATTTAGGCTGAATTATTAATCTATCAAAATACAATGAGAAGAATAGAGATAATATTGATAATGCTCTGCGCTGTTATTGCAGCAAAAGCACAGATTGACGAAGGCCTTCATTGGTATAACGGGCAAATCACCTTCACAGCACGTAACATCGCGAATAAGAATGTGTTGATGGAAGCCATGGACGAAGGCGAAGAGCATGAATTCATACTGCGTTATGTCAAAGAGGTGAACCAGAATCACCAGGTCTATCGCACAGACAACGGTACTCATGACTACGTGAACTTATATGGTGTCGGCTCAACTATGCGCCATAAGAAGGCAGAAGGCTTGGATGTGCTCTGCTTCTACGATGATAAGGATCGTCTGGCAGCGGTCATTTCTGGCGAGAAGGAGTGGGACGCGGAGAAGCTGAACAAGTCGCGCTGGCTGAGTCAGTTTATCGGCGATTATACCACCGAGGAAGAGAATGAGGTTGAGCAGTGCTTTAACTGGACGAAGGAGAGCCTTAGTTTCAACGGCATCATATATCCCTACGACATCATCACCTTCAACGGACGTGTGACGGGCTACATCACTATCAAACCCGTAGAAGGCTCCACCAACGAACTGGAGGGTACGTGGGAAGTGGTACCAACGCTACGGGGCTTCAAGCTCAACTCTGTCAATACTGAATCGGGCAACTTGCCATGGGAATGGCAGCATACCGGCGTTGAGTACGAACTCATCGAGTCAGATCCTAATGTGGGACGCTTCTTCTATGCCAGCACAACGCTGCTTAACGACCATCAGTTCCGCTTTTTCGACAAATCCACGCTCCGCATCATGCGTAACGCTATCCTTGCCCGTCACGGCTACCGTTTCCAGTCGAAGGATCTTCAGGAGTATTTCGCCAACGAACCTTGGTACAAGCCTGCCGCTTCGAATGACGGCATCCGCCTGTCGTTCATTGAACAGCTCAACGTCGAACTCATCAAACAAATGGAGGGAACGGAATGAAAAAGATCATGATGATGATATTTGCCCTTGCGGCAATTACATCCTGCGGAAATAAGACAACAAACAGTGCGGCTTCGGATGCTGATTCTACTGTAATAAATGTAGTGTCTGACACACTGAACACCGTCGAGGCTGTCGTGAAACAAGTGAATGCCGTCTATGCCTACTGGAATGAGCTGCGGGGGCACTATGATGAGAATAAGCCTTGGATAGACGATCTTTTCGGCAGCAAGGAATGGCAAAGGATAAGTAATGAAGTGGCAGCCATCGACCGTGAGTGCGAGTGCGGAGGATTCTTCGACTTCGGTGAAGAGGGGCCGCTGAATCCCTGGGTTTATGATTGCTACGAGGGAACTGTCAATGCCGACAGTATTCAGGTCAAGATGCAACCAGACGGCACGGCTGAGGTCAGGTTTCTGGTGAAGGACGCCGTCACCATCAAGGGCGTTCCCATGCGCTGGCTAATGCTGGTGGAAGATGGCCAATGGAAAGTCGCAAACATCTTCTTCGAGAAAGATGATAGTTTCGATATTCTGATGAATATGCGTGCCTACGCAGATGACGCAGCCACCAAGCATGAGATTGAAGAAGAGACTCCCGCTGAAAATATAAACCTCTCAGACTACGCAGAATAGAAGATGAAAAAACACAAGGGGACAGGAACCTTGTGCACTCGGCTACAGGATTTGTCGGCGGCCATCATGTTGTCTACATAGAGAAGCAACGCAAATACCACGCTGATAAATCTTCTTATCTTGTTCATTTTTTTACGTTTAAGTTAATCATTTATGAAAGTTTTGATCAAGGTATCAGACCCCATGATCAACAATAATGCAATATCACTCGTTGTTACCTAAGAATGCGATGCGTTTCAGCGGCAACATGTTCTTGTCATCGTCGGACATCTTATCGTAATACTCCTGCCACATATCGATAAACTCGTCACCATCTATCAGACGGATGAACTTGTCACCACTGGATGCTGCATGTTTGGCATCTGTAGAATAGGTGCCTGATGTGACGAACAAGGCGATGTCGCCAGCTTTCAAGATGCCAAGAAGAGCACGCACATCAGCCGCCCCTGTGGCGGTATCAGGCTTATGCTTTACCTGTACTTTGATTCTTGGCGTTTTAGCACCCAAAGGGTCTGTATATGCTACAATGTCAATGCCACCATCCTTGCCACGAGGCGCAACCGACTGAATGTAATAACCCATCGCCTTCAACAAGGCTGCTACGAGATCTTGAAACTCATACGGGTTCTTGCTCTTCAGATACTCACGAATGCCATTGGCTGCTCTTTCCTCCAAGGTCTCCAGTTCAATCATCGTTTCCTTAGCAGGATCGCTTTCTTCTTCCGTATGCACCTCTGGCTTTTCCTGACCTGAAGGCTCTTTCGAACGATACCATGCATTGTAACGCTCCCAAGCCAAGTCACGCAGTTTTTCGGGTCCAAGTTTCAGGGCTTCCTCACCTTCGGGCGTAATCGTCCATGTACCCTTCTTCTTGATTAGGAATCCGGCTCGTACATAGTCCACAGAAGTAAAGTGCATATTGCTCTGCCAGCGGATATTGCCGGTGCTTTCTAATATCTCTTTCTCCCAGTCAGTCAAATCCACAGTTTTTTCTATCTCACGCATCAAGACTCTGATAGGCATACTTCCTCCATTCTTCTTCAGAATGGTCAAAGCTGCATACATCGTCTTGGCTGACGTTAGATAAGATGGCGCTTTTGTCTTCGTTTTCATATTGTTATTGTTTTAGTTTCTTATTATTCCATTGGCTTAATCATCGACTCGATAAAGGCGATTTCTTCGTCTGTCAGACCATACTTAGTATAGAGTTCTGCATCAGTCCAAGGTTTGGTGAAGTCTTGGAGGGGAATTAATTGAAATTTATCTTTTGCAATATTTTGAGTCAATAGGATAGAAGAGAGGAGGAAACGTGCAAATTTTGTTTTCATATAACCTACAAGATTTTCGGCTTCTTCTTTGCTATCAAAAACACTTAATAGCAAATATGACTCAGAGCAGATTTCATTGGGTGATAAAACGCCTATTCGAGAAATAACACGTTTCATCCCTTTACTATCTGACTGGCCTGCATGTTCTGCGCCTGTTTTTGACATCATTGTTTTCCATTTTCCTATTAAGTCTACATTTGATGACACATCACTTAATTTTACGTAAGTCCATCCTTTACTAGTAAACATATGAACAGAATTGGGGAACGGGGCTGCATTTCCATCTTGATTGCTAGTAAATCCGAAGGGATTACGACTATATACAACCATAGACATGTCTTTTTCTTTATATGATTTTATCTTTTCAATAATCTTCAAAGCACCAATTTCACGAATAAAGACAGAAGAATCACTAAGATCTCTTTCTTGTTTAATTCTATTTCCGCCTTTTATACTAACGAATTCACATAGTCCCTTATGTGAGCTATTCCATGCTAGATAACATATTCCACCAGCAATATCTGCAGTTGGGAACAATTCTCTCGAATCGTTAAAATCAGCAATGAAGGCTATACGTTTGTCGTTAAGCATTTCTTCTCGGAAGTCATCGAGACCTTTTCCTCCAGTATACCATTTTGCAGGCATAATCATTGAAATATAGAAAGGTTTAATTTTCTTTGCAAGTGACATAAATTTCTGATAAACAGGGACTGCACTGCTACCTGTACCACCACCATCCATCACTTGATACGGCGGGTTACCTACTATTGCGTCTAACTTCATATTGGTATCGTTATTGATTTTCCAGAAGTGCTTGCCGTCACGGAAAGTGTTGACAACTGCCTCTGGGCGTTCTGAAATATTTTTGATTAAATCTTTGTAGTACTGAGCGTTCACACGCACAGGGCGGAAACCTGCTAGCGTACGTTTGGTGATGCTCTTAGCCATCGGAGTTTTACAAACCACGAGGATGTTTTCTTCGATGGTAGCATCCCAAAGGCTTTTGGCAAAACCAATTCCCACTTCGCCATATTTTGCTTTGGCTTCCTCTACCCTACACCTATATATATTATAGGCCACATAGAGTGGATAGAGACCGCTCTTGGAATTGATCTCAAGGATATGGCTATCTGTACGGAATACATCTTTGGTGACCTGCCCTTGGTCTACATAACGAGGCACCGAAAGCATCTCCTTAAAGTCCTCATCATAGAAACACCAACCGCCCAAACAATCGCTCATGTGCATATTCACCACACGCCAAGGCGTCAAGACCGTTTCTTTATCCGGATTCCGGAAGGTGTTGAAGATACTGGCGATTCGCTCAATACGTTCCTCTATGGTAAAGTTATCAGCCACTCGAGCCATCTCCCGGATGCGTTTGCCAGCCTCACGGAACACATCAGGCTCGTAGTATTTCTTGAATTTCTCAAAACGCTCCTTATCAACACCCTTGGGCATGAACTCTTCCCAAGACTGATCATCTATCAAAGATGCAAAGTTGTTGATGGTGATTTCCTCTTCCTCGTTTTTTAACTCAGCACCATAGATAAGCAGAGGCATACGGATAGAAATACCGCGAAGAATACTGATGGCATTACGACGCTGATTGCTCATAGCTTTCAGTTCCTCTAGCCTGGCCTGCTCTTCAGGTGTACGATCTCTTGGCGGTTTCTTCTCCAAGCATTCTTTCTCAGCATATTGCTCATTGGTGAATCCCTGTCTATTGACATCGATATCACCAGTCTTCGCCATAGCCTTTGTAGCACCGATGGTTTTCTTCAGTTCATCAAAGTCCTTCAGCTCTACATCCGTCAGTTTCAGCAGTTCGTCATTATAAAGTGCGCCATCCTCAAAACCACATTGCACAACCTTTTCTATCTGGGCTTTCTTTAACTGGCTCATCATCTTATTCACATCGTAGGGCTTCATCTGTGAGCCATCGATAGAGATGATTGGGCAGAAGTTGAGAAAATCGCCCAAAATCTTACGGTCTTCATCTGTCTGCTTGCCAACCTTTGCGCTGACCTTTGCAGTCTCTGCCAAAACTCTCAGCGTACGGTCTGGTGCAAAGTCGAAGGCATAGCATTGTTCCTTCATACGTCCATGACAGGTGAAAGGTGTCTGCACACGGAAGATGGTCTGCATATATTGTGCTGCCGAGGTGCTGAAGGTACCCGCCATCATGAATACAGCAGTCCAAGGCTTGATGCTGACACCCGTTGTCAAGCGACCACAACTCAGGGTGATGGTATAGGTCTCGTCAGGGTCAGGGCCGATAGCATCGTTCACCATCTTCAGAGCTTCTGCATTTTCCTCATCCTCATCACCATTACCAGCCACGTTGACCACCTTGAACAAGCCAAATACGGGATGTGCCTTTAGCTTGGCACTCAACGCTCTGGCAGAAGCCACACCAGGAACTACCCAAAGCGTATGACGGAATATCCTGCGGAACTCATCTCGACTATAGGGATATAGACTGTCTTTGTCATCCTTGCAGAGCAGGTCTAGGAAACGGTCTACATCCTTTTCGTGTATCAGCGAGTCATCATCTTTCGTACGGAAGAACTCACGGAAGTTAAAAGCCTTCTCGTCTTCCACATACTCACTCATCAGATTACCTAAATCGTAGGTATAGATGTTGATGGCAGGCAGTGATTCGTATGGATTTGGATCACCCATGTGCGTCAAGTCCCATTCGGCTTTTGCCCTCTGCTCCATCACATAGTCCCAAGTAAATATCTCGTTCTCGCTATAGTCATCAAGCAGGTTGAAGGGCGTACCTGATAAACGCAATACTTTGGTCTGAGGCTTTATCAGTTCATTGACAACATTTTTGCCTAATTCCGTCTGTGTGCCCTCATGAGCTTCGTCTACAATCAGGAAATCCCAAGGGGCATCGAAAATCTCGCTATTCTTATCGAACTTACCACCCACAAGGTCAGAACCTCGAAGGTCTTGCATGGAGGCAAAGTAGACATACTTGTCGCCCTTTGTAGCCAACTGTTCGAGTTTTTCGAACAGTTCCCCTTTATTCTTGGAACCATAATGGTAATCCTTACGGTCGAAGAATATCTTCTGGAAGTCCTCAAACCATCCTTCATCTACAACTGGGCGATGGGTTAATATCAACGTACGAGTGAAATCTTCCTGTTTAACGACCTCCAAAGCAGAGAGTGTCTTTCCGAAGCGCATCTTGGCATTCCACAGCATCTGGTTGCTGCGCTTGAACTGCTTGATGGTCATCTCGATAGCCTTGTTCTGCTCAGGACGGAACACAATAGGTGTCTGCTCAGTCGTGATATCGCCAGGTTTCAGGCTCGTCTGTCCGTTCTTTACAGCTTTGATGGCATTCTTCGCTGTTTCCAAGTCACAGCAATACCACTCGTTAGCTCCCTTGACGGTATCGAATACTTTCTTCTTGATACCGCTGCGCTCCAATACCGTGTGTACCTGTTTGTCGTTGAACGAACAGATGGTGCCACCCTTGATGTAGATGGTCAGTTCTGTATGCAGCAACTGGTAAGCGATGCCTGCCGTCTTCGTATATTGATCAATACGTTTACGGGCAGCCTCCTGTAGTAATGGATCGTTTGGTGCCAAGAGGTCACCATTATCCTCTTCCAAAGTAGTTTCGCCAATCTTCAGGCAGTCCTTATGCCATTCGTCGCCGATGGCAAAGATATAGATGAGGCGTGATTTTAGTGAGGACTCGAATGTTGCCATAGGTCTTTATCGTTTGATGAGGTCAATAAATCTGATTTTCTTCTTATTGTTAGGCCAGTCGCGTATCAGGCAGTAAGTCCCATTGTGCTTGCGCAGGTCTTCTTGTTGACAGCCAGGACAGTTGACAATCTGCTCTTCTTCGCCAAAGAGGGTCTGGATTTTCTCTGTCACACCGTTCTTACAAGAGTCAGGCACAACACCTTTCAGACCATCCATCTGCCATAGATTCCACGATACAATGTAGGCGATGTAGTTGATGCTCTTCACCAATGGAGCCTTGCCGAACTTGGCCTGATAGTATTCTATAAAAGTCCAGAGAAGGGCTTCACGAGCCAACAGAAGATTATCACCCTGCCACTCGTAGCCATAGATATTCATAAAGGCAATCTGAGCCCAATCGAGCCAGTCGCCAGATGTTTCCGTGTTTTCAGAGACCACCCGCAGTTTCCTGTCGAGTAAACCGATGCGTTGCTCCAAGGGAATAGGTTCGCCGGTGGTGGTATCATAGCGGCTGGCCAGATAAGGTGCCTCGCCACAGGTCATCTCCATGCGGGTAGCCCGCACATAGTCTTTCCAATCTTTGTCTTCAGGAAAAGTGATCTTGTCGGTGGTGGCTTTCCAAGTGTGGTGTTCGGAGTCTTCCACATTGAACACATCCTTACGTCCAAACCAAGCTTCGTCTACCAGATTATTCTGAGCATTGCAAACCCATGAGGGGGTAAACACCTCCGCCATGTCCTTGGCACGATCCGTCTGATTCTCCTTCGATTTCAGCACGCGAGGTCTGATCACCATTCCATGCTCACCCGTAATCAATTCGGGCAGTATCTCCGAATGGTAACCATATTCACTTCCAAGCGCCTCATAATCATGAGTTGCCCAGAAGATGTTCTTGCCTGTGGTATGGTCGCGTAATAAGGTGGCTAACACCTCCGGCGATATATCCGACAGGTCGTCCTCCCTGATATCAATACAGGAAGGACCAGTCTCTTTGTCTGGCATTCTTTGCGCTTATAGCTTTAGGCAAAAGCACTTATCGGATTCTTTGGGCTTAAAACATCAAGACCCCTATGTACGAAAGAAGCGTGTCCGCTCCTTACCGAACATAGAGGCCCTGAGAAGCCCAGTCGAAAGATAAGTGACGTCCACGCTATAAACGCAGACATTCACAATTATCAGTTTCTCGACTGTATTTAGAAATTTCTCAGGTTTCTATGTTCTCCAAGATAACTGCTAATGCTGTTATTATTTACCCACAAAAGTCACACCGGCACCTCCTCTGAGGTCATATTGCCGATGTTCGAGGGCAAAGATACAAAAAAGTTTGGAAAGTAAATCTCTTTTTGTGCGAAAAAGTGAAAATAAATGGAGAATTATTTAGTTTTACTGAATTTTGTCGCGACGCGTCAAAGAAAAAATGAACTTTTTTAATTCGCTGCTCCAAAATTTGGAAGGTAATTGTAAAATAGAGTTATTTCCCATTTTGGACAACTTTTTGATAGTTGATTTGTTAAAAATTACCTAAAATAGATAACTTTTAAAGCTAAATCTTTTGTTTTGTCGACAAAAAGCAGTATTTTTGTGCACGTTAACAACCATGTTTAAGTAAAGACCATTATATGAGCAAGTATAGAAAGAAATTTGCGCCAACAAAGGACGGTTTTCAGGAGGTGTGGGATTCCATGCAGGATCCTACAATTGAACAAGTTATGGCCGGCATCCAGGCTCACAGACCTACCAAAGAACAGCTATTAGAGAAAATCAAATATTTCCGTAATAGTCGTAGTACAATCGACATTGAACTGAATAGACTCGCAGACTATTCAGAAAACTATAATGAATTATGGGCCGCAAAGAATATATATCATTTTGGGACGACTGAAGCATTACAGAACAGAACAAAGAGCCAATGCAAGCGATGGTCAGAGATGCTGGAACTTACATCGCCAAGATATAATAAAAATGCTGCTCCACAAGGTTTCGAACAAACTGTATACAAGGCATCCTATTTAACCAAAAAGCCCTACGAACTTGACCTCTGGGGACCTGCAAGTTATGGAACCATCCTTTACGATCTAAAAGAAGAATTGGATTTCATCGTCAGCCATTTAGGAGAGGGCGAACAATTGTGCAAGGACACTATGGCAAGAGAAGCAGAAATTGATAATGACCCTGAACAGAAAAAACAACTTTACGAAAGACAGTACCGGGAAGAAGAGGAAAGAAATCAAGAAACTATTGATGACTATTGCAATGGGGGGAATATCAGCGACAGGAATGAACTATACCAAAAGATGCAAGAATATGATGATAAAAACGATTTTATCAATGACTACTTCCATGGTCCCTCCACATCACAGTTTTCTCGTTTTGTTGTCGTTGACTCTACCATGAATTCACGACAAAAGAATGTCTCTCCAAAGGCAAGGCGTTTGTTAGGCAATGACATTAACAAAATCTTCTTGATTAATCATGCCATTGACAATCTTGACCAACTGCTGGACGTAAAGCCTAGTAGTGGGCAATTCGAACCTTTGGACATCGTTCAGTTCATCAGATGGTGTGAGGTTCTACCTAGTACCCGAAAACACCGTGACAATGAGAGAATATTCTATGAGGAGTATTTGAAGCCCAACTACCAAGGCACTCATACGTGGCCCGCATGGAATACCGTTTTTACTCATCGGAAATCGATGGGTGATGACGAACGCCAACGTAAATTAGATGCAGCAAGTTTCGCAAAAAAATTCAAAGATGTCTGCGGTATGGATGACACAGAATAATGGAATGGTTATATTTTTTTAACAGATGCTTTCGGAATGGTTTTTCATATAAGCCATTCCGTTTTTTTATGGTACAGACTCTGTTTCATAGTTAAATCAATAGAAATAACCAAGTAATCTTATGAATGGAATACGAATATGTCCCTATCTTGCTGTTTTCATTCCAAAATGTTATAATCCCATTCCATTTTCATGAATGAACCGCATTAGACACCGTTAATGGGGTTTCTAAGCCATTCTTATGATTATTATTAGATGTGATGTGGGTAACGGGAAAAGAGTTAATTTTGCACCAACTTCTTAGGCACGAAGCTGCGTGCTCATCATGAAGTGGCGGCAAATCAGGCATGACTGTCAGCAAGGTAAACCTGAGACCACATTGTTTCCTTAATAAAAAAGACAAATGGAAACAATTGATCACAGCTCCATGAACTTGGAGCAAGAACTGGCCCAGAAGGCTGGTGAGTTGGCAGCTCAGCGCAGGGTGCGCGAACTGCAGTTGGTCGACCTCACGCTTCGTCGCATTGCTGATGGCGTGGTGTCGAAGGAGGCGGACATCCAGACACTGATGGACGCTACCAAAGGAAAGTGTCAGGTCGCTCTACGGGAGATGGTCGTACGCGAAGTCAAACGCTCTGCCGACGGCCTGCTGTGGTGCAGAGAGTACATCGAACGGCTGAAGAGCGACCAGTTGGTGTTTGTTTTCACCGGCTGTCATTGGCAGAACGTAGAGCCGCAGCAGTGGAAGGACTTCGTGGCCCAGTGTGCCGATCGGTGCGGCGTACCGGAACAGATGCTCATGAACCCTGTCTTCATGAAGGCACTGTTCGAGGGTTTGGCCTTCAATCTGGCCGAGTACCGTAAGCAGATCATACCCGACGGTGAGGTATGGCTGAACGTCAGCAACGGCACTCTGGTCATCAAGAGCGACGGCAGCGTCACGCTCCGCGATCACGACAAGGCCGACCTCTTCTTCTATTGCCTCGGTTATTGCTATGACAGCGAAGCGGAATGCCCATTGTGGCAGGCGTTCCTCGACCGTGTCCTGCCCAGTGCCGATGCGCAGCTATTGCTGGCGGAATTCATCGGTTATTGTCTCATGCCGGGTCATGAACTGGAAAAAATGCTCCTGCTCTATGGCGAAGGCCTGAACGGCAAGTCGGTAACGCTGGAGGTCGTCGAGTCGCTTCTTGGATCGGTCAATGTCAGCTATCTCAGCCTGGCCGACCTGACCAACGATGATGTGAAGCGTGCCGGCATCGAAGGCAAGATGCTCAACATCAGTCACGAGAGCGGCAAGGACGTCAACCCCAACGTGCTGAAGCAGCTCACGTCGGGCGAAAGAGTACTCATTAAGCATCTGTACCGCGATCCGCGCGAGACGAATGACTACGGCAAACTCATAGCTGCCTTTAACATTCTGCCTCGTGCTGAGAACACTTTCGGTTTCTTCCGTCGTCTGCTCATCCTGGCTTATCAGGTCACCATTCCCAAAGAGGAGATCGACCGCCAGCTGGCATCGAAACTCAAGGGTGAACTGCCAGGTATCCTCCGTTGGGTGCTCAAGGCGTTGCCTGCATTGATGACACGCGGCGAGTTCTCGCCATGCGAGAGCAGCGAAAAGGCGCTCGAGCAGTACCGTCTTCAGTCTGACAATGTACGGCTGTTCCTGAGCGAAGCCTGTGAAGCTTCTGAGTACACCACTCAGGCATCAGAACTCTTCACTGCCTACCGCAACTATTGTTTGGGTTCGTCGCTCAAGCCTATCGGCAAGAAAAAGTTCTATGACCGTCTCGAAAGTCTGGGCTACGACCGCGTGATGTATGCGAATACCTTGTATTTCAAACTTAAAGTCACGGAGCAATGAACAGTCAGCACGAACACTTCGACCTCGACCGTCTCAAAGCCATCTCCATTACGGAGGTGGCCCGACGGTTGGGCTGTCAGTTGCAGCGGTCAGGCACCGTCAGCAAGACCATCTGCCCTTGGCATGAAGACTCACACCCGTCGCTGACTCTCTATGAGCGTACAGGCGAAAATCATTGCCATTGCTTCGTCTGCGGCAAAGGAGGTAGTGTCATCGACTTCGTCATGCAGAATGAAAGCTGGTCATTCCAAGAGGCCTGCCAATGGCTTTCCAACGAGTTTGGCATCAGCATCACCCGTTATGATGGCTATCTGCCAAGACCCAAGCCGCGGCCGGTGGTGAAGCCAGCAGAACCGGAGTACACCTATATCCCCATGTCGATGGTCGATGATTTGGTGTCGCCAGAGAATTCGCTTTGCCAATGCCTCATGAGAATGCAGCCGTCTGAAGCCGTCAAATGGATGACAGAGGAATACCGTATCGGCTGCTACTCGATGAATGGGCACGACAATTATACCGTCTACCCGAACATCGACAGGCAAGGTAGGGTGTGCAATCTGAAGGTGCAGCACTATGAGACTGATCCGTCGTCGCCCCGCTTTGCTCACAGCACGCCTAACTCCTGCTTCTGGCTGGGCAGCATCTGGGTGCGCGAAGGCCGGCTGCCCAAAAATGCGCGGTTCCGATCGACATGTCTGTTTGGAGAGCATCTGCTGAATCGTTATCCAGACAGCCTGGTGATACTTGTCGAAAGTCCCAAGAACGCCATATTCGGCGCACTGGCCTTTCCCAAGTGGACATGGGTGGCTGCAGGCAACAAAGGGATGCTCCGTCGCGAGGTGCTCCAGCCTCTGCAAGGCCGCGATGTGATCGTTATCCCCGACCGTGATGCCATCAGCGAGTGGAGCACCGTCATCGGCGGTATGGCCGACCTTGCCAACTTCACCGTCGTTGACATCTGCGAGCACAAGGCACCCGAAGGAGAACTGAAGTTCGATATTGCCGATTATCTGCAGAACGAGTATTTCAAGCGTGCCATTTGAGTTTTTAAGGGGATTTTGCAAAGCCGTCTGAAGAGCTGAAATGCCCTTGCAGACGGCTTTTCACGTTGGTCTGTTTGGTTTTTTGGTTGTTTCTCTTATAAACTTTCTATGTTTTTCAAACAAAAAATAAAGTTTGTGAAGAAAATAGGTGTAAATCCCAAAATACATTATTTAATCTATTGAATACCAATTATTTGTAATGTCTCGCAGATCATTCAAAAAACTAAGGAAAGAAATCTTGCTACGAAGCCATCCAACACTTTTTCGAAAGCCATGGAAAAAGTGTTGGAAGGCTTCGTAAAAAGCGGGGCCAAACCATCAAAAATTAAAATAAACCGAAAATTATTTGGTTTTACCGAAATAATTGTCTATCTTTGCACCAAAATTGAGAATATGAGAGTTATTTCATTTTCCATGATAAGGGATTTCGTTGCGAAACATGCTGATGCCGATGTAGCTATGCGTGACTGGTACAAGCGTGTTTGCAAGGCCAACTGGAATAGTTTTGCCGATATCAAGCAGACTTTCAACACCGCCGATTATGTAGGCAATGACCGATATGTGTTTGACATCAAGGGAAACAATTATCGCATTATAGCTATTGTGCTATTCATCAATAAAAAAGTATATATGCGATTTGTCGGTACACATGAGGAATATGATAGAATTAAGGACATCAAAAATATATAAGTATGGTACAGATTAAGAATGAAATACAGTATAAAGCGGCTTGCGAACGTATCAACGAACTGCTGAAGGTAGTCAATAATGATACTCCTGCTGATGATAAGAACCTGTTGGAGCTTGACCTGATTTCTGATTTGGTTGCTGACTATGAGGAAGAACATTACCCCATAGCAGCACCAACTCTGGTGGAGACCATCAAGCTCAGAATGTTCGAGATGGGACTGACTCAGAGTAAACTGGCAGAGATGCTTGGTCTCAGTACGGCCCGTATCAGTGAGATCATCACTGGTAAGGGTGAGCCGTCGCTAAAAACTGGCAGAGAAATCAGCCGCAAGCTGAACATTGATCCGGCTATCGTGCTTGGAGTTTAGACATTATTATCAGACAGTCGTGCTTTCAGCATCGATTGACGTCATAATAAATGTAAACATAGAACGCTTTGAAGCCCTGATGCGCGAGCACCGGGGCTTTTTTAGCAATTATTCACTAAAAATATTTACGAAAATGCTTGCATAATTTAATTATTTTTAGTAACTTTGTAGCATAATAATAAAGCGGGAAAGCGGCCACCCGATGTAGTTGGCTGCGCGATAGTTTAATACCATGAAATATTTTTAGAACTATGGCATTAAAGATCAAAGCAAAGGAGAAGAAGCTTAAGTTCTCCAAAGACGGTCCTGAAGTGTACCGTTATGTGATGGTTCCTGACCTGTATTCGACGCTCGACTCTGAAAAGGTGATAGCTGAAGCAGCTATTCGTTCTGGTGTAAGTTCAGCGGTGATGCAGGCCTGCTGGAAGGGTGCCGGTGAGGTTATTAAGGCTTGGGCTACCGAAGGACATAGTGTTGCCCTCCCTGGACTGGGCAACATGCGTTTCGGCCTGTCAGCGAAGGCGGTAGAGGACGTGAACGATGTCAAATCGAGTCTCATCCGTACCCGTCGCATCATCTTCACCCCGAATGTAGCACTGAAGGATGAGCTGGCCAACACCGCCATCCAGATCACCTGCTACGACCGCAATGGTGAGATCGTGAAGCGTGTGACCTCTGCCGATCCTGGTACCATTGAGGAGCCCGAGGGCGATGACAACGGCCAAAACTCTGAGAACACCGAGAATGGTCAGGGTAATCAGAACTCTGAGAATTCTGGAAACTCTGGCAACTCTGGCAATTCCGGCAGCTCTGAGCAGAATCAGGCAACGACCTTCGCCCTGACGATCTCAACCAGCGGTAGCGGTTCAGCTTCTGTTACTCATGACGGCAACGCCGTGACCTCAGGCGCAAGTCTGAGCGAGGACGACGAGCTGGAGATCAGCATCACACCGGCAGAGGGCAAGGTGCCTACGGCTACTGTGAACGGTTCGAGCATCGAGCTCACCGAGAGTGAGGGTGTCTACACCGGCAACTTCGCCATGCCCGCACAGGCCTCAACGCTTGTGATCAACACGGGTACTGCTGAGGGCGGCGACAACGGCGACGGCATCGACAAAGACTAACGCTGTAAATCTTCTCAATCGAGGACTGACAGACTTTCAGAGCTGCCAGTCCTCTTTTTCTTTTATCTATTTGAAGAAGGTTTTCGGAAAAAATTTTGCTATTGCGGAAAAAAATTCGTATCTTTGCGGCATAAATACCGCGAGACTGTGGAAGGTCTACTAAGAATAAAACGAATTATAATATGAAATCACTCAGAGAACTATTCAGAATCGGAAAAGGCCCGTCAAGCAGTCATACGATGGGACCT
>JAEEGG010009978.1_pt1 | contig 21107 bp, 5 predicted proteins | sample 9134161 | NCBI WGS metagenome assembly JAEEGG01 (sample SAMN16246543, study PRJNA631951) | gut metagenome | biome: gut microbiome; feature: rumen; material: CR-attached | host: Bos | place: Iran: Karaj | collected 2018-10
CATCGTGGCCGACCACCCCTGCGGCACCTACGTCTTCGAGCTCAAGGTGGACAAGCCGCCGAAGCTCGCGATGTCGCAGATCCAGCGCCGGAAGTACGCAGCGCCCTACCGCGCCGCCGGCAAGCCCGTCTGGGCCGTCGGCCTTTCTTTCGACGGCAAGACCCGCCAGTTCAAGGGCGGCGTCGCCGAGGCGGTGAAGTGAGCGGCTTCACCGCTTAAGTGGCCGCTTTGCGGCCATAAGGGAGGGCCGCCCGCCGTGGAGGCCGGGGCGCAGTCCTCCGCGGGCAAGATGCCCGCGCTCCCAGGCGCTGACCAACTAGCCACTAACCACTGACCACTTCATTCCCTCGCCACCTCACCACCCAGGAGCACACCATGTCCAGACAACCCGAAATCCCCTTGTCATCCCCCGCCGTTTCCGGTGGAATGGCCGCAGTCGCGCGGAAATCGCCCGGGGGCTTTCTCGACCCCATCATGCCGTTCATGCTCTCGCCCGACTTGGACGGACTCTGCGACGAGCTTCTCCGCATCCATTCCCGGACGGGCATTCGCCGCTTCATCCTCGGGGCGCCCGGCCACAGCGTTCGCGTCACCGGCGCCGTGTCGCGCGAGACCTACACGCAAATCGGCGAACGGCTCCTCGCGGTCAAGGAGCGCCTCGCCCCGGAGGGCATCGACATCGGCTTCAACGCCATGCCGACGCTCAAGTGCGGTCCGGGCGGCTTCGTCAACATCACCGGACTGAACGGTGTCGTCTCGCGCATCTCCGCCTGTCCGCTCGATCCGGCCTTCGAGGAATTCTTCCTCGGCAACATGCGCGAGGTCGCCGCCATCGCAAAGCCCTTCCTGTTCATGGTCGAGGACGACTTCACGCTGACGAACCACCCGGGGATCGGCTTCTTCGGCTGCTGCTGCGACCTCCACCTCAGGGCCTTCGCCGAGCGCGCCGGCCGCCACTATTCGCGCGAGGAACTTCGCGCGGTCTTCTCGCGCACGGACGAAGAGGCGCGCCGCCTGCGGCGGGTCTTCGACGACCTTTCGACCGACACCCTCGCCGGCCTGGCCGGAAAGCTTTCGCGCACCGTCGCCGAGGTGTCGCCTGAAACCCGCCTCGCCTTGTCAGAGGTCGGGAACTGGGGTTCCGAGGGGTCGCTCGGCCCCTCCATCGCGCGGGCCCTCGCCGGCGCCCACCGGCCGCTCATGCGCTTCCACGGCACGAGCTACGGCACCGACGTCCCCACGGACCTCCCCGGCATCCTCTTCAGCTGCCTCTACGGCCGCGAACACGTCAGGGATGACTTCGAGTTCTTCCACGAGAGCGACCCCTGCCCCCACCGCACCTTCTTCGCCTCCGCCACGCGGATGGAGGCGCTCATGTCGACCGCCCTTTTCTACGGCTACGACAACTGCCTCTTCTGGGGGTCGTCCGTCTACCCGCGCGGCAGCGAGGAGGATGGGGCCTTTCTCGACATGTTCGCCAGGCGTCACCGCCGACTTGAGGTCATCCGCGACATGGCCAAGGCTTCGCGCCTCGTCGGCCCCCAGATTGTCTGGGACACCTCGGCGCCGCTGCGCGTCCCGGCCATGCCGACACGCGGCCTCGACCCCGGCTGGCACCGCGTCTTCGGGCGCATGGGCATTCCCTACCGCACGGGCGATGCCGCCGTCAAGGCGATCAAGGGCGACCTCTGCCTGCTTGAATGCACCGACGCCGAGCTTGAAGCCCTTCTCTCCGGCGCCGTCCTACTCGACGGCGAGGCGGCCTCCTACCTGACGGCCCGCGGTTTCTCCGACCTGATCGGCGTGGAGGCGACGAAAGCCGACCACGTGACCTTCACGCGGGACCTTCCCGGCGACCTTCCCGACCTGGCCGACCTGCGCGGCTTCATCTCACCCTCCGACTACCACCAGTCCTACGGCAATGACGGCACGCCCGTGGCGGTTCTCCGTCCGCTGGAGGGCGCGGAGGTCCTCTCGGAGTTCCAGCAGCCCGACGGCACCTTTGCCTCGGCCTCCGTCTCGCGCTTCGCAAACCGCCTCGGAGGCCGCGTCGTCGTCCTGGCGCCGGAACTCGAGTGCTGCCAGTCGTCGAACGTCTTTTGCAGGACCAAGCGTGAAATCCTTCGCCGCGCGCTGGAGTGGCTCGGGGGCGACCTCCCGGCCGCGGTCCTCGACCGCTCCAACGTCCAGCTCACGGCGCGCGAGGCGACGGACGGCAAGACACTCTATCTGCTCGCCACGTCCCTGAGTTGCGACTCCTGGCCGTCGATCCGCCTCGCGGTCGCGTCGGCCTACGCCGGCGGCGACGTCGGCATCCTCGACGACGCCGGATGGCGCCCCGCGCGGGCCGTCTGGGAGGGGAGGGGACTCACGGTCGACGAGCCAATGTCCGTGTTCTCGCCCGTGCTGCTTCGCATCGCCAGGCGGTGAACGGCCGGCAACGCAACGGGTACAAATTCTCTTGACGCGCGCAATGAGTTTTGCAATAATTGTGCGCAAATGGAGAACTGAATCATGAAGAAGACCATGTCCGTGTTCGCAGCGGCGGCGATGGCCGCCATATTCGCGTGTGTCACGTCCAGCAGGGCAGAGGATGTTTCAAACTATGTCCAAAATGGCCTCTTCGCCTGCTGGGACGGCGTGGAGAACGCCGGACGGGGCGTCCATGATTCGTCCGCGACAAGCTGGAAGGATCTCGTTGGCAACCGCGACCTCACAATCGGCGGCGGCGCGTCTTTCACGGAGAACTCGCTGTACCGTTCCGCCTCCTCGACCTCAATGGCCTATTATAGTGAGTCGATCACGACGGCCAAGACGCTGCAGCTCGTCTTCAAGCGTCATTCTTATGTGACGTATGCCGTCCTTGCCAGCCTCATGGGCTATGTCAACAACGGTGAAGGCCTCCTGACGCTAAAGAACGAGACCATAGGCTCCACGGCGTACTTGTACCATTCCGCACCAGAGGCTGCGCGCGGCGCTTTCACTATGGTTACGCTTCTTCTGGACTCGAAGACAATCTATACCAACGCCGCGCCAGTAGGCGCCGGGTCCGGTGCCGAGTCGTGGAGCTCCGGCATGACTACATCCTTTGCGCTTGGCGGACGCGCCACCAACTCCAACAACGGATTCTTCGGCGATCTCTTCGCATGCCGTCTATACGACCGCGAGCTTACGCCCGATGAAATAGCGGAGAACTACGCCATTGACGTCACCCGCTTCGTGGATGGCGACATCGGCCATCGCCAAGACTGTTTACTGGCCATTGCCGGCGCGCCATTTGAAATCGGCCAGCCGTCACCTTCCTATGCCAGCAACGTCTCCATGGTTTCGAATGAGACGCTGTCCCTTTCCATGCCGGCAACCCAAATCGTCAATGGAACTGCAACGAACACCCTTGTCGGATGGAAGCTGGAGTCGCTCAATCCTTCCACCGGCTTGCGCACGCTTGTCCGCTCTTCGGAGGATCCCGGCGAGTCAATCGACCATTGCGACTATACACACAAAGGTGGCGCGGTCTTCTCGTGGCTCTGGGATGTCCGCGACGTCCTTGGCGTCGGTGCGCCTGTAGCCGCGATGACTGGTGAAAACTACCTGACGCTCACCGCTGCTGTAACGGGTCTCGGCTACACGTTGCAATCTGCGGCGCTCAAGTTCGCATACGGCATTTCGCCGGAGGCGCTGGCCTACACCAATGCCGTTTCCGCGCCCGTGACGGAACCTGGTGTCTACACTGCCACGCTCACGCGTCTCCAGCCAGGCGTGGCATACTACGTCAAGGCCGTGCTTGAAACCAGCGAGTCGCACGACATCGTCGAATCGGGAGTCGTCTGCATTCAGACGACTCCCGATTCGACGACGATATGGTATTCCACCCCCGCCTACATCGAAGGGCCTGAAAGCGAGTTGATCGACACCGAGTACAATCCGTCTCCTCTCACGCGCACCGTGGTCGACTTCCAGCTTCTCGTCGACAAAGATCAGGCGCCCGTTTTCGGCCTTCAGTGCGGCAATCTCTTCTACAATGTTTTCCGAAACAGCAGTTCCTGCTGGGCCTACGCCTTCAAGAACGACTCTGGCAATTGGGTCACTACCAATGTCAGGATCGACACCCATCGACACGTCTTCGACTTCAATTTCGAGACGCCGACCGGGGCGCGCGGCTTCACCATTGACGGCGGAAGCGTCGTCAACACAACGCTGTCAGGTGCCCCGACAAAGACTGCGAACTATTCGCTCTTCCTTGGGGCGACGCGCAACGGCGCCAACACATACAAGTACATCTGCTCCCACCGCATCTATTCCTGCCAGATGTACGAGGATGGCGAAATCGTCCGCGATTTCATCCCCGCCGTAAGCGAAGGCGTGGCCGGCCTGTACGACCTGGTCTACGGCGTCTTTTATCCAAGCGCCACGGCAACGGCGTATGCGGCGTCCCAGACGCAGTCTTTGCACGCGTCCCAGACGATTCCAATCACAGCGGAAGAAGTCGTCTCCGGCAATTCCCTGGCGTCGGTGTCGCTCTCGTTCGCCGCGCAAACCGCGGCGCAGAGCCTTTGCGTCGCCTACGGCCCCGTGAACGCGGGGACCGACCCGGCCGACTGGGCGGGCACCGCCGCGGTGGCGGACATTGCCGTTGGCGCCACAGGCGCCAGCTACCAGGTGCCCGCCACATGGGGTTCCGACACCAACCTCGTGATGCGCTTCTACTTCGAGGGCGTCCTCCCGCGCTGGTCGAACCCGATCTACTGGCGCGACTACTCCGCGCCGTCCCTTGCGGACGTCGTCGTGGACGGCACGGGCGGCGACACGCTGGTGGTGTCAGGCACTCTCGAATCCTTCCCTGGCGCAGACTGCACTCTCGCGATCTACACGGGCGACAGCCCGACAACGCTGACCAACGCCTGGACCGGCATTGCGGGAAGCGTTCGCGACGCCCCTGGCGCGTTTTCATTGTCGCTCTTCGAGCCTGATGCCGCCTCCCCGCGCTACTTCGCGCCCGAAGGCGTCTACTACGTCTCCATCGAGGCGCGTTCGGGCGGGCAGACCGTGCGCACGGCACCCGCGGAGGTGACGATGTCGGCCGCGCCGGCATTCCTCGCATCATCATCGACGGTCGCGCGTCGGACGGTGACTTTCAAGGGCAGCTTCTCCGATGTCGGCGCCGGCACGTCCGCGACGGTCACGCTCTACGCCGGCCCATCGTCGGCGGCGGAGGGCGACCTCGTCGCCGTCGAGGCGCCGATCACCGTCACGGACAAGAACGAATTCTCCATCGTGCACACCTTCCCCGACTTCGAGACCACGTACAAGTGGCAGCTCCGCGCGGCGGCGGACACCGCCGGCGGCACGGAGTCGTTTGAGACGCGCACCGCGGTCGCGACCTGCAAGACGCTCGACACGACGACCTACACTTGGAAGACGTCCGTAGCCTCCGGCAACTGGAGCGACGCCGCGAACTGGACGGACAACCATTCGGGCGACAGCCTTGGCTACCCGCAGTCCACGGCGGCGACCGCTGTATTCTCTGCCAAATCCACGGCGAGCGTCGCGTTCACGGAGCCCCTTGCGGTGGGGACGCTCAACCTTTCCGGAATCGACTTGTCCGTGGCCTTCACGCAGGGAGGCGCATCCACGAACGCCACGAAGCTCACCGTGTCTACGCTCAACATGAACGGTGCCCAGGGATCTGTAACCCTTGACGGCGTGGCCCTACAGGTGAATGGCGGATTCACTCTCGGCGCACGCAGGGCGCTCAGCCTTGTGAATGGCGCGAATCTCTATTCGACCGGAGATTTCTACAACGAGAACTACAATGAAGTCACAATTTCCGGAGGATCGTGGTTCTCCTGCAGCCAGATGCTGTTCGGCAGCGGCACTATCACGATCGACGACTCCGTTGTATGGACGCGCAGCCACGACTACGTGGGGCGCACGCGGACCGGAGGCCATGTCATCTTCAAGGGCGAACATCCCCTCTGGTACCACGACAACAAAGACGGATGCTTCTTCTCGAACCTGGCGAACGCCAATGTCCAGCTGGACTTTCTCGTTCCTGTCGGCGGCTTCGACTCCGCCCCGATCCAGGCGAGGGATACGCCCAAGTACTACATGGGCAACAGCACCAGCGCCGCCGGTTCCAGCGCCTTGACCGTCAACGTGCTCGACGAATCGCCCGCGAACTTCGCCGACGAGACGGTGACCTCGCCTCTCATTTATTGGAAGAAGGGCATTAACAAGACTAGAATCCTGGAAGGACACCTTCCCGACTGTGGCGCGGGAACATCTTCTGACGACGCCTTTGCATGGGGGAGCGGAGACTATCCGCCAACTCTTGACGTGACGATTCACGGTTCCTCAAACGCGGGCCAGCTCCAGATTTCCGCCACCCCGGAAACCATAGAGTCGGCCGGGCTTTCCCCGGGCTACGGGTTCACGTCGCTCGCCTCCGGCGACACGCGGTCCTGCGCGGCGCCGTCGGGCTACGTCACGTTGTCCGCCACCAAGCGCGCCGTCTGCACGGGCTGGAAGCTGTACTCCGTCGATGCCGCCACGCATTCGCGCTCTCTCGTTGACAGCGGTTCCGGCGCATCATGCGTCGTGGCCGGCACTGGTCTCTGGCAGGAACTCGAATGGCAGTGGCGTGTTGAGTACCTGATTGACGTCGTCTCCGCCGGGAACGGCACCGCGTCCGCCGAGAGCGCCTGGGTGGCGCTGGGCGAATGCGCCCGGCTTTCCTCGACGCCTTCGGCTGGCTACGCGTTCCACCGCTGGATAGGCGATGTCGATCCGAACTACGACCTGCTCCCCGACCTTTCCTTCGTCGTGGGCGAAGCCCATGCCATAACCGGCGTCTTCTCGCGCGTCTACTACGTCTCCAAGACCGGCGACGACGCCAACGACGGCCTCTCCTGGGCGACGGCAAAGGCGACGATACCGGCCGCGATCGCTCTCGACAACGAACCATACGTACTCGTTTCCAACGGCGTCTATGAAATAACGGCGGCCATTCAGATTTCGAAGGGCGCGGTTGTCGAAGGCACCGGTGACCGCGGCGCCGTAATCAAGCTCACCGCGTCGCCGGCGAGTGGCGACTCCACGCGCTGCGCCGTCTACCTGAACCACCCCGCGGCAGCACTCCGAAACCTCGCCGTATGCGGCACGTACACGCAGCAGGCCCGCGGCATCTGCATCGATGCCGGCGGCCTCGTGGACAACTGCTCCGTGACAAACAACGAAACGATGAACCTGAACCAGGGCGGCGCCGGCATATTCATGAAGAACGGCGGAGTCGTCCGCGACAGCCTGATCTGGCACAACTGGTGCAAGACCTCTGGCGGCGGTGGCGGCAACGGCGGCGGCATATACATGAAGGCCGGCCTAGTCGAGCACTGCGTCATCAGCGGCAACCAGATAGCGACCGGTTCGGGAGCCTCTTACGGTGGCGGCATCTACGTAGAGGGGGGAACGTTCCGCAATTCGCTCGTCACCGCCAACTACAGCGCATGGTCGCCAGGGGGATCGGGCGTTAGCGTCTTGAACGGCCTCGTCGAAAACTGCACCATTGCCGGCAACTACCACGGCACGTCGTCATCTTCGGTCGGCCTTTACATAACCGGCGCGGGAACGGTCCGCAACTGCGTCATATGGGCCAACTCAAACGCCGCCTCCGACCAGGCCAACTGGAGCACCTCCGTCCAGACATACACCGCCGAGAACAACTGTTCGACGCCTCGCATCCCGGGCGCGGGAAATACCGATCTGGACCCTGCGTTCGTCGACGCGGCCAACGGCGACTACCATCTGACCTTCAGCGCGGCGGTCGACGCTGGCGTCACGCGCGACTGGATGGCGACCGCCACCGACATCGACGGCAATCCGCGCGTTTCCGGGGCCGCCCCGGACATGGGGTGCTACGAATTCTCGGCGGAAGGTCTCAGCTGCGGATTCGACGTCGCAGTCGCCGGGCTGCTGTGCAACGACCAGGTTTCGCTCTCGGCCCGCGTCGCCGGCGACGACCCCGCGAACATCCGCTTCACATGGACGCTCACCGACACATCGGGGAACACGTTCACCACGAACGGCGTCGGCCTCGCATCCGTCACGATTCCCCTCGTAGCCGGACTCTACGATGTCGCGCTCTCGGTCTCCAACGGTTCCTTGAGCGCCGAGTCCTTCCGCCCTGCCATCGTCCGCGTCTACGGCGACCACGTCTACGTGGACCCGTCCGGGGGCAACTCCTACCCGTACTCAACTCGCGAGACGGCGGCCACCAACCTTCTTGACGCCATCGCCGCCGCGACGGACGGCACGACCGTGCACCTGTCGGACGGCTGGCATCGCATCGCCGACACGCTTCTCATTCCCACCCGCACGACCATCGTCTCGGACAACGGTCCCGAATCGACATCGATATTCGGAGCGGTGGCAACCTCTGGAGCGGCCCTTCTCGTGCTCGACAACGCGGGGGCCGTTCTCAGCGGCGTCACAGTCACGGGAAAGGACTCCGACGGCACGCAGACGAGGCAGTGGAGCGGCGTTCGGATATCCGCCGGCATGGTGACGAACTGCGTCATCCGTGACCACAAGACCGTCAGCATAACGGTCCACGGCGCGGGAATCCGCATGACTGGCGGCACTGTCGTCGACTGCGTTCTCTCCAACAACTGGACGACCTGCTCCGGCGGAGGCGGCATGCAGGGCGGCGCCATCCATGTGAACGGCAGCAACGCCCTGGTCGACCGTTGCCTAATCGCAAGCAACGAGGTGAGCGACGGCTCCACCTCCTACGGCGGCGGCGCCTCCGTGCAGTCGGGCACAATACGCAACTGCCTCATCGTAGGCAACAAATGCGCTAAGGGCTACGGCGGTGGCCTAGCCGTTCTCGACACAGGAAAGGCTTACAACTGCACCGTCGTGCGCAATGTCTCCACCATCGGCTCCGGCGGAATATACGCCGCGGCGACGGCCACCGTAGTCGACTGCCTCGCGTGGGACAATACCGCGAACGGCGTGCCCGAAGACCAGGCCGATCCTGGCTTTGTCGACGCCGAAGGCGGCGACTACCATCTCAACGTAGCCTCGGCCGCTGTTGATTCCGGTACCGCCCCGTCCCCTGGGGACTTCGACCTCGACCACGCTCCGCGCGTCAGCGGCCAGGCCGCCGACAAGGGATGCTACGAATACGACCACAACCAGTTCGCCATTGGCATCTCCTTCGACGCGGAGACGCCCTTCGAGGAGTCCCCGGTTGTCTTCACGGCGGCGGCGACGCCCGCCGGCACCGTCCTCGACGATGCGCAGACCTGGTGGACCTTCGACGGCACGGAACCCTCGGCCTCGAACTTCGGCGCGCGCGGCGCGATTGTGACGAACGCCCTTCCCGCCGGCATCTACACCGTGCGCTTCAAGACCGTCTACAACGGCCAGGAACACTCGTTCGTCCGCCCTGACTGGGTCATCCGCTACGGCCGCACGGTATACCTCGTGGAGGAGAACGAAGGAGCCGTGCCGCCGTATGCCACGCCGGAGACGGCGGCCACGAACCTGATGCAGGCCTTCACCTACGCAATCGACGGTTCCACTTTGCTCATTGGTGACGGCACGTTCCGCATCACAGCCGAGCAGACCCTTGAACGGCATGTCGCCATCCGCTCGGTCAACGGTCCGTCGCGGACGACGATTGACGCCACGCATAGCGTCCGGCCCTTCGTGGTCAAGTCCAAGGATGTCGTGCTTGATGGCCTCCGAATCTACAGGGGGCACAACTGGGCTCAGGGCGGCGGCTTGCAGATGTATTCGGACGCGATCATTACGAACTGCGTCTTCGACTCGTGCCGCATCCAGAACAACGGCGGCGCCGGCGTCTACATGACTGCGGGCACGGTTGTCGACTGCGTCTTCACGAACTGCCATACGGTGTCAGCCTATTGCGACACCCAGGACGGCGTGGCGATCTGGGCGAACGGCGCAAGTTGCCTCATCGACCGCTGCCTCGTCGTCGACAGCAACGAGAAGGGCACAAAGGGCAACGGCGCAGTCTACATCGGCCCGAATGGCGGCACCGTGCGAAACACCGTGGTGACAGGCTCGCGCATGAGGAAGTGCGGCGGCATAGTCCTTGGCGCGGACAACAACGGCAATGGATCCGGCAAGGCCATCAACTGCACGGTGACGGGGAACGTCACGACGACCTCCGGCGAAACGGCGGGCGTCGCGGCGCTGGGCGCCTCGTCCGTGGTCCGCAACACGATTCTCTGGAACAATGTCAACGAGGCCGACGAACAGCGTGCTGAAACAAGCGGCGCCGCCGCCCGCTTCGACCACTGCTCCACTGAAGACCCGATTTTCGTCGGACGTCCCGGCCGCGAATTCCTGATACGCTCCAACTCGCCCTGCCGCGACGCAGGCGTGACGGAGCCCTGGATGACCGGCGCGCGCGACTTCTACGGCAAGCCGCGCCTCGACAAGCCAGCCAAGCCGGTCGACATTGGCGCCGCAGAATGCCAGAAGACGGACGGCACGATGGTGATCATGCGCTAGGCGCGCTCTGGCCGATGGCCCGACTGCACCGACAATCCAAAGGACAGCACAATGAAGAAATCAACCCCTATCGCCCTTGCCGCCATTCTGGCGGCATCCGTCGCGTCCGCCGACATGGCGTCATACAGTTTCCTCGAGTATATTGAGACAACAGGGGCCCAGTACATCGACACCGGGCTCTACCCCAGCAGAACTCTGCGCGTCGTGGAGACCCTCTCGACCACAGACACGGGGACGGACAAGATGACCTTCGGCGTCCGCAATGCCGGATACGCCTTTCTCTGCTGGCTTGGAAAGAATCCCGGGACCAAGGTCTATCCCGCCATCGGCACGTCGGGTAACATAGCGAACCGCAATTCCGGAAAGACCTCCGGAGAGAAATGGACACTCGACATGGGCGCCAACGGCCTTTATGTCGACGGCACGGCCATTTTCACGGCCGAGGAGTTTGCCAACTACACGAGTACGGCCACGGTCTCGTCTAAGACGCTCCTGCTCTTCGGACTGTCAAACAACGGTTCCGTAGATGGCCGCAAATATGTCGGCAAATGCTATTCCTTCAAGGCCTACGACGGCGGAGACCTCGTGCGTGACCTCGTTCCCGCGAGACGCAAGTCAGACTCGGTCGTCGGCCTCTACGACCGCGCCAACGACGTCTTCTACGTCAACAAGGGGTCCGGGTCCTTTATCGCCGGTCCGTTGCTTGCAAGTTCGCTCATGGTCGAGGGCAGCCCTTTCGCGGTGGGAGCCGTCTCTCCGGCATACGGTTCCCATGCGAACACGATGATTACTGACGTGGCGACGAACTGCTCGGCGCCGGCAACGGTCACGGCCGAAGGGCTCACCGCCTCCTGCGCGGGCTACCGCTTCTACCGGCAGACCGGGCTTTCAGAATGGACCCTGGAGTCAAGCGGCGCTGGGAACACCTTCACCTTCACGCCGAACTCGCAAGACGCGCGCATCGTCTGGCTCTGGTCGATCGTCGCCGACCTCGCCATCGCCTTCGACGGCGCACCCGTCCCCTCCCTGAACGCCATTTCGTTCCCGATTTCCGTCGGCGGCCTCGGCGCCTCCGGCGCGCCAGCGGACGTGAAGGCCGCCTGGGGCTACGTGGCTGACGACCTCGCCTACACGAACACCATCGCCACAATCTCTCAAATCGGCGCGACGTCCGTCACGCTTCCCCGACTCCATCCCGGAACGGCCTTCTTCGTCAAGCTCATCCTCGAGTCGCAGGCCGCAGGCGGCGGCAGCGTGGAGACCGGCGTCGTCTGCGTCGAGACCGAGGCATTGGACGAAAACCCGCTGATACCGGGGCTCTGGCAGACCTTCTTCACCTCGGCGGACAAGAACTGGACGAAGGACATTTGGGCCGTGCCGGAGGGGACGGACTGGAAAAACTATTCGGACGCGAACCGCATCCGCCGCCGCGAGACGACGGTCATCGCCCCCTACACCCACGGCGCCGCGCCGTCGTCCTGCACGAAATACCTTTCCGAGGTCTGGGGCGACGAGGTCTGGTGGCCGGTCAACGGCGGGCAGTGGGCCTATGCGGGCTACATCTGGCTTGACGCCGCGAAGTCCTACAAGTTCCGCACGAAGATCGACGACAACGAGCGCATTCAGATCACGGACGCCAGAACCGGGGTGACGACGACGCTCATCAACGACACCGGAAACGGCAACGGGGTCAACACGTCGCCCGTCTACACGCCGTCCGTCACAGGCTGGCACGCCATCGAACTGCGCTTCTCCGACGGATCCGGCGGCCTCGGCGGGTACGACTCGGCCAACAACTACGTCAATACCAGCAATCTCGGCTTTTCGCAGGACGGCGGTGCGACCTGGAACCTTCTCATGGATCCCGGCAACGGCTCGCTTCTCCGCGCGGAGATGGGGGACATCTCGATTTTCGCGACGGAAATGATGCAAAACGGCGCGCTTGCCTCCGTCTCGCTGGACTTCGAGGCAGACGGTTCCGCCAATCGTACGCTCATGGCGGCCTGGGGCAAGGTGGTCGGTGGCGACAATCCGGCGGACTGGGCCTGCACCGGCATTGTCGCGACCGTTTCCGCCACGGACACGAACTACGTCTGGACCGTACCCGCCGACTGGGGTTCTGACTCCAACCTCGTCGTCCGCTTCTATTTCGACGGAACGACGGTCAAATGGTCCAACACCATCCTGTGGCGCGACTACGCCGCGCCCAATGTCACGGACGTCGTCCCTGACGGCACGGGCGGTGACACCCTGGTCATCTCCGGCGACCTTGTCTCCTTCTCCGGGCAGGACTGCGTCCTCACGGTCCATGTCGGCGAAAGCCCCTCTACCATGACCAATGCCTGGACGGGCCTTGCGGGAAGCGTCCGCAACGCCACCGGCGCCTTCGCGCTCACACTCTTCGAATCCGACGCCGCCTCGCCAATGTATCTGGTCCCCGGCGGCACGTACTACGTGGCCGTCGAGGCCGCCGCAGGCGGCCGGTCTTCGCGCACCGCCACGCAGGCGGTGACGATGAAGGCTGCGCCGGTTTTCACCGCTTCTCCGGCCGCCGTCGCGCGGCGCACGATCACCTTCAGCGGCGTTCTCTCCGATCCCGGCATGTGCGACAGGGCGACGCTCCAGCTCTACGTCGGCGCCGCGTCCGACGCCGAGGAGACCCTCGTGGCCGTTGAAGAGCCGGTCGTCGCGACCGGCGCGATGCAGTTCGCCATCGCGCACACCTTCCCAGAGTTTGAGACCACCTACAAGTGGCAGCTCCGCGCCGTCGCGAAGGCCGCGGGCGAGACGGCGACGCTCGAAACGCGCTCGCCCGTCCAGACTTGCCAGACGCTTGACACCACGACCTACACTTGGAAGTCCTCCGTCGCTTCAGGCGCATGGGACGACGCCTCGAACTGGACCGACAACCAGTCCGGCGACTGCCTTGGCTACCCGCAGACAGCCGCCGCCACGGCGACCTTCCCGCAGTCGGACGGGACGGAAGTCCTCTTCCGCCGGGCCCTCTCCGTCGGCACGCTCCAAGTCAACGCCTCGGCGAATGTGACCTTCACCCAGGGCGGCGCGTCGACGAACGACACGAAGCTCACCGTCACCACGCTCAACCTCAACTATGAGAAGGGCTCTCTCACGCTCGACGGAGTCGCAGTAAACGCCGCGAACGACGTCACGCTCGGACTACGCCGCGCCCTCCGCGCCATCAACGGCGCCGACCTCTACACCCGGAATTTCGTCCAAACCGGCTCCAACGACGTGCTGGTCGCGGGCGAGTCCGTTCTAAACTGCAACGACATGCGCTTTGGTGGCGGAACCTTCACCATCTCGAACGCGACGGTCAACGTCCGCGCCTGGAGCTATCTGGGCGATTCGAAGCCCGGGGGACACATCGTCTTCAGGGGGGACCACCCGCTCTTCCGCCATTCGAACAGCGCGGGTGTCATCTACGCGTCGCTCGCCACGTCGGCCGTGCAGTTCGACTTCTGCGTCCCCGCCGGGGGCTACGCCGCCGCGCCATTTGGCTCCTCCGTCGCGAACACCTACTACCTGGGCAACAACAAGGGCAGCGCCGGCGCCGGCAGCTACACCGTCAACGTCCTCGATGACTCGCCCGCCAACTTCTCGGACACGCCCGTCACAGCCACGCTCATCTCGTGGCCATACGGCATCAACACGGCGCTTGTGAACGAGGGGCACCTACCGGAAGACAATGGCGCCGCCACGGACGACGCCTTCGTCTGGGGTGACGGCACATACCCACCGACGCTCTCCGTCGCAATAAACGGCAGCTCCCACGCCGGGGAACTCCTCGTTTCCTGCTTGCCCGCGCATGTCGATTGCAACCTTCTCTCGCCCAGCCGCGGTTATCACGAAATCGCCCACGGCGGCCTGATCAACTGCTCCGCCCCGGCGGACTACATCATGCTGACGCCTTCGAACCGCGCCATCTGCGTGGGCTGGAAGCTCTACGACATCGACAACGCCACGCTCTCGCGCACCCTCGCCGCGTCCGGCACGAACACGTCGTGCGCCGTTTCTGACACGGGGCTCTGGCGCGAGCTTGAGTGGCAGTGGCGCATAGAACACCTGATCACGGCGGCGGCCGGGGCAGGCGGCTCCGTGAACCCCGCCTCGCAGTGGGTCGGGGAGGGGACATACGCGGTGGTGACGGCAACGCCCGACGCCACGCACGGCTTCCACAAGTGGACGGACGGCGTCCCGCCCGGATGCCAGGCGGTTGACGAGACCCTGCACTTCCTCGTCACGGGGCCGGTCGTGGTGGGCGCCTCCTTCGGCGGGGTCTACTACGTCTCGCCCACGGGCGACGCCACCGCGCCGACCGCCGGCTACGCCACGGGCTACCGGACGATCCAGGCCGCCCTCGCCGTCGCCCGCGATGGCGACACGGTTCTCGTTGACGCCGGCGACTACGCGCTTGAGGACGCCGTGAGCATCACGCACGGCGTCAAGGTCATCGGCGCCGGTGCTGGACTGACCACCATCTTCAAGAGGGGCTCGGCCGAGGTCTCCTACCGCCTGGCGTACCTCAACCATGCGGACGCGGTCCTCCGCGGGATGTCCATCACGAACGGCCTCGCCAAGGGTCTCACGGGTAGCGGCGTGTACATCGACACGGCCGGCGGCCGCGTTGAGGACTGCTACATCGCGAACAACAGGTGCAACTACGTCATGTCCTCCGCGGGCTCAGTCTCGCGCTGCGTCTTCGATGGCAACACCGGCAGCTACAACTATCCGGTCTATGTCAAGGATGGCCTCATCGAAAACTGCCTCTCCATCCGCAACAACGTCTCCTCCGGAAACGTTCCCGGTGTCGGCCTCCGGCTGGAAGGAAAGGCAACCGCGCGCAACTGCACCGTTGTCCGCAACTCCACGACCTCGACCACCATTGGCGGCGTGTGCTGCGCCGCGGCCACAGTCCGCGTCGTCAACTGCGTCATCTACGACAACACGGCGAGCAGCAGCACGGCCGTCGGGGCGCCCGACTGGTCCGGCGACATCAACTGTTTCGTGAACTGCGCCATGCAGGTCGCGCCGAACGCCTCCTGCCACGGCGGCGACGGCGGCTTCATCGACGCGGCCGCCTCGAACTACCGCCTCCTCGTCGGCTCCGCCCTGCGCAACGCCGGCGCCGAATTGGCGGACATCGGCGCGCTCGACCTCGACGGCGGCGCCCGCATTTCGGGCGGCGCCATCGACATCGGCTGCTACGAGTACGACGAGTCCGTGGCGGCGGTCGGCCTCTCCATCGCGCCGGAAAGCGTTTTCGCGGGGGACACGGTCGTCTTCACGCCGGCGCTCGTCGGCATCGCGGACGACGCGGTGCGCACCTGGACGATCACGGACGAACACGGCGTCGCCACCGTCCTGCCCGCGTCCTGCGAGAGCGGCGCCGTCCTCTCAACCCCGGGTCTCTACACCGTGCGGCTCGACGTCGCCGTCCCTGGCGGACAGACGCTTTCCGCCGAGCGCGAGGCCTACCTCTACGCCGGCCCGCGCACGATCTACGTTGACACGACGTCCTCCACGCCGCGCTCGCCCTTCGGGACGCCCGCCACGGCGGCGACGGACGTCAACGCGGCCGTCTTCTACGCCGGCCTCAAGGCGGGGACGGAAGTCCTCGTCGCGGACGGCGACTACGTGCTCACGAACCAGCTCGCCATGCCCTGCGCGATGACGCTCCACTCCGTGGGCGGCGCGACGAACACCACCCTGCGGCGCGTCGGCGCCCTCGAGTCCGGGGCGCGATTCCGCATCATCTACATGAACGATCCCGGCGCGAAGGTCTCCGGCTTCACCATCACGGGCGGCTCGATCTCGGCGAACGGCGGTGGCGTGTACATCGACGTCCTCGGCGGTGAGGTCACGGACTGCATCGTCTCCAACAACTTCTCCAGCTGCTGGGGCGCTACTGGCGCGGGCATCTACATGAACTCCTCCGCCGCGCACGTCGATCGCTGCATTTCCACCTGCAACACCAACAAGAACAACGGTTCGACCTGCCGCGGCGCGGGCTTCTTTGTCGGCGGCGGACTTCTCGAGAATTCCCTCGCCACGCACAACTGGACGCAGCACCACGGCGCCGGGGTCTATGTCTCAGGCAGCGGCAAGGTGTACAACTGCACCATCTACGGCAACACGGCCGCCGGAGGCGTGGGCGGCGGCATCTGCGGCAATGGCTCGTCCATCACCGTTCGCAATACCGCCTCCTATGCAAACGCGGCGCCGCAGGACGCCTCCGTCGGCGCGCCCGACATCTCGCCGGACGGCACGGCCAACTACAACCGCTTCTTCAACTGCGCCTTCCCGAAGGCCGTCGGCACCATCGAGGCCGTGGAAGACCCGGCCTTCACCGACCCCGAGGGCGGCGACTTCACGCTTCAGGCCTCCTCGGCGCTCCGCAATGGCGGCGCCGCATTCGACGGCCTCGGTGCGTTCGACCTCGTCGGCAACGCGCGCCAGAGCGAAGGCACGGTGCCGGACATCGGCTGCTACGAGTACGACGAGACGCAGCGCTCCATCGCCTTCACCGCCTCGCCGACAGTCCTCTTTACAGGCACGGCCATCGCCCTCTCGCCGACAATAGAGGGCTACGGCGCCGGCGCGACCCACGCCTGGACGCTCACGGACGGAAACGGCCGCGTGACGCATGTCTCCGCCGCCGAGGAGGCCGCGTTCTCCATCGCGACGGCAGGCCTCTACACCGTCACGCTCACCGTGTCGGCGAATGGGGCGGACTATCCCGTCTCCAGAGAGGACTACGTCCGCGTCCTCGACCAGCATTACTCGGTCTCGAATGTCACGGAACTCGTCTCCGCCGTTGACTGCGCATCGTACATCGACGGCGTCGAAATCGACGTCGCTGACGGCGACTACATCCTTGACGACACGATTACCATCGAGACTGCCACGACGCTCCGCTCCGCGAACGGCCCCGGCGGAGCCATTCTCCGCCGCGTCGGGCCGCTTGAATCCGGAAACCGCTTCCGCATCCTGTACATCAACGACCCGAACGCCAAGGTCAGCGGATTCACCATCACGGGCGGATCGATCTCGGCAAACGGCGGCGGCGTCCTCATCGGGCCGCGGGGAGGCGAACTCTCGTACTCCGTCGTCTCCAACAACTACTCCAGCAACTGGGGCGCCTCCGGCGCGGGCGTCTACATGAACTCCTCGGCCGCGCATGTGGACCGCTGCGTTTCCACCTGCAACACCAACAAGAACAGCGGCACCTACTGCTGCGGCGCCGGTTTCCATGTCGCCCGCGGCCTCCTCGAAAACTCCCTGGCAACTCGCAACTTGACGCAGCACCGCGGCGCCGGCATCTATGTCTCCGGCAGCGGCAAGGTCTACAACTGCACCGCCTACGGCAACACCACGGTCAATGGCCCCGGCGGCGGCGTCTGCGGAACGGGTTCGTCCATAACCGTGGTCAACACAGCGGCATACGGCAATATCGCCCCCTACGACACGACCGCGGGCGCGCCTGATGTCGGCTACCACGACGGCGAGAACTACGCCCGCTATTCGAACTGCGCCTTCCCGGCCGCCGTCGGGAACCTCGAGTCCATCCCCGACCCGCTCTTCACGGACGCCGAGGGCGGCGACTTCACGCTCCAGGCCGGCTCGCCGCTCATCGACGCGGGCGCCGCCATCTCGGGTCTCGGCCCCCGCGACCTCGCGGGCAATGACCGCGCCTACGGCGAGACCGTCCCGGACATCGGCTGCTTCGAGTACCAGCCGGGGCAGGCCGCCGTCTCGCTCTCCGTCTCCCCGTCCGTCGGCTTCGCCGGCGACACCTTCACCTTCACGCCGGCGATCGACGGCATCGAAGGCGAACTGACGAAGACCTGGACGATCACGGACGCCTCGGGCGTCTCGACCGTCCTCGACCCCGGCTGCGAGGAGGGCGTCGCCATCAGCGCCTACGGCACCTTCGACGTCACGCTCACGGTCTCGGCTGGCGGCCAGAGCTACTCCATGACGCGCGCGGCCATCTTCCGCGTCGTCCCGCGCGAACTCTATGTCGATGCAGCCTCCGCGAACCCCGTCGCGCCCTACGCGACGCGCGCCACCGCCGCGACGAACGTCGCGGACGCCGTCGCCGAGGCCGTTGACGGCGCCACGATACACGTCGCGCCGGGCGACTACCATCAGTCCGCGACAATCAACCTCGAAGCCGACATCGCCCTCGTCTCCGACGCCGGCGCGGCGCGCACCATCCTGCGCCGCACCTTCGGCGCGGGCAGCCCTGCCTTCGGCATCGTCTCGATGAACGCCCCGGGCGCCCTCGTCAAGGGCTTCACCATCACGGGCGGTCGCGGGGGAAGCTTCGGCGGGTGCCGGATCGAGTCGCGCGGCGGCACGCTTGAGGACTGCGTTGTCGAGGACAACCTCTCGACGAGCAGCTACGGCTACTACCCCGGCGGCGTCCTCGCTTCATCTTCGCGCGCGCTCATCCGCCGCTGCATCATCCGGAACAACACGATGGGCTGCACGTCCGGCCAGTACGGCGCCGGCGCGGCCATCAACTCCGGGCGCATCGAGAACTGCCTCATCGTCGGCAACGCGGCCACGGCCAGCGGAAAATGCGGCGGCGGCCTGTACCTCAACGGCACGGCGTGGAACTGCACAGTGGTCAGCAACACCGCGAAGCGCGTCACGGGCGGCGTCCAGCTCGGAAGCTCCGGCCGGTGCGTCAACTGCGCCATCCTCGGCAACGTCCTGGTCGACTCCGCGCAGGAGAACCAGGACTGGTCTGCGGACATGCGCGAATACCTCACCTATTGCGCCACGCCGATACGTACCGGCGAGGGGTATGTGCTGACGACCTTCGACGGGGCGCTGTTCCGCAATCCCGCGGCGGGCGACTACACCGTCCGTAACGCCTCGCCGCTCATCAACGCCGGCAGCGACCTCTCCTACGCCGCGGGCGACACCGACCTCGCCGGAAACCCGCGCATCCACGAGATGGGCGTCAACCGCCACGCCGCCTGCGACATCGGCTGCTATGAGGCCCGCTTCAACCCCGGCGGCGGCACGGTGCTGATTCTGCAATAGGCGGCACTGGGATTCCATATCCCGGATTCGCGGAAATGCCGTCTCAAATGCCCGTTGAGGAACTCCTGGCCGTTGTCCGAGTTGACGCCCCGGACGACGAACGGGAGGCTGGCCGACATCTCCCGCAGACGCCCCACGACGGCTTCGGCGCCGTTGTTCCATGTGACGCGGATCTCCGTCCACTGCGACGCCGTGTCCGCGACGGTGAGCGCCCAGCAGAACGATCCGGCCATGCTTCCCCCGCATAGCGCCACGGAGTCCACCTCCACCCATCCCGCGTGCAGGGGCGCGTCGGGCGGCCACACCTCGACCTTCAGCGGCACCTCGCGCCTGTGCGCGGACAGGCTGGCGGCACGCCTTCCGCCGCCGGCACAGGGCCGGACGGCGCGCAGCCGGCGGTCGATGGTGGACGCGCTCATGCCCGTCACCGACTCCGCCAGCTCGTCGGAGATCTTCACGCCGGACCGGCGGAGGCTCTCGATGTACAGTCCAATCACGGGCCGCAGGAGCCTGGAGCATGGACGGCCCGCCAACTTCCAAATGCGGCACAGCAGCTTCCGGGCCTCCATGTCGGTTTTGAACGGGCGGCCATGCTTCCTCTGGGGGCTGGGCTTCGACGACAGCATGCGAATCACGCTCTTCCTGCACTCGCCCCACGCCACGCAGAACTCGTCAAGAAGCAAACCTTTTTGCTTCTTGTCCGTCACCTCCGCGTAGCGGCGTTTGGCCAGCTCCTTGCTTATCTTTTTCTCTTCGTTGCTCATTTTCATGCCTTCCATTTTCGGTAACATCATTTATGACGCAACCTAAAACTTCTCGACACCGCTTTCGGTAACAGGAATTATGACGCAACGCGTTTTCCAGAAAAAGGGTTGACAGGAGAACGAGAATTGAGTACCATCCATTGTGATTGTTAAGAAGCCTTCGCGAACGCTGACTGTGCAACGAGTGCTGTGCAAACAAGTGGATATCGGGAGGGTGAGAGGAGAAACAAAATGGACACCTTAACAGACTATCAGGCTTGGCTTGACGCTGAGGAAATCGAAACGGCGGAGGAGATGTTGCAGGCTTATCGTCCTGTCGCCAACAATGAAACCGGATGGAAGTACGCAATAAAGCCTGCAAGGGGAGCATCTGGTCGAGTAATCTTGACTGGAGGCGAAAATGATTTGCTTTTGACGGAAAAATCCCGTGCTGCATTCATCAAGTACATGAACTCGCGCTATGAGCTAGGGGTAGAAGGGCAGGCTGCGTATGAATATGCTATGGCTAAAAAGGATTGAAGAGAATCAGTGTTAATTGTGGGCGAAGTAAGAATCAGAATGGCAACACGGAGGGTTTCATCCCACGTTTAATCTACTGATTATGCTGGTTTAGTCAACTCACATCGATTTCCAAGTGATAAGGAAAGGAATGAGTAATGAAGAGAAGGGCAATCATACTGGGGGATGTTGATGGGCAATTGTCAACAAATTTAGACATGGAGAAAGTGT
>JAEEGG010009980.1_pt1 | contig 21104 bp, 15 predicted proteins | sample 9134161 | NCBI WGS metagenome assembly JAEEGG01 (sample SAMN16246543, study PRJNA631951) | gut metagenome | biome: gut microbiome; feature: rumen; material: CR-attached | host: Bos | place: Iran: Karaj | collected 2018-10
CCCACCACGGGCAACTGATGGAGCGGAAAATCATAGTAAACGATGTGGCCCAGGAAGAGGAGGATGAGGGCGGTGTTCACACCGAGACGCAGCCAAACGGGCCATGCGGCGGGGAGGCAGAGCATGACGGCGGTAAACAGAGCGGCGATGAGCACGTAGGCAGTGATGCTCTTCAGGGGATAGGCGATGGGGAACTTCTGCTGTCCTACGAAATAAGAGAGGAGCATGGCGGTGGCGTAGCCGGCCACGCCGGCCCAGGCGCAGGCCATGTAGCCGTAGCTGGGCACAAAGAGGATGTTGACCGCGATGAGCACAAGGCAGCCGGCGCCCGAGAACCACGCGCCCCAAATGGTGCGGTCGATGAGTTTGTACCAGAAGGAGAGGTTGAAGTAGATGCCCATCATGATTTCAGCAGCCATGACGATGGGCACAACGCGCAGGCCGGCCCAATAGTCGCTGGGGATGATGTATTTCAGAATGTCAAGATAACCCACCACGACGAGGAACGCCAGCAGGGTGAAGATGATGAAGTACTTCATGGCCTTGGCATAGGTCTGGCGGTTGTCAGTGTCGTCGCTCTCTTTGTTCTTGCCGAAAACGAAAGGTTCGTAGGCGTAGCGGAAAGCCTGGGTAATCATGGCCATGATCATGGCTATCTTGACGCAAGCACCGTAGATACCGAGCTGCACCTTGCCTTCCTCGCCGGGAACGAGGTGACGGAAGATGAGTTTGTCGGCGGTCTGGTTGAGGATGCCCGCTATGCCGAGCACAAGGATGGGCCAGGCGTAACGCCACATGGAACGCATCAGCGTACGGTCGAACGTCCAGCGGAAGCCGGTGAGCTCCTTCCAAAGCAGGGGAACGGTGACAAGAGTACAGAAGAGGTTGATGGCAAAGACGTAACCCACGTGGATGCCGAAGCCTTCGACCACTCGCGGCAGAAGAAGGAAGAACACCAGGTTGAGCACGATGTTGAGAGCGATGTTGAATAGTTTGAGTGCCGCAAACTTGATGGCTTTCTTTTGGTATCGCAGGTAGGCAAAGGGGATGCACAGGAAGGCGTCAACGGCAACGCAGAGCGCCATCATCTGAACGTATTCCGTATGGTTGCCGTAGTGGAGGAAGGCAGTGATTTGTCCGGAGAAGGCCATGACTATGGCTACAAAAACGGCACCTACCCCGCCCACGGCCAGCAGAGTGGTGGCGTAGACACGCATGGGGTCGTTCTCCGTCTTGTTGATGAAGCGGAAGAAGGTGGTCTCCATGCCGAACGTCAGGATGACGAGCAGCAGGGCGGTGTAGCTGTAGACTTCGGTGACGATGCCGTAGTCGCCCGAGGCGGCGGCCAGCACCGTGGTGTAGAGCGGCACCAGCAGCCAGTTGATAAAGCGTCCTATGATACTGCTCAAACCGTATATGGCCGTGTCCTTGGCCAGTCCTTTGAGGTTACTCATGGCACGTTGGCTTTAGAAGAAAAGGTAACAGATGAATATGGCGGCAACGACGCCCACCAGGTCTGTCAGCAGACCGGCGGCTACGGCGTGGCGGGTACGGGTGATATTGACAGCGCCGAAGTAGACGGCCAGTGTGTAGAACGTGGTGTCGGTGCTGCCCTGGAAGAGGCAACTCAGGCGTCCCACGAAGGAGTCGGCGCCGAATGTAGTCATGGCGTCGACCATCATGCCGCGTGAGCCGCTGCCGCTCAGTGGTTTCATGAAAGCTGTGGGCATGGCGTCCACCCAGTCGGATGGCATGCCCGTCAGGGTGACGATGTAGCGCAGGCCCTCGATGAGCCAGTCCATGGCGCCGCTGGTGCGGAACACGGCGATGCCCACCAAAATGGCGATGAGGTAGGGGATGATGCGCACGGCGGTCTGGAAACCTTCCTTGGCTCCTTCCACAAAGGTGTTGTAGACGTTGATGCGGTGGCGCACACCTGAGAGGATGAGGCCGATGATGATGAGGAAGAGCAGGACATTGGCCACGGTGGTGCTCACCACGTTCATGGTGTCCTTGTCCATCTGGGCAAATCCCCAAACCACTATGGCAACAAAGAGGCAGGCGCCGCCCACGAAGAGCAACAGCGCCGGTTGGAAGAGGTTAATCCGTTGGTAGAGGCTCGTAATGATGATGCCTGCCAGTGTGGCGATGAACGTGGCCAGCAGGATGGGCACGAAGACGTCCGTGGGCTGGGCGGCACCGAGTTGGGCGCGGAACACGAGGATGGAGATGGGGATGATGGTCAGCCCCGACGTGTTGAGCACAAGGAACATGATCATGGGATTCGTGGCCGTGTCTTTCTTCGTGTTTAGCGTCTGCAAACTTTCCATGGCTTTCAGACCTAGCGGTGTGGCGGCGTTGTCGAGCCCAAGCATGTTGGCGGCCATGTTCATGAACATGTGGCCGTAGGCCGGATGCCCTTTGGGTATGTCGGGGAAGAGTTTGGAGAGGACGGGGCTCAGCACCGTGGCCATGCGGTTGATGAGGCCGCTTTGTTCGCCTATTTTCATCAGGCCGAGCCAGAAGGCCAATACGCCGGTGAGGCCCAGCGAGAGTTCAAAACCGGTCTTGGCCGATGCGAACGTGGCGTCCATCATGGCGGGAAACACCTGACAGTCGCCGGTGAAGACCAATTTCGCCAGGGCAATGAGAAATGCTATGACGAAGAACGCCACCCAAATATAGTTCAATACCATACGAAAAACACGATTTTTCTGTTTATCTTCATGCAAAATTACGCTTTTTGTGGCAATGAAACCAAATAAAGCGGCCGACAAAGCGTTGTGAATAGAAACTTTTTCTTACATTTGCCTGTGGTTCGCCGTTCAGACAAGTTTAAACGCAGGTGGCCTATTCATGTCTAAACATTAAGAAACTAAATAAGTAGCAAGATGAAGAACAGTGTGTTTTGTGTGGCCATGGCCGTCATGGCCGTCTTCTCCCTGCCGTTGCATGCGCAGAACGCTCCGGCGATGGGCGACCAGTCCTTCCGCGGTTCGGCTACGGTGGAAGGCATTTGGCAAAAGTGTACTTTTCAAAAAGGAGAATCGGGTGAAACCGAAATCTATCTGGCACCCATTCTTAAAATCATTTCCGGCGACGGAACCTATAACGACATCATCATCAAAACGACGGCCGGCGGTTGTGTCATCACGGGCAACGGACGCTACGTGAAGGCCAACGACAGCTTGCTGGTGTTCCAGCCCGCCAAGATGAAACGCTTCGACACGGAAGAACCGCGTGCCGACAGCGCCACTTTCCGCCTGGAAGGTCCCCAGTGGATGCTGCTGGAGCGCAAACCCGTGGCAGGCGAGGAGCCTTCGGCCGAAATATGGATGCGCCTGCGCCGTCAACCCGGCAGCATGCCCATGCTCGAAGGCAACGAAGGTGACCAGAAAGGCTTGCGGCCCATGAACCGCCATCGCGGGCAACAGGGCAAAGGCCGTCCCGCGCGTCAGCAACGTCAAGGCACGGGCAACACCGGCATGGAAGAGTCGGAAGTGGACCACAGCTGGATGAACGAAGATTGAATGATGAATACAGAATGAAAATACTGAATTGTGTAAGATGGCACAGCCGTGAGGCTGTGCCATCTTTTTGACCCTTTCCCTACAGACGTCCGACTTCGGGGCTCAGAGGTCGGACTTCGGGCCGCAGAAGCGGCGTTTCAAAAGTTTGAAACGCCGCTTCTAATTTGCCACATTTTACACCCGTTGAAAATCAGTGTGTTGTGAAACGCCCGGTTCTAGGGTAAAAATTTTTTACAATATTGGCCCGGAAGCCAGAAACCGCACTTTTTTAGTTAAAATGTTTGCCCATTTCACGGAAAATGAAGAAATTTGCAGGCGGCTTGCGCGCGTATACGCAGGCGCGGACGCATATTAAATAAGTATAAGGATAAGAAAAATAACAGTGTTATGAAAATTTTCAAGGTATTGCTTGCAACCCTCGTTTGTTGCAGTCTTACTAACGTCTGGGCCCTGAAAGAGGTCCATGTGGAGACGGCAGGCACGCTCTCCACGCTGGTTTCCACCACGGAGAGTGACATTAAACTGACGGGTTCCATCAACGGCACGGACGTGAAGTACCTTCGCCAGATGACGAATGAAGGCAGCCTGACGTCGCTCGATATGGCTGACGTGAAAATCGTGAGCGGCGGCGAAGCCTATTTCGAGAGCTACACGACCGAGAACAATGTGATCGGCCACAGCATGTTCAAAAACTGCAAGAAACTGGCCAACGTGGTTCTCCCCAATTCAGTGAACATCATCTCGACGAACGCTTTTTCCGGGTCGGGCATCAAGAAAGCCGACATACCCAACAGCGTGGTAAAGTTGGGCGGCGACGCCTTCGCCTACTGCAATTCGCTGACCACGGTCGTCATCGGCAGCCGCGTGGCGCAGTTGGACCAGGGCGTCTTCTACAGCTCGGCCGTCAAGACGGCTTATGTCAAAATGACGACACCGCCGAGCACCCCGGCCTACCTGTTCTCTTCCAGTCCCACCATCTACGTCTATACGGACGTGCTGAACGACTACAAGTCTTCGAGCTGGGCCAGCTACGGCAAAATAGTGGGCGGGCTGGAAAACTATTACGAAAAAGAAAAAGACCCGGCCGATGTGGTGAACGAACTGGCCGCCACGTATTTCGAAGACGTGGCCTGCACCACGTTGAAAGCCGAGTACCAGTCGATGAGCGACGAGCAGCTGACCGCCAGCATGACCGAAGCCGGCATGCCTGACTTCATGGTGCCCGTTGTCCTGAAAATAAAGAACAACAGCTGGGCCGCCTACGAGAAAGACTTCCGCATCCACAGCTACAACGCCTTCAGCGATGCCAACTACTGGAACACGAGACTCAAGAGCACCGGTGGCTCCTTCATGGGCAACCCCACCGGCATCTACTCGGCCGACTACGCCCCCATCTACGTCTTTGTAGACAGCGATGTGCCCGAAGACGCCACACTGTACCTGGCCGGTTGCGTGGGCAACGCTCTGGTGACCAACGCCAAAATGGGTAAAAAACTGGTGAAAGGCCTCAACGTCGTGGACGGAGAGAAAGACGCGCTCTACTATGTGGTCTATACCGCCGACACCAAGCCGATGACCAAAACACTCAGCGAGTGGCCCGACATGAAGATTCACATCGAAGGCGGCGTGGTGAACGGCTACTACGATGTGACCCGCCACAGCGACGCGGACTATGTGGCCCTACGCGATGCCGCCACCCATGAGTGCTTCACCATCAAAGGCAGCAACGCTCTCTTCAACTTCAAGACGTCCTCCTATAAGACGGTGTGGCCTTCGACCATAGACAAGAGCATCTCTTGGTTCGACAGCCTGACCGTATGGCATAAAGAACTCATGGGACTCTGCGAGTCAGTAGCTACGGGCAAGCGCGCCAGCGCGCCCTTCAACCTGACCGGCGGCGAGTCGTATTTCCCCATTTATTACAACAATCCCAACTTTGCCATCGAGGGTAATTCCTCATCGGCCGGATACGCCAACTCTTCCTCCTACCGTACGTGTTACAACTCCGTTGAGTGCATCCGCAATTCTTTCGACGTCAGCCGCTATGAATTGGACGACTGGTGCGCCAACCACGAGTGTGGGCACAACAACCAAGGAGCCATTAAACTGGAAGGCGGAACGGAAGTTTCCAACAACCTGTTCGCCAATGTGGTCCGCTTCTACGACGGTCTCGTCACGTCCTCGGGCTCGCCGATGCTGACCACGATGAATGACTATGCCAACCACGTGCCATATTACGTGAGAAGCGTGGACACCCAGTTGAGAATGTTCTATCAGCTCTACCTGTACTATCATCAGGCTCAGATGAACACGTCGTTCTACCCGGAACTCTTCAAGGCCTTGCGCGACGATCCTCTGGAACTGTGGAACAATACGAACAACAGCGGACTGAAGTTCGTCCGGAAGGTTTGTGAGGTGGCTCAGGAAGACTTGACCGAATTCTTCGATGCCTGGGGCTTCTTCGAGCCCTGCCGCCTGACGATAGATGACTACGGCACGCGTTCCATGACGGTCAATCAGTCCGACATCGATATAACTTTGGATGAAATATCCAAGTATCCCAAGAAAAACCGCCAAATTCTTTTCATTGAAGACCGCGTGGACTATGTGCTGACGACGGACTTCCTGACCACGGCCGGCAACAAGCGCCGCGACTCTGACAAGGTGGGCCAGTGCGGCGACCTGGGACAGTTCACCGAATACCTGCCCGGCGGTTCGGAGCCTTCGAACTACACCTACCTGCAGTCCGACTCACTCTTTGCCATGCTGGGAACGGGCGGCATAGGCTTCATGGTGCGCAACAGTGAAGGCAAGATGCTCTATGCCTCCAATGCGAAGAACTTCTGTCTCCCCACAATCGTCGGTGACGACTACACCATCTATTCCGTCGACGTGGACGGCTCGCTGCACGAAACGACCTGTGTCGGCAGCGGCACCGAAACCGTCAAGACCAGAAGAGGCGGCGTTTTGTCCGACACCCTGTCGCAGCAGGTCATCAAAGCCATCGTCAGCGGCTATCTCAACAGCACGGACGTGAAATACCTGCGTGGCCTCATCTCCGATGGAAACCTGGCGTCGTTCGACATTTCCGAGACCAGAATCTTGGCCGGCGGCAGTGCTTACGACGGAACCCACACGACGTCGAAAGACGTGATAGGCACTGCAGCCTTCCAAGGTTTCAAACAACTCATCTCCGTTAAATTGCCGTCGGGCATTACCAGAATAGAGGAAAGAGCCTTCGCCAATTCAGGCCTGAAGGAAATTGTCGTTCCCGACGGTGTGACGTCCATCGGCGGCGACGCCTTCGCCTACTGCGAAAGCCTGACCAAGGTTGTCCTCGGTCCCAAGGTGAAGACCCTGAACCAAGGCGTGTTCTACAGCTCGCCGGTTAAGGAAGCCTTCGTGCGGGCCCTCACGCCGCCGAACATCGCGGCTTACCTCTTCTCGAGCAAACCCGTCATCCACGTTTATGCCTCCGCTCTCGCCGATTACCAGAATTCGAAATGGGCCGAGTTCGGCACGCTGGTGGGCGACCTTGACGATTACGAGTATATGTTCTACGCCGCCGCCGACGTCAACCGCGACAACACGGTAGATTCGGCCGACATCGTGGCCGTCATCAAGGAAATGCCCGACGGTGACATGAAGGCCGACGTCAACCGCGACGGCATCATCGACTCGGCCGACATCGTGGCGGTTATCAAAGCAATGAAATAATAGAATTACAGATACTATAGTTGCCGGAGTGGCTATAGGGAAACAAAGGCGGCGTCTCGAATTTTCGAGGCGCCGCTTCTGATGGTTGAAGTCCCACTTCAGATTCCTGAAAACGGCATTGCGTCGCCCGACCCCTTCCGTTTGATTAAAATGACGGCCATTTTGGTTGCATTTTCTCGTTCCGACGTGGTATTTTTCTTAAAAATCGGACTTTTTGCCGAAAAAATGTGCCAAAAGGTACTTTTCTTGAAAAATTTTGTGTACTTTTGCAACCTATAGTGCCATAAAAGGCGCATAAATTTCCAATTGTCCGAATGAAGACAAGCCCTATATAATAAAGGAAGAGAAACCGTTGCAACGGGAAAGGCAGTTTGAAAATCGGGCATAACAACAGGGAAAACAAATTTAAACATATAAATTCAATAAGCGAGAAATGAAAAGATTTATGTTGTTTTTGACGTGCCTGCTCATGATGGCAGGTAGCGTGATGGCCCAGACCCGCCATGTGACCGGTACGGTTACCGACGCGGTTGATGGCAAGCCGATTCAAGGTGCCCGTGTCTTTGTGAACGGCACTTCCGTCGGCACAGTGACTGACGCTCGCGGCGTATTCCAACTGAACGTGCCGCAGCAACACAAGGAACTGACAGTAACTTTCCTCGGCATGAAGACCCAGAAAGTGCCTGTTGCCTCCACAGTAAACGTTAAACTGAGTGCAAACGAGCAAGTGCTCGACGAAGCCATCGTAACGGCCTACGGTACGGTGAAGAAGTCGGCATTCACCGGTTCGGCCGCCGAGGTGAAGACAGAAGACATCACCAACCACGTGTCGGCCAGCGCCATGAGCTCCGTCTCCGGTAAAGTTGCCGGTGTGCAGACCACCTCGACCGGTGGCCCGGGCAGCGCCCCGACCATCCGCATCCGTGGTTTCGGCTCCATGAGCGCCAGCAACGAACCGCTCTATGTAATCGACGGTGTGCCCACCTCCATGAGCATCACCAACCTTAACCCGCAGGACATCGCCTCCATCTCCATCCAGAAGGACGCAGCCTCCAACGCCCTCTACGGTGCACGCGCCGCCAACGGTGTCGTTATCGTGACCACCAAGAAGGCCAAGCAAGGCGCCCCTGCCACGATTAACTTCGACGCCCGCTGGGGTTCCAACTCCCGCCTGATTCCGCAGTACGACGTGATTACAGACCCGGCCGAGTACTACGAAACCCACTACAAGGCTCTCTACAACAGCAAGTACTATCATGGCTCCACCGCAGCCGAGGCTTACGCCTATGCCGACAAGTACCTGCTCGACCAGACCAACGGCGGCTTGGGCTACCTGGTTTACACCGTGCCCGACGGCGAACGCCTCATCGGTACGAACTTCAAGCTCAACCCGCACGCCAAGCTCGGCTACAGCGACGGTACTTACTACTATAAGCCCGACGACTGGTACGACGAAACGTTCCACAACTCATTCCGTCAGGAGTACAACGCTTCCGTAACCGGCAGCAACGAGCGCATGAACTACTACGCCAGCGTAGGTTACCTGCGTGACGGCGGCGCCGTGGCCAACAGCCGCTACGAGCGCTACACCGCCCTCACCAACATCGACTACCAGGCCAAGAAATGGTTGAAACTGAACACCAACATGGGCTTCACGCAGAACATTTCACAGACCCCGTCCTACAGCGATACCTATGGTAGCAGCGGCAACGTGTTCTACGTAACCAACAACATGGGCCCCATCTACCCGCTCTATGTTCGCGACGCCCAGGGTAACATCATGCGCGAAAACGGCCGTATCATTTACGATGCCAACCAGACCAACTTCACCCGTCCGAACATCGTGGGCAACGCCGTGCGCGACAACGCCTACGACAGCGACCATTTCACCAGCGACCTGTTCCGCGGACTCTGGGGTGCTGTCATCACGCCTATCGAAGGCCTGAGCCTGACGGCTAACCTGAGCGCTGAAATCTACAACGGCCGCAGCACCAGTCTGGCCGCACGCTACGGTGGCGGTTCCGGTTCCGACGGTGTAGCCGCCGTAGGCCACGAACGCCTGCAGAACATCACGCAGCAGTATCTGGCCCAATATACCCGCACGTTTGCCGAAAAGCACAACGGTACCGTCCTCGTGGGTTACGAACAGGCCAACATTACGGAAAACGCACTCAGCGGCAAAAACGACCACCTCTTCGACCCGTACATCGGCGAACTGAACAACGCCAAGGGTACCAAGAACAAGTCAGTTAGTTCAAACAGCGACGAACTGACCCGCGAAGGTTTCTTCGGCCGTCTGATGTATGACTACGACAGCAAGTACTTCGCTTCCGCCGGTATCCGCCGCGACGCTTCTTCCAAGTTCGCTCCCGGCCACCGTTGGGGTACCTTCGGCTACCTCAGCGCCGCCTGGATGATTACCAAGGAAGAGTTCATGAAACCCTACAAGTGGCTCAACGAGTTGAAGCTCAAAGCCAGCTGGGGTTGCCAGGGTAACGACCTCGGTATAGGCTACCACGCTTACAGCGACTACTACACCACCTCTTATAACGAGGAAACCGGCCAGTACTCCGTGGCCATGTCAGCCAAGGGTAACGACGAGTTGACTTGGGAAAAGAACAAGGAATGGAACTTCGGCGTGGAATTTGCCATGTTCGACAGCCGCTTGAGCGGTGTCATCGAGTTCTACACCCGCAACACCAGCGACCTGCTCTACAACCGCACGCTGCCCCTGTCGTCAGGCTACAACGTGAGCGACTATCCCGTCAACGTAGGTGCCATGCGCAACACCGGTATCGAAGTGAGCCTGGAAGGTGTGCCCGTTCGCACAACCAACTTCGAGTGGGACGTTAACCTCAACTTCACCCACAACTACAACAAGATTACGGAGCTCGACCCGACCGTTCCTAAGGAAGGTCTGAAGTTCAGCAACCGCATCATCAAGGAGGGCAAGTCGCTCTACGAAATGTACATGGTGAAATATGCCGGCGTTGACAAGTCAACCGGTGAAGCCCTCTACTACAAAGACACCAAGGATAACGACGGTAACACCGTTACCATTACGACGAACGACCTGACCAAGGCCGACAAATATGACCTCGGCACCTCGCTGCCCGACCTCATCGGCGGTTTCGGCACCGGTGTGAAGTTCTACGGCTTCGACCTCAGCGCCCAGTTCGCCTTCTCTCTCGGCGGCAAGATGTACGACGGTTCCTACCAGGCCCTCATGCACAACGGCCAGAGTCCCGGTTCCGCCCTGCACAAAGACATTCTGAAGGCTTGGAGCCCCGAGAACCCCAACAGCAACATTCCTCGTCTGAGCGTAGCTGCTGCCGACGACCCGGGTTCAGGCTCACAGACGCCTATCGACCGCTTCGTGACGAGCACAAACTATTTGTCACTGAACAACCTCACCCTGGGCTACACCCTGCCCAAGACTTTGGTTGAGAAAGCCGCCCTTTCCAACGTGCGTGTTTACGTTTCCGGTGAAAACCTCTTCGTAACCAGCAAGCGTAAGGGTATGGATCCCCGTTACAGCATCAGCGGTATCGGCAGCATGACCAGTGGTTCCGGTCTGAACACCGGCGGCTACGCCACCATGCGCAGTCTCGTATTCGGTATTTCGCTGACGTTCTAATAATGGAAATAACGATTGTATAAGTTAAAAATAATAGGAAAGATGAAACTATATAAGATTTTCATAATAATGCTCGGAGTCCTGTTGTTTGCCGCTTGCGACGACGTGGACAACATGGAGCCTGCCGGCGGCAGTCTGACTGCCGCTCAGTTGCAGGAGACCAACAAGGAAGTGCCCTCGCGCACCGAGGCTGCTTTCGTAGGTATGTATGCCAACATGGGCAAGCCTCATGTATGCTATGAATCCTGGGGTGGTACTGCTGCCCGCCGTGCCGACGACTTCGGATTCATCTCGGCTGCCATCAGCCAGGATCTCGAAGGTGCCGACATGTCGAGCCAGAACAACGGCTACAACTGGTTCACCACCGCTTGTGAACTCTCTACCCGCGATGCCGACTATGCTAACCCGTACATGCGTTACACCATTCCTTACCGTCACATCGGTCTGGCCAATGACGTGATCAATGCCATCCCCGCAGAAGCCACCGACTCGGCTTCCATAGTCAAGGTGGCTTCGGCCCGCGCCATGCGTGCCTTCTGCTACCTGTCGCTGGCTCCTTACTTCCAGTTCAACTATATGACGGCTGCCGACCAGCCCTGCGTGCCGATGATTAAGGAAGGTGTCGACATGGCCAACAATCCCCGTGCCACCGTGCGCGAGGTGTACGACTCCATCATGTCCGACCTCAACTATGCCATTGAACACTTGAAAGGCTTCAAGCGCTCCACCAAGCAGTACATCGACCAGAACGTGGCTTACGGCCTGCGTGCCCGCGCCAACCTCTACATGGGCAAGTATGCCGAGGCTGCTTCCGACGCCGCCAACGCTCTGAAGGGCTACACGCCTTACACCCGCGAAGAGGTGTCGAAGCCTTACTTCTACGACCTCAACGACCACAACTGGATGTGGGGTATCGCCATCACCCAGGCCATGCTGTCCGTGGGCTATTTCCCCGGTAACAGTACGGCTGCCTCTTGGCTGTCCCCGTTCAGCGGCGACGGTTACGGTGCTGCCACCCAGAGCACGGCTGTCATCAACAAGTTGCTTTACGACAAGATTCCTTCCACCGACATCCGCAAGCAGTGGTGGCTCGACGGCGAATGCTGGTCGCCCTTCCTGGATACCCAGAGTTGGGACGGTGTGACGGGCAAGGCACTGGTGAATCTTGAAATTCAAGATGTGAAGATGAAGTATGAGCCTTACACCAACGTGAAGTTCGGTATGAAGGACGGCTGCGCTTCCACGCTCAACATCAACGACTGGCCTCTGATGCGCGCCGAGGAAATGATTCTCATCGAGATCGAGGGTCTGGCCAAGAGCGGCAAGGAAGCCGAGGCCAAGACGAAGCTCGAAAACTTCGTGAAGACCTACCGTGACCCGAACTACAAGATTCCTTCCAGCCGCACTTTGGCTGACGAAATCTGGTTCCAACGCCGCGTAGAGCTTTGGGGCGAAGGTTTCTTCACCGCCGATGTCAAGCGTCTGAACAAGCCTATCGTGCGCTTCCACGGTCCGAACACCTGCAACTTCTCCGAAGCATTCGTGTTCAACGTGGCTGCTGACGACGGCTGGCTTAACTTGCGCTTCCCCAGCGACGAAAAGGACACCAACCTTGGCATCGTGGACAACTCGGAAGGCAGTATTCCCATTGCCGGTCAGAACCCGGGTCTGCGTGACGGTGTGACCGACTAATACAATAACCCAAATTTTAAAAGTAAAGAAATCATGAAACTGAATAAGCTTTTCCTGATAGCCGGTATGGCTCTGATGTGTCTCTCGTTTGCCTCGTGCAGCGACGACGATGACTACACGCCGGGTAAAGAGCCCGGACAACATGCCGTGGGTTTCCTAAATGAAGGATCGCAGAAGACATTGCCCATCGATGCCACTTCGTTTACCTTCACTTTGGTTCGCGAAAGCGGTGAAGGTGCGCTTACCGTGCCCCTCACCTATGTTTCCATCCCCGAAGAGTTCTCTGCTCCCGAGAGCGTAACCTTTGCCGACGGTGAAACGGAAGCCACCGTTACCGTGGACATCGTAGGCGATATGCCTGCCTTCGAAGATTTCTGGTTCGAAGTGAAAATTCCTGAGGAATTCACTAACCAGTACAAGGAAACGAAAAACTTCCCCTCTATGTCCTTTAACATCGCGAAGGAGGACTATGTGCCCCGCTTTTCTGCCGTATATGGCAGTATATTCATCTATGCGGTCACCGGAGATGCTAGTCAGGCCTATATCGATGGCCTGACAGTGGAATATTCCGAGTTCCTCAAGCTCTACCGTATCAAGTCTGTCAACGGCACGCCCACGCTCTACTTCAAGTGGACCGGCGTGTTTAATGGCGAGAAGAAGAACATCCCCACGTTCACCAACGCTTCAGGCAAACCTGTCGGTGGATATGCCACAGGATGGACCTACAGCAGCTATGGCACCGTTTATTTCTTCTTTGGAGCAGATGAAGACGGACAACTGATTGCACCAGAATTTGTTGAAGAAGCAGGCTACGATCCTTACTGGAAGCTGTCCGGCGAATGCGACGTTATTCTGGATGGTGAATATACCACGCTGCTTACCCCCGTAGATGATGAGTTGTACATTTATCCTCTCGATGGAGAATAAGCCAAACTCGGAATCATTCTGAACATATAAATTACCCCGCGCCAACCGAAGTGGCGCGGGGTAATTTTTTGTCATGATATTCACCGCAAAACCGGAGGGGTTGTAACCCGCTGATTTTCGGCAGACGTCAAATGAGGCAAATCAGAAGCGGCGTCTCAAAATTTTGAGACGCCGCTTCTGCGTCCCGAAACGCCGCCTTTGCGGGCCGAAGTCAGGCCTCCGTCTGCCGTTTGTCAAAATATTTTGTACCTTTTTTGCCGGTATGAAGGAAAAACCATACTTTTGCAGGACGAAAGAACCCCTTTTACCGAATTTCAAACAGAATAACGATGAAAAGAATTCACAGTATTGCCCTATGCCTTATGGCCGCCAGTTTGTTGACGGCTTGCCATCAGAAGACGGCGCCCGCTGTCGCCCCGGCCGACACGTTGGTGACGCCGGCCGACACGCTCGCGTTCGACTCCGTGGTGGTGCGCCGCCAGGTGCCGCTCTACAAGGACCGCGAGAACCCCTATTACGAAGTGGACATCAAGTTGCTCTACGCCCGCGGCGACGCGCCTGCGGCCAAGCGCATCAACGACTCGCTGATGGCAGCCCGGCTGTTCGACATCATAGAAGACCATTCGCCCGTGATGCCCACCATACAGGCTACGGTGGACACCTTCGCCGCGCGCTACGAGCGGGCCTGGCGCAGCGACATCCGTGACGCCACGTTCCACCCTGACTCGGTGCCCGAGTTTCTCAACTATACCTACAGCCTGCGCACGTGGACCGAACCGGCAGGCAAGGACCGCCTGGCCTACTGCGCCTTTACGGAGATTTACCAGGGCGGCGCCCACGGCACCTACGTCATGAACGTGATGAACTTCGATACGCGCACGGGCCAGTTGCTTAGCATGGACGACATCTTCAAGCCGGGCTACGAGCGCCCCCTGCTGCGCCTCATCATGAAGCAGATGGCCCAGGATATGGAACTGAAGGACGACTCGCTGTCCACCCTCCGCGAGGCGGGCTTCTTCTATGATATGGAGCCGGTGCTGCCGCAGGTGTTCCAACTGAGGCAAGACAGCATCTTCTTTACTTACAATGTCTATGACATCGCGCCCTATGCCCTGGGGGCCATCGAGGTGGACCTGAGTAAGGCGCAGATGCGCGACCTGTTGAAGTAGACGGCTGAAAAGAAAAATGCTTAGCCGTCCAGACGGCTAAGCATTTCGGCAACGGTAAGATGGCGCTGCGGGTCGATGACCCGCGGCGCTATCTCGCATAGGGGCTCCAGCACGAAGCGGCGCTGGTGGAGCCGCGGGTGGGGAACGGTGAGGCCGGGCTCGCTGACGACGAGGTCGTCATAATAGAGAATATCGATGTCAATGACGCGGTCGTGGTAGTGGCCGTCAGTGGTCTTGAGGGTGCGGCCCAGGCGGCGCTCTATCTGCTGGGTCGCCTTGAGCAACTGCTGCGGCGTGAGCGCGGTCTCCAGGCTGAGGGCGGCGTTGAGATAAGGGTGGTCCGAAGCGTAACCCCACGGGGCGGTCTCTATAAACGAAGAGCACTTGAGCAGACGGCCGGCCGTCTGTTCAAGTGCTTCGATAGCTTGTCGTAAAAAGTCTTCCCTGCGGCCCAAATTGGAGCCGAGGCCGAGGTAGGTGACGGACATGTCAGTCGATGATGAGCAGGACGTCGCCGAAGGGACCGAAGCGGTAGTTTTCTTTCAGTGCCACATGGTAGGCTTTCTTGGTTTTTTCGAAACCTCCGAAGGCGGCCGTGAGCATGTAGACGGTGCTCTCCGGCATCTGGCAGTTGGAGAACATGGACGTGGCCACATGGAAATCGTAGGGCGGGAAGATGAACTTGTTGGTCCAGCCTTCGTAGGGCTTGATGTGTCCCAGGGTGTCGCAGGCCGTTTCCATGGCGCGCTGCACGGTGGTGCCGACGGCGACCACTTGCTTGCCCATGTCCTTGGCGCGGTTGACGATTTCGCAGTCTTCCTTTTCGATGGCCATTTCCTCGGAGTCCATCTTGTGTTTCGTGAGGTCTTCCACGTCGGTCTTGCGGAAGTTGCTCAGGCCGCAGTGGAGGGTAACGAAAGCTCTTTGGATGTCGTGTATCTCCATGCGCTTGAGCATCTCGCGGCTGAAGTGGAGACCGGTGGCGGGAGCAGTGACGGCGCCTTCTTTCTTGGCGAAGTAGCACTGGAAGCGTTCCAGATCTTCAGGCTCGGCGGGACGCTTGATGAAACGCGGCAGGGGTGCCTCACCCAAGGCAAAGAGTTGTTGTCTGAACTCGTCGTGCGGCCCGTCGTAGAGGAAGCGCAGGGTGCGGCCGCGGCTGGTGGTGTTGTCGATGACTTCGGCCACGATGGAGCCGTCTTCGCCGAAGTAGAGTTTATTGCCGATACGGATTTTGCGGGCGGGGTCGACGATGACGTCCCAGTAGCGCATCTCGGCGTTGAGCTCGCGGCGCAGGAAGACCTCGATGCGGGCACCGGTCTTCTCCTTGCTGCCGTAGAGGCGGGCGGGGAGAACCTTGGAATCGTTGAAGACGAACACGTCGTCCTTGCCGAAATAGTTCAGGAAATCTTTGAACATTTTGTGCTCAATTTCGCCCGTCTTGCGGTGGAGCACCATCATGCGGCTTTCGTCGCGGTGAGGGGCGGGGTAGAGAGCAATCTTTTCTTCAGGCAATCTGAATTTGAATTCGGACAGTTTCATTATGATAGTGAATTATGATGATTTCAGTTTCGTGTGTCAGGCATTCTGTTGAAGCCATTGGGGGAACTCCTCCAGCGTGTGGCAGTCGTCAATGCTTATGTCGCCAACCCGGGTGCGTTTCAGTGCCGTCAGGTAGGCACCGCTGCTGAGAGCCAGGCCGATGTCGCGGGCCAAAGCGCGGATGTAGGTGCCTTTGCTGCAGACCACGCGGATCTGGGCGGCGGTAGGCTCGAAGTGGAGCAGTTCTATTTCGTCGATGACGAGTTTCTTGGGTTTCAGGTTCACCTCCTTACCTTTGCGGGCCAGCTTGTAGGCCACGTGGCCGTCCACCTTGCAGGCGGAAAACTCGGGCGGCACTTGTTCTATTTCGCCGACGAACCGGCGCAGGGTTTCCTCCATCAGTTCGCGGGTGATGTGTTCCGTGGGAAACGTGGCGTTTTCGGGGTGTTCTTTGTCGTAGCTGGCCGTGGTGGCGCCCAACTTGAGGTCGGCGACGTATTCCTTGGTGTGCAGTTGCAGTTCTTCAATGCGTTTGGTGGCGCGTCCCGTGCAGAGCAGCATCACGCCGGTGGCCAGCGGGTCGAGTGTGCCGGCATGGCCCACTTTCACCTTTTGTCCCAACTGTTCGCTGAGCATCCAGCGCACCCGTGCCACGATGCCGAACGACGTCCATGTGTAGGGCTTGTAGAACGGGATGATTTCGCCTTGTATGAAGTCCATGCCGGAAGGGATGCTTTGTTTTATTGCTTAGAAGAAGAACGAGCAAACCAGGGTGATGAGGCCCACGGCGGCGCAGTAGATGGCAAAGTAAACGAGTTTGCCGCGTTTCACGATGTCAATCATCCACCGGCAGGCGAAGCAGCCTGACAGGAAGGCTGCGGTGAAACCCACGGCCAATGCTCCCGTCGAGATGGAGCCTACGGCGGCTTCGGCGCCGTCTTTCATGGCTTTCACGATGTCGAGCAGAGCTTCGCCGAGGATGGGCGGGATGACCATTAGGAAGGAGAACTGGGCCAGTTTCGCCTTGTCGTTGCCGAGGAGCAGTCCCGTGGCGATGGTGCTGCCCGAGCGCGACAGGCCGGGCATGACGGCGCAGGCTTGTGCTATTCCGATGATGAAGGCGTCGTGCATGCTGATTTTGGCTTTGTACTGCGGGCGGTAGTAGTAGGAAAACGCCAGCAGAAACGCCGTTACCAGCAACATGGCGCCGACGATGGCCAGGCCCGAGCCGAACACTTCTTCCACTTGGTCCTTGAAGAACACGCCCACGATGCCCACGGGAATCATGGACACCAGGATGTTCAGGGCATAGCGTGTCTCGTCGTTCATGCGTCCTTTCAGCAGGCCGTTGAACAGCCATTTGATTTCGCTCCACAGGATGACCAGGGTGCTCAGCACGGTGGCCACGTGAACGGCGACGGTGAACGCAAGGTTCTCCTCACCGTTGAGTCCGAACAGGTGGGCGCCGATGGCCAGATGGCCGCTGCTGCTGACAGGCAGATATTCCGTGAGTCCCTGAACGAGACCCAAAATCAATGCTTGTAACCAGTCCATTGTTTACTTCTCGGCTGAAGTCTCCGATTTGTCCGTCGTTTCTTTCTTGGGGCGGTAGAGGATGGCGAAAATCATGCTCAGGAAACCTACCAGACACACCATTGGGGCCACCTTCGTGCGGCGCACACTGAAGATGTCAGGGTTGAAGGTTTGTTCCGTAGTGCCGTCGCCGGCCATGAGTATGAAGCCGACGATGACCACTGCCGCGCTCACGGCGAGCAGGATGAAATTGATTTTGCCTAGGGCAAAGTTTTGTTTGTTCATGAAGTTATAGTTTTTTCAATAGCGGTGCAGTTTGTCGTAGCTCAGGCGCAGGTTCTTGTTCACCGAGAAATAGGCGCAGAGCAGTGTCAGCAGGATGCCGCAGAGGAACACCACGCCGAAGGTGGCGCCGAGCACTTGCCAGTTGAGCAGTTCTTGCATTTTGGGTTCATACTTGGTCATGCCGTAGATGCCGCCCGCCAGCACGCCTGTGGCCAGCACGGCCGACACGAAGCCTATCCAGAAGGCCTTCGTCATGAACGGGCGGCGGATGAAGCTCCAGCTGGCGCCCACCAGTGTCATCGTGAAGATGCGGAAGCGCTGGGCGTGCACGCCCAGACGGACGGTGTTGTTGATGAGTGCGAACGACACGATGGTCAGCAGCAGGGCCACGATGAGCATCACCAGGCTGATGCGCCGGATGTTCGTGTTCAGACTCTCGATGAGGTTTTCGGGATAGGCCACTTCCATCACCGCCGTGTCCGCTTTCAGGGCCGGCACGATGCGGTTCAGGCTGTCGTTCGTGGCATATTCGGCTTTCAGATACACCTCGAAAGCCGCCGGCATCGGGTTCTCCTTCATGAACTCCTGCGGGTCGGTGCCCAGAGCCTTGGCCTGCTCCTTCAGCGCGCGCTCCTTCGACACGTAGTTCACCAGCCGCGTGCACGGCATCCGTTTCAGGCGCGTCTGAAGGTCATAGGCCTGCTTCTGCGACACGTCGTCGTCGAGCAGCAGCGACACACTGAAGTTTTCCTTCAAATTGTTGGAGAAGTTGTGGGCCAGTGTCACGAAGAACACCACCGTACCCAGCAACACCAGCACCAGCGTGGTGCTGATGCACGAGGTCAGCACGTTCATTCCCGTGCGTGACTTCCTATGTTTAATTTTCGTTCCCATCGGTCGTTTTCCTCTCTGCGCGCCCTGCCGGTCCTTGGTCTTGAATGCATTACCGGCTCTGTTTCAGCCGCCCGTGGCGTCCCTGCGCTGCCGGCCCGCTTGCCGCAGGCGCACATTATCTCTAATTTGGCGCAAAATTAACAAAAAAGCGGCTCAAATGCAAGCGATTTTGTCACGTATTCACGAAAAAAACGCAAAAAACGGCCCTGCGGGCCGCGGGCTTGGCGTTACCGTCCGCAGGCGGGCAAAAACGGGTAAAGTGTGTTGACGTTTCGGGGAGAGAGCCCGGATTTCGGTGCACAAAGGTCGGACTTCGAGCCGCAAAGGCGGCGTCTCGAAATTTTGAAACGCCGTTTCGAATTTGCCATTCCCAGACCTCACCGACCTGCGGCTGACGTTGGACGGCGAGACTCGCGATTTCGAATTTCTGGTGAAATTCTCAAATTTCAACTCTCAATTTTCAATTTAAATATGTATCTTCGTATCCCAAAACGACAGAAAACGATGGAACAGGAACCTATTCTCAATGCCCATAACAAAGACGAGCACCGGCCTTCGCACACTGCGGAGCATATCCTGAACGGCACGGTGGCACGCCTTTACGGTTGCGGACGCGCCTTTTCGAGCCATGTGGAACGCAAGAAGTCGAAACTCGACTACCATCTGGCGCAACCGCTGACGGAGGAGCAGATACGCGACCTGGAAGACCGCGTCAATGCCGTCATCGCCGCCGACGTGGAGGTGTGGACGGAATATGCCAGGAAAGCCGACATGGCCGGACGCTTCGACCTTGGCCGCCTGCCCGACGACGCGAGTGAGACGGTGCGCATCGTCCACGTGGGCAACTACGACGAGTGCCTCTGTGCAGGCCAGCACGTGGAGCGCACGGGACAGATAGGGCGTTTCCGCATCTCGAGCAGCCGTTGGCAGGATGGGGTGCAACGTTTGGTGTTCCGCTTGGACGAAACGGAGAGCCATGATTAAGAATCTGGTGTTCGACTTCGGAGGCGTTCTGCTCGACTGGAACCCTCACTACGTTTACGACGACTACTTCGGCAGTCGCGAGCAGGCCGACTGGTTCCTTGCCAACGTCACCACGATGGCCTGGAACAGCCAGATGGACCTGGGACGGCCCTTCAGCGAGTGCGTCATGGAGTTGCAGGCGCAATATCCCGAGTGGTCGGAGGCCATCGCTCTCTACCACAGCCGCTGGAACGACATGATGGGCGGCGAGGTGGAAGACATGGACACTCTGCTGGCCGAATTGGACGGCCGCGGCGTGCCTCTCTACGGACTGACCAACTGGTCCATGGAAATGTTGCCCGGCGTGATGGCCCGGCACGCCTTGTTCCACCGTTTCCGCGGCATCGTGGTCAGCGCCGAGGAAGGGGTGGTCAAACCCGACGCGCGGATTTACCGCATCCTGCTCAACCGCTACAATCTGCGGGCCGACGAAAGCCTGTTCATCGACGACAACGCTGACAATGTGGAAGGCGCGCGCCACGTGGGACTCCACGGCCATCGCTTCACGGATGCCGGGACTCTGCGCGGGGAATTGGTGCGGCACGGGCTGCTGGAACCCTAGGCTTCGTTCGGATAGACATAAGGAAAGGGCTCTTCCCAAGCGGGGAGAGCCCTTGACCATTCTATTTTTAGTTTAGTGTTTAGTCACGGCGGGGACGTTCGCCACGTTCACCATGAGGACGCTGCGGGCGTTCTCCACGCTCTCCGCGCTCGCCGCGTTCTCCACGGGGGCGCTGGGGACGCTGCGGGCGCTCTTCGTAGCCTTCGGGTTTCTCCATGAGCACGCGGTGTGACAGACGGAACTTGCCTGTCTTCTCGTTAATCTCGAGCAGTTTTACCTTGATAATGTCGCCTTCCTTGACGCCGGTCTCCTCGACCGTCTCGAGACGCTTCCAGTCCATTTCGCTGATGTGGAGCAGCCCTTCGCGGCCCGGCATGAACTCAACGAAGCAACCGTAAGGCATGATGCTTACAACCTTGGCGTCGTAAACCTCACCCACTTCGGGAATGGCCACGATGGCGCGGATCTTGGCAAGGGCGGCTTCGATGCTGGCCTTGTCGGGAGCGGCCACCTGCACCTTGCCTACACCGTCTTCTTCATCGATGGTGATGGTGGTGCCAGTCTCTTCCTGCATTCCTTGGATAATCTTTCCG
>JAEEGG010009981.1_pt1 | contig 21103 bp, 18 predicted proteins | sample 9134161 | NCBI WGS metagenome assembly JAEEGG01 (sample SAMN16246543, study PRJNA631951) | gut metagenome | biome: gut microbiome; feature: rumen; material: CR-attached | host: Bos | place: Iran: Karaj | collected 2018-10
TCGACAACAATGAAGGGGCTCTCCCCTACTTCGAGAAATATTCTGAGAAAAGGCCCGACGACGAGTATGGCTATTTGCATCAGGGCACTTGCCTCATTAATCTCGGGCGCTATGAGGAAGCGGTCGCTGTACTGAAAAAGGCTGAAGAACTAGCAGACAAAAACTCGCAGTATCTGCCTGAGATCTGTCAAGAAATGGCATTTGCCTATAGCGAACTGAAACAGCCGGATCAAGCAGTAGACTATCTGGACAAGACGAAGGATATGGACTGCGACCACATCAATATGCTGATTATCAAGGGACATGTGTATCTGACTAATGGGAAGAAAGACGAGGCCGAGAAGGCTTTCAAGGAAGCCCTGATACAATCAGACAACTCGCCCAAGGTAATGCTGCGTATCATCGTGTCTTTGTACGACAACAAATACATGCAGTCATCGTACACCCTGCTGAAGAACTTCTTCAACTATATCGTTGACGACGACTGGAAAGACGGATACTCGTATATGGCACTCTGCTGTCTGGATATGAAAAAAAACGACGAGTGCCTACATTATCTGAAGTTGGCATGCGAGAAGAATCCCAAAGAAGCAAGAATGGTGTTGGCCAGCTATTTCCCTGAGAACATGGAGCCCAAGGACTATTACACATACATGGAAAATGAACTGAAAAAGAAAGAATCATGAGCTTTATTACAAATATCCTGAACAGCCTCGGCTGGTATCCCACAATTTTCATCCTGATGTTGCTGGAAAGTACGGTTGTACCTGTACCTTCAGAGTTTGTTGTCACCCCTGCCGCCTATCATGCAGCCAGTGGTTCACTGAACGTATTCCTGGTGATTCTCTTCGCCACCCTAGGTGCTGATATCGGTGCGAGCATCAATTATTTCGTAGCCCTCTACGTAGGCCGTCCTGTGATCTATAAGTTTGCCAACAGCAAGTGGGGCAAGATGTGTCTGCTGAATCAGGAGAAGGTAGAAAAGAGTGAGAAATACTTTGACGACCACGGTGTAGCCGCCACCCTCACAGGACGTTTTGTACCCGTAATCCGTCACCTTATCTCCATCCCTGCAGGACTGGCCCGCATGCATTATGGCAAGTTCATTCTCTTCACCACCATTGGTGCTGGAGGCTGGCATAGTGTGCTGGCAGCCATGGGTTGGTATCTTCACGCCATCGTGCCAGAGGATCAGTTGAATGACAAAATCAGCGAATATGCCGAATACATCAAAATAGCCATTCTTGCACTCCTTGTTCTGGCTGTTGTATGGTTCGTTGTGAAGCATAAAATGAAGAAAAAGCAAAATAACAAGGCTTAAAGAAGGATTTTTCTGTTAAAAATTCGTTATTTTCCAAATATTTTTGTACCTTTGCCAATTATTATCAGCAATTAGTTAGTATATGGCAAGGACAAACAATCATTTGGTTATCATGGCAGGAGGCGTTGGCAGCCGTTTCTGGCCCATGAGTACATCTGAGAATCCGAAGCAGTTTATCGATGTACTTGGTGTAGGAAAGACCTTACTCCAACTCACAGTTGACAGATTTGGAGACTTGGTTAAACCCGAAAACATCTGGGTAGTAACCAATCAGAAATATGCAGACATCGTGAAAGCACAGCTGCCCAACATGCCTGAGGGGAACATCCTCTGCGAGCCATGTCGCCGTAACACTGCACCATGTATCGCTTACGTCAGCTGGCGCATTAAATCGAAGGATCCCAAGGCCAATATTGTTGTAACGCCCAGCGATCATATCGTAATGGATAAGGCTGAGTTCCAGCGAGTTATCAAGGAATGCATGCAATTTACTGGAGAGACCGACGCCATCGTCACCTTAGGTATGAAGCCTACCCGTCCGGAAACAGGATACGGTTATATTCAGGCAGACCTGAGCACGAGTTCATTAAGAAACAAGGAAATTTACCGCGTAGACTCTTTCCGTGAAAAGCCCAACTTGGAAACCGCACAAGAATATATCAAGAAAAACTATTACTTCTGGAATGCAGGTATCTTTATCTGGAACGTCAACACGATTGTGAACGCCTTCCGCATCTACCAGCCCTCAATGGCTAAGCTCTTCGAATCACTGCTGCCCATCTATGGCACAGAGAAAGAGCAGGAGCAGATCAATCTCCGATTCCCCGAGTGCGAGAATATCTCTGTGGACTATGCTATCATGGAGAAAGCCGAAGAGATATTCGTATGTCCTGCCGACTTCGGCTGGAGCGACCTTGGCACATGGGGCTCGCTGCACGAACAGAGTAAGAAGGATCTCTATGGTAATGTGAGCATTGGCGATGACATCAATCTGATTGAGAGCCACAACTGTATCGTTCACACCCTGCAAGAGAAGAAGGTAGTGATTCAGGGCCTCGACGGCTATATCGTGGCAGAAAACAATGACACGCTGCTCATCTGCAAACTGTCTGAGGAACAGCGCATTAAACAATTTTCAGGAAACAATTAAATCAAACATAAATAATGGATAAAAAAGTTGCTCTTATCACTGGTATCACAGGTCAGGACGGTTCTTACCTGGCTGAATTTCTGATTGAAAAAGGTTATGAGGTTCACGGGCTCATGCGCCGTTCCTCTTCATTTAATACGGCTCGTATCGAGCATCTGTATCTCGATGAGTGGGTGCGCGATATGAAGAAAGCCCGTCTGGTGAATCTTCACTGGGCAGACATGACCGACTCTTCATCGCTGATTCGTGTGATTTCGAAGGTTCGTCCTACGGAGATCTACAATCTCGCAGCCCAGAGTCATGTAAAGGTATCGTTCGATGTACCAGAATATACCGCTGATACAGATGCCAATGGTGTACTCCGTCTGCTGGAGGCCGTTCGTATCTGTGGTCTGGCCGACACCTGCCGTATCTATCAGGCTTCAACTTCTGAACTTTATGGAAAGGTGCAGGAGGTTCCGCAGAGTGAGACTACCCCATTCTACCCCCGCAGCCCATACGCCGTAGCCAAGCTCTACGGTTTCTGGATCATGAAGAATTATCGTGAGTCATACAATATGTTCTGCTGCAATGGTATCCTCTTCAACCATGAGAGTGAGCGCCGTGGTGAGACCTTCGTAACCCGTAAGATTACGTTGGCAGCAGCCCGTATCGCTCAGGGCTATCAGGACAAGCTCTATCTGGGAAATCTGAATTCACTGCGCGACTGGGGTTATGCAAAGGACTATATTGAGTGCATGTGGCTCATCCTACAGCAGCCGGAGCCCGATGACTTCGTGATTGCCACAGGTGAATATCACACTGTTCGCGAGTTTGCTACCCTCGCCTTCAAGGAGGTTGGCATCGAGCTCGAATGGCGTGGCGACGGCGTTGACGAGAAGGGTTACGACAAAGCTACAGGAAAGGCTCTCGTAGAGGTGGATCCCAAGTACTTCCGTCCTGCTGAGGTTGACCAGTTGCTGGGTAATCCTGCCAAGGCCAAGGCTAAGTTGGGTTGGAATCCGCAGAAGACATCCTTCCCTGATTTGGTGAAGATTATGGTTCAGCACGACATGAAGTTCGTGAAGAAACTCTTCCTTAAAGCTCATATGGACGATGCTCAGTAAAGAATCTAAGATATATGTGGCCGGACACCACGGATTGGTGGGTTCAGCTATATGGAATAATCTGCTTCAGCGAGGCTACACCAATCTGGTTGGTCGCTCCCACAAGGAACTCGACCTCACAGATCAGGTGGCAGTAAAGAAGTTCTTCGACGAAGAACAACCCGAAGCAGTAGTTCTGGCAGCAGCTTTCGTAGGTGGTATCATGGCCAACTCGCTCTATCGTGCTGACTTCATCATGATGAACATGAAGATTCAGTGTAACGTCATCAGCGAGGCCTATGCCCATGGAGTAAAGAAACTGCTTTTCCTGGGAAGCACATGTATCTATCCTAAGAATGCGCCCCAGCCCATGAAGGAGGATTGTCTGCTGACATCGCCCCTGGAATATACCAACGAAGAATATGCCATCGCCAAGATTGCGGGTCTGAAGATGTGCGAAAGCTACAACCTACAGTATGGCACCAACTATATTGCCGTGATGCCCACCAACCTCTATGGTCCCAATGACAACTTCCACTTGGAGAACTCCCATGTGATGCCAGCCATGATGCGCAAGATCTACCTGGCTAAACTCATCCATGACGAAGAATGGGATAAGATCGCCATCGATCTGAACAAACGTCCTGTGGAGGGAGTCACCGGCGAAGGATTGTCAACTGTCAATTGTCAATTGTCAACTAAGCAAAAAGTCCTCGACATTTTGGCTAAATATGGTATATATAATAATAAGGTGGTTCTTTGGGGTACAGGTACCCCACTCCGCGAGTTCCTTTGGAGCGAAGATATGGCTGATGCTTCTGTTCATGTATTGCTGAACGTGAACTTCTCCGATATTATTGGTATCGAGAAATACTCCAGTGTCCATTATGGTGCAAGCACCGATGGCGCTGTTGACAGAAACCATTCTGCAGGCCGAGGTGGTGCCATTCCCCAATTAGGGGAGATCCGCAACTGCCATATCAATGTGGGCACAGGTAAAGAGCTCACCATTTGCGAACTTTCCGAATTGGTTGTAAAAGCTGTAGGTTTCGAGGGCGAGGTTGAGTTTGACGCTTCCAAGCCTGATGGCACCATGCGCAAACTTATCGACGTTTCAAAACTCCACTCTCTCGGCTGGACTCACAAAGTGGAGATTGAAGATGGCGTGGCCAAGTTGTTCCAATGGTATCGTGATTCTTTGGAATAATCCATCATAAGGATCGTTTATCAATCCTTGTATAAGAAACAAAAAAAAGAAGCCCACCGTTTTGGTGGGCTTTCTTATTGATTAGATCTTTGAAAGAAGTGTCTCTTTCCAGCGGGCATAAGCCTCAGCATACGCAGCCCTGTCAGCTGCCTTCGGCTCAATCACTTGCAACTTCTCCAGCGAAGCAAAGGCTTCGTCGGCATTCGCATAGATACCAGCACCAATACCAGCACCCTTAGCAGCACCTACAGAACCATCAGTATCGTAAAGTTCAATGGTAGCGCCACTTACGCCAGCCAACGTATCACGGAATAACGGACTCAAGAACATGTTGGCCTTACCAGCATGGATCATCTTGATATCCATACCCATCTGTTGCATGATCTCCATACCATAGCAGAATGAGAATACGATACCCTCCTGGGCAGCACGAACCAGATGAGCCTTGTTGTGCTTGTTGAAATTCAGGCCATTGATTGAGCAACCAATTTCCTTGTTCTCCAACACACGTTCAGCACCATTACCGAATGGAATGATTGTCACGCCCTCACTGCCAATGGGCACAGTAGCAGCCAGGTCATTCATCTCGGCATAACCCACATCAGGTGTGATATTGCGATGGGTCCAGGCATTCAGGATACCTGTACCATTGATGCAGAGCAGCACACCCAGACGAGTCTGATCTGCCGTATGGTTCACATGAGCAAAGGTGTTCACACGGCTCTGTTTGTCGTAGTTTACCTCACCAAGCACACCATAAACCACACCGGAAGTGCCTGCTGTAGCAGCAATCTCACCAGGATTCAGCACGTTCAGCGAGAGGGCATTGTTCGGCTGGTCACCACCACGATAGGTAATCGGAGTACCTGCCTTCAGACCCAGTTCTGCTGCAGCCTCGGCGCTTACCACGCTCTGCTCAGCAAAAGTAGGAACGATGTCAGCTATCAGATTCTTGTCGAATCCATAGTACTTCATCAGGAAATCGGCCACCTGGTTGTTCTTGAAATCCCAGAACATACCCTCTGAGAGTCCGCTAACGGTGGTATTTACGGTTCCGCTCAGGCGCATGGCGATATAGTCACCAGGCAGCATCACCTTATATATTTTATTATATAGGTCGGGCTCATTTTCTTTCACCCAAGCCAGTTTGGCAGCAGTAAAGTTACCGGGAGAGTTCAGCAGATGACTCAGGCACTGCTCACCACCAAGGTCCTTGAAAGCCTTCTCACCATAAGGCACGGCACGAGAGTCACACCAGATGATGGAAGGACGAAGCGCCTTCAGATTCTTATCCACACACACCAGACCATGCATCTGGTAAGAAATACCGATGGCCTTAATCTCCTCTGCCGTTGCACCGGCATCAGCCATAATCTTCTTCAAACTCAACTTGGCATTATCCCACCACATCTGAGGATCCTGCTCTGCCCATCCGGCCTTTACAGCCATGATGGGAGCCTCCTTCTCAGGGTAGAAAGCCGTTGCCACACACTTGCCACTATCGGCATTAACGAGCGATGCCTTCACTGAAGAGCTACCGACATCGAAACCTAATAGATATCTGTTTGCCATAATAATAAGTTGTTATTAATCGTTTATTATTAGTACGTTTTTACCGCAAATTTCCCTATTTTTTTTCATTTTGGCAACTTTTTCACAAAAAAAAGTGATTTTTTTACGATATTTTGAATACAATTAAAATATTTTGTTTACCTTTGCACATTAGAATAACGTTATTCCGGATTAATATACATTCATATATGAAGAAAAAAATACTAATACTTGACGACAAAGAGACCATTGCGAAGGTTCTCTCTATTTACCTGATGAGCGACTATGATGTACAGTGGCTACCTGATGGTTTGCAAGGAGTCAAATGGCTTCAGGCAGGCAACACTCCCGACTTAATCATCTCTGATATCCGTATGCCGGGTATGCGTGGTGACGATTTTCTGGAGTGGATCAAGCAGAATGAACTGTTCAAGCACATTCCCGTGATCATGCTGTCCAGCGAAGACTCCACCAGTGAGCGTATCCGCCTGCTGGAGATTGGTGCTGAAGACTACATCGTAAAGCCTTTCAACCCCATGGAGTTGAAGATCAGGGTCAAGAAGATTATTCCTTAACATATTTTATATATATGATAGGTGTAGTATATCTCGGTAGTAATCAGGAAACCCAGGAAAGGTTGAGATACATTCCTGGCCGACTGGTTCAATACGCCAAGAATTACAAAGAGGCTGCCGCTGCCTGTTCTACTCATGTACGCAATGAGCATTTCATTGTGTTCTATGAGCAGACTGTTCAGGCCGAGGACGTTACTGCCATCACCTATCTCAAGAAGCGCAACAAGAGTGTCTACATCATTCTCCTCACCCATGAGTTGACGAAAGATGACCGGAAAGTTTACCAGAAGTGTGGTATTAACGACACGGCAGACATCAACGCTTCCATTACCGAACTTAACAAGAAGATTACTTTCATAGCTGACCGCGAGGTGCAGTTATTCGATGATCAGGATGCCCGTTACAGGATGCTGAAGTTCAAGATTCCTGTATGGAAACGTCTTTTCGACATCTTCTTCTCTGCCCTGGCTATCATTATTCTTTCACCGGTATTTCTGATTACGGCCATTGCCATCCGTCTGGAGAGCAAGGGCCCCGTTATTTTCAAGTCAAAGCGTGTTGGCACCAATTATACCATCTTCAATTTCCTCAAGTTCCGCTCCATGTACTGCGATGCCGAGGAACGTCTGAAGGAGGTAGCCAAGGAGGCCGGCAACCAATATTTGGACAAGAGTGGCGAGAAGAAGGAGGAAGAAGAACATACCATCACAGCCCCACTTGGTGCTGAGGCCGAGATGATGATGATGGATCTGGGCATGGAGTCAGATATGATGATCAGCGATGATGAGGTCATGCTGGTAGGCGATGACTACGTAGTAGCCGAGAGCGACTATGCCAAGGAAAAGCAGGAAGAAATCGAAAGTGCATTCGTTAAAATTGAGAACGACCCCCGCATCACCAAGGTTGGCAAGTTCATCCGCAAATATAGTATTGACGAGCTCCCGCAGCTCTTCAACATTCTCAAGGGCGACATGTCGATTGTTGGCAACCGTCCCCTTCCTCTCTACGAAGCTGAAAAGCTCACGGCAGACAAGAGCATCGACCGTTTCATGGCTCCCGCAGGACTTACCGGCCTTTGGCAGGTTGAGGAGCGTGGCAAGGGTGGCATGATGTCAGCCGAGGAGCGCAAGCAGCTGGATATCGAGTACGGTCGCAACTATAGTTTCAAGTTGGATATGCAGATCATCTTCCGTACGCTGACAGCATTTGTTCAGAAGAATAACGTTTAAATAATCAAATCATACATTAACCCCATAACACAATGAACAAGTTTAAACGACTAATATTCATGGCAGCCATCGTCGCAGCGAGCACCCAAGCCTACGCTCAATTCGACGAAAGCGGTATCGCTGCTGGATTCTTCGACTCCAGCAATGACAAGGAGATTAATTTCTCAGAGTTTCACCTACCGCCATTAAGCATTCTTTTCGAGAATGCCAAGGCGAATCCGCAGATAATGTCATTGGAGAAAGCCCAGCAATTAGCTCAAGCAGAAGTAGCAAAACAGAAAAGGCACATTTTTTCATATCTAACTGCACATGCCAGTTTCAGTTATGGTAAAGGAGACTCATGGGGTTCTTCAAGTTCTGCATATAATCCTATATTGATGCAATATCAGGGAACAGAAACCAACTATTGGAATTTGGGTGTAAACCTATCACTTCCTGTGGAAGACATATTGGATTTAACTGCAGCGGTTAAACGCAAAAAGATGGAAGTTGATCAAGCTATCATTGCAAAAGACATTGCATATGATCAACTCAAACTTCAGATTGCAACTCTTTTTGTAAAAATCACAAACAATCTTGTTTCTCTTAAAACACTTGGCGAGGCTGCAGCCGCATTTCAGGGTGCAGGTGCATTAAATCGTCAAGAATTTGAGGATGGAAATATGGATATAGAATCATATGCTCATACGAAAATGTATGAACAAGGACAGGTATCGTCATATCAAGGACTACAGACAGAAATTACAACTGATATTATCACATTAGAAATACTAACACACACACCTATCATCACTAACTCAACGACAGAAATCACCCTCGACCAAAAAAGTTCAAAATCAAATAAAGAAATCACTAAAGAGAATAAAGCTGTTGAAAAGCGAATCAAAAAGGCTGTCAAAGAAGAAGATAAGAAAGAAAAGAAATTAGAAAAAGCAGAGGCAAAAGCGGAAAAAGCCGCAGCTAAAGCCGCAAAGAAACAGAATAAATAATTAAATTCAAAAGATTATGGATTTGTTCAGATATATAGTTAGGTTCTTATACAAAATTCGTTGGTACCTCATCATTCTGCCACTCATCGCATTGATTGTAGCATGGTTCTCAACGCGCCATATGGAACGTGTTTATGACACAAACACCACCATATATACAGGTATGATTACCGCCTACAATCTAGAAGGAGGTTCGGGTGTTGCAGGTGGTCAAACGCAAACCAATATGACGAATTTAATGTTGTTAATTTCCACTGATGCAACTATTCACGAGGTTTCTCTCCGTTTATTTGCTCGTTGTATGATGTACGGAAATCCTAACAAGGACAATAACTACATTTCTGCCGAGCACTTCCGTCAGTTAAATAACAGTGTTCCTGCAGAAGTTAAAGCACTCATTAACCACAATAGCGAGAATGCTACTTACGCAAATTTGAAGGCTTATGAAAAACCCTCGGCAGATAATTATATCTTTGGATTAACCAACTACCATCCTTGGTTTGGTATCAACAGTATCACTGCACGTTTAAAAGTTATTCAACTAAACAAAAGTGATATCATAGACATTGGGTATTCCACCAATGATGCAGGAATTGCATACAACACTTTGGATATTCTGAATGAAGTATTCGCACGCCAATATGCCCAATTACGTTATGGTGAAACAAATAATGTTATAAAATTCTTTGAGCGTGAGGTCGCTCGTTTGTATCGTATATTAACCAATGCAGAAGACGATCTCATTCGCTATAATGTTGAAAAGCGAATCATAAATTATGCAGAACAGACAAAACTCGTTTCTGGCATGGATGCGACTCAGAAAACAACAGATAACAACCTTCTTATAGATAAAACGACCACACGTGCTTTAATGGATTATTTAGAGCGTCAATTGGGTGACCGTGCTAAAATTATTAAAGCTAACAAAGAATTCACTAATCAGGTAACGGACATCTCTCGTATTCAGTCGCGTATCTCCAATCTACGCCTCATGAGTAGTGAGGGTGGTGGGTCTGGAGTTGAATCTCAATTGGAACTAGCAAAGGCAGAGCGTATGTTGCAAGATGCAACAGCAAACGTTAAGGGGCTCGTTAAAGACATTGAGGCAGGTACATACAGCACCGATGGTGGCGGCGTAAAAGCCAGCGAAATGATCAGCAAATGGTTAGATCAAGTCTTGTTATTGGAAAAGACAAAAGCACATGAAAGTGCACAAGATGTCATGCGTCAAAAGATCGATAAAGAAATGATTTATTATGCACCTATTGGAGCTACACTAACCCGCAAAGATAGGCATATCGGTTTTATTGAAGGCAATTATATGGAGATGCTGAAGGCATTAAATTCGGCCCGCTTGCGTCAAAAGAATTTACAGATGACCACAGCAACGCTCCGTGTGCTAAATCCGCCAATGTTCCCTATGAATGCCCAACCTACCAATCGCATGATGATTCTATTGGGTGCTTTCATGCTAACATTCGTTTTAACAGCATTGTATTTCTTTATTATTGAATTACTGGATCGAACACTTCGTGACCGCATGCGTTCAGAACGTATTACGAAGGTACCAGTTATGGGCTGCTTCCCAAAAGAAAGCACATTGCGTTATCGTCGTTTCAACAAGACAATTGCTGACATGGCATTACGTAACCTCAGCAAATCACTGCTTCCCCACTTTAAGGAAGGACAGCAGAATGTACTGAATCTACTATCTACTGATGCAGCAAATGGAAAGAGTTACATCGCTCAGGAATTAGAAAACTATTGGATTTCTATTGGCCTCCAGGTTCGCCGCCTTACCTACGATGAAGATTTTCTGGCAGAAGATAGCCGTTTCATAATGGCAAATGATATTAAGGATATCTGTCCAGATATTCTTCCCAATGAAATTGCCATTATTGAGTATCCAAATTTGGATGACAACTCTATTCCATCTGGATTGTTAAACATGGGAACAGTGAATTTGATGGTAACCCGTGCCAACCGTACCTGGAAAGATGTTGATCAGAAGGCGCTTATAGAGTTGCAATCTCAATTAAATGATCAAAATACGCTCTTTATGTACCTGACAGAGTGCCAGCGCTATGCAGTTGAAGAATTTGTTGGACAATTACCACCATATACCAAGTTTAATAACTTTGTATATCGCATATCTCAATTGGGCCTGACGGCTATTGAGAATAGCCATGCAAAATAACTCATGACGAAGGATTACATCACATATTCCCGGGAAAACGGAGGAAGAGTATCATTACTCTTTCTCCTGTTTTTACTTGCTATGTATGAACTGGCGACATCAGGACTACAATCTTTTGCTATTATTTGTATCTTCCCGATTATATTACTATATATTTATGTAGCCTTCAGATGGAAGATGTTTACATTTTGGACGTTGATTACTATCAACTATTTCATCCAAATGAAGGACATATCTCTTCCTATACCAATGTCACTTCCAAATGAAATACTTGAACTGATACTTTTAGGAATTGCCGTAATTGACGCACGACAAGACTCCCATTTTGAACGAGCAGGCAACTTGATGTTATTTGCTCTATCAATATGGTTTTGTTTTTGTTGTCTTGAAGTCTTTAACGATACTTGTGCCTTAGGAATAGATGTTGCCGCTTGGTTTACAGGCACACGCCTAATGGCTTTACAACTTTTATGGATCTTTCTGGTATTTACGATATACATTGCCTCCCCCAAGATGCTCATGACTTATCTAAAAATATGGGCATTATTTTCCTTATTTTCGGCCTTTTGGGTATGGAAACAAGAAACTTTAGGATTTACTTCTGCAGAGAAACAGTGGATGGAGACAAGAGGAAGATCGACACATATTTTGAATGCTGGTACACTTATAAGATATTTTTCGACATTTAGTGATGCAGCGAACTACGGTTGTAATGCATCTGCAGCAGCAGTTGCTTTTATTATAATTGGAATTAGCTCTAAGTTTAAAAAAGATCGATTATTCTTTATTCTGATTGCTGTTGCTGTTATCTGGGGGATGTTCCAATCTGGAACAAGAACTGCAATTTTTACATTAGGAGCAGGTTTATTGGTATATGTATTTCTTTCAAAATCATTTAAAATAGCAGTACCTTTTACTATCGTTTTTGGCTTCTTTGCTTTTCTATTAATATTTACAACAATAGGTCAAGGGAATCAACAAATCCGAAGGATGAGATCTGCATTTAACAAAGAGGATGCTTCTGCAAATGTGAGAGACATAAATAAGGCAGCAATAAAAAAATATATTGCGGATGCACCGTGGGGAATTGGATTAGGCATGGGGGGTAATAATGTTCCTGCCAATAACAAATATGCCAAATTATCAACTATACCACCTGATTCTGAATATGTTGCTATATGGATTAGAACAGGTCCAATAGGTATTACTGTATTTTTAATTTGTATGGTAATCATGTGGATAGGTGCATGTCGGATTGTGTTATTTGATTTAAAGAACAAGGCCTTAATTGGTATAGGAGGAGGTTTGTGTGGAGCTTTTGTGTCCATTCAGTTGGGTGCATATGCCAACCAAGTTCTTTATCAATACCCAAATGGTCTTACTTTTTTTGGAGGATTAGCTATTGTATATGTATTACCATACATAGAACCTGAATGGATAAAATACGAAGAGCAATGTGATGCCGAAGAAAAAGAGAGAAAACGTCTAAAATTAGAAAAGAAACTTGCGTCAAGGGTGTGAATTATCTATAATAACAGTCAATTATAACGGTCTTAAAGATACCTGTGCATTGATTGAGTCCATCCCCTTCAATGAAAACATGGAGGTGATTGTGGTAGATAATGCCTCAAAAGAAGACGAAGCAAGCATTATTCAAAAAAGATTTCCGCAAGTTAAGACCATTCGTAGCGATAAAAACCTCGGCTTTGCTGGTGGTAACAATCTAGGTATTAAGGCAGCTAAAGGCAAGTATCTTTTTCTAATTAACAACGACACAATATTTAACGAGTTCAACGTTCATGAATTGATAAAACGTTTGGAATCTTCACCAAATATTGGTATTGTCTGTCCCAAAATCCGTTTTGCCCGGGACAATAATCCAATCCAATATGCAGGCTACACGCCACTATCAAAGATCACCATCCGTAACAAAGCCATTGGTTTTGGTAAAGAAGACTTAGGGCAATACGACACACCCCACCCTACACCTTATGCCCATGGCGCCGCAATGCTAATTAAACGAGAAGCGATAAATAAAGTTGGCCTAATGCCCGAATCATATTTCCTCTACTATGAGGAACTTGACTGGTCCATGATGTTTACTCGTGCTGGATATGAAATATGGTACGAACCTACCTGCACTATCTACCATAAAGAAAGTCAAAGCACAGGTCAGAACAGCCCTTTGCGTACATACTATATCACTCACAACCGCTTACTTCTTGTAAAACGTAACTGGCAAGGAATATACAAATGGCTTGCATATTGTTATCTAGCATGCATTGTTGCCCCTCGAAACATTATCAAATATTTGATAAAAGGCAAATGGAATCTTTCATTAGCTGTATGTAAAGGGATTTTTCATTTTTTTATACCCAATATTCAATTTAGTTAATATGAAGCTTGATTTTTGGTTATTTCTATATATCATCGATTGGACCCTCTTTATATTGGTTGCAATGACGGTACTCTATTTGGGAGTCTTTGCCATCGCCTCTCTGTTCAATAGGAACACTACTTTCACAAAAGCAAAGAAGCAGAATCGCTTTGCCATTTTGATTCCATCTCATAAACAAGATGAAGTCATTGAACATACGGTAGTATCCATATTGGGACAGGTCTACCCGATGCGACTCTTTGATGTGGTTGTGATTTCTGATCACCAAAGTGAAATGACCAACATGAAGTTAGCCCAATACCCCATTACGCTTCTTACGCCAGACTTCGAGGAAAGTACAAAGGCTAAGTCGCTACAATACGCGATTCTGAATCTACCAGAATTTAAGATCTATGATATTGCATTAATTTTGGATGCAGACAATATTGTAGGACAAGAATTCCTGAATCAAGTGAATGATGCCTTTGAAACGGCAGCCACCAAAGCCATTCAATTACACCGCATCTCCCGTAATCGTGATACTGCAGCAGCCCGTATGGGCTCTATCTTTGAAGAGATCAACAATGCCATTTTCCGTCGTGGCCATATCATCATGGGTATGTCAGCAGCTTTGGCTGGCTCTGGTACAGCCTATGACTTTAACTGGTTCAAAACCAATGTTATGAAAGCTAAGACGGCTGGAGAGGATAAGGAGATGGAAGCATTGTTATTACGCCAAGGCTATTTCATAGACTACTTTGATAACATCCTTGTCTATGGTGAGAAGAAACGTACCACCATCAAGATGAACGAGCAACATGGGCGCTGGGCTTGGCAGCAAATACAAAATTTTGTTCGTAATGTCAAATTCCTGCCTGGAGCTATCTTCCGAAAACAATACGATCTGGCAGATAAGATTATTCAATGGATGTTAGTGCCACGAACAAATATGGTAGGTATTATTATGTTGATGAGCATTGTATTACCATTTATCTATATGACATTGGTTATCAAATGGTGGATATTGGGCTCTTTGGCGCTCTTTATTTTCGCTTTAGCAACCCCTGACTATTTAGTCGATGAGATGTGGGATAGAACGTTCCTTCGTTCGCCCTTTGTTACATTATGGGGAATTATTAGTACAAAGTTATTGGGTAAAAAATTGAATTTCATGAAGGATAAAAGATGATGTGGAACGTATTACATATTGTTGACATCACCCTATGGGTAATTATCTTAGGCTCAGTGGCTTATGTAGCCTTCTTTGCTATCATATCTCTTTTTTATGAAAAAGAAGATCGCATTGCCATTCATGCCTCCGCTTTGAGTAATAAGATTCACAAGTTCCTTATTCTCTACCCTGCCTACAATGAGGATCGTGTGATAGTAAATGCCGTTGAGCACTTCTTGGAACAAGACTACCCAAAAAGCCACTATACAGTTACAGTCATCTCAGACCACATGCAACCAGAGACTAACGATTATCTAAGCACATTACCTATAAAGCTTCTCAAACCAACGTTCGAGAAGAGTTCCAAGGCTAAGGCGATGCAGTATGCGATTAACGAGATACATGGCGAGTTTGATAACGTGGTGATTCTGGATGCCGACAATGTAGTGCGTCCCGAATTCTTGTCACAATTAAACGTGTTGTGTACAGTATATGATGCCATCCAATGCCACCGCTGTGCCAAAAATGCAGATAATGATGTTGCCGTTTTGGATGGTGCCAGTGAAGAAATTAACAATACTATCTTCCGTAAAGCTCATAATCGCCTTGGCCTTTCATCGGCCCTTATTGGTTCTGGCATGTGTTTTAGCTACAAACTCTTTAAAGAAAATGTCTTCAAACTCTCCACAGCGGGTGAAGACCGCGAAATGGAAGCTATCCTACTTCATCAAGAAGTATTCATAAAATATGCCCCAGACATTCATGTCTTCGATGAAAAAGTAAGTAATAAAGACAATTTCCAGCGTCAACGTATGCGTTGGATGACAGCTCAGGTACAAAGTCTGTTGAGCAATCTCCCTAAGATTCCAGAAGCCATTATCCATGGGAAGATTAACTTTATCGACAAAACCATTCAGCAAGCACTTATACCCCGTTCTATTTTAATTGTCCTGCTAACAAGTATATCTATAATAATAACGTTTGTCGTTCCTGAATGGTGTGAGAAATGGTGGATTCTTTTGGGTGTGTTAGCTATTTCATTATTCATTGCCATCCCCAGCCAGTTACGCATTCGGTCTTTTAGTAAAGTTCTTGCTATTCCTGGACTTGTATTAAGGATGATTAAGAACATTTTACATATCGATCGCAAGAATGTCGATTTTATTCATACAGAACATAGTACATAAATGAGCGGAAGAGTACATAAAAGTGTTTTGAACGCTGAAGTAAATCTTATCTTTTACTTCATAACACTTGTACTGGCTTTTTTCTCACGAAAAATCTTCCTGGATTGTTTGGGGGCAGAGTTTATTGGTCTCACTGGCACTCTTGGTAACATTCTTGGTTATCTAAACTTAGCAGAACTTGGCATAACCGCGTGCATCGGTTATTTCCTTTTCAAACCACTTCAAACAAATAACAAACAAGAGATCCAAGACATTCTATCATTAATAGGATATCTGTACAATTGGATTGGAAGCATTATTCTGGCAGGCGGTATTATTATTAGTTTATTCTTTCCTCTTATATTTTCCAAAGCTGAACTCAGACTTGACATTATCTATTTCGCCTATTATTCATTCCTTGGATCTTCACTCATTGGTTATTTTATCAACTATCGACAGATTCTTCTGACTGCTGACCAGAAAAACTATCTTGTTGCTATCTATTTCCAGTCAGCCAATATCATAAAAATAATACTGCAAATTTTCTTAGCATATACTTATCAAAACCTGTATATTTGGGTCGGAGTAGAATTTTTATTTGGCATCATCGGCTGTATCATTTTAAATTGGAAAATCAACAAAGAGTATCCTTGGTTAAATGTTGACAAAAGCCGAGGCAGAACTCTACTGAAGCAATATCCAGAGATTATAATTAAGACTAAACAAGTTTTTATTCATAAGATCAAAGATTTTGCATTGGTCAAAAGTGATGAATTATTTATTTTCCTATTTGTATCATTGAAAATGGTTGCCTATTATGGCAACTATATGATAGTTATATCAAAATTTATATCATTATTCTCGGCTATTACAGGAAGTGTTGGGGCAAGTATAGGTAATCTCGTTGCAGAAGGCAACAAACAGAGCATGATGAAAGTTTTCTGGGAATTTACCACCATTCAACATACAATTGCAGCCATTCTTAGTTTCTCGCTTTATTCTTTTATCGAGCCATTTATTGTTCATTGGTTAGGGCCTGAGTATATAATGGATCGTAGAATCCTTATCCTACTGATTATTTATATCTACATCACCAATTCTCGCAAATCAGTTGACAGTTTTAATTATGCGCATGGACTCTATGCAGACACATGGTCTGCTTGGGCAGAATTAATCATTAATATTTCAATTACAATTATAGGAGGTCTAAAATGGGGAATTATCGGTATTTTACTCGGCAAGATTGCCAGTTTATTGGCCATTGTTGTTCTATGGAAGCCCTACTATCTATTCACCTCCGGTTTTAAAGAATCTGTATTCACCTATTGGAAAGGAGTTCTTCGCAACTATGGTATCTCCATCTTTTCTTTTGTGCTTGCGACCTATATTATTCAATTTGTACATATAGACCCCTATCTTAGCCTTAGGGAATGGGTTCTGTATGCAGTTATTGGCATGATTATTTTCTTATCTATCGACATCAGTGCGACTTTACTTCTTGCAAAAGGTGCAAAGGACAGTCTCTACAGAATAAAAAACATCAGAAAGAAATGAAATACAGTATCATTACCGTTAACTACAACAATAAAGAGGGGCTTCGTCGAACCATAGAGAGCGTTATCCATCAGACATTCTGTGACATTGAATTTATTGTCATCGACGGAGGGTCTACAGATGGTAGCGTTGATATTCTAAAAGAGTACAACAAGCACATAAGCTATTGGGTGTCAGAAAAAGACAACGGAATCTACAATGGCATGAACAAAGGTATACAGAAAGCCACGGGAGACTACCTAAATTTCATGAATTCTGGTGACTGTTTCTACGACAACGATGTACTTCTAAAGATTGATCATTACGGTTACAATGCCGACATCATAACTGGACGAGACTATCACTATAGTGAGAAAAAACAGCTTGGACATGTTTCCGTACAGCCACCCCGATTGTCGATGGTCACATTTTTCATTGCGACTCTTGATCATCAAAGTAGTTTCATAAAACGTGAACTCTTTGACAACTCACTATATCGCGAAGATTATCGCTTAGTCAGTGACTGGATATTCTTTACAGAGAAGGTCGTATCAGAGAACAAATATGTACAATTTATACCCGATATCGTATGCAGACGTGAAGAAGGTGGCATCTCTGAACAACTATCCCAACTGAATCGCAAGGAAATCACCCAATGGTTACATCAATATTTACCACAAGGAGTCTACGATGACTATGCGACACTAGCAAAACTTGATAAAACAAGTCTATTTCGTTTATTCTATTTATGCGATAACAATATAACAAGAAAATTTCTTTCAATATTTATAAAAATATTGTTCCATTTATTTCATTGTAGAAGTTGAGTTAATATACTACTGTAGCCAAGATGGATATTGTTAAAAAAGAGGCAATACGAGATTCTAACATGGAACTTTTAAGGATCGTGACAATGTTTCTTATTGTCATTCTTCATCTTGATATCTTTTTATTGGAAGAGCCTCAATATTATTCAAATCAGCCATTTGTCCAATATTACATATATTTTATTAAATCTTTAGCTATCATTGGGGTTAATGTGTTTATTATGCTCTCTGGATGGTATGGAATTACCTTTAAATGGAAACGTTTTTGTTTTTTATGGCTTCAGGTTATCTATTTTACATTTATAGGAATCTTATTCAATTTTATTACAAATGGCGATTGGATTGACTTAAAAAGCATTCTATACTTTCTATTTCAAATGGACCAAAGGGCTTACGGTTTCTTTCAAAGTTACATAATATTATACATTTTTTCCCCAATCCTCAATCTTTTCACACAAAATAACAATAAAAACTCCGTTCCTGTTTTTTTATGTTTTTTCTTCACAATTCAATTCCTCTGGGGATGTCTTTCATGGGGATACATATATTTTGGTAATGGTTATTCCGCATTATCATTCATGGGTATATACATATTGGCCAGATATGCCCATATAAAGAAAGTACATAAGAAATTTACGCATTATCATTGGGGGGGATTATATTTCCTCTCTTCTATCATATTAAGCACTATCGCATTCACAAGTGTAAACCACACATACATACATAATCTTGCATATTCATATGCTTCTCCATTAGTCATTATCTCATCTTTTGCCTTACTTGCTTTTTTCTCAAGATTAGAATTTTATAATAAAATGACAAATAAAATTGCGAAGCACTGTTTTGCGATATATTTATTCCACATGAATTCTTCACCGATTAAATTGGGTCAAAACAGACCGAAACAAACCTTAAATCAAATCGCGTAAAATGCTGTCATACAATTAACTCTGCTTAACTAACCTTATTCTTCGCCTATTGCGTGTTTGCCCCAATTAGAGTAATTTTGTACCGCCATTGTACCTCGGGTGGATGAGCAGAGGGTTCGTAGGGTGTTCCCTTAAATCACCTTATTTCCCCTTAAATCCGCTTAATTGGCTTCCGTCAGGGACCATCCCCCAAAAAACGGCAGAATTTGAAAAAATTACTCGATATGGGCAAGAAACAGACTTCACAAATTCCTAACATCCTTCTGTCCGTGAAGGATGCCTCCGTTGCCATCTCTGTCAGCTCAAAGATGGTGCGACTGCTTATTGCCTCCGGCAGACTGAAAGCCGTCAACCTCGGCAAGCGGATGACACGCATCAGCCTACAGGAACTTACAGACTTTGCCCAAAGGCAAGGTGGTAATGTCGTGCTACCTTCTTCATCCCTTCCTTTTAACAATAACAAAAGGGAAAAGAAGAAGAGTATAACTACTGCCAAGCCAGAGACGGGCAATGTGAACAAGAGAGCCAAGTGCCGCATGACACCAGCCAGTGAGAAAGCCCCTGAAGGTGTTACTCACAAAACCCATTATACAATGGCAGAGGTGATGAGCAAGTTCAACATCAAGTATGGTCGCCTTTATGAGATACGTAACCGCTATCAGTTGGCATCCGTCCATGCCTGGGGTACGACCGCTTTTAAGAAGGAGGATGTCGAGAAAGCTATTGCCAAGTACGACGAAGAACAGGGCAAGGCGCAGCAGGAAGCATATTACACCTGTTTCGACATCATGCAGAAGTACGGTCTGGGTAAGACGCAGGTACGCCGTTTTGCAGAGACACACAATGTCCGTATCAAGAAAGCCAAGGGCGGCAGGGCTAACCTCTACCTAAAGGCTGACTGGGAAGCAGCTCGAAAGAATGCCGAGAAAACGAGTGCCAGCACCAAGGCGAAACGGACATGAAGCTGGATATGAGAATACAAATGTTGGTACTACTTGCAGCGATGATTAGAACCAATCCTGCAATCCGAGGCTCAAAACGGCTGGTTTCTGACCGTTGTACCCTGATTGTAGCTTTGCTCTCTCTAACTTTGCAGTGCCATCCGAAAAAGATGTACCCCTCCTTTGGAAGTGTCTTGAAACCAATGGCAATAATGAATGCAGCGCAACTATTAACCTCGTTTATAGTATGATTATCGCTGCAATTTCATACTCAAACGCTAACTCAGGTTAAATCTGACACATTGAAGGTCAACATTTTAGGCGCAACCTAAACAAAGGACGTACCTTTGCAATCGCTTAAAGTCCAGACCACCCATGTTGGGCAGCGTAGGGCAACCGATTATAGACAAATGTAATAACAATATAAAATAGAAGATATGACGAATTTATGTACTAAGGTCACAGTGCGGAAGCGACCCATCAAGAACGGGCAGACATCGCTCTATCTCGATTTCTACCCACCAATCCGCAACCCGAAGACTGGCCGCCTGTCAAGACGTGAGTATCTGGGCTTATACATTTATTCCAACCCTACTGAGAAGTTCCAGCAGGAGTACAACCGCAGCATCATGCAGAAGGCAGAGCTTATCAAGTGCCGCCGCACGGAGTCCATCATCAATGAAGAGTTCGGTTTTCTCGACCGCTCCAAAGGTCAGGAGAGTTTTCTTGACTACTTCAAGCAGTGTATGAACAAGACAACCAACAAGGCAAACTGGGAGGCTGCCTACAAGCACTTCGTCAAATATTCGGGTGGCGAGTGTCGCTTCTGCGACCTCGATGTAGCGTATTGCCAGA
>JAEEGG010009984.1_pt1 | contig 21100 bp, 18 predicted proteins | sample 9134161 | NCBI WGS metagenome assembly JAEEGG01 (sample SAMN16246543, study PRJNA631951) | gut metagenome | biome: gut microbiome; feature: rumen; material: CR-attached | host: Bos | place: Iran: Karaj | collected 2018-10
CGACAAGATTAGCGATTCTCGTTCATTCTTCCTATATAGCCACTCCTCTATGATTCCTTTACTGTTCAGTTCGATACCATAGCGATACTGTATCTCTCCCATTAGGAACACGGCCTCAAAGAATGACGACTTTTCCACGCCATCGGTGGAAAGCAGAAAAGGTGCATACTCCCCCTTCCAGTAGTCAAACACAGGAACCTTTTTGCCGTTACGAGGCGGACACACCACACTCCGCATAAAGTCAATAGCTTCAAACAGCTTCGACTTACCGCTGGCATTGGCTCCATATACCGCAGCTGTTTTCAAGACTGAATACTCGAACGGCGATGCTACAGAGTAGAACTGATCAGTGTCTGTCATATCAGCCACAAGACTCAAGCTGTTCTCGTCCTTGAAGCTTTTATAATTTCCAAATGAGAAACTTACTAGCATTATTCTATTGTTTTTAGAGTCTTAAATTCGCTGCAAAGGTACACATTATTTTTTAAATACACGTAACTAACAGGCAATTTTAACAAAAATCTGTCAAAATAAGGAGTTATGATAAAAATCTTTGCGTACTAGCATACCAAGCGCAGGCCACCGAGTTGGGTGTAGCGGGTTTTGAGGAGGAGGAGACCAGTGTTCATAAGAACAACGTTATCTAGCCTTAGGATATACTTGTCCCATTATCGAAGCCAACTTCTCCAACCGTTTCGGAAACAATTCAATATCCACCTCATCTTTGAATAGTCCAAACACGGCACAATTGAACATCTCGGAATAGAACATCAGGATTGCCGGCATATATGCGTAATAGTGCTTCCACAATTCCTGAATATCAGCAGGCGTCGTGAACATAAAGTTGCAGTTCATCGCACCAGTCTTATTCCAAGGGCGAGTAGTAACCGGATGTATCGCACGATTGGACAGATTTATCGCCGACCCTGCATTATTCTTATCGTAGATGCATTCATACATAAACTCACCTGTGATTGGCTTAATGACTCTGATTTCGTCAGTTGCCTTCAAAAAAGCTTTGGTTTCTTCGTCATTCATTTTCGCCGGATCGTAGTCATTCCGTTCGATGAAGTTGTCATAGAATGAGTCATCTGCAAGAATGCGAAGCAGAATCTTCAGATTGTCAACAAATGGTCTTCTTAGCAGTGCATACGACACCACAAGCCTCATCTTGTTTGAACAATCCAAGGATTCCTGGATGAAATAGCAAAAATCTCTCAACAGACCCAATATCAGCTGTTTGTTTAGTAGTGTATAAAACTGGTCCTCTTTGTATTTCTTCAGATAGTCCCAAATATCACCGCTCTCCTCCAGCAATTTCAGTTCTTCTGGAGTCATCGGCGAAGTTGACACGCTCAAGAACTTGTACTCATCCTTCACGATGAACTCCTCAATCTGTTTGACAAGTTCATAGCAGGCTGTATGTACTGCGTGATACTCTTCTGGTAAGTAATAAAACTCCATATGTCTTATTGTTTATGACATCAGCCATCTTTGAGCCTTTTCAATCGATATGCTTGGATAATTGTTGTCACGCAAATATGAAAGAATCTTTTCAGGATAAATCTTTAGGAGCATAATATCAACAGAGTTAGCTTTTAACATATCCCTAATATAATTAGATATCCCATGTACAACTGTCCTATCCGCTAACCTATTTGTCACGAGTTCATATTCAAACGATGTTGATATGCCATACTTCAAGAAATCAGGCCACTCCTCCATAAACGGAGTATTAATATCATATTTGCCCTTCACGTACAAGAATATCGACTTAACCGTATCGGCGAACCGATTTTGTAAACAGTTTGTCAATTTCAACACTTCTTCTACCGATATTCCTATTCTTTGGGCAATCTCTGCATAAGTACTACCTGCCATAAACATCAATGAGACCTCCGTGAATTTAGCATTGTCCTGGACCTCATCTAATAACTTTGCATTCACTATAAATGCTGCAACATAGCACAGAAAATCAGCTTGATTAGATTCGTTTAGTTCACTGTATTTGTCAAGATCGTCTTCACCAATAGCTTCCTTCACAGAATGGTATGCACCCAAAGATAAACCGGTATCAATAAAAACAGCGTATTCATTACTCGCGGCTAAGTTACGGATTCGAGAATACCTGGCTGAAAAAACTTTATTGATCATCGCCCTTTCATTCTCGCTACCAAGTTTATAAGCCAAAGAGTTTTTGCAGACCTCTTCAGGATTGACTTCCTCTACATTCTGGTCTTCCGCATTCCTGCTTATCATCAAATCAATTCCATCCGCAAGCCCCTCTTTCTCGAGTAAGTCGTTAACCTGAGCCTCCGTTGCTTCTTGCCAATTATGCTCGCTCATTGCCAATACGAGATCGTAAAGCATCCCCTTAATCGGTTGAAGTGTACCTGACTGAATAGCCTTTCGAGTCAACCTCTCAGCTATCCCTTTATCGCTCTCGGGGACTAAGACCACTCCGTATTTCTGTCTTCCAGCCCTTCCTACACGCCCCACAATATTCTTAATTGAAGATACAGGGATAAACCGAGGCGGATTGAAACTCGTTGGTGACAATATGCTATGTAGTATCAATGTCTTAACGGGCATATTAACCCCTTCTGCCAAAGTAGAGGTGCTGACTATCAGTGGCAGCAATGACTTGGCATATAGGTTCTCTATCACTTCTCTGATGTCCTGAGGTAAATCTCCATGATGATAAGCATAACCGTTTCTCAGATAACTGACCAAAGGAAAATCATCACCCAACTGAAAAGCAACATAGTCAGCCCCCTCATCAAGTAATGCCTCATTCCTGACAAATCGTCGCGGATTCAATTCTGCCTCTGCATTGATAGCCTCAAATATTTTTTCGCAGACCTTAACACATCCGACTGTTCCACCCTTGGTTGTCGTGTAAATCATAACAGGTCCGGCAGTCAATGCCTTTAAAGCGGCCATGCAAGTAACTCCTGTTTTAGTACTTATTTGCCCTCTACACAGTTCTTTGTTTGCAAATGCAGGCATTGAATAGCTTACTCCCGTAAGCTCTCTATCCCACATTTCCACATCTATCACTCCTTTGCCTCTCTTGATGATTCCATATCGCAACTCGCAAGGTCTGTATGGACTCTTACCAACTTGCGTTTCTTGTCCACCAAGCCAAGTGTTAATATCTTCAATGTTTGGTATGATTGCGGATAAGAATAGAAAACGCTTATGCTCTTGCTTCTTAAGTCTTGTCAACAAGAGCTCATAGTTAATTCCACGGCTCCAATCATCCAAGAGTTGACCTTCATCGCATATTATCAAGCTAAACTCACGCAATTCTTCTTCTAGCACACCTTCCAATGTTATAAATGTCTCTGGTGTGGAAATAAGGAGCTGTGCCTCTTCCAATGATGCGTCTCCCTCATCAATGACATTCCCTCCATATTTACAGGTGCATTTGATATTTAACCTTTTACCTACTTTGCGGAATCTCACTTTCAATTCCCTGCTCAATGACCGAAGAGGTGCCAAATACAATATCTTGGCCTTTGGGTTACGCTTTATCTCTTGGTAAATCAGGAGTTCGGTAATATACGACTTCCCTCCACTGGTTGCTAGTCCTAAGCTGAACGACTGTTCAAAAGAAAGCAGGCCATTCTTAAGAGCCTCACGTTGAGAGGGTAAGAATGAAAGTATGTGCTCACCTTTAGAATAATTCACATACTCGGTCCAGTCTATTTCAGGTGCATAGTGCTTGAGATCTGTCCAAATATTACTATGGCGGAAGTTTTTCAGCACGTGAAAGAGAATAGAAGTATCGATAAAATCCCTAAGTGAAAAGAGATCATATGCTCTTCTTCTGGATTCATATTCCTCAATTAAATCATCTAAGACGGCCGCTTCACCTGCTTCCAAATATTTATCGAACTTACCGACAACATCATACCGGTTCTTCACCTCATCTTGTTTTGTCCTACATCCAGATATGATATAGAACATCAATTGAGCAGCATTGGTCTCGTAGTTTCCTATACGATACTCCCGAATCAACAACGACGCAATGGCCTCGTAGCCACAAATGTAATAGATTGCAGCAACAAAAAGGTGGTTATTTGTCCGATTTACTCCAGAAAAGCCATCAGCAGTATAGGTCTCAGAATACACAATCAGCCCTTTTGCTATATCCGCCAATCCTTGTCTTAATGCATCCAGTATATCGGGATCTTTTGCATCCGCCAATTCATCCAACAGTCGCATCATCCGAGAGATGAGGGTAATATAGAAATCATCCTGTCGAGACACAAACTCGAATGCGACGGGAATGTCCACGCCGTATGCTTTCATCATCTCAAATGCCTCTGCCTCAACAAATGCCTGTTTCAGAATCTTTTCCATTTTGCTTAAGCATTAGGTAATTGGGCAAACACACTTTCATAAAGAGCCTTCAGATTCTTGATGGGAACGAAAAAGACCCTTATATCCGGATATGCTGTAAACAAATCCGCGGGAATCTTTGAAAACTGTTTGGATGTGAAATCACTATCTATGATTGCAACCGCCGTGAAGAGTTTCTGATATGATACTGTATTGTAGGGTTCTGCAAATCGAGATACTCTTTTGTATTCAGTTTTCAATTCGAGGTCTTTGTACCGTGTAAGCAGATACTGAATACTTTCAGCGGCTCGGGAAGTGCGATCTTTATCTGCATCCAATACAGCATCAATAAACACGCACTGTTCTTTTTCCGCCTTATATCCAGATTTGTCAGAGTAATGGCCAGAGGGAGTTGTTGAACGCACTTTTGTCTCAAACGAATACATTGCATCATCTGGCAAGGCATTATCTTCAGCGCCACTGAATATGATAACATCCGTATAGGGACTTGCAGCATTCTTTTTGTCTTTAAGCCGCCACTTCATCGGACATACTGTCGCATCAGGATGCCAGATTTCCGTCGCAAGATAATATGTCAAAATCTCTCCAAAATCCCCAGCTACAACATCGGCTTTCTTTGGAAGTCGTTCGGCAATCTCTTGTTGTCTTGTAGTCCCAAAGTCTTCTACTATTTTATTCAGCTTTTCTTCTTTGATATACGCTTCACGGAACGGAACGAGGCACTCATTGACAAACTGGGCTGTCAATGAATCATCAAACACGTATGCTGTTATTCTATGAGCAGTATACGTTACCTTGTCCTCTGTGAAATACTTATCAATGAATGACATATTGAATGAACTGGCTAATATCAATAATCATTATCTGTTTATCAATGACCATAAACTATTCATTCGGACTTTGCCCCTGAATCATCACCACTATTTGCTCTAGAATTCATCTTATCATACCCTCTCCCAAAATCCATTAACTTCATCATGAACTCCCAGAAACCAGTTCTGGCTATATGAGTCATCCACCCAGCAGCACAACATCTCTTGTAAAATAAGGTATCCCTTCTCTCGTGCCACCTCATGAATGGATAGAATATGAATGTCACAAGAATACCCAAGAAGCATACAACATACATTTGAAGATCTATTGAGGCCCCCAGTTTCCATGAAAGAAACCATGCCAACACAATAAATGAATTGATAGTCAATATTGTTACTGTTGTCCCGATATGGGAAAAATGCATATCTATAAACAAATGATGAAGGTGCGTCTTATCAGGCTTAAACGGAGAAAAACCTCTAAATATTCTCATACCCATAACCCTAACTGTGTCAAACACAGGTATAGACAAAACAGCAAGACAGAATGGGACTAACCCCAATCTTTCCTCTTCATGGAATCGGCAACAATAAGAATCTGAATACAGCACATTAAACACCATCATCACCATAGCCACGCCCAGCATCAAAGTTCCACCGTCTCCAATAAACATCTTGCTCTTCTTTCCAAATACATTATGCAGGAAGAAAGGAATCAATGCACCTCCAATTGCCATTGCCAGATAACCAATGGTTACTACCCCTGAAGCAAAGAACAATAGAGCAAACATTATACAGGCAAATACTCCATATCCTGATGAATACCCATCTACTCCATCTATTAGGTTTATCGCATTTATGATTCCAACTCCCGCCAACAACGATAATGGATAAGAAATAAAGGTCGACACATCATGAATCCCCCATAGTCCGTGAAAATCATCGATAAACCTACCACTCAAAGCCATCATTGACCATACTACAACTATTTCTATTATAAACCTCCACGATGCCGGTAAATCTCTAATATCATCTGCAATACCTACAATCATCATAAATGTCATAGCCGCCAATGCCATTGGCATATTTGTAGAAGTAACAAAACACAATGCAAACACGACACCGCATAAAACCCCAATCCAGACAGCCGGTCCTCCAAATACCGGCACCGGCTCACGCTGAAGTTTCCGTGCATTCGGATTATCTACAATGTTGTATTTGTATGCTATTCTTAACAAATAAGGATAAGCGAGCAACGACACAATAAATGCGACAAATGCTGTAAGAAAAGCAATATATGGCAGTTTCATATAAGAGTCCTTTATTCAGATTTAAACTCAATCTCATCTGTTCTTGGATGAACAAATTCAAACTCGAGTGTCCTTGCTAAGCCCTCTTGAAGAGTAAAAGGAGGATTAAAACCAGAACTCATAGCTTTTGTAGAATCAAATTGTGTAGTAGCACAAAATTTCTTAACTCTCACAGAGCTAATAGCAAACTTTTTCCTGGTAAGCCAAGCCAGAGCATCAAAGCAATAGCCTCCCAACATACCCATCCAATATGGAAAATGAGTAGATGGAATCTTCTTTTTCAAAACCTTTTCTACTAATGCAACAAGATCATTCATATTAGTATCAGGCTTGTCTATATAATTGTAGACATTATAGCCAGCAGTCACTTTTTCTATCAAAAACTTCACGAAAGCCACAATATTACCCACATATGCCATACTCTTAACATTAGTTCCAGTCCCTACCATCAAGAACTTACCCCCAGAGATCTGCTTAAGAAGATTATAAACGTTCCCTCGGTTCCTCTCTCCAAAAATAACGGTAGGCCTAACTATGTCAATATTCCAGTCAGGATGACTTTTATACCACTCCTGCAAAATCTGTTCTGCCTGCCACTTACTTTTCCCATAATGGTTAAATGGATCAGCAGGATGATTCTCATCAGGATTCTTCTTATTCAAACCATATACGGCTACTGATGAAAAGAACACAAGCCTCTTGATACCATTCTTCTCCATCGCCTTAAGAGTAACCTTCATTCCTCCAACATTCGTATCATAATAAAGAGACACCGGACTAACATCATCCCTATGCTGAGCTGCCAACAATACCACTATATCAGATCCAGACAGCAGATTATCCATCTGTTCTTGCTCCCGAACATCCCCTACAACGCTCAACTCATTGAAGAAATGGCTTGGCAACAAATCAATGTTTTTCAGATTATAATCTCGACAGTCTTTCAGCAAATCAAGTAGTCTTGTCCCAACAAAACCACTACCTCCTATTAGTGTTATGTTCATAGATTATTGTATTTCTGAAACGTATTTAGATAATATTATTTCCTGAGAATAGACAGTTTCAGCTAGATGCCTGGCTTGTTTCCCCATCTCTTCAAGTTCCGCTTTCCTCTCCAAAGACAAATTCTTCAGGAAACCGACAATGCCTTCTCGATCAGATGGTTCAAAGCAGAACCCGATACCATTTTCCTGTACAACTCTAGCAATCTCGCTTTTAAAGTTCCCGATAAAAAGTATAGGTTTTCCTGCAGCCATAATGTTATAAGACTTTGATGGAACTCCTAAGCCATACATCCCATCGGCAAGTGTTATCAATGATAAATCTGCCTTATTTAACACTTCATTTTGTTGAGCTCGGGTATATTTATCATTGAACTCAATCTTAAGTTCCGGATTATCAAGATGATAATTAATCAAATCCTTTTTTATGGCACCATCGCCCCAGAAACTCATTAAAAGATTCTCATTGTTTGCCTCTTTAAAGAGCCGCAAGAAATAATCCAGCCCCTGCACCCTACCGAGATTTCCGGCAAACTGAACAGTCAAAAGATTATTATGCTCCTGTCCTAATTTAGGGCTTTTAGAAACTCCAGGTACTATCAATTTATCATCGGCCCAGTTCTCAACAACTACAACCTCAGTATTATTCGGATTCTTACCCAGCTTCTTTATCAAAACCTCTTGCATATCCCGCCCTAAAGCAAGTAACTTGTCGGCTCGCCGATATGCTTTGTCAAACAGTCTTTTAAGGAATCTATAAATAAGTGATTTTTCAGACCTGACTATCCCCGCAGGAATCAAATTCTCAGGGGAAACATCATGAACTATAACGAAAAGCTTGTTTCCACGCTTTTTTACAGCTTTGGGCAACATCAACAATAACGGAGCAGGGTTTGTAACCATCAGTACAAGATCTCCAGGTGAAAGATTCTTCTTCAACATCTTCCTAAGCCCCATACTAAGTCCCAACTGATGCTTAAGCCTCGATAAAAGACTGTCTTTATTGTATCCTTTAGAATCAAGTCTATGTAAATGAATATCCGGATGTAACTCAAAAGACGGAACAGAATCATGATCATTCTTGGAGCCTTGCAATTCTCCCATCTTCCCACCATACTTGGCGGGTCCACATATCACATGGACCTCATATTTCTTTGTAAGAACATTTGCTATGTGGGTTAAAATATAACCCGTTGCATTCTCTTCCGGATAAAACAATTCAGAAACAATCCAAAGAACCATAATAATCAAGAAAAGCTTACAGGTTATTTATGCAAAACTATTGCTTAGAAAAATTAGCCACTGCTTTTTCCAGGTATTTGGTATATTCCTGAGCAATTATCTCGTAAGAATAACCACCCCCTTGTATAAAAGCCCTAGCATTTAATCTAATAATGTCATATTCTTTCTTCGGAATACTTGCAATATAATTAACTTTATTCCTAAAATCATCTATATTTCCTGTTTTAAAGTTAAAACCATTATTATGGCTACACCTATCAATATTAACATTATTATCCTCAGATAAAACTGGTAATCCGCATGCCTGGGCATCATAGAAACTCATACTACACTGCCTGGGAAAAACCGACAAGTCTGCTGCTTGATAGAAAGATGCAAGGGATGTATAATTCTGAGTAGGAAACATAATAACTGTATTTTCTGAATCTTTAAGTACATTCTTAACATTCTCGCCATAAGAACCACTTGGTGGAGTACCAACGCAAATGAGTACTATTGATTTGTTAAATAACTTTTCAAAAGCTTCTGCTAAGAATAGCCCTCCCTTTGTTTCTGTCAATTTCCCAGTATATAAAACAATGAAGTCGTTCTCATTAATACCATTCTTTGCTCTAAAACTCATACGAGCTTCTTTAGAAGGTTTGAACAATTCAGTATCTGTTCCAAAAGATACAAATGGAGTGAGTTCTTCCTTTATACCAAGATGCTTATTAACATATGAATCATCTTGAGTTCTTATGACATAATATCCCTTGTTATTAATCTTTCTTCCACATATATTCCTAAATAGAAAATCAAATAAACGAGAAAAGCGATTCCGAGATGCCATCTCTAACATATGAGAATCAAAAATCATTGGGTATCGTCTATTCTTAAACAATACACGGATAGCAGTTAGAGTTTCAACACAGTGAACAAATAAAACATCAGGATTTAATTTACACACTTTCTTAAAAAAAAACGGTTTATATACCAAACGCCCCATCAGATAACCAAATGCCGGCATCCTGATGATGCGCACTCCAGTTGACCGTTCATAAGCAGCATCTTCTTCTTCTAAATTTTTTAAATCATCACCGAATTCTTTATAAACCGGATATACCCATTTCTTCTCAACCGTTACAATAATTACTTCGTTTCCCTGTAACTTTTGAAATTTAGCTAAAGGGTTGGCTTGATAGCCATATGATGGATGAAAAGTCTCATCAATGTGAACTATTCTCATAATATTGAATAAATTCTTTAATGGATAAAAATGTCGGTGCAAATTTAACTAATTGCTCTTCAGGGAAATTCCACCATTTTATCTTTAACAGAAAATCTACTTCTTCTTGTATAAAACGATACCTTATAAGCCTTGCTGGCGCTCCAGCTACGACAGCATATGGCTCTACATTTTTAGTAACAACGGAATGTGCCCCAATTATAGCCCCATCACCAATTGAAATGCCGTCTTTGATAAAAACTCCTTCACCTATCCACACATCATTTCCGATATTTACAATCTTGGATTCTATAATTGGGTTTTTAGCAAGACTTTTTCTAAAAACGTTCCTACCAGTCATAAAAACGGGAGAGGTTGAAACCATCGAAGGATTATGACCGTTTCCTCCTATGGCACAATAACTTGCGATAGAACAAAAAGATCCAATCTTTGCGCCATTCACAGAGTTATTCTTTCCCATATAGCTATAGCGCCCCATCATTACATTAATGCAGTTAGAGCCTGTCCCAATATATGCATTTTTGTCAATTATACAATTCCGCAATGAAGGGCGGTTCAACCAACGAAAGAACTTAGATAAAAAGAAACCAAAATTAACCTTCATGATGTTCTGATTTTATTTCATGTTCCAAAATTTTAGCGTCTACTAAGAAACGATACCAATATGCCTGCAAAAAAGCATGTACATAGCCAGCTTTCCCGTCTAGAAATCCTAAGCGAAGGTAATAGCGGTACCAAAAAAAAAGCTTTGCTCGAAAGAACTTAGGCAACCTGTAATAAAGTCCATCTCGAAGTTTACTTGTCCTCTTTGCCTCATGATATAACAAATTAGGATCTTCTTGGCCTTTGATTCGTGTTGCATAATAGTCTATTACCTCACGTGTTGCATACCAATTATGCTTAATTATCCAAGCATCTAAGCTCTTATAATCATAATGGAGGCAATCATTCTTTAAGTCTATTGTCTTTCCCTCAGATAATAACACATGTTCTCCCAAGGCCCTGTCTTCATAGCGTCCATATCCATACTTGAAAATAGTAAGGTTATAGAAGGGATACATTCCACCGTGCCTCAAGAACTTTCCCATAAATGCTACTCTGAACTTCATCACGAATCCGTTCACATCATCATTTTGATGCTTAATGCATGCTTCTACTATTTCATTAGCCAAATCACGCGTAACTTCTTCATCTGCATCAATACGGTATACCCATTTAGTCTTGATATCCACATTATCAAGAGCCCAGTTGAACTGAGAGGCATAGTGAATAAATGGTTCATGATGGTATATTTCCGCCCCAAGACCCTTTGCCAAAGAAACAGTCCTATCCGTACTTCCACTATCAACAACTACTACTCGTTCTACCCAATCCTTTATAGATTTGATGCAACGTTCTATATTAACTTCCTCATTCTTTGTAAGGATAATTGCTGTAATCATAATAATACTTATTTTAAAAATCAAAAACCTTTTGTGCCTTGATGCTTATATTATCTATTCTTTGAAGAGTATACGTTTATAATAAACAAACAGGAATAAAGTATATAAAACAGTAGTCACTCCTGTTAGGGTAGCTACCCAAAAAGCACCATTGTCACTTGTAATAGAAAGTTTCATAATTATCAAAAGTATAAGAAATAAATCTCTAATAACTCGAGAAATGAGCAAAAGCCAATTCTTGCCTCTAGATATAAACTCTTGTTGAAGAACAGACATTAATCCAGTAAAAATAGAATAGAACACAACTATTAATAAGACCACCTTAAGAGTCTTAAAATCCTCACCATAAAAAGAAACAATAGTGCCTGATAGGCAGAAGATAATCAATGCTATGAGGAAAGTGATGACAAACGCAACAAGAAGCATTACATTTACTAAATGGCTATGCCCTTTAGGATTATTCAATGAAGATGAAAAATACGTTAACATCACATTCCTCAATATTCCAGGTATGAAACAAATAATTGCACCCCATTGATTAGCAGCATTGTAAATACCCAATTCTCCATATGATGAAAATTTTATAATTACAAAAGCTACTGCCCAGTTAATAACGGCATATAAACTTTCCTGTAAAGCAATAGGTAACGAAAAACTAAGAACACTTATTTTTTGAACATGGTTTAAATAGCGAGATCCATTAAACTCATATTTTATCAATTCTTTCTTAATTGAAAAATAATTAAAAATACAACTAAAAACTCTCGATAATAACAATGAAACAACAGCACCAAATAAACCTAACCAATAAGTTAAAAAAATAGATAGCACAAAAGAAATCAAACCAACTATAATATTATTCTTTGCAAGATTACTGAACAAATTCAAACCAGACATTAGCCCAATTTGAGTATTTTTTATTGCATTACAAATAACTGCTAAGCTTATTATTCTTAACATTGAACTCAAATTAGGAGCATCTAATAAGACAGATAAGGGATACGCAAACAAGAATACAAAAAAGGCTATAATAGTACTTGTAAGAAATGTTGTCTGCATCGAAAATCTATACAAACAAATAACATCCACACCTCCAGATTCGCTCCTATCCTTTGATACAAAATGAGTAATAGTATAGCCTAATCCAAATGTTGAAAAAATAGCTATCTGAATTAATGTTGTCTTAACAATGCCATACTCTCCAAAAATATCTCTTCCTAATAATCTTGCAACTATCACTCCACACAATAAGGACAATCCATTCTCCATAGCACTACCAAATAATGCCCATGAAGAATCTTTAAGCAAAGATGACCTCTTAATATGCAATTTTATATTATAAAAGAAATCCTTGACTTGCATCATTATCTCAGAAATCTACTTATTTGAAAGGCTCTACCCAAAGAAGTATGATTATACAAAGGCTTAACCTAAGCCAGAAATAGGATTAAAAAAAGGAAAAACATCTAATAAAATGTTCAGAAGATATCAGATTTAAATATCATATAGGAAAGAGAACTGGAAATACTATAAGGACTTCTTTGGGCGCTGACTTAAAAACAATGAGACTGGAAACAGTACAAATTGTTCTACCCATATGTATCCAGAGAAAAAACACTTAACTAATCCGCATATTAATATAATAAAACAAAACCTATATAACGAACCCAAATTGAAATATCTATAAAAAAACAAAAAAGGAAAAAATAAAACAAAACTAAAGAGAATGGTTCCTAAAAAACCTATTTCACATAACATATCAGTTACAAAATTGTGAGAATAAGTGCCAATTAGATAGAAAACAGACCCTATTCCTTTTCCAAAAAAGGGACTATCTTCAAAACATAGCAAAGCAGATGCACGTAAAAGTTCTCTATTTTCATCTATTAAGCCCTCTCCCCCAAATAGTGATAAAGATCGCTCCACTCCTACCGAACTAAAATAGTGTGAGAAAATAAATAATACTAAAAAAGTAAAAGGAATAGAGATTAGGAATCCTTTAAGGCCATAACTTACAAACAAATAATAAAGCATTAACACGAACGCCAAAACGCACCCTCCTCGACCTCCAGATTGTATACAAATATAGAATTGAACAAGCATTAGTGGGAACATAAAGTAATAACTAATTAAATTATGATCCCTTTTAAACTCGTAACTTAAGAAAAAGGACAATCCCAAAAAGAAAGATGAATAATAAGAAACATTTTGATATAAAAAACCACTTTCATCATGAATCAGATTGCTTTGAGACAAAGATTTCATGATAAACATAAAAAGAATAATGGTTGAAATAAGATTAAAAAAAGTGATTAAACGTAAGTTGATACTTGTACAGCCACTATTAATCAATATAATATCTAACATCAAAATAGTTAACGATGTGACTGCAAATAGTTTAAATTCCGAGAAAAACGCATCATTAATTATAGCGAATCTAACATAAGTTAAAATAAAACTAATTGCTATTAAAAGAAACAAAGAAATAACTAATAAGAAACGCTTAGTAGTTTTAACTTTTATTCTAAATATAGCAAATAAAACACTTAATATGAATACTATAAAGTAAATTACTGAAAGCTGCCCTGATTCTATTTCTTTACCAACAATATACAAAAAAGAATTAAGAATAGATGCAGAGAATAACAATAACAATACTAAAACATCAACTAATAGAGAGTGCTTTAATGGCATAACATTACTTCATTTCTGTTCAAATGCATCAGAACTGCTATGAACAATAATTAAACCGTCATTTTGAGGTGTTAAAATCCTTGAAAAACTACATCACAATTGAAGAACTATTCTTCCGCATGATTTCCCATCTCCATACGGATTAATTGCATGCGACATCTTGTCATAGGATATTTTGTTATCTATAAGTTCTGATACTTCATTAAGGATTTTGCTGTAGTCTGTTCCAACAAGTTTGACTGTTCCAGCATCTAGAGCCTCCGGCCGCTCGGTGGTGTCTCGCATCACAAGAACCGGTTTGCCGAGGCCTGGAGCCTCTTCCTGAATGCCTCCACTATCGGTGAGGACAATATATGATTTGGACATCATATAAACAAACTCAAGGTATTCAAGAGGTTCAATGAAGAACATATTGCCAAGACTTTTGAGGTCTTGGCCAAACACTTCATGGATTGGTTTTCTCACATTCGGGTTAAGGTGCATCGGGTAAACAAAGTCCACTTCCAGATATTTCTTTGTCAAATCCTTTATTGCGGTGCACATACTGATAAAGCCTTCTCCAAAGTTCTCTCTGCGGTGGCCGGTAATGAGAACCAGCTTTTTGCCATCGCTGAGGCGGTTAACATCATAACCACAGGCCTTGAGCTTTTTGCTGAGTTCCTCTCTAAGTTCAGTGCTACCTTGAATCCTTTCAACTACCTGCTGAAGGGCATCTATGACAGTGTTGCCCGTAACGGTGATTTTCTTGTCTTCCACGCCTTCGTTTAGGAGGTTTTGGCGGCTAAGAGGAGTCGGCGCGAAGTTGAAAGTTGCTATGCGACCCGTAATCTGGCGGTTCATTTCCTCTGGCCAAGGACTGTAGATGTTGTGAGTGCGGAGCCCAGCCTCTACGTGACCGACCGGAATTTGCTGATAGAAAGCCGCCAAAGCGGAAGCGGTGCTTGTTGTCGTATCTCCGTGAACTAGAACGATGTCTGGGTGTGTCTGATTGAGCACATCACGCATTCCTGTAAGGACACGAGCTGTTACATCATAAAGATCTTGGCCCTGCTTCATTATGTTTAGGTCATAGTCTGGAGTAACCTCAAATATCTTGAGTACCTGATCTAGCATCTCACGGTGTTGACCAGTTACGCAAACTATGGTCTCGAACTTATCTGGATGCTTTTGGAACTCTTTTACCAAGGGGCACATCTTAATGGCCTCCGGACGAGTTCCGAAAACGAGCATTACTTTCTTCATTTGCTCAGTTATTGTCAGATTAGATATGATAAACTCCTTCTAATGGACAGATATTGTGACAATCGAGGATTACCTTCCCTTTGAGTTTATCCCAGTTCTGCTTGATGTGGTCGTGCTTAACCATAATTACAACCATATCCACCTCGCCTAGGAATTGTTCAAAATCAAGTACCTGGTTCTTTACGATTTCCTTGTCTGTGAAGAATGGATCATAACTCTTAAGAGGACGAGCTAGATGACGCCCCTGGATATCTAACATTTGAATGGTTGGACTTTCTCGTACATCGTCTACATTTTCCTTGTAAGTGATACCATAAAGACCGACTCTTCGGTTATCTGTAATATTGTTCTCTTTCATAATCTCATAGATACGCTCAAGAACAAATACAGGCTGGGTATCGTTTGTCTTCATAGACTCGTCAATAACCTTTGCAAGTTGAGGATAATCTCCAACAAGGAACCAAGGGTCCACACTGATGCAATGTCCACCTACTCCCGGGCCTGGCTGAAGGATATTTACACGAGGATGCATGTTACAGATCCTAATGATTTCGTAAACATCCATATTGTCGTGTCGGCAGATACGGGAAAGCTCGTTTGCAAAGGCTATGTTAACTGCCCTAAAGGTGTTCTCTACAACCTTGGTCATTTCTGCGGTACGGATATCCGTAACCACTATTTCACCTTGACAGAATGAGGAATAGTATTTCTTAACCTTTTCGCCTATTTCCTTGTTATCAGCTCCAATAGTACGGTTGTTATGAAGGAGTTCATAAACCATATTACCAGGGATGATTCTTTCTGGAGCATGAACAAGATTGATATCCTCACCTATCTTGAAACCGTTTGCTTCAATAACTGGACGAACAAACTTATCAATAGTACCAGGACTAACGGTAGATTCAATAACTACAGTTGCTCCTTTAGGGCAAACTTTCATTACATCCTTTACAGCTGAAATAACATAGCAAGGATCTACTTTCTTCGAGAATTTATCATAAGGCGTAGGAACTGACACGATATATGTGTCTGTCTTCTGATATTCTGTTGTAAACTTAATACCTGCTTTTAATGCTGTATTGAAAAGCACATCAAGACCATCTTCCTTGAAAGTGGTCTTTCCTGCGTTCAATGTTGCTACAAGTTCTTCGTTGTAGTCTGTTCCGATGACCTCAATTCCGTGTGAAGCCATCATCAGAGCGGTCGGAAGACCTATATAGCCTAAGCCTATTACGTTAATCATATGCGAATAGAAATAATCCTAAATTAATATCTTGTCTCTATAACCGTCCAGTTAATAATTCTCCAAAGTGCCTGAAGATGAGCAAGGCGGCGGTTCTGGTAATCAAGATAGTAAGCATGTTCCCATACATCAAAGGTCAAAAGAGGTTTGAGCCCTTGGGTAATTGGGTTATTTGCTCCTGGCTCCTGGGTTATGACTAGTGTATTATCTTCTTGGGCTGAAAGCCACACCCAGCCGCTACCGAAAAGGGTTATTCCTTTATTAGTGAAGTCCTCCTTAAAAGTTTGGAATGAGCCCCATTGCTTTTCTATTTGAGCTGCAAGTTTGCCAATTGGATAGTTTGCTTCTTCTGGTTGTGGAGCCTTAAATTGCTCAAAATAAAGGTTATGATTGAGAATCTGACCAGCATTGTTAAAAATGCCTCCGGTAGATGACTTAACTATCTCTTCCAGAGGCATTTTCTCATACTGGGTACCCAGAATTAATTTGTTTAGGTTATCTACATAGCCTTGTAGATGCTTGCCATGGTGGAAACTAATTGTTTTTTCGCTAATTACTGGTTCTAGGGCATTTATTGGGTATGGTAATTCTAAGAGTTTAAACATATTGAATCGTTTTCTAAGTTTATTTATTGTAAGTTGATTATTTCTAGGTCTCTATCTTTTCCACCATCTTATGAGTGATCCCTTCTATTGTGAAGGCAGCTATAGTACCGATGGTTATGACGAATTTGCGGTCTTTTTTTATGCGCTTGATGTTGCCTATGAAACCTTTGAATGGGCCTTCGGTTACTCTAACTCGGTCTCCAAGCTTTATGTCCTTGGGTTCTCCAAGATATGAGATCTCGTGGTCTTCAGTGGTGAGCCAGATGAAGGCTTGCATCTGGTCATCAGGAATGATTGCAGGGACTTTCTGAAGCTCTGTTTTCTTTGTATTGTTGTTTGTGTTTTCAGCTTCTTCAGTTATTTCCGTTTCTGTTAATTCTTTATCTGCGTATCTTGTATAGTAGGAAAACTCGGACAGGTGATTATGCTTGAGGGTCTTGAGGAAGGATTCTGTGCAACGGATGAATAGTAAGGATGGAACAAGTGGCTTCTTGTAGGTTACTACAGTTTGCTTCTTGTTTGCGATACGGATGATATCACGCTTGGAAGTAAGGTTCTTTGCCATTTGTTCCCCACTATAAGAGACGAGAGTGTTCTTTCCAGGCTTTTGAGGGAGGGCTCTGTCAACTTCAGTCATTGCAATGTATGTTTCAACATTGCAAGAATTATTTTCATTGTTTCCACTGTTTCCATAGTCCTCCGCCTCTTTCTGAATCGTTTCCTGCATCTGGAGGAGGCGGTTGTTGAAAACTTTCAACGCGTACCAGTTGGCTATTTGTTGTTTGTTGGCATTATATATTGCCATAATGTTTAAAAATAAACCTTTAACTCCCCGCACTTTGGGGTGTTCCCCAGTATGCAGGTAGATTCAGAGTCTGTCAGCATTTCTCGTCTGACCGTGGGGTGCTCCTATCCAAGAGCAAGGTCCAAGACTCTTTTTGCTTGTTGCGCTTTGTTGCGCTTTAGCTTACGCTCTTTCTTGTACTTTTTCTTGTACTTTTTATGCTTAGCTTAAGCTTCAGCCTTCTTGCTATCCTTGTCGGAACCATAATAGCCATAGTGGCCGTAATGGTAGCCGTACTTGTAACCATAGCGGTAGCCATAGCGTCCGTTGGAAGCCATCTCGGTACCGTTGAGGATGATAGCAAGGTTGCGGTACTTGCCGCTCTTGTAGTTGTCTTCCAGTTCAGGAAGCATATCCTTGTCAAGCAGTCCGGCACGAACCAGGAAGATGGTCATATCGGCACTCTTGTCGATAATCTGGGTATCTGCCACGATATCTACAGGAGGACAGTCGATAAGGATGAAATCGTAATCCTTCTTGAGGGTATCGATAGCCTGGGCAAAACGTGCGTCTGCAATAAGCTCGGTCGGGTTAGGCGGTATAGGACCAACTGGGATGTAATCCAGTGTCTTATACTTATCGCTCTTGATGATCAGGGACTTAAGGTCATCTGTCTTCTTTGAGAGGTAGTTGCTGATACCTGTATGAGGTTTACCGAAGAAAGAAGACATGGATGCGTGGCGGAGGTCACCGTCCACGATCAGGACCTTCTTGTCTTTGATGGCAAGGGCAACACCGAGGTTAACGGCGGTAAAGCTCTTACCGGAACCAGGGTTGTAGGAAGTGATAGCAATAACCTTGTTGTCTCCGCCGGTCATGAACTCCAGGTTGGTACGGAGAACACGGAAGGCCTCGTTGATGACGTTACGGTTGCCAGGCTTGACAACGATAGGATCGTGTTCCTCTTCCTTCTTTCCGATTAACTTGTGCCACATACGGGTGCCCCAGCTAGGGCGGTTGAAGGCAAACGGAATCTCTCCAAGGAATGGAGCGGTTATGCTCTTAAGATCGTCCTTGCCGCGGACCTTATTGTAGAAGGTCTCTATCAAGTAGATGATTGCCAAAGGTATAAGGATACCCAACATCAGAGCAACAAGATAAATCATGTTCTTCTTTGGAGCCACTGGAGCAAAGCCGCCGCTTGGAGTATCGATAATTCTGGTGTTGTATGCGGTAAAGGCCTGGTTAAGTTCGTTCTCCTCTCTCTTCTGGAGAAGGAAGAGGTAGATGGCTTGCTTAACGGCCTGCTTTCTCTCAACGCTGAGGAGGTACTTGGCCTGGTTAGGGTTGGCGGAAATCCTAGCGGAAGTCTGTGCGCTTGCCCTGTTCAGGGTACCCATCTGGGAGTTGAGGTTGGTGATCTGGTTATCCACGGAAGAAACGATTGCAGTACGCATTCCGTTGAGTTGCTGGTCCATTTCCTTTACCAGAGGGTTCTCTGCGCTGGTAGAGTTTGCCAGGTTGTTACGGTAGAGAAGTTTCTCGTTGTATTCCTTAATCTGGTTCTCAAGGCCGGAGCCCTTTCCACCGAGGCTGGCAGGGAGAAGCTTGGTCTTATCTTCCTCGTTAGTCAGGTAGTTGCGGATGTACTTGGCCATATAGAGCTCGTTGCCGAGTTCCTGCTGCTGGTTGCGGATCTGGGCGCTCTGCTGCATGTACATTGTTCCGGCAGTTGCCACATCCGGAATCATCTGCTGGCTCTTGTAGGAGGAAACGTCGCTATCTACGTTGGAAAGCTCGTCCTCAATAACCTCCAGACGGTCATTAATGAACAGGGAAGTACTCCTCGCAATCTGGTTCTTGTCTCTAACCCAGTTCTCGTTGTAAACGCCGATGAGGGTATTGAGGATATCCTCGGCCCTTGGAATGGAACGGTCTTTTACTGTGAGGGTGATAACTCTGGACATCTTGTCAGAGATAGCGGTAGAAAGCTCGGCACGGTAACGTCCGACAGCAGCATAAAGTGTAGATTTCCTTACATTTATCTGCTTTACTTCCGGGTTAGGAGTCTTGGTTCCGATGAGAATGATGTTTCCGATTGGAGAATCAACGCTTATAGTATCTCCTTCGTTCAGAACTCCGTCAGCACTTCCGGAAACCTTTTCCCCATTATATGTGAAGTTTTTAAGTTTGATTTTGCCCTCCGGCTGGAGATTAATCTCAAAGTAAGCGCTCTCCATATCCGTAAGGTCCGGAAGCTGTACGTTGAGAGGAAGGGTGTTGGCATAAAGCACCTGCTCCCTGAATCTCAGCGGCTTGGAATAATCAATATCCAGATGGAGACGGCGTACAACCTCCCTCATTGTGCTTCTTGCACCAAATGCTTTGATCTCATCGTACACGCTGGATTTGCTCTGGAAGAGGCTGAAGTCTGTCATACCCTCGATGCTGGAAGAGAGGGAACGCCTCTGGTTGTCTTCCTTTATCTGAACCTCAGCTGTACGGGAATATTGTGGTTGGAAGCGTACAACGTATACTATTGCAATGAAAAGGCATACGGCTACGCTGAGCACAAACCATTTCCATCTTCTCAAACATGCATAGACAAGGTCTTTGATGTTTAGGCTGTTTTCCTGTTCTGTGTTGTTCTGTGCCATATTACTTCGTATGGATAATGATGTTGATGATTGTAGCAAACAGAGATGCCAGGCTGATCCAGAAAGCGGTACTTCGTACGTTGTTGCCGTTTACTGTACTCTGCCTCATCTTCACATCGTTAGGTTCTACATAGATTATATCGTCCTGCTTCAGATAATAAACAGGAGAGTTGAGAGTTGATTCTGCGCTTGTAAGGTCTACGTTGTAGGTTTTCTGGACATCTCCCTCTGTGCGGATTACCCTCACGTTCTCGCGGTTACCGTAGATTGTGAGGTCTCCTGCCATTGAAAGGGCGTCCAGGATATTGAGGTTATCCTTGTTGAGGGCAAAGTGGCCCGGGCGGGCAACTTCTCCCATAATGGAGATACCGAGGTTCATGAACTCAACGGTTACAACAGGGTTGAATACATCGCTGACTAAGTGATTGTCCAAAAGTACTTTCTTTACTTTAGCCGATGCCTCACTTCGGGTAAG
>JAEEGG010009985.1_pt1 | contig 21100 bp, 18 predicted proteins | sample 9134161 | NCBI WGS metagenome assembly JAEEGG01 (sample SAMN16246543, study PRJNA631951) | gut metagenome | biome: gut microbiome; feature: rumen; material: CR-attached | host: Bos | place: Iran: Karaj | collected 2018-10
GCGAGAGCGTCAGAGAGAATGCCGGAATCTACGGCATGTATTCCTTGAATCACGGGTATCTGCGTGCCATCAATTTTAAGAGCCTGACGGATAGAGTCGTGAATCCCTTTGAAAAAGGAGCGAGGGAGGTCTTGTGTGCCAGTGAGGCAAGACTTGGCGAAACCACGCAGCTGGAGACTCTCTCTGATATGTTGGAAAAGGGGATTGTTCACATGGAAAACGGTAGGATCTGCCCAAATTTCTCGGAGATTTCAGAAAAGGATTATTTTTGGCTAATGGACAATCTTTCTGAGGAGATCGATGCATTTGCAACCATTGCCGCAGACCTTCGTGATGATGCGGCAGAGGCGCTTGCAAGGGTCGTTCCCAAGGAAATCTCGGACGCGCGCGAGGTCGGCAGCATTATCTGCATGTGGCTCCTGATAGAGAGCATTATTCCGGCGGTGCTTGGCAGCGGATTCCTCAAGAAGGGGAGCGACGAGCAAAACCTTACCACGTTATATGTCAGAAGGTAGAAAGCGTTTAACCAGTGCCATCGAAAAGGATAATTAATAATCGCAAAAGATCTCAGAGCTTGCCCTGAGATCTTTCTGTTTCTGAGTAAATGCTTGAGGCAAATGCCCTACGCTTCCTCCTTCGTAACCACCATCAGTACCGGCGGCGCGGGCTTGTCATACCCCTTCAAAAACAACCCTCTGTTTTTGAGCTCATAAATCAGGGCGCTGGGAAAGAAGCAGCAAGTGTACAGGTAGCGCAGGAACCCTGGCACGTCCTTTTGCAGGTGCTTTGGCACGGTGGCGGGATTTTTGATCATTTTTAAGTATTCATCGTGAAATGTCTTCGACAGCTTTTCCGCATATTCCTCCATCAGATCATAAAAGGCTTTCCGATTGGCGTTGCTTAGCACGGGAATGTTCAGTTTTAGCTTGCCGTCAGGAAGTCTTTCCAGGAAATCCAAGTGGATATAGGTATCCATGTTCTCCAAAAGCTTCCCCGGGATTCCGGAAAGGATGCTTTCGTTGCCCGTATAAATCGCGTAGAGAAACTTGATCATTCCTTCCCTGGCGTCATCAAAATTCTCCTCATAGTGATACGCGGTATGGGAGCGCCCCAAGGCATCCGTGTCATAATCAAAAAGTCCCACCTGACTGGCACCGGGCAAACGCCCAATGCTTCCTCCCGCTTCGCCGCTGATTGCATATCCTTTGTAGGGACTCTTGTCATACTCATAATCAGCCGTATGGCGGTTTCCCATGGCGACCCACCGGCCGCCGTCTTTTCTGTAAGGATACTCGGAATAGGGCAAAAAGCCCGCAATCTCATCCCGGACCTTGATCACGGAATGATAGGTGGAATGAAGCACAAAATAGCCTTCCAGCTTTGCGGCCTGGGAAGGATTCTGACTTTGATAATAATCAGTGCCGCGAAGCGTCCTAAGTCCTTCCTCCAAATAGAGCCAAATATCCCGACACAAGGTATTTGCAAGACTTTTTTGTACGTCGAACGTATTTACCATATCCGCTTCCGTATAGATGATGAAGTCCGTAAACACCTTATCTCCGACGCGTTTCATCAATTCGCCGTCCACAAGACGATCTACGATGGGCTCAATATAAGTCGTAGAAATCCCAATGGCATCAGCCAGCTCCGGAATTGTGACAGGCTTGTCATATGCCAGGATCAAAAGGTTCATGGTGATCTTGTCATCTCTTACCAAGGAATACGGCTCTCCGTTTATTCCGCCGCCTCCGCAGTTGGAGATCCAAAGGGTTTCCGGTTCATAGCTTTGCTTTTCATATTTTTCCATGGTTAACTCCTTTCTTAGTTTTTCCCTGCCCAGGCGAAGGCGGCTTTTTACCGTGTTTTCAGGCAAAGCCAGAGCTTTCGCGATTGTCTCAACCGACTGTCCGTGAAAGTAATGTCTCACCAGCACTTCCCGATAGGTAGAGGTCAGTCTCGCAACCAGCCGGCGAAGATTTTCCTCTTCGCTTGGTTCCATGTCATCTGGTGTCTCGGACGAATAGACTTCCTCATACGGTATGTCATAGTCCATTCCATAAAAGGTCAGAGGCTTCCGATACTTTTCACGCAACAGATCATAATACTTTCTGTTTAGCACTGTGGAAAGCCAGCTCCTTACGTTTTCAATTATGGTTCCTTTTTTGATGGCAAGAAGTCCTTCGAGCAAGGTGCATTGTACGAGATCCTGTGCCTCTTCCAAGGAATCGCATTTGCCGGCCGCCAGCCGAAGCAGGTAATCTGCGTGCTTAGATAATTCTTCCGTATTCATATGAGGTCCCCCACGCCAGGCGTTCTGATCATGAACGCCAGGTCTTTTTGAAGCTTCACCTGTTAGTCGCAAAACTAAGGATGAGGTTCACCAATTTTATAAAAATGTTGTCTACAATCTTATGTTTTGATGATATCATAAATTACACGTTTATCAAACGGTAACAATTATCGTTGTAACAGTTTGACACGTAGAAGTTAAGAGGGTGAAAGAGCGTTACTTATCTAGAGATTCCAAAGATCCCGGATACCTCGCCCAGGGCCCAGGCGCCCGCATGGGAGGTAAAATAAGAAAGCAAGCGCCGCAAAATACCTCGCCCAGGGTCCAAGTGCCTGTAGGGGAGGTAAAGCAATAATGTCATGTCGGAAATCGCCTCTGTCAAGATAGCCATGCCTATTTACAAGATAATAGAAAAGAGGGAAAATGATTATAACTAGATCATAACTGCGGCAACAAGAACAGCAAGAAGAACAGCAAGAAGAACAGCAAGAAGAACAGCAAGAAGAACAGCAACAAGAACGGCAACAAAAACAGCAAGAAAAACGGCAGCAAAAACGGCAAGATATTTTAAAACCTGCGGCGCCCAAAAAGGTACATAATAATTGAAGGCACCAATGGAAAGAGTAAGGAGGTGAGGCAAGATGGAGGAAACACAGATCATAGATCTGTATTTTGTCCGGGACGAGCAGGCGATCAAGGAAACGCAGGCGCAGTATGGCAGGCAGATGTATGCGACGGCGTATCGCATTTTGAACAATCATGAGGATTCCGAGGAATGCGTGAATGATGCTTATGCGGGTCTGTGGAATGCAATTCCGCCGACCAGACCGGGAAGCCTTTTGGCATTTGCCTGTAAGATCACAAGGAACCTTTCGTTAAAGAGATTTCAGTATCTGACGCGGAAAAAACGCCTTGCAGCCGTGACGACTTCGTTTGATGAGCTTGAAGCCGTGCTGCCAGATGAGCGCTTTGTACCGGACGTGACGGATGAAAACGTCGGAAAGCTGATCAGTCAGTTTTTAAGGACTCAAAAAGAAGAAGTCAGATATGTTTTTATCCGCAAGTACTTTTTCTTTGATCCCATAAAGGAAATTGCAAAGAATTGCTCCATCACGGAGAGCAAAGTAAAGAACCTTCTGTTTCAAGCCAGAAAGGAGTTAAAGGAATACCTCAGGAAGGAGGGCGTGGCAATATGAGAATGGTAGGTGCAATTGGAAACATAGAAGAAGACTTGATCCTAGAGGCCATGATACCGCCCAAAGCCATGGTACCCCAAAAGGCCATGGTACCGTCAAAGGCCATGGTATCTCCAAAGGGCGAAAAGCACGGCGCCGGTCCAAGTAGCGCCTTAAGTAAAAATGCTGGTCCCAGGGCACCTTGGCTCAAGTGGGGAGGCGCCGCGGCATGCCTGATCATGCTGGTCATCGCGAGTGTGATACTCCTTCCATCGACACTTGGAAAGAATAAACAAGGCATGGGGGATGGCAGATACAAAAGCTTTACGCTCCAGGGCCAGGAGCTTACGGCTATCATTTGGCCTTGGGAATACCAGACGGTCGGTGAAAAATACAGGACGATGATCGTGAATGGCATGGAGTACGTAAATACGGGCCACAAGGTCTCAGAGACTATGCTCAGGTCGGCATTGGGAACCTTTGACGTAAGCGGGTATGATGAAATCAAGGAGGAGTCACACGTCATTTCGGGCGAGGCGTATGAACTAAGAGACATCGTGGCAAGCAGGATTCTGGCCGTGAAGCTGGAGGACGGATACTATGTCTTTCGCAATTTCGAGTATCTGCCGGCGAGTACGCTCGGCGAATTGCTGGATCAGGTAAATCTGCCCAAACTCATAAGCTTAAATTGGTTTGAGGAAAGAGGAAAGGATTCAAAAGACAAGCGCTTTGTTTTAAGTGATGATTCCTGTCTGTGGAACGTTTTGACTAAGGAGTGCAGGGAGGCAAAGTTTATCGAAGACCAAATGTGGATGGTTCAAAAACGCGAGTATCTTGGCTTTTCCATCAGCTCAGAGGCGCTTGGCATCGAGAATGTTGCACTTTACGTTACGAAAGACGGATACTTGTGGACCAATGCATTTGGCTGGCAGTCCCTCTATGACATTGGGGAGGATGCCGCCAGGCAAATCATTCAAAATTGCAAGGAGCATTCCACTGAGATAGAGGCACGGCCTTTTTCGAATGCCGTCATTGGTACCGTCACGGAAATCACCGAGGAATATTTTCTGGTGGATGATGCCGTTCTTTGCAAGGATCCGAAGGATGGCATCACGTACAAAGTTTTGCTAAATGATCTGCGCATTTCCCGCTACGTGCAAATGAATCTCATCAAGGCAGGAGATATGGTGGAGGTATTGTATCGCGGTCAGATGGATGAAGAAAACGATCATACGATACGCGAAGCAACCTACGCCTCGAAGGTAACGATCATAGACGGAGAGGCATATATATTTGAATAGCTTACGTGATTCGATAAAAATCAATAAATCAATAAAGGCAAGGCTTCCGATAGAAATATCGGGAGCTTTTTTATTTCAGTCCTTTGGGTTATTTCACCATGGCCTGCAGGCGATTTATTTCCTGCTCCGCGTTGAGAACGGCGGTTTCATCCCGAAAGCCCCATTCCTCCCGCAAAAGCGTGAGGATGCGCTTATGAGTTTCGGCAGCTTTGGCATAGTCGCCGCAGATCTCATAGATCGCGGCAATGCCATCCAAGGCATCCGTATAACGAGGCTTGGCATCCGCATTGGCTTCAAAGGATGCCTCATAGTATTGGATCGCCTTCTCATAATCGCACTTACGCGCATGGTACTGCGCTGCTTCGAAGAGAATGTCCCCGTCCCCGGCATAGTCAGCAAGGGCTTTCTCCATGATGGCGTTGGCCTTTGGTTCATCAAATTCAGCGAGGGCGATCGCCGCCTCATATATGGGAACCAGCACGGGCTTATGGGCAGGACACTTTTGCATTGCAGCCAGATACTCGCGGGCCTCTGCGGTGCGATGATCGGCGATCAATTCATCCAACAGGTAGTAATAGGGAAGGGGCACGTGAGGCTCTGTGTCATCATGTGCGATGACGGACTTATAAAAGTCGATAGTCTTGCGATGATTAGCGATATTCCAGTCCCATATGGTTCCACCCTCCGCCTTCTGAAGAAGCCACTGGCAATCCTTTTGCTCCGGCGCATTCATGATGGCGTCACGCGCGTAAACAGAGGTTTTATTTGCATAGCTTACCAGGCGATGATGATAGAGATGCGCTAGAAGGCTCGTTGCGCGCCCTTTGTTTTCAGCGATGCTGATCTGTTCTTTTAAGTAATTTTCATACTCGTAAAAGACATCCGGAGCGATCTCTTCCTCCGTATCCATGCGGTTTTCGATGCGGCTCATCTTTTGCTCCGCCGTGAGGTCGAAAAGCTCATCTATGGTGACTCCGAAGGTTTCCGCCAGGGCAGGCAGAAGCGTGATGTCAGGCATGGCAACATTGTTTTCCCATTTCGAGACCGCCTGGGAGGTGACTCCCATTTTTTCCGCTAATTGCTCCTGCGTGTAACTATACTGAAAGCGAAGCTGTTTGATTTTCTTACCTAAATTCACGTTGTTTTCCTCCTTTTCATTCGGCGCCTTACGGGATAATCGTAACAGTAAAAGATTAAAACATCAATAACGCATTTTTTGGATCGATACAACCTGCGGTTGGAGATGTCAGGAAATCATGTAATCATGAGAGATCGGAATCAGTCGTCAAGCTACCTTCCCCGCGTTGATGAGGCGCAGGCGGATGTGGACTTTTATGCGGGCGTGTCAGAAAACGGAGAGGAAATCTATGCCATCTTTTACGGGGATGAGGTAGTTGGACTTTCCTGCATCGTGGTCGGCAACGACAAGGCGCGCAGGTTATATGAATCCCTTGTCTTCAAGGAAAGTAGCTGCAATACGTATGCAGAAAAATTTTTTTAGTGAATCTTAGTAGGTCTTCTCAACCTCAGGAGGGGGAAGAAGACCATTCCTGCCGTTCTGACGTTTGTGGAGGAGTGAGATCATGCGGAGAGCCTTAAAACATGGGGCTCTCCGTTTTTTTTACGAATTGACGTGTGGAAAGCATTCCTTTATAATAAATCTGTGTTTTAAACCGTAGGAAATCGCGTTATGAGGGAGGAAATCACGATGAATGAATTCATGAACACGTTAACCAGCGTGAATGATGCGATCAATACCTTTGTCTGGGTGAAGATCGGACTTGTCATGCTGATCGGCACGGGAGTACTGATGACGGTGCTTTTGGGATTTTTCCAGATCACGCACATTGGCCATTGGATGAAGAAAACCATTGGCGGCGTCTTTGAGGAAGGAGCGCACAACAAGAAGGAGCATGGAAGCGTTTCACAGTTTCAGGCGCTTTGTACGGCGCTTGCAGCCACCATCGGAACCGGTAACATCGCAGGCGTTGCGGCCGCCATTGTATTGGGCGGACCCGGAGCCGTATTTTGGATGTGGGTTGCTGCATTCTTTGGCATGATGACCAACTTCTCGGAAAATGTGCTGGGTATTTATTATCGCCGTAAGAACAGCGAGGGCGAGTGGAGCGGCGGTGCCATGTATTACCTTCAGGATGGTCTTGGAAAGCTCCCTGGCTGCAAATGGATTGGTAAGATTCTGGCGGTATTGTTTTCCATCTTTGCCGTTCTGGCATCCTTTGGTATTGGAAACATGGGACAGATCAATAAGATCGTTCTGAACATGGAATCAGCCTTCTTTTCCGGCGTAAAGGACGTGAAGATTTTTGGCAACGTATCCTTAGTTTCTTTCTTCATTGGCGTTATTTTGATGATTATCGCAGCCTTCATAATCTTGGGCGGCTTGAAGAGAATTGCAGCCGTGGCTGAGAGAGTGGTGCCCTTTATGGCCATCCTTTACATCATTGGCGCAATCATTGTTTTTATCGTCCACGTTGACAAGGTGGGTGCCATGTTTGTTGCCATTTTCCGTTTCGCCTTTGGCGTGAAGGCAGTAGAAGGCGCGGCAGCAGGCATTGCCATCAAGATGGTCATTACGCAGGGCTGTAAGAGAGGCGTATTCTCCAACGAGGCAGGTCTTGGTTCCTCCGTTATGGTTCACTCCAACTCTAACGTAAAGGAGCCCGTAAAGCAGGGCCTTTGGGGTATTTTCGAAGTATTTGCAGATACCTTTGTCGTATGTACCATGACGGCAATCGTAGTGCTTTCCTCGGGCATGATCGACCTGAGCACTGGTCTGGCAGTCGAGGGAACCAGTGACGCTACGCTGGTGGCACAGGCCTTTGGTAACGTCTTTGGGCGTCCGGGAGAGTGGTTCGTTGCCATCGCCATGTTGCTCTTTGCATTCACCACCGTCCTTGGCTGGTCCCACTATGGCAGCAAGGCCGTGGAATATCTCTTTGGTACGAAGGGCATCAAGGTCTACAAGGTGATCTTTGTATTGATGATTGTATCCGGTGCGGTTATGACCTCTTCCCTGGCATGGGACATCTCTGATACCTTTAACGGATTGATGATGGTACCCAACTTGATCGGTGTTGTCGTTCTGTCACCCGTTGTCATGAAAATTACGAAGAGCTATGTTGCCCGTAAAATCCATGGCAAGGAGGAGGAGCCTGTTTTGTCCGCATTTGAGGACATTCAGAAGGAGCACGCGGAGGCAGTAAAGCGCGGGGAGGAATAATGCGCGAGGACTGCTTATCTGCTAAGCTTTAGCGTGCGGACGCGCCTTAGGGCCAGTCCGTTGACAAAGAACGAAAAACCAATAGTCATACATGCTGATATTGCCAGGGCGCGCCAGTCGATGTCCCTGGCAAATTGCGTTGCAATCTGCTCCAGCATGCGTACGATTTTACCGCCGAGAAAGGCACCTAGTCCCAAACCGCACAAAACGCCCAGCAATGTCGTTATGACGGGCTCCGTAGCCGCGTAAATCAGACACTCGCCCACCGTAAAGCCGTTGACGCGCATGATCGCCAGCTCCGGCGTTTTTTGCAGCATGTATACGTCGGAAAGGTTCACCAAAATAAACCAGCCCATGACTCCCGCCAGGAAAATGAATAGAACGGCAATGAACACGGAGGTCGTCTCCAGGGAGTCAAACATGGAACGGTCCGTATCAGCGGGCTTTAAGGACTGAAAGCCGGGAATACCGGAAACGAGGGTTAGCAGCTCCTCCATGGATGTCCCTTCGGACTTGATAAAGAGGGTATTCGCAGTCGGTCCTTCATCAAAGGTAAGCTCCCAGGCCTTTGGTGAGATGAGCATGATTTCGTACAGATAGTTATTAAATTCGCCGGCAATCTTCACCTCATGTGGTGCAAAGCTGGCATCACAAAGCATAAAGGTATCGCTTAAGGCTAGTCCATACACCTCAAGAAAGCGTTTCCCTACCATGATTCCGCTTTCTGGTGGCATCGAAAGCTTTCCGGTATTTACGTCGATGAGATTCATCCACCCATCTAACATTCCCTCCTCTGCACAAATTAATATACAAGCATTTTGTCTGTCCTCCGTGCGGAAAATAAGATCCTTGTAGACTACGGGCAATAATCTCGCGTCAGTCGTTTCCAAGGCATTCTCAAGCTCCTTTTGTGCATCCGCATTCATCTCAGGATCAAATCGAAGAATATAATCATAGGTTTGAATCTCGCCATATTGTCGTGGGGCAACCCTCGTGATCGCATAATAGAGCATAAAGCCGATCATGAGGAGCGTGCAGCACCCCGCGATGCTGACGATGGTCACGAGTACGCGCTTTAGGTTCCCTCTCATGTTCAGGAAAATCATTCGAAGGTAGAAATGGTGTCCGTCGGATGAATTCCGTGGTTTGCTTGTCTTGTGATTGCGCGCACCATTTAACAGCTCCAGCGCGGAAGAATGCAGCATCCTTGTGCAGGCAAAGACTGCAGCCAGGGCAGTTGACGCCAGGATGCATACGGAGGCAATGACGGCAGGAAGCGGTAAAAATGCCAAATGTGACAATCCACAGACAAAATAAGAGCTATATACGACAAGAATATATTTTTGTAGTCCGCACCAAGCCCCCAGAACGCCAAGGATCGCCCCGATCAATCCTGCAGAAAGCGCAAATACGAGATACTTTCCTATGATTTCATGATTGTGAAGTCCGCAAGCCTTTAAGCCGCCGACAAGAACGCTTTGTTCCTCTACCATTCTCGAAGTGCAGGCATAAATCACCATGACCGCAACGGCAACAAATAGCAAAGAGAGCGTCAGACTCAGCGTGACAAGATTGTTTGAGTTTTGCTCCGCCATCGCGTATCCAACGTTTTCCGTATTAGACATGATCATCCATCGAGTTGTGCCACTGGGGATTGCCTGTAGCATGGCAGCGCCCTCCGGACCAGGCAGCATGGCAGCGTTCTGCGCAAGCTGGTCCAATTCCTCATCCCGCAGTGCACACCGCGTTTCAGCCAGGGCTTCCAGCTTTTTGCGCATGGGCTTTACGGCGTCATAGTATTCCTTCGCAAAGCGATCCTCGGGCATGTCGAGGAGCCTGACGAAGGCCTTGGTATAGCATTCACCGATCATTGATTTATCAAAGGCTTCCTCCGGAAGGACGACATAGAAGGTGACGGCAATTCCATAGGCAATGTGATCTGGATGATGGATGATTGCGGTAATGTGATACTTTTGCCCAAGAATGCCATTTGCCTGCTCCCCTTCGGAGTTTGTGAGCATCATCTCGTCGCCGACGTGAAACCCATATTTTTCTGCCAGCTCTCGTTCCACGGCACATTCATCAGAAGCCTTCGGAAGGGTGCCGCTGACTAACTCCGGCATGGCAACGCGTTTTGTCAGAGAGATGGCATTGACCTCCTGCAGCTCGCCGTTAAGCTCCGTGAAGACGGGAGTCAGCATTATGCCCTCGGCGGCTGCAACACTCTCCGTGGACTCAATTTGCTCCACGTCCTCCCTTGTGAGTAATCTTGTGGACAGAATCTCAAGATCCCAAAAGGATAGCTTGTTATAAAATTGGGAAAACTCCTGATGCATGTCCTTTGAGGCGTAGGTTACGCAAAGATAAACGCTGACTGCGAGAAAGGAGATGGCGCAGACGGAGATAAAAGAGGCTTTTCTCTGCGCGATGTTTCGAAATGCATCAATCCATTGTGTTCGTTTCATGATTTATCCCTCCTTAATGTTTCTACCACGAAAGCTCTGTGGCAGTAACAGGATGGGAATTCATGCGAATGCTGGAAATCTGACCATTCTTCAAGCGAATGACGCGATCTGCCATGCGGGCAATCTCAGGATTGTGCGTGATGAGAACGATGCTTGTACCCTGCGTTCTCCGAATTTCTTCGAAGGCACTGAGCACCTCGATGCTGGTGCGATAATCCAAGGCTGCCGTCGGTTCGTCCGCAAAAAGAATCGTCGGACGCTTTACGATGGCCCTTGCGATGGCAACACGCTGCTGTTGTCCACCGGAAAGCATGGAGGGATAATGACCGGCACGATCCTCAAGACCAACGCTCTTTAACGCTTCATCTACGGGCAAGGGATCCTTTACAAGCTCGGCAATAAAGCGCACGTTTTCACGCGCGGTAAGGCTTGGCATTAAATTATAGGATTGAAAAACAAAGCTTAAATATCTTCTTCGGAATTCTGTCAGTTCCTTTTCCGTGGGATTGGAAAAGTCCTTTCCCTCGACGGAAATCGTACCGCCGGTAGGGCGCTCCATGCCGCCGATAATGTTGACGAGCGTGGATTTTCCACAGCCGGATTCCCCCAGAATGACCAGAAATTCATTGCGATAAATGTCGAGATTGATTCCGCGCAAAACCTGCAGAGTCCCGTCGCCAGAGGGAAAATCCTTGGTGATGTTGCGGAGGGAGATGAGGATTTCTTTCCCCTGACCAGTATCTGGCGTCAACCCTTTTTCACGGATGGCAATGGAGGATAGGGCAGCAAGCTCTTGACAGAGCGCCAGATCCGATTGGTCATAGAGTTCGCCACTTTGTTTGTTGATGACCTGAACGCAGCCCAAAGGCTTGTCCTTCCCCATGATGGGGGCGCAAATGATGCTTCGCGTAACAAAACCGGATTCCTCATCCACGCTGTGTGAGAATCGGGAATCCTTGGTGACATCCTCCACGATGATGGATTCTCCGTCACGAATGACGGTTCCAGCAATACCCTGGCCGCTTTCAATCGTAATGCCGCTAATGTCTACGGGGCCGTGGTTGAACACGGGAAAGATCCGTTCCGTACGTTCATCTAAAATCCAGATCGTTCCAGCCTCACTGTTCAAAGCTTGGATGACTGTTTGCAGGCAGCTTGAGAGCGCCGTGCTCAGTTCCGTTGCATTTTGGAGTTGAGTGGTGATTTCCCATATGGTCTGTGCCTTCTGTTCCACCTTATTCATTTTGATCCTCCCCCTTGCGCACCATGTACTGATCTATTATCCCAGTTTTCTTGTTTTTCAGAATGCCTTATCCTTCATATTATTATAACACACTATCAAGTTAGCGTCAAAAAATGAGAAAACGATAGCGTCAAAAAATGAGAAAACGATACTTGTCAAATGCCCAAAAACATATTACACTAGGGATGCAAAAATATGTGAATGGAGAGATAGAATGGCAAGGACGGAAATGCAAAAGAGAGCAAGAGCAGATGCTGAAAGAAGAAAGGTTATGGAGGCCTCAAACCGAGCCCTAAAGGAATTGAAGGCCGCTAAGAGCGACCTGGACAGTGCCTTTCGGTGGGGCGTCATTGATGTTATAGGAGGCATGTATATTGTCTCTGGCATCAAGATTGCAAAGATTGAGGCCGCAAAGGAACATCTTCGTCAGGCGATGCGTTACCTGCAGCAGCTTCGCAGGGAGGGCGATACAACGGACTATGCCAATCAAAGATACATGCATATGGGGCCCTTGGGAACGGTTTTGGATTTTGGACTGGATGGCATTGGTCCTGACATTTATACGCAGGCGAGAATTGCGGGTTTGCGGTCAAGGGTGAAGGAAGCCATTCGGCGGCTCGAAACCATTTTGCAGGCAGCAGGCATTGCAGGCAATTCATGGTAAACAAAAGCAGGCAGCAGGTTTTGAAAAATCCATCGGAAGCAAAGGCTGACGGCAGGCTTTGAAAAATCCATCGGAATTATTGTCAAGCACGTCTTCAAAAAGTGCCTTATCTTTGGTCATTTCATGTATTGTGGGGGAGAAAGGAAAGTAGTATGATATAGCAATTAAAAAGTATTTGTCTGGCTTTCGGGGTTGATTAGGGGAAATCAGTTTGTTAGGCAGGAGGAAAAACTAGAATGGAACAAGTGATTTCCGTGGCTATTTTTGTCATTATGTTTGCCATCATTATCTCTGAAAAGATAGAGAGGCATTATGTGTCCCTGGGAGCAGGCTTTTTGATGCTCGTTGTTGTTTTGGGAATCTGCATGCGCAGTCCTTCGGCAATCTGGGATACCATCAACCTTAAGGAATTTGCGACAAAGGCCTTTTGGATTGCGAAGGGAGAGGGAGCAGGAAGCTCTGCTGGCATCAACTGGGCAACCATCGTCTTTATCTTCGGCATGATGGTCATGGTTGAAGGCATGGGAAGGGCAGGCTTTTTTAGATGGCTATGCCTGCGCATGGCGAAGGCCGTGAAATATCAGCCCCTTCCGATTTTTCTAACCTTCATGGTGACTTCTTTTCTTCTCGCCATGTTTATCGATAGTATCACGGTGATTCTTTTTCTTGCCGCCGTTACCGTGGAGCTTGCGGAGGTGCTTAGCTTTTCGCCGGTTCCCATGATCCTGGCAGAAATCTTTTGCGCGAACCTTGGCGGTTCCGCGACCATGTGCGGTGATCCGCCAAACATCATCATTGGAACCTCACTGGGCTATACCTTTGGAGAATTTCTTGAAAATACAGGTTTCATCGCAGGCATTTCCCTTGTATTTGTCATTGCCTATTTTTATTTCTGCTTCCGAAAGGAACTGACGAAAAAACAAAGCGACACGGTTCGTTCCTACCCGGAACCGGCATCCGCCATTCACAGTAAAAAAGAGTTTGCCATCAGCTGTGTGATTTTTGGCTGCGCCGTGGTGCTTCTTGTGACACATTCCATGACAGGCCTTACGGTTGCCACCATTGGTACCTTTATTGCTGCGTTGACGTTGCTTACGTCCTTTAAGGCTGCACCGATCCTCTTAAAGAAGGTGGATTACAAGACCCTGCTCTTTTTTGTGGGACTTTTCGTTGTGGTCGGAGGCTTGGAGCAGACGGGCGTGCTGAACGTGATCGCTGGGTTTATCAGCAACGTCTGCGGTGACAACGTTTATGTTATGGTTGCCGTAATTTTGTGGGTATCCGCGATTGCCAGTGCCTTTGTGGATAACATTCCGTTTGCCGCGACCATGATCCCCGTCATTCAGTCTCTTGCCGCAAGTACGGGAATGGATCTTTCCGTGCTGTCCTGGACGCTGGCCTGTGGTACGGACATCGGCGGCAGTGCGACGCCCATCGGAGCTTCCGCTAACGTCGTCGGCGTTTCCATCGCGGCGCAGAACGGACACATGATCGGCTGGGGACGCTATTGTAAGGTCATGGCACCTATTACCGTCATCACGATGACCATCAGTATGTTGTGCATCTATTTCAGATATTTATCAGTCTAGGAGGGAAGCATGGAAGGACAAGTGATCATTGCCATTGGACGTGAGTTTGGAAGCGGCGGACATGAGATTGCAGAACTGATCGCTACCAGGCTGGAGATCTTTTTGATCGATGATAAGCTGTTATATGATCTGGCATCAGAGAAAAAGATTCCCTATGAGCAGATCAAAAAATATGATGAAAAACCCAAAATGCCTTTCCTTTCCAGAACGGTTTCGGGATATACGAATGCCTTGGAGGAGCATCTTGCAAAGATGCAGTTCGAATATCTAAGGAAGATGGCTGCAAATGGGGAATCCTTTGTGATCGTGGGACGCTGCGCCGAGCATGTGCTAAAGGACTATCCCTGTATGACCTCCGCCTTTATTTCCGGCGACAAGGAGACGAAGTGTGCGCGTGTCATGGAGAAATATCATCTCTCCGCTGATGAGGCAAAGAAGCTCATGAAGAAAAAGGACGCGACCAGAAAAGCCTATCACAACTATTATTGTGAAGGAAAATGGGGGGACTCCCGCAACTACGACCTTTGCATCAACAGCAGCAAAATTGGCGTGGAAGGAGCCGCAGACGTCATCCTTTCCTTTGCAACAAGAAAGCAGGCCCCAGTTCACCGATAAAGAAGTTATCTGATCTCCTGTTCTAATTCGTCAAAAAGTGCATCATGAAAAAAATCAGCAAGGGACATTTCCAGTCCATCACAAAATTTCTTGATTGTGAGGATGGAGATATCCCTTCTTCTTTTGTCCATCATGCTGTAAAGCGTGGACGGAGTCACGCCGGAAAGATTGGCCAGTTCGTTTAGGGCCATGTTTCGCTCTTTACAGATCTGTTGAAATCTTTTAGCAACTGCATCTTTTACATTCATCCCAGTCACCTCCATTTAATTTATTGTAGAAAATCATACGCATGTGAGTGTACGCACTTGCGTATATCTGGAAATTATTTATAATGGACTTATAGGTGTTGCAATGTCTGCTTTATATTTAACCTAAAAATATGAAGGAGGCAGGTCATGGAAAAATATGGTTATGTTCGCGTATCCTCAAAGGAACAGAACACGGACAGACAGTTAGATGCATTAACGGAGAGAGGGATTCAAAGGAGTCACATATTTATTGACAAATTGTCGGGAAAGGATTTTTGCAGGCCACAGTATCAGAAAATGCTTAAGAAGTTAAGGCGGGGGGACCTTGTCATCATCATGAGCATTGATCGGCTGGGACGTAATTATGAGGAGATTCTGGATCAGTGGAAAGTGATTACAAAAGAGCGGGAGGCAAACATAGAAGTACTAGACATGCCGCTTCTTAATACCTATGAAACGAAGGATGGATTGACAGGCACATTTGTCGCAGACCTTGTCCTACAGATTCTGGCATATGTTGCCGAAATGGAAAGAACCTTCATCAGACAAAGGCAGGCGGAGGGAATTGCGGCTGCAAAGAGGCGGGGCGTTAAGTTTGGCCCAGCTAAGAAAAGTGATCCGGAAAGACTGGAGGAATACTACGAAAAGTGGCATAAGGGAGAAGTAACGATCCGAGAAGCCGCTGCCGCACTTGGGGTCAGCAATTCCTTGTTTTATCGACGTTGCAAGGAATTTAAGGGTCGGGAAAAGTTTTTTTAAACTAGACATTGCGAAACGCCAAAAAATACTTGAAAAGTGCTTAAATGTGCAATTTTTTATTTGCAATTTTATTATACTTCGCCTGTTTCATATTGTCTACTATTCGGAACAGGAGGACTAAGCATATGATGGATCAAAATCGTGATAAGAAAAAAGATTACACTAAGATAGGTACATGGGCTACGATAATAGCATTAATCATTGCATTGATTGGTCTATTGTTTGGTGAGGGCTTGTTTTGGAAAATTAAGAAATGGATTTCGAGTAGAAATGAAGAAACCTTTGGTGAATCAGTTTCTTCGCTACAGAATATAGATGCTGGTAAGGATAGTACAGGTATGCCTACGGAGGATTCAGTGAGCTATACTTCTTCAGGGACTATTGGACAAGTTAGGGACGAACATGATTACTTGGAAACGGTACCTTTATCAGATGTTTCAAGTATCTATAAAAAGTATGTGTATCTTAGCACCTATAATGCATCTGAATTTACGCTAAGCGTTAATGTTAAAGCGATGAGCATGAAGTTTGGCGATGAAAAAAGAGAAATGGGTGTATGTCCCATTGAAGATTTGATTGTTTCAGTATACTTAATTGACTACAACAGCAAAAATATAGTTGAGGTTCAAACAGAATATATAGGAAACACATTTTCATTTATAAACATCCCTGACGGTACATATTTCTATGCCGTAGAATGTGAAGGATGCAAAACTTATCTGCCAGACTCGCCTTTTATACTTAAAAGAGATGCGGCAAAAGAAAAAGAAAAACTGCCATGGATAGTCTCCGTTGAAAGGGAAGGCTCTTTTTATAGTGAAGCGTGCAAAATAAAACTTGTAGACTCTATAGGTGAGGCACAAAAAAATGTTGAAACACAAGTGCGAGTCGTGGATATGAAAAATCTAAATCCAAATAGTTTTGTATCGACATCAGTTACGACAAACGATGAAGGATTTTTGACTATGTGGAAAGGGATAGATGGTCGAGATTATTACGATATAATCGAATTTTATGTAATAAATGGCTATTGTGTTCAAGTACAGGATTCAGACTATATTTTTCAAACAGTTCAGGTAGATGAATCGGGTATTGGAATAGTCAAGTATTGGACAACTTACAAAGAGAAGGTGATTGTGATGATGGGATATCCATCGATAGATAAACCGTGGTTAAAATATTATACCAGTGAGGCAATCCATTCACTGCTTCCTCAGAAAACAATGTATGAGTATGCTTGGGAAAATAATTGTGAAGGCTTGGCGGATGTGGCCATTCGATACTTTGGTACAAAGATCACATATGGTCAGTTTTTTGATCATGTAAAAAGAGTAGCAAAGGCCTTTACTGCTCTTGGGGTGAAGGCAAGGGATATTATTGTAATAAAAATGCCACGGATAGAAGCATTCAAATAGATGAGCAAGGTTTTCGGTGGATGCGTACAGGGGATCTAGGATGCATCGATCAAGATGGATTTTTGTATATAAAGGGAAGAATCAAACGCATTTATATGACAAAGGGTGACGATGGGGTAATCTATCGTATTTTCCCGCAAAGAATAGAAGAACTCTTTTTGACGTCTGAAAAAGTATATTTATGTGGAGTCATTGTAAAAAAAGATAATTCAAAATTAGGAATTGCGGTTGCTTTCGTTGAGTTGAGAGAAGGCATGAACAATGTGGCAGGAATTAAGGAAGAATTAATGGATATGGCTAAACGCGACTTGCCAGAACATATGCATCCTGCGGAAATTCGAATTATTGAACATATGCCAATGACTGCAAGTGGAAAGATAGACTACCGTAAGTTGGAAGAAAAAAATAGATAAATAAACAGCTATGTGGGAAAAATGTTTTGACAAATATGTCACTCGTGAAGGAGAGCTATATTTACCGCCCCAAAGACAATAGATGTAGAATAAAAGCTTTGAAGTGTATTTGACAAGCGGACTAAGGGGGAAAAACACTTTGACAGATAAGAAACTTACAGGGTTTCCTTCTATAGATAAACCCTGGTTGCAATATTATAATGAAAATGCGGAAGAAGAAGCAAATGACATTCCGATGGATAAAACCGTGTGGGATGTGATAGAAGAAAGCCTGTACAAGCATATTGATATTCCTGCCATTGAGTATTTTGGACGGGTGATTTCGCGAAAAGAGTTTATTGATAATGTGTACCTGTGGGCAAGAGTATTCAAAAGTCTCGGAGTCAAGGAAGATGAAATTGTGGCATATTATGGGCCGTTCATGCCGGACATATGTTATATGACATTTGCATTGAATATGATAGGGGCATGCCCTTATTTCTTGAAGCTTGCCATTAGCCCTGAGGCACTGGCAGAGGAAACAAAAGAATGCAGAATTGCAATTGTCTTTGATCAGATGTGGAAGAATGTGAACCGTGAGTTTTCGAAAGACAGATTTGAAAAAGTAATAATTGCAAAAATCACGGATGCCATGCCTGCACCCAAAAAGACGATTGTATCTTTTTTGACGAATGTTAGAGGGAAGACGGTAATTCCTAAGGGAAAGAAATATCTTCTTGTACCGAATGCCAGAAAACTAGCAAAAAGGTATGATGGAGAAGTAAAGACTGCATTTATGCCAAAAAGAAATGCTGCTATTACATCATCTAGTGGGACAACAGTTGGAGGAATCGTGAAAGGAGTAGTAACAACTAACGAATCGATGATCAGCATGCTATATTTTGAAATAGCATCTGGGCTGGATAAACTCACAAAAGTTGGAGATCATGTATTGAACCATTTTCCACCAACTGCAGCAACCTCTGTGTTTTCTCTTTTTTTTATGCCTTTGTTTTGTGGTGAAACCATAATTATGGATCCTCGCGTAGGCGAGAAAGATTTTTATAACCAAGTTATCCGTCTCAAACCTAATGTTATTCTTACCACAGGTAGCTCATGGGAAGCTTTTTTCAACAGGCTAAAGGGAAAAAATGACATGAGCTATGCAAAACAATGGATAGTTGGCGGTGAAGGGGCTGATGTTTCTAAATTTAAAAAGTGGCGAAAGATTATTCATGATGCGGGTGGAAGCACTATTTACAGTGGATACGGACAGTCGGAACATTTTTCGACAGTGACCGTCGAGACGCAAACTGCTTCAAATGAGTATTGTAAGCCAATCATGAGCGTGGGTATTCCCATGGCGGGTATCACGATAGGAGTCTTTAATGATAAGGGCGAGGAACTTCAATATAATAATCGTGGAGAACTTTGGATAAAAAGCAAGGCGGTTTTCAAAGGTTATTACAACAAGCCTGAACTGACGGCTAAAACCAAAGTCGATGGCTGGATTAGAACAGGAGATCTTGCTGAGATAGATGAAAATGGATTCGTATATATCTGGGGAAGAATGACGGATGTCACAAAACTTCCAAGTGGACGAGAAATATATCTTTTTGACATTGCCAACAAAATAAAAGAAAAGGAATACATAGATGATGCAATAGTGTTGGAGAAGCTTTTAGATAAGGACGCTACCAATCTCGTTGCGCATATTGTGTGGAGTAGCTCTGTTAGCGATAAGGACAAGCCTCAATATCTGACTGAAATAATGGGCACCGTGAAGAATTATGAGCCGGATGTAAAACTGATCGCATTTGCAGTTCATGACAGGATGCTTCCCTATTCGCAGACCACACTTAAGAAGGATAAGAACAAAATGTCAAAGCAGATGGATGGCTTTGTGCAAGTTGTCGCCGGAAAAATAAAGCCGTTGCAATTTATTGTTGATAAAAACGGATATTGCAGAATTAAAAATAGTTGAAATTTGCTAGGACAGTTATGGAAATACAGTACTTTGCTAAAGCTGGAGGATTGGATGCAACCGACCATTGTATTTGATATAGACGGAACTTTGACAGATTATAAGGAATTTATCAAAAAAAGACCTTTTCCGTATTTTGAAAAAAAGTATGCCATGAAAGCGGTGCATCCATGCGAATTGGAACCAGAGGATATCTTTGACATTTAAAAATCATTACATACAAAGTGGTTATTCGAAAAAAACGCCGAAGAGAAAACTAAAAGAGTGATGAAGCACTTCTGGATAAGTCATCGTTTTATTGGATTTGTATTTGGTAAATATCGGGATGGGGCCGGTAAGCTGGTGAGGGCGCTGAATAAGAAAGGTTTTTGCGTAGAAATTCATACTTCAAGGAGCATGAGTACGCAAAGAAATGTCGTAGGGCTTATTTGTAGAATGTTTACGATAATGCAATGCTGGCTGAATGGAGTTTTCATTGATCCGCACAGGGTGCATTTTCATTGTAGCGATGAGGAGAAGATTTCTGAGATCATTAAGCATAAGCCAGCATTAGTATTTGATGACAAATTATGACCTATATTTGGAGATACAAAGGAGAGCTCTTAGGGAATGTATATTAAAGGGAGGTTAGGAGAAGAAATGGCAAGTGGCAGACAGATAGGTTATCCATCTATAGATAGACCGTGGGAAAAGTATTATGGAAAAGCCATTGAAAGATTAGAAATCCCTGCATGCACGGTTTATGAGTTTTTGAAGAATAAAACGCATGAATATGGCGATGAGATTGCATTGGTATATTTGAATCAAAAAATAAGCTATAGAAAAATGATGGTTCATATCGAAGAAACGGCAAAAGCGCTTAAAATGGTCGGAGTTAAGGAAAATGACATTGTTTCGGTATGCCTTCCAAATATTCCGGAGGCTATTTATCTTATATATGCCATCAACAGGATAGGCGCCATTGCTAATATGTTAGATGTACGTTGTGGCGAGAATGCACTGAAAACTGCGTTAACTGATGCTGAATCAGAGGTGCTTATTTGCCTGGATTCCGTCTCGGATAGATTTGATAATATTTTGAACAAAACAAAGATAAAAGTTTCCGTGGCGGTTTCTCCTGTTGAGTCACTTCCTGCAATTCAAGGAGTGGTTGCAAAACAACTGAAGAAGGAATTGAATCCTGTTATTCCGAAAACTTTTGATACATGGAAAAAATTTCTAAAAAAAGGTGAGAATTATAATGGGCTCTTGGATGTTGCTTGGAAAGCCAATAAATCAGCATATATCGCTTATACGGGTGGAACGACTGGTGTCCCGAAAGGTGTTGTGGCAACAAATGAAAATGTGATTGCCCAATACATTATGCAATCTTTGTTTGGACATAATGTTTCGCAAGGCGACAAGGGATTAGCCATAGCACCTCCTTGGACCTATTATGGTTTATGTAATTCAGTAAACAATTTCTTGTGTTTTGGAATGCAAGTGGTGTTGATACCAAAACTGGAGAATAAAGACTATGGAAGGACCCTTAATGAGTATAAGCCTAACTATATAGTAACAGTTCCAGCAGCGTTGTTCTCAATCATAACATCGCCGGATCTAATAGGAGAAGATCTTTCATATATCAAGACATTTATTGTTGGAGCGGATAAGCTTGACGAGAATTTGGAAGTTCAAATGAATGACTTCCTGAAAAGTCATAACTGTAATAATACTATT
>JAEEGG010009986.1_pt1 | contig 21100 bp, 18 predicted proteins | sample 9134161 | NCBI WGS metagenome assembly JAEEGG01 (sample SAMN16246543, study PRJNA631951) | gut metagenome | biome: gut microbiome; feature: rumen; material: CR-attached | host: Bos | place: Iran: Karaj | collected 2018-10
CGCTGGGCGTTCCGAGCGACGAGGCGTTTGATTTCAACTTTGACTGCGCCACCTCGATAACCCAGAACGGAAAAATAGAATACTACGCGAGAATCGGCGAGCCGGTACACCCCGGCACTATCGTGGGTATCGACGGCTCACCCGTCGAGGGCGACGCCGGCGTCGCGCTTAAAAAAATACGCGAGGGAACAGCGGCGCTTACCACGCTCGGCGGTATCGGAGAGGCGCTCGGCGGCTATAAGGGCTACGGCTTCGCGCTGTTTGTTGAGTTCCTTTCCTCCGTCTTGCAGGACGGCGAGAACTTAAAGGAGCTCGACGGCAAAGACGCCGCCGGCAATATCCGCCCGTATCACCTCGGTCACTTCTTTATAGCCATTGATACAAACCACTTCTTAGGCGAGGACCTCTGCCGCAAAAAGACGGGCGACATTTTAAGAAAGGTGCGCACCGCGCGCAAGGCGCCGGGCGAGGACCGCATATACACCGCCGGTGAAAAAGAGTACGATATCTGGAAAAACCGCGAAAACTCGGGCGTTCCGATAAACGAATCGGTCCAGGGCGAGATAAACGCGGTAAGGGACGAGCTGGGTCTTTCCTATGTCTTCCCGTGGGAAGAGGGATATGCCGGCTACAAAAAAGACAGAAAAATCAAATCTCATATTGAGCGAAACATATAAAGGAGAAAACTATGGACTACCGTAAAGAATCACTTAAACTTCACGCCGAATGGAAGGGCAAGGTCGAAGTCGTTGCCCGCGCAAAGGTCGACAACAAGGACGCACTGTCGCTCGCGTACACTCCGGGCGTCGCGGAGCCCTGCCTCGCAATCAAGGAAGATTATAACAAAAGCTGGGAGCTTACCCGCCGCTGGAATATGGTTGCCGTTATTACAGACGGTACCGCCGTTCTCGGCTTGGGTGACATCGGTCCCGAAGCAGGTATGCCCGTTATGGAGGGTAAATGCGTACTCTTCAAGGAATTCGGCGGTGTTGACGCTTTTCCGATTTGCATTCGTTCAAAGGATGTTGACGAAATTGTTAAAACAGTTTATCTCATTTCCGGCTCCTTCGGCGGAATTAACCTTGAGGACATCTCCGCCCCTCGCTGCTTTGAAATCGAGAGAAGATTAAAGGAAATCTGCGACATTCCGATTTTCCACGACGACCAGCACGGCACTGCTGTTATCTGCTCAGCGGCATTCATTAACGCCTGCAAGCTTACCGGTAAGTCAATCAGCGAATGCAAAGCAGTTATCAACGGCGCAGGCGCAGCAGGTACTGCAATCGCTAAGCTTCTTATGACCTTAGGTCTTCGCGACGTTATTCTTTGCGACAGAACCGGCGCTATCTACGAGGGCAGAGAGAACCTTAACCCCGCTAAGGAAGAAATCGCTAAAGTTACAAACCGCGGTATGGTAAAGGGCGGACTTGAAGAAGCTATTAAGGGTACGGACGTATTCCTCGGCGTTTCAGCCCCCGGAGTTCTCACTCAGGATATGATAAGAACTATGAATCCCAATCCCGTTGTTATGGCTATGGCTAACCCGACTCCCGAGATTATGCCCGACCTTGCCAAAGAAGCAGGTGCAAAGATTGTCTGCACCGGCAGAAGTGACTTCCCGAATCAGGTTAACAACGTTCTTGCTTTCCCCGGTATCTTCCGTGGCGCACTTGATGTAAGAGCAAGTCAGATTACCGAGAATATGAAGATTGCGGCGGCTTACGCTCTGGCATCGCTCGTTGATGACGACAAGCTTAACGAGGACTACATTCTTCCCTACGCTTTCGATGAAAGAGTTAAGGACACCGTTGCCGCTGCAGTTGCAGAGGCAGCAAGAAAAGACGGCGTAGCAAGAATCTGACACAAAATTAATTAAGGGCATCGAAAGATGCCCTTATTTTTTAGATAAAAGTAATTGAATTATCATTTCAATTGTAATATACTATATAAAATAAGCCGCATTGGTTTAATGGCAGAACGCGACCTTCCCAAGGTTGAAGCGAGGGTTCGATTCCCTTATGCGGCTCCATTTTTATGCGAGGTGAAGAAATGCCCTTCAAAACCGAGCTTCACGCTCACACCAAGGAAACGAGCAATTGCGGCGAGGTTCCTGCCGCCGAGCTTATTGAAGCATATATAAACGCGGGTTACAGCACGGTAGTAATTACCGACCATCTGAGCACTCACACCTATTTCAGATATGATTACGGCAATATGTCCTGGGACGAAAAGATTGACGTATTCGTAAAAGGATATAAGGCTGCGAAAGATGCTGCAAGAGGCAGAATTAATGTTCTTTTCGGTATGGAGCTTCGTTTTGATATGGACAACGTTGATAACGACTATCTTGTCTTTGGCATTGATGAGAATTTTCTCAGAAACAACGGCGACCTTATCAATATGAATATAAAGTCCTTTTCTAAGCTTGCGCACGAAAACGGACTGATTATTTTTCAGGCTCATCCGTTCAGGGTTAATATGAGAATCACCGACCCGAAGCTTCTTGACGGTATTGAGGTTTACAACGCCTGTATAAGGCATAATTCAAACAATGAAATCGCAGAAGCATGGGCTGATAAATACGGTCTTATGAAAAGTTCGGGCTCGGATTATCACAGACCCGAGGACGTCGGCAAGGGCGGAATAATTACAGAAACACCTATAACTGATAATACAGAGTTAATAAAAACGCTGTTAAGCGGAGATTATAACTTAATAAAAGAATAAAAGGATGCTATACAGCATCCTTTTTGTTATATCTTTAAGAGTTTTTGAGCATTCAGGTATTTTATCTTTTTTAATGCCTCATCCGAGAGTTCGAGCGAATCAATATAGTTTAATTCATTCACGGGACTTGACCATGGCATATCGGTACCGAAAAGCACTCTGTCCTCCCCTATTGAGCTTACTATCTTTTTAGCATAATCAGGCGGAACGGTGCCGTAAGAAAACGAGGTGTCGATGTATATGCCCGAACCCGACAGATACTCAAGTGTTTGCTCATACATCAGATAACCGCCGAGATGCGCCGCTATGACGGGCGCATTACCGAATCGTGCGAGAATACGGCTTAATTTTTCGGGTGTACAGTGTACGGGATCGGGGTATCCTATATCAACTCCCGAATGAAAAACTGTAATTAACCCCAGTTCTGCGATTTTTTCGTAAATCGGAAACATTCTGTCCTCATCAACAAAAAACTGCTGATAATCGGGATGAAGCTTAACGCCTTTAATACCTGCCTGCTTGAGTCTTTCAAGCTCTGACAAAGCATCCTCGCTGTCGGGATGAACACTGCCGAAGGGTATAATTCTGCCGTCTGAGACAAAAGATATCGCAAAGTCGTTTACGCTCTTTTGCTGATGCGGATTTGTTGCGATATTGAATATTACCGCTTTATCAACACCCTGTTCGTCCATAACCGGAAGCATACTCTCAGCGGTTGCTTTTCCGCAGGGCATCACACCGCCCGCAACCTTTGCAAGATGCGGCAGCGCTTTCTCAGCTATTCTCTCGGGAAAAATGTGGGTGTGAAAATCAATTACCATTATTTTTTGTTACCGAATTTCTGCTTAAGGCGTAAATCCTTTTGCAGAATTTTCTTTCTTAATCTTATTGATTTAGGTGTAATCTCAACGAGCTCGTCCTCGCCTATAAACTCCATGGACTGTTCAAGGCTCAATACCGAATGAGGAACTAATCTGAGCGCCTCGTCAGAGCCCGAAGCTCGGGTGTTTGTTAGGTGCTTCTGCTTGCAGACATTGCAGACTATATCTTCGTTCTTGGCACATTCACCTACTATCATTCCCTCATAAACGGGAACGCCGGGACCGACGAACAGACGTCCTCTGTCCTGAGTGTTGAAAAGACCGTAAGCCGAGGTTTCGCCCGCCTCATGAACGACAATCGAGCCGCGCTCGCGGGTTTGAATATCGCCCTTGAATTCCTCATAACCCGAGAAAAGATTGTTCATAATACCGTTACCGTTTGTATCGGTCAGGAACTCCGAACGGTAGCCGATAAGTCCCCTTGCAGGAATCTTGAATTCAAGGTGCGTTGCGCCTCCCTGACGGGCGCCCATATTCTCGAGCTCGCCGCGGCGTGAGCCGATTTTCTGCATAACCGTTCCAACGTATTCCTCAGGGACCTCAATAATAAGCAATTCAATAGGCTCCATGAGCTTTCCGTTTTCATATTTGGTAATAACCTCGGGTCGCGAAACCTGGAATTCATATCCCTGACGTCTCATGTTCTCTATGAGAATTGAAAGGTGAAGCTCGCCTCTGCCCGAAACCTTGAAGCAGTCGGTCGAATCGGTTTCCTCAACGCGCATACTTACGTTAGTCTCAACCTCTTTGAAGAGTCTGTCTCGGATATTACGCGAGGTAACGTACTTACCCTCCTGACCGGCAAAGGGGCTGTCGTTAACCATAAAATTCATTGAAATCGTAGGCTCGTCAATCTTAACGAACGGCAGCGGCTCTATATGCTCGGGATCGCAAATTGTTTCACCGATATTGATATCGGCAATACCCGTAACGCAGATTATATCTCCTGCAGCAGCAGACGGAACCTCTACTCTTTTAAGTCCCTCAAACTGATAAAGGCGGGAAATTTTAACGTTTTCCTGCGAGCCGTCCTGCTTACAGAGAACAACCTTATCGTTAACCTTAAGCGTACCGCGCTGAATTCTGCCTACGCCTATTCTGCCTATATAATCGTCATAGTCAAGGCTTGAGAAAAGGCACTGCAGGGGCTCGTCAACGTCGCCTTCGGGAGCTTCAATTTCCTTAAGGATAGTATCAAACAGCGGTCTCATATCCCCGCTTCTGTCGTCGGGATTAAGTGACGAATATCCGTCTCTCGCAGAAGCATAAACTACGGGGAATTCAAGCTGATCGTCGTTAGCGCCCAGCTCAATAAACAGATCAAGCACTTCATCAATAACCTCTGCAGGTCTTGCGCCCGGTCTGTCAATTTTATTGATAACTACAACGGCTTTCTTGTTAAGCGCAAGCGCCTTTTTAAGCACGAAGCGCGTCTGCGGCATACATCCCTCAAAAGCGTCAACAAGAAGCAAAACACCGTCAACCATAGTCAGTATTCTCTCAACCTCACCGCCGAAATCGGCATGACCGGGAGTGTCAACTATATTGATTTTAACGCCGTTATAGTGAATAGATGTGTTCTTTGAAAGAATTGTAATTCCTCTTTCTCTTTCGAGGTCGTTTGAGTCCATAACTCTGTCGGCAACGACCTCATTCTGTCTGAAAATGCCCGACTGCTTGAGAAGCTCGTCAACAAGCGTAGTCTTACCGTGGTCAACGTGGGCAATTATTGCAATATTTCTTAAATCTTCTCTTCTCTTCAAAATGTTCACCTTAAATCCTGTAATTTATAATTCATCTGCCATATTCAGCAGAGTCTGCATTCTGTGGTTAACTCCCGAACGCGATAACGGAGGCTTCAGCTGCTCGCCTATCTGTTTTAACGACATATCGGGATTATCGAGCCTCAGCTGAGCAATTTCTTTAAGCTGAGGATTGAGTCTCGAAAACCTGCCGAGCTTCTTCAGCTTTTCAATTGCGTCAACCTGACGCATTGAAGCTTCAAAAATACGGTCAAAATTGGCGTTTTCGAAGTTCATCTTACGGTTAACATTGTTTCGTATCTCTTTAATTATCTTAACGCCCGTGTATTCAAGTACGCTGTCGTTAGCGCCCATATACGTAAGAAGGTCAAGTATCTCTTCGGAATCCTTGAAATACAGTATATAGCTGTTGTTGCGCTTAATTTCCTTGGCAGACATATCCGCCTCGCCGAAAACTCGTAAAAGGTCGGAGTGGAGCGAATAAGGAACGTTAAATTCTATATGATAGTTCTTTTCGGGATCGTTGATTGTACCGCAGGCAAGAAACGCACCTCTCAGGAATGCGCTCAGGCAGCACTCGTTTGCAATATTTGCCCAGTTAATGCGTCTTGAACGCTCGTTGCCCGTAAAGCCGAAGGCTTCGAGTATCTTCTGTCTCTGTTTTTCACTGTTGACAACTACCTTGCATTTTCCGCTCTGCGATTTTGTCATTTCAACACTGTCGAGCGAAAGCCTTTCGGCAACCTGACGGTATTTATCGGCAACCGCTTCATTCTCGGTATTAAGGTACATTTCACGCTTTGAAAAGGTCTTTGCAAACAACATTAAGCCGTACATTTCAGCTAAGCTGCAGCACGGCTTGATATCGGTAATATTCAATAATTCGTCCTTAATCTGAGAAGAAAATGACATAAACTTACCTTGTAATATCTCTGTGGAATACCGTTACGTCGGAACCCTTTTCAAGCAGATGCTTGTTCATAAGCTCGGCAAATACAACCGAACGGTGCTTGCCTCCCGTACAGCCGACGGCAATTGTCAGCTGGCTCTTGCCTTCCTTCATATAAAGCGGAATCAGAAAATCGACTAAATCATAAAGCTTTCTCTCAAGCTGCTGTGCCTGATCGAATTTCATAACAAAGTGTTTTACCTCGTCCTCCAATCCCGTGTGGTCCTTAAGCTCGGGAACATAGAAGGGATTGGGAAGACAGCGAACGTCAAACACAAGGTCTGCTTCCTTCGGAATACCGTATTTGAAACCGAATGAAATCGAATAAATCTTAAGCGAGCTTGAAACATTCTTCAGGAAAAGATTGACAATTTTTTCCTTGAACTGCGAGTTCATAACGTCGCTCGTATCGATTATGTAATCGGCATTCTGCCTTGCGGTTAAAAGAACTTCCCTCTCCTTAGTTATTGCGTCAATAATTGAAGGTGAACTGAATTCATCGGAAAGCGGATGCTTTCTTCTGGTTTCCTGATAACGGCGCATGATAACCTCGTTATCGGCGTCGATAAACAGAACCTTAATATCTACGTTTTGCGATTTGAGGTCGTTTAGTATATTGAACAGCTCGTCGAATTCACCGCCGAGTCGTATATCGGCAACGAGCGCAACTCTGTCGCGGTGTTCGTGAGAATCAAGACAGAGCTGAACAAAGGTCGGAATAAGCTTGGGAGGCATATTGTCAACACAGTAAAAGCCTATGTCCTCCATAGCTTCAACTGCACGTGATTTACCTGCACCCGACATACCGGTTACAATTACTAACTCCATACGCCTTCCCTCTTTTCTTATCCTAAAAACTTAACTTCAGGTTCGAGCATAACGCCCTTTTCGTCATAAACTACCTTCTGTATATGCTTAATGAGCTTTTTTATATCCGAGCTTGTAGCGCCGCCTTTGTTGATAACAAAGCCAGCGTGCTTTTCGCTGACCTGAGCTCCTCCTACCGTAAAGCCCTTGAGTGAACACTGCTCAATCAAAGCGCCTGCAAAATAACCTTCGGGTCGCTTGAAAGTGCTGCCTGCGCTCGGATATTCAAGCGGCTGCTTTGCTTTACGCTTACCGAGGTTTTCATCCATCAAAGCTTTAATATCGCTGTAATCAGCCTTTTTAAGCTTTAACACAAGCTTTGTAATAACATAATCCGAATTTGAATAAGCACTCTTACGGTAGCCTAATTCAAGTTCATCGCCTTCAAAGCTGCCTTCTTCGCCGTTGGAGTCAAGATGCTCGCACTTTACAAGCACGTCTTTCATCTCGCCGCCGTATGCGCCCGCATTCATATATGCCGCGCCGCCTGCAGTTCCGGGTATGCCGTAAGCGAATTCAAGACCCGACAGTGAATGCTCCAGACAGAACATACACAGAGCCTTCATTGAAGCTCCTGCTTCGGCCTCAACGGTGGTTTCGTCAACAAGTCTTATATCGGAATAGTTATTCGAAAGCCTGACAACTACTCCCGATAAACCATTATCGGAAACAAGGATATTGCTCCCGTTTCCGATAATATAAGTCTGAATGTTATTACTCTTACAAACCTTGAGAATAGACTTGAGCTGTGTAGTATTGTCAGGATATACCATCATTTCGGCATTGCCGCCGGTTTTGAAGCTTGTTTTCAAAGCCATAGAAACATCAGTCTCATAGTGAATACCAAGCTCTTTTGCGGTTTTCTCAACAATATCAGTCACACTCATACCTCTTATTCGTCAAGAAGCGCTGCGCCGATAACACCGGCGTCATTACCGAGTCTTGCGGAGCAAATTCTCGTCTGATCCATAGTGTGAACGGAATATCTTTCCTCGGCAACAATCTTTCTGACGGGCTCAAGAAGAGTTTCTCTCTCAGCTCCGATACCGCCGCCTACGCAGAGGACGTCGGGCTGGAAGGTATTAACGATATTGGTAATACCGATACCGAGATAATGTATATACCAGTCTACTACGGACTGACCTGCAGCATCTCCCGCTCTCATAGCGTCGAATGCGGTCTTGCCGTTGGTGTTTTCGATATCGCCGTCAACTATATCCCACATCTTTGAATCCTTGTTTTCGTTCATAACCTTCTTGGTCTGACGGATAAGAGCAGTAGCTGAGGAATAAGCCTCCCAGCAGCCTTTTCTGCCGCAGGTGCAGGGTTCGCCGTCGGCTACTATAACCATGTGGCCCATCTCACCCGCTGCGTCGTTACAACCGAGAAGTATCTTACCGTTAACTACTATACCCGTTCCTACGCCCGTACCGAGAGTAACGGCAACGAAGTTCTCAACGCCGTCGCCCGCACCGGCAATTGCCTCGCCGAGGGCCGCGCAGTTAGCGTCGTTCTCAAGATAAATGGGCTTGTCAAACTGAGACTGTAAAATATCTCTTGCGGGAACATTGTCAAAGCCGAGGTTGTTGGCATACTCGATTACGCCGAACTGCTTGTTAACAGAACCGGGAGTACCGATACCGATTGAAAGCACATCGTCAAGAGTGATGTCGGCATCCTCAACTGCAAGATTGATTGCGGTTGCGATGTCATTTATAATCTCCCACGACGGACGCGGGCAAGCTGTAGGTGCAGTGCCTCTGCCGACGATTCTGTAATACTCATCGACTACGCCTGCAACAATGTTTGTTCCGCCTAAATCAACGCCAATTCTGTACATAATAGCCTCCAAAAATTATATTTTGTAATATTAAAAACTTAATAGTTTTGCCAGATTTCAACCTCGTCCTCACGGGGTTCGGTGTCCTGAATTCCGAGCTGATGCAAAAGCTCGTTTGCCGCGTTATAGCCCATTTTCTTCTGACGGTTGTTCATAGCCGCGACCTCAATAATAATCGCAAGGTTACGTCCGGGCTTAACGGGAACAACGGTAAGCGGTACCTTGACGTTCATAATGTTGATATACTCATTGTCAAGTCCCATACGGTCATAAACCTTTTCGGAGCTCCACGGCTCAAGTTGAATGACCATATTGATTTTTTCCGAGAGCTTGACGGCGCCCATACCGAAAATACGTCGTGCATTAATAATTCCGATACCGCGAAGCTCAATAAAATGCCTTATATTATCCGGCGCGGAACCGACAAGAGTTTTAGAGTTAATACGTCTTATCTCAACCGCGTCGTCAGCGATAAGTCTGTGGCCTCTCTTGATAAGCTCAACGGCAGTCTCGCTCTTACCTACGCCGCTGTCACCGATAATCAGTACGCCTTCACCGTAAACCTCAACGAGTACGCCGTGTCTTGTGATACGGTCGGCAAGCTCAGTGCCTAAGTAATTGATAAGCGCCGACATACAGCCGGACGTTGAATCCTCGGTACGAAGAAGCGGAATCTTGTACTCCTTGACAAGCTCAAGAGTACACTTTGGCGGCTCGAGATTTCTCGTGACAAGAATGAAGGGCGGCTTCTTGGCACATAGCTTTTTAAGGCTATCCTTCTGCTTGTCTTCGTCAAGTGTTTTCAAGAACTCAATCTCGGAAAGACCGAGAAACTGCGCTCTCTCCGGATCAAAATAATCGTCTCTGCCCGCAAGTATAAGACCGGGTCTGTTGACGTCGGGTGAAGTAACAGAAATCTCGTTTGCGGGTACAGGAAGGTAAAGCACTTCGTAATCGAATTCCTTAATCAGACGGTCAAGCGAAACCGAATACTTTGATGCCATTACACACCCCTCCTTATAATTACTGATATACATTATAAACTATATTTTATTACAATTCCATACTTTTTTATAAAAAAACGGATTTTTTTCGAAATTTGTATAATTGTTATTGATAATTGCTTTTGAAGACTGTATTATTATATAAAAGAATTAAAAACGGCGGTGAAAAAATGAAAAAGCTGTGCATTAATCCCGATAAAAAAGTTTCGCACATAAACAAAGAAATTTACGGTCATTTTTCAGAGCATCTCGGCAGATGTATCTACGACGGAATCTACCGTAACGGCGAAGTCCGCAAGGATGTAATTGACGCGCTTAAGGAAATAAAAATCCCCGTTTTGCGTTGGCCCGGAGGCTGTTTTGCCGAGGAATACCACTGGCGCGACGGTATTGGCAAAAAGAGTGAAAGGCCCGTCAGAATCAACTGTTGCTGGGGTATGGTTGAAGAAACAAATGAGTTTGGAACTCACGAATTTTTCGACCTTTGCGAGGAGCTTGGCTGCGAGCCGTATCTCGCGGCGAATATGTCGGGCGGAACAGTCTGGGAAATGCAGAGCTGGATAGAGTATATCACCTTTGACGGAAACTCTTCTCTTGCCAACGAGAGAAAGAAAAACGGACGCGAAAAGCCGTGGAAGCTCAAATATATCGGCGTAGGAAACGAAAACTGGGGCGGCGGCGGCAATATGCGCCCCGAATTCTACGGCGACGAATACAGAAAATATCAGACCTTTGTCAAGAGTTATCCCGACAATCAGGTGTTGAAAATTGCCTGCGGCGCGGGTGACGGCGACTATAACTGGACGCGTAAGGTACTTGAATCGATTAAAAAGACTAATCCCTACGGCATCAGCCTTCACCACTATTCACTGCCCACCGGTGACTGGGGCAAAAAAGGCAGCGCGACTCAGTTTCCCGACAGCGAGTATTACCATACAATATGGGACGCGATGCGTACCGAAGAAATAATTAACGGTCATGCCGAAGTCATTCACTCGCTTGAAAACGAGAACAATCCCATAGCGCTTATAGTTGACGAATGGGGCGTCTGGTGCGACGTTGAGAAAGGCACAAATCCCGCATTTTTGTATCAGCAGAATTCTATGCGTGACGCAATAGTAGCCGCGCTTTCACTCAACATTTTCAACAAACATTCCGATATAGTAAAAATGGCAAATCTCGCCCAGACCGTAAACGTTCTGCAATCGGTTGTACTGACCGACGGCGACGAAATGTTAAAGACGCCTACGTTCTATGTTTTCAAGATGTACGCGCCGCATCAGGACGCAGAATTGCTTGAAAGCTCACTTGAAAACGAGACGGAAAACGAAATTGAATGCCTGACTCATTCTGTTTCCGAAAAGGACGGCAATATCTTTATTACACTGTCAAACGCTTCGCTTGAAAAAAGCTTTGAAATCGAGTGTTCATTTGACGGAAAAGATATTAATGATGTGATTAACGAAGAGATATTAACCGCAGAAAAGCAGGCTTATAACAGCTTCGAAAACAAAGATAATGTTGTTACAAAGCAGTTCACCGATTACCGTATTGAAAACGGAAAGCTTATTATTAATATGCCGCCCGTTTCGGTAATCAGCCTTTCGGTAAAATAATCAGTTTATAATAATTTTGAGGTGATAATATGAAAGAGAAAAAAGCAGGAGCGGTCGGTTTACGCACCTGGATTTCGGTTATTATGTTCGGACTTTTCGGACAGCTTGCATGGACGGTTGAAAATATGTATTTCAACAAGTTCCTCTACAATACAATTTCCGACAATCCGACCTTCATTTCTTCAATGGTTGCGGCTTCGGCAGTTGTAGCAACGCTGACCACGCTTATTATGGGCACGCTTTCGGACAGAGTCGGTAAGCGTAAGATATTTATGGTTCTCGGCTACATAATCTGGGGCTTTACCACTATGGCGTTTGCGTTCATTACAACCGATAACGCTGCCAAGCTCTTCCCCACTCTCAACGCTGTTACTGTTGCGGCAATCACGGTTATAATTATGGACTGTGTTATGACCTTCTTCGGTTCAACCGCAAACGACGGCGCCTTCAACGCGTGGGTTACAGACGTAACCGACAACTCGAACAGAGCGAGAGTTGAGGCCGTTCTCTCGGCACTTCCGCTTATCGCCATGCTGATAATTTTCGGCGTACTTGACGGACTTACCGCTAACGGAAACTGGAAAGCGTTTTATCTTATTATCGGTTCGCTAGTTACAATCGGCGGTATTGTCGGACTGTTTCTTATCAAGGAATCTCCCGACCTCAGGCCCAACAAGGATAACTACTTCAAAAACATTATTTACGGCTTCCGTCCCTCAACGGTTAAGGCCAACAAAATGCTTTATATCTCGTTCGTTGCGTTTACAATTATCTGCATTGCGTATCAGGTCTTCCTCCCCTACCTTATTATTTACATTGACACCTATCTCGGAATTCACGACTACGCTATACCGCTCGGTATTATCCTTATTCTTTCGGCAGCCATCAGCGTTATTATGGGTAACGTTATGGACAAGGTCGGTAAGGAAAAGTTCTATATCCCGATACTTGCCCTTCTTTCTGCAGGCTGCGTAGCGGTTTATTTTGTAAGAACAATAATTCCGCTGGCAATCTTCGGTACGATTATGATGGGCGCTAACCTTGTAGTTACCGCGGCAATCAACGCCACAATCCGTGACTACACACCCGAGGACAAGGCAGGTCTCTTCCAAGGCATAAGAATGTTCTTCTCGGTACTTCTGCCTATGGTTATCGGTCCCGCTATCGGAGCCGCCGTTATCAAGGGCTCAAACGAAACCTATATCGACGAATTCGGCGCAGTAAAACAGGTCCCCACACCTAACATTTTCCTGGGTGCTGCTGTTGTGTGCGTATTTGCCGTAATCCCGATTATTATCCTTATCAAAAAGCAGAAACAAAACAAAAAAGACTGAAAAATAATCAAAAGATAAGCCTGCGGTTTTCCGCAGGCTTTTTAATTATTAATTAATCGTCGACTATTATTTCAAGGATGCCTTCCTTCTTGGGTTTCGGCTTTTCCTTTTCGGCTTTTTCCATTTTCTGTTTAACCTCGGGATTTACATAATCCTTGAAGTATTCCGGCTTAACAACGCTGCTGTAAACAATGCTTCCGCATTCCCTGCAGATTGTGTGCTGAACGGGTGAACCGAACACACTTCCGCGTACATCGGTACTAACGTTTCCGCCATCGGTCTGATAACCGTAAACGAGTAAATCAGAGCCGCAATACGGGCATTCTTCAATAACAATTTTTTTCATATTATTCCTCCGTTCCCGGTGCCTTTTTCTTTGAAAGCATCACAACCGCAATAATGAACAGAATCACACCGCCTGCGGCAAACACAATGCCGAGCTTGGTGAATTTATTCATAGAAGGCTTTTGAGTGTTTTCAACAGTTGTTGCAATAACCTCCGTAGTCGGAGCCTCAGTGGTTGTTTCAGTTGTGGTTTCGGTCGTAGTTTCAGTAGTTGTTTCGGTGGTTGTTTCCTCGTTTCTTACCGTATTAATCTGATAGCGACGAGTTGAGCCGTCCTCGGCAGTAACGTTGATAAATGTCTTATTCTCACCGACGTCAAGGTTAAGATAACCTGAGGGAATGCTGACACGAGCACCTCTGTGATTAGCTAACGCAACGACTTCAAGACGTACTACCTCAAAAGGTACCGAAGCATTATAAGTGCGGGTTGAAGGGTTGAACTCAGGGTCGAGTACAACATCGAAGTTATCGCCGTTTTCTGTCTTACCTACAACAGTAAGCGATTTAAGAGTTGAGTCGTTTGAACGCTGTCTCTGCTGCTGTGTAGGCTGAGGTTGTTCGGGTTGGGGCTCGGGCTGAGGTTCAACCGGTTCCTGTGCAGGTTCGGTGGGAGCCTGAGTTTCAACCGGAGTCTCCGCGGGTGTGGTTTCGTCCCCCGGTTCTGCAAAAGCGGCGATTGATAAAACAAGCGTTAAGACAAGTATAATAGCCGTAAATAAATAGATTTTCCTGGACATAACAAATCTTCCTTAATAAGTTGTGAAAATATGATAGCATATTTGACATGAAAATGCAATAAAGCATTTATCAATCATGATTTTCGTGTTAATTAGCAAAAGACAGCCAAAAGGCTGCCTTTTGTTAATGGTGCTGGTGACCGGACTTGACAGCCTCGCTTCGCTCGCTGTCGCGGGCAACAATTTTATGTCCCTTTTGCTTCGCAAAAGACGGACGACCGGTTCAAGTCCTGATTTTTTTAAAAAAATTAATAACGGATAACCAAACGGCTATCCGTTATTAATGGTGCTGGTGACCGGACTTGAACCGGTACGGTATTGCTACCGAGGGATTTTAAGTCCCTTGCGTCTGCCGATTTCGCCACACCAGCATTTCAATTTGCTGGTTTATTATATATAAAAACGAACTTAAAGTCAATACAGCGAAATGAAAAAAATTAAGATTGTAAGCTTATCAGTTTGTCAATGTAAAATAAATCAAATCCGTCGTATGCGCCATCATAATCATAGTCGGCAACAATAGACTGAAGAGGGTTAAAAGAAGTATCCGAATATAAATTTTCTCTGAGCATATTATAGTCGGCAATCGTGAATTCGCCGTCGTCGTTTATGTCGCCGAAGTTATGAATACTGCAGTTTGGTTTACTTTTCAGACTGTCAACCGACGAACCTGCATAACCGACAATCTGAGCGTCATTGCAGTAATCAAACGCGGTCTGACCGATAATAGTAACGCTTGACGGTATAATAACGTAACGAAGCATATTACAGCCCGAAAAAGCACCGTATCCTATCTCGTTAACGCTGTCAGAAACAAACAAATCACCCGTTTTTCCCGAAGGGGCGCAGATAAGCTTATTGCCGTCCTTACTGTAAATACAGCCGTCAATGCTGACATAATTCGGATTAGTACTGTTAACAAGAAAATCCTGAACACTTGAAAAAACATAAAAAGCCGAGGACAGTGAGCACATAGCCTCCCTGTTGAGCGTATTAGGATAATCGTCATTAGTTTTTATAACATACGAGTCGGGAATAATAATCGTTGTCAGCTTTTCGGATGCGCCTGAATACGATGTCCTGCCAAATGCCATTTCGTCAATGATTTTAACACCATCCGGTATTTCGAATACACTGCACTCTCTCGACGGCGGATATGCAACAAGACGCTTCATATCGGAAGTATATAACACCCCGTCAACTGCGTTAAAGTACGTATTCCCCTCAGCCACATTAAATGAAGACAGCGTCTGGTTTGCAAAATCATAGAAAACATGTGAAGCGTGATTATAATAAGTTTCGGGAGCTGCAGAGGGCGTAGCCGAATAGGCATCAACCTCATAAGCAGTATCGCCGCCTATCGTCTCAACCGTAGAGGGAATGACAAGCTCTGTATTGGTAAACCCGAAACAGTGGTTGAACGCGCCGTCGCCGATATGCTTAAGCCCTTCGTTAAGCACAAGTTCACCGCTTAAGGAACTGCAGTTTTCAAAGCAGTATGCCCCGATACTCTCAAGCGAAGCGGGAAACGAAAGTGTTCCGGCGAAATGAGAGCAGTTGACAAACGCAAATGCTCCGATCCTCTGCAAGGACGAACCGAGCGTAAGGGTTCCGTTTAAGTTGTTACAGTTATAAAACGCGTAGTTTCCGATTTCACGAACCAAATCGGGAATTACAAGATTTCCCGTTAATTCGTGACAGCCGCTGAAGGCTCGTTCACCTATTTTTCTGAGTTTTGAAGGAAATACAAGAGACGTCAGACCTGTCTTTCTGAAAGAGTGTGCTCCTACGGTTACTACTGTTTGTGAAAACTCAACCGTTTCAAGATTGGAGCACTCAAAACAAAAGTATTCACCGGTACTTACGACTCCGTCACAGATTATAACCTTTTTTAGTGTATCCGCATGTTCATAAGCGGGATTATAGGTATAGTTCTCATCATAGGGACTGACCCAGTCTCTCATTGTACCGAGTCCCTTTTCACCGTTTTTGAATACTGTCAACTCGGTATAATCGTCATTAAAAAGAGCTATAACAGTTTTAGGCTGGGTTTTACCGATATAAAACGAGTGTATTCCGTCCGCAACAAACTCCGTCGCAGCAGAATACAGTACGCAAAAGCCCATAGAAAACGTTAAAAGTATCAGGACCAGAAAAAGCGATATTAACTTTTCGGTGATACTCTGTTTCATCGGAATTTAATCCTTATGCTTTTCTTCAATACTCAGCTTAATCTTATCCCAGCTTTCACCGTGAAGAGGATACCATTTAAGCGAAATTGCAGTAATAATAAGCAGAAGCGCGGGAATTGCCATCCACGCAACGAGTATCCCCTGCTTTGCAAGTTCGGTCTGATTTCCGACAGCGGTGTTGCTGTAACCGAAGGCTGCAATTATCTTTATAAACGCTGCATTTGCAAGGCTTATGGCAGGCTTGGTTATAAAGCTGTTAACGCCTGCATACATACCCTCACGGCGCTGACCGCATTTGTATTCGTCATAGTCAATAACGTCGCCGTTCATAATCGGTACGAGATACATTCCGCCTGCAAAGCCGAGACCTGCAAGGAAAAATCCGATAATTGCAAGTGCGAAAATCTTACCGAAGAATACAACGGCAGTTGCGCCCGAAGCAAAGAGTACACACATAATAAAGATGCACTTTCTGACGCCCCAGGGCTTAAGTCTGTTAAGCCAGATTATCATACCGAGAACTGCACCTAAACCGAGCGCGCCGTAGGACAGCGGCATAAGATTCGTACCGAATTCGTTGAAATAATAGTTAACGCCCATAAGCAGGTCGGTCTGAATAAATATAACCGAAAAGCTGAGCACTTCAAATATAACGAAGCTGATATTCTTAAAGCATAAAACTATGCTCTTGAAGATATTCATACTATCATCGGGCTCGGTTGTAACCTTCTCTTTGATAAAGAATGTAGAGAAGAATATAATCAGAAATGCCGCCACACCGAGAGCAAGGACAACTATATGGAACAGCGTCGCAGGTTCGCCGGGTTTGGGCTGAATTATCGGAACAACAACCAGCGGGAATGCAAGCGAAATTAGGCTGAAGCAGATTTTCCATATAAAGATATTGCTTCTTGCCTTGTTTGAAACCGCCATTGTATATGGCAAAACGTAAAGCGAGGTTGCAATAGCCGTGTAAAGCGTGTCAAAAAGGAACAGAGCGGCAATCAGCTGAATAAACATTGAAATCTGACTCTCACCGAACGGCCACTTGAACCAGGTTATTATAAAGAACAGCGAATAGAATATCGCGCCGTATCTTATATAAGGCAGACGTCTGCCGATTTTTGACTTGGTCTTATCGGAAATAAAGCCGAACAGCGGATCATTAACCGCGTTCCAGATACCGAAAATAATCCAAGCTAGGCTTGCGTAGTTTTCATTCATGCCCCAGTAGGTTGTGAAGAAATACGTCAGCGCACCCGCCGTCATCAGCGAGTTGAGTACGCCGCACATACAGTCGGCAATACTAAGCCAGAACTTACTCCTGACCGGCACCTTTTCCTCAATATCAACTAATGCCGCAGTTGTGTTTTCACTCATTTATACCTCTCCTTTTTATGAACGTTTCCCGTTCTGAAAATTATACCGTCTTTTCTGTCGGGATATTGAGTAATCTTTGATATTTTTGCATTTTTCTTGTAAATCGAAAGTATCTCCTTACCCCATCCGATTACCTGTTTTATATAGTCGCTTTCAAGCTTCGGTACACGGTGTCCCCAATAAACGTCGTATTTAAGACTCATTTCATACAGCCACTCCGCACCGGGAAGCCATTCCTCAAGACTGGCGGTGCCCGGCAGCATCATCCACAGCGCATCGCAGACGTTGTCACCGCTGAAAACTATTCCGTCAGCCTCGTCAACGAGAGCGATTGAGCCCCAGGTATGACCTGCAGTGTGGTGAAGCTTAATCTCTTTTGAGCCAAGGTCGAAAACTTCGTCGCCGTTAAGCTTTATGATTTTCGGTTTTGGTTTATTACGGAATTCCGAAAAGCTGACATGTGTATCCTTTGCGCCTTCTGCTCCCTTAAGAAACATTTTTCTCATTATATACGAACGCTGAATATCGTTAAGCAGTCTGCAGTCGTCCTTATGAAGATATATCTCGTCAAACTGCCAAGCGCCCCCGATATGGTCAACGTGTCCGTGAGTCATTACCGCAACAATCGGTAAATCCGTTATTTTACGCACTGCGCCCTTCATATCGCAAAAGCCCAGACCGCAGTCGATAAGCATGGCTTTTTCACTGCCGATAACGAGATAACAGTTCGTTCCGTTCGGGTCTTTCAGCAGATAAACGCCATCTTTGATTTTTACACTTTCAATATCAGTTCGGAGCATAATTACACCTCGATATAATGATAGGTTTTTATTGACGATTTGTCAATAAAAAACATTATATATAAATTTGTATAACAGATTGATTATAAAAAATTATTGTGCTATACTTAGAGCATTCAGGGGAAGGAGTTTTGAATATGGCAAAAGCAAAAGAAAAAGCTGTTGAGAATCAGCACCCGAATAAAATAGGCATCAAGGAAGGTATGGGCTATATGCTCGGTGATGCGGGCAATCTGTTCGTACTTACCTATGTTTCCTATGCTCTTAAGATTTTCTATACCGACGTTCTCAAAATCGCCGCCAACAAGGTTGCCACGCTATTCCTAGTAACCAGGCTCTGGGACGCGATTAACGACCCGCTCTGGGGCGGTATAGTTGCCAAACGCAAGCCCACCAAGGACGGTAAATTCAGACCGTATATCAAGTGGGTTGCTATTCCCGTTGCCGTCGCACAGCTTCTGTGCTTCTACGATATTTCAAAGCATACGAGCAATCCGATATTAATACTCATTTTTGCTTATGTCACATACATAATGTTCGGTATGATGTACACGGGCATCAACGTTCCGTTCGGCTCGCTCGCATCGGTTATTACAGACGACCCCGAGGGCAGAACTCTTCTTTCAACCTTCCGTTCAATCGGCGGCGGAATCGGCGGTGCTGCGCCTCTGCTTGTCGCTCCCCTTCTTATTTATGACAAGCACGTTCGTCCCGACGGCACAACATTCAACACTGCAAATGCCGGCGGTATGTTTAAGTTCGCGCTGGCAATGTGCATCTGCTCTATAGTATTCTATCTTGCCTGCTTCAAGTCGACCAAGGAGCGTGTAAAGTCTGAGGCAGAGCCGCATATTGATATGAAGAAGGCCTACGGCGCCATGTTCAAGTCACGACCCTTCGTCGTGCTTGCCATAACCGGTGTTCTTATCAGCGGTCAGCTTCAGTTTGCTTCATATAACAACTACCTTTACAAGAATTATTTTGAAAACACAAATCTTTCGATACTCGGCTCAATAGCACAGTATCTGCCGATGGCAATAATGATACTCTTCACGCCCAAACTCGTTAAGCGCTTCGGCAAGAAAGAGCTTGCAGGCTTCGGCTCAATGTTTGCCGCGGCCGCCGCTATCGCCTGCTATGTAATTAAGCCCAGACCCGACCAATCATGGATATTTATGATTGTACTGTTCATAATCGGCTTCGGTTATTCCTTCGTTTCTATAACCAACTGGGCGGTCGTTGCCGACGTTATCGACTATCAGTACGTTAAGACCGGCATACGCTCGGAAAGCGCCATATATGCCGTTTACACCTTCTCACGTAAGCTCGGTCAGACTATTGCCGACTACGTAGGACTTATGCTTCTCAACCACGTCGGCTACACCGAGGAAATGGCGAGTATCGGTTATAAGGAAGGCGTCAGCGAGGGAATACTTATGATTTGCACGCTCATTCCCGCCATAACCTACACGGCAATCTGGCTTCTCTACAGATTCGCTTATCCTCTGACAAAGGAAAAGCTTCAGCCCATCTACGAACAGGTCAGAGAATCCAACGAATCCGCTTCTTAAATAATGAAATGCCTTGATTAATTCAAGGCATTCTTTATAGGTAAAAAATGAAAAAGTCTATTAAAACAACTTTATGCATAACAATCTCACTGCTGATTATTATATCAGCGGTCTCCCCTGCATTTGCCGCAGCGCCTGCTTTACCGCAGGTAAATACAAACGCGCGCCATACGGTCTGCACCTCGCTTTCCGAAAGTGCAAGAAACTATTACAGCGGTCAGTACAGTTACAGTAATCTCTCAAAGCTCAGCGGAGCGGCAAATAGCACCGACAGTTATGCCGCCTCTCAGGGCAATCAGCTATATAACGCGCTTAAAACACTTATGAGCAGCACTCAGAGTTATTTTCCCGTTTACAGCGGAAAGAATCCCGGTTCACTCGCCTATTACTGGACCAGCACCGACGCCGTCGGAAGCAGCGATTACTATGCTATGTTTTATTCTGACGCTCCGAGCAATTCAACGCTTGTCAGCCTGAGCCGCGAGCACGTCTGGCCTAAGAGCATGGCATCGTTTTATGAAAAATACGGCGGTGCGGATTTACATCATCTGCGTCCCGTTGACAATAATATCAACTCGACCAGAAGCGACCATCCCTTCGGCTATGTCAACAAAGCTTTCGCAAGCGGAACAACAGTCGGTACTCTGGATTCCGTAACTGTTTACTGGCTCAATCCAAAGGCTGATTTATTTGAAGTCAAGGACGATATAAAGGGTGATATTGCGAGAATTTTACTATATGTATATTGCCGTTGGGGACAGCCTAATTTGTATTCCGACGTAAGTTCAAAATACCTTCCCCCTCTCGACAGCGACGATAATAAGGATTCGGGCGCTAAGGTAATCGAAAGTCTTGACACGCTTCTGCAGTGGTGCGAGGACGATCCCGTTGACACCTGGGAGATGCGCCGTAACGACCTTATTGAGCAGGTTCAGGGCAACCGCAACGTCTTTATTGACTATCCCGAGCTTGCATGGCTTATGTTCTCACTCAAAGTTCCTGCGGGACTGACAAGTCCTACCAAAACGGGATGCACTCATAACTGGCAGATTGCCGCTCACACCGCCGCGACCTGCACTTCTAACGGTTACGAT
>JAEEGG010009989.1_pt1 | contig 21097 bp, 10 predicted proteins | sample 9134161 | NCBI WGS metagenome assembly JAEEGG01 (sample SAMN16246543, study PRJNA631951) | gut metagenome | biome: gut microbiome; feature: rumen; material: CR-attached | host: Bos | place: Iran: Karaj | collected 2018-10
GCGTAAGGAAGTGTCTTCTTCTGCTCTGAGAAGATGTACATACCACCGTTGTTATTCCAAAGACCCTGTACAGAGAAGATGATCAGTGTCATCCAAGCGGGCTTTACGTTAGGCATAACAATGTTTGTGAACACTCTCCACTCTGAAGCACCGTCGATCTTAGCTGCCTCAACAAGTGCTGTAGGAAGTCCTTCCATGAACTGCTTCATAAGGAACATACCCATAGGAGATGCAAATGCAGGTATTATGATTGAGAAATATGTATCAATCCAACCTAACTTACTAAGTAAGATGTAGTTAGGAACCTGTGTGACTGCAGGTACGAACATAATAGCTACGGTAACTATCTTGAAGAATAACTTGTTACCGGGGAAATCATACTTTGCAAGAACAAACGCACCCATTGATGCGATAAGCAGATGGCCTGCAGTTCCTACGAAGGTGATGAATACAGTGTTAAACAAGTATCTTGTAAATGTAACCCAAGACTTTCCGAGTGTTACGAACAGATCGGAGAAGTTATCGAGTGTCGGGTTCTGAGCGAAGATTTTCGGAGGGAACCTGAACAGCTCATCCAAGGGCTTCAACGCATTGGCAATGGCGTATACCAGCGGGAATACCATAACGATAGCCATAAGTGCCAGGAAAATGTAAAGACCTACATCACCGCCTACTGATCTGTTAGGCTTTCTACGTCTAATAAGCGGTTTATGATAAGGCTTGTAATAATTTGCTGCTGCTTTAGCTTTTGCTTTTTTACTCATATCAGGTTCCTACTCTCCTTAATAGACTTTGAATTGCCTTGTTAGAAACGATCATTAACAAGAATAATACGGTTGCGATAGCACATGCATAACCCATTTCGAATCGGGTGAAACCGAAGTCCATCAGACAGGAAACGATGGTATGTGCTGCGTAGTCTGTACTGGGGAATCCGCAAAGTGCTGCGGTAACATCATGAACTGAGAAACTTTGGGTAATGGCCATAACCGCACCGAATATGAGCATAGGCTTCATAGAAGGAAGGGTGATGAACCAAAGCTCCTGCCATCTGTTCTTAACACCATCCACCATACCTGCTTCGAATAAGGATCTGTCAACACCCTGAAGGCCGGCAACGAATGAAAGGAATCCGGTACCAAGACTCATCCAGAGGATAACGCCCATACATATAGGAAGCATGTATGCAGGATTTATGAACCAAAGGATAGGTGTATCAATGATACCCATATCCATAAGGATTGAATTTACATAACCGTAAGCATCGCCTCTGAAGAATACAGAGAAGATGGTGTAACAGGTACCTGCTATCGAAGGTGCGTAGAATACGATAACTGCTACGCTTCGTACGGCTCTGGGAAGTTCGTTAATGAGCCATGCGAAAAGGAATGATAACAAGTAACCCAAAGGTCCGGTGATGATAGCTATCATCAGTGTGTTCTTAAGACCGATAAGGAAAATATCGTCTTCAAGAATAAGGCTGATGTAGTTTGCGAATCCTAAGAATCTGGGGGATTCAAGGATGTTGTAATAGGTAAAGCTGTAATAGATTGATGCTACTACGGGGTAAACGTAGAACATACAGAAGATCACAGCATACGGAAGCAGGAATAAATAGCAGTTCTTAGCCAGCTTCGCTTTTTTCCATGCAGTGCTCACGTTGTGTTTTCTCAACGTGAAATACTTTTTCAGATACTCGCCCATAAAACTCTCCCTTTAATTTATTGACTTTGTCTTTTCTACTTATTCTTCGTCTTCATACATCGGGAGACCGAACTCTCGACGTTTCTTGACAATCTCGTCGTCTATCAGACGTGAGTAGTCAATGATTGTTTCTCGTGTATCATCTCTGTCGTTGATGACCTTACGGATAGCATTTGATATATGACGTCCTGTGAAGTATCCGCCGGGTACTTCGGCTATACCAACTGTATGCTGCCACTGATCATCAAGTACCTTAACGTTTTCTGCACTCCATGAAAGGTTCTTGAATGCCTTTCTGTTTGCTGTAGCATATCTGGCTGAAGCTCCGAGTAATGCTTCGATCTCACGGCCGAATCTGGTCTGAGTTTCTTCGCTTACCCACCACTTCATGAACTCCCAACCGTTCTTCTTGATGTTTTCATCATCGGTGGAGATCATCATGGTAGCAGCTCCTGCTATATGAGCATTGTAATCAAGAATTTCGTTGCCGTTTTCATCTTCTCTGATAGTACCGGGTATAACTGTGAAGTCCCAGAGACCACGAATTTCGGGTGCTGATACCATCAATGTGTTATACAGTGAGTAAGGTGAAACGATGATAGGCATTTCGCCCTGACGGAAACGTGTGGTTGCATCGTAGATAGTAGGAAGACCGTAATCATTGAAGAATCTTACATACTGATCGAATGCTGCCATACCTGCTTCGTCATTAACTGTTGTCTTTGTACCCTTTTCGTTATACATTGTACCGCCGTGCTGATAAAGCAGCGTGAAGTATAATGAAAGGTCAGGATATGTTGACATGATAGCTGTTGAAGCTGTACCTGTCGAACTTGAACCTGCTGCAGAAGGAATACCAACTGAAAGGTTGTTACCCTGGATAGTAGGAAGCATCTCGATGAGCTCCTGCCATGTCTTAGGAGGCTTAGGATCTCCTACCTTGATACCTGATGTAGGATCCTGTGTCTCAGGGTCATCTGCTGTGTAAACAAAACCAAGTTCCTGTAAAACGTCTTTACGATAGAACATAACGTTGAATGTCTGTGTCTCGGGAAGACCATAGATACCAACATGTCCGTTCTCATCTGTCAACTGATACTGGAAGTATGAACTTGCAGTGAAGTTTTCAGGTGCAAGTACTTCCTGCCAGTCAGCGAACTGAGTGATATCCTCAGCTGCACCACGGAGTGCGTAGTTAACAGGCTGATCGGAACCAACTGTAAGTACTACGTCAGGACCACGGTTTGCCATAACTGCGTTAAGCAGTGAACCTGCCATAACGATCTCTACGTTAACAGGAATACCTGTGTTAGGTGTAAAGTCATCATCGATCATGGACTTAAGGATAGTACCCTGATCACGACCTGTAGTAACCCAAACCTTAAGTACATCGCCCTCGTAAACATCACCTACTGAGTTGTAATCTACGAAGAATGATGCAACGAATGACTTAATCTCATGCCATAACTTTGTGAAGATGTTCTCACCGTCACTCTCGGGCTCAGTGTTGATACCGTTGATAACGATGTAGTCAACATCAAGTCTTGTTGTTGTAAGGTTCAAGGTAGAAGTACCAAGTGCTGTAATGTTATCCTTAAATGTGGAGAACTCAACAGTGATCTTATCGGGCTTCTCTACGAAACGCTCAAGCTGCTGTGCAAGTGTCTGTGCAGGAGCAATGTTTTCTGCTTTCTGACCGCTGTACTCAACGTAATCGTCAACTATCTTGTACAGACGCTTCATCTCAAGGTCCATAGCCTGAACAACTTCGGGATAAACCTTATCGATGTGGTAGTCACGGTAGATGTCAGGTGCAACACCGGTGTAAACCAGTATCTTTCTGTACATCTGGTTAAGTCTGAATGTAGAGTCCTCGATCTGCTGTAAGATGTCACCAAGGTCACCCATGGTAGCTTCAAGTCTGAGCTTATGATCGCCCTTCTCTAACCAGAAGTAGTAAGGATTCTCATCGTCCTTGCCGAGAGTCTTAAGCTCCCAGTTGTTGTCGTATGAGAAAGAAACCTGCTCTAACTCTTTGAAAGGAACAACGCCGTCGATGTAAACTTTACGAGTTGATACGTTACCTCTTGAATAATTCTGACGGCCCTTGATAGTGATGTTATAGAAACCATCCTCGGGAACATTAAATATCCACTCAATCCACTGACCGTTAATGTTCCAAGCCTCACCACCGGTGTAGTTAAGTACGGTGTTGGTTACGCTTGAAGGCTGTGTACTGGGTGATGATCTGTCATATTTTGCATAGAGTGAAGACTCTGAACGTGTAGTAGAATTCTCGCCCTGAACCTTGTCGATGAAATTCTTTGCTACGTCAGAGGTGCTGTTAGGATTATGTGCATTATATACATTGCTATAATACTGATCGTAAGAAGGAAGTTCGGTAACAGGAGTAAGACTGATCTTCCTGATAACAAGAGGCTCATTCTCGCCACCTAAGGTGATGGTGTTTGCTCCTGCCTTAAAATAGAACATGTAAGGCTCGGCAATATATCCTCTGTCATCCTGAAGATATGTTGCCTGCCAATCAAGCTCTTCTATCTGGCTGGGTCTTATTTCATTGCCCTGGTTATCAATCTTGGGAGCGCTTGCATCCTTCCAGATTCTTGAGAATGAAAGGTTCTTTGCGTCAAGGAAAGGCTGCTCATCATTGATAAGCAGTGAACGCTCAGCAGGAACACCGTGTGACTCGGGCACAAGGTATTCAATATAAATATTATAGAAGCCTGCTTCGGGAACATTAACCGGCCATGTAACAAAGGAGTTGATATCGGTAAGCACACAACCCTGCTCTGCCTTTTCTCCTGTGTAAGTGGTATAAGTACCTGTACCGGCATTTACGCCACCTGCAAGGTTAACATCTACAGCTTTAGAAGGCTTAGCTGCACCCTGATGATCCATCACGTATAACTTATACGTTCCGGTCCTTTCTACACCTACTACGTCCTGATCAAGATTTACTCCGGCATACTTATCGGAATAATTCTTAACAGGTCTCAGTGACAGAAGCACAAGTATAGCTATGATGACAACTATAACGGCTACTGCAATGATGATTTTTTTGTTTCTTGCGCTGTTAGACTTCTTCTTTTTCATAGCAACCTCTTAAAAATAGAAATAAAGTTTTTAATTCCTTCATATAAATATACAACAAAATTCACAATTTGTAAACAATTTTGTTGTATTTTTTACAATTAATACTATGATAATTGATTGTTTTTTATCATTCTTGCCTAAAATTGCTTATCTTTTAACTCATTTTGCTGATGAGTATATTTAAGCCTTTAATACTCAGCCACTTCCATGATAAGCTTTTCGGTCTTCGGCCACCCAAGACATGCGTCCGTAATAGACTTTCCGTATATGCCCTCTCCTATTTTCTGGGCACCGTCCTCGATGTAGCTCTCTATCAGGAAGCCCTTGACCAGCTTCTTGATATCATCGTGAGACTTACGGAAATTCAGCACCTCGTCCACTATTCTCGGCTGCTCGAACGGATCCTTACCCGAGTTGGCATGATTGGTATCAATGACTATGGCAGGATTTTCAAGACCGCTTGAGGCATAGAGTTCAATGACATTCTTTACATCCTCATAGTGGTAGTTCGGTACCGAACGCCCTCTGTTGTTTGTAAAGCCTCTGAGTACAGCATGTGCATAAGGATTACCGTACGAGTGGACCGCCCATCCCCTGTACAGGAACGAATGCTTATGCTGTGCGGCATGTATGGCATTCATCATAACGGACAGATCTCCTCCCGTCGGATTTTTCATGCCGACAGGGATCTCAACCCCGCTGGCAGTAAGCCTGTGCTGCTGGTTTTCAACACTTCTTGCACCAACGGTCGTATAACCCAGAAGGTCATCCAGATATCTGTAGTTTTCAGGGTAAAGCATCTCGTCCGCTGATACAAATCCGGTCTCTTTTACTACCTTCATATGCATCTCTCTGGTAGCGATGATGCCTTTAAACAGATCAGGTTTTTCCTCAGGGTCCGGCTGATGAAGCAGACCCTTGTAACCGTCCCCTGTAGTCCTCGGCTTGTTTGTGAAAACTCTTGGTACTATCATTATCTTTTCCTTGACTTTTTCCTGTATCTCCCGGAGTCTGGAAATATAATCAAGTACACTGTCCTCATTATCGGCAGAACACGGTCCGATGATAAGCAGGAGTCTGTCGTCCTGGCCCGAAATGATTTTTTTTATCTGTTTCCTTCTGTTTTCAATGGTGAGTCTCATCTCCTCATCCAGTGGAAACATTTTCTTGACCTCCATCGGGATGGTCAGTTTCTTTTCGAAATCTACGTTCATTTATCACCCGTATATTATTTTATTTTATAATATTTTAGCATTATATTCCGATAAATTTAATTTAATAAATCGTTTTAATTTTTCACACAATTTTCATATTTTTAATTCTATCAAATTTCACAAAAAATAGCAATAGAAATTGTTGATTTTTTACAAAAAAAATTCCGTGCTGTATTTCCAGCACGGAATTTTTGTAAATATTGCACATTTTTTATGTGTAAATTTCTACTTATAAGATTCTACTTATTTATAGAGTTCAACCAACTTCATCAGATGATCATATCTAGCCTTAGCAGCCGTCTCTGACTCAGCGAAGAGCTTCTCTGCTCTCTCAGGGAACTTAACCTTAAGTGAGGTATATCTGGTTTCGTTGTTAAGGAAGCCCTGATATGTGCCGTCACCCTCTTTAGATGTAAGAGTGAAAGGATTCTTTCCTTCAGCCTTAAGCTGAGGATTGAAGCTGAACAGATTCCAGTAGCCTGCTGCAACAGCCTTCTTCATCTCATCCTGGCAGTGGTTCATGCCGCCCTTAACTCCGTGGAGCTCGCAAGGTGCGTAACCAATGATAAGTGAAGGTCCGTTGTAAGCCTCAGCCTCGGTAAGAACCTTAACAGCCTGTGCAGGGTTAGCGCCCAGAGCGATCTGTGCTACATATACATAGCCATAGCTCATAGCGATCTCAGCAAGTGACTTCTTGCCGATTTCCTTACCTGCTGCTGCGAACTGGCAAACCTCACCGATATTGGAAGCCTTTGAAGCCTGTCCGCCTGTATTTGAATACATTTCTGTATCGAATACGAATACGTTTACATTCTCGCCTGATGCAAGTACATGATCAAGTCCGCCGAAGCCGATATCATATGCCCATCCGTCACCACCGAAGATCCATACGGACTTCTTTGACAGATACTGCTTCTTCTCAAGGATTTCCTTAGAGAGCTCACAGCCCTTCTTAGCAGCTGCCTCTAATTCCTTAACGAGAGCCTTAGCTGCAGCAGGATTCTCCTTTGTGCTGTCCTTGGTCTCTAAGAACTTAGCAATAGCATCCTTTAATGACTTGCCTGCCTTATCGCTTGCAGCAAGCTCATTTAACTTAGCGATAGCCTGGTCACGAAGAACCTTCTGTCCTAAGTACATACCAAGACCATGCTCAGCGTTATCCTCGAACAGTGAGTTAGCCCATGCAGGACCCTGCTTGCTGTCCTTGTTTACTGTGAAAGGTGATGTTGCAGCAGGACCACCCCAGATTGAAGAACATCCGGTAGCGTTCGAGATGAACATCTGCTCACCAAAGAGCTGTGTAATAAGTCTAGCGTATGAAGTCTCAGCACAGCCTGCGCATGATCCTGAGAATTCAAGGAGCGGCTGGTTGAACTGTGAACCCTTAACGGTGTTCTCAGCAGGAGCCTCGTCCTTACGTCCTACGTTAGCTACAAGGTAATCCCATACGGGCTGCTCATCAAGCTGGCTCTCCTGAGGAACCATCTTAATAGCCTGTACCTTATCAGGACAAACGGTAACACACTCGCCGCATCCCATACAGTCAAGAGGAGATACGCTCATGGTGAACTTATACTTAGAAGCCTTAGGCTTTGTATCTGCAAGCTTAATGTTCTTAGGAGCAGCCTTAACTTCCTTCTCGTCAAGCATGTAAGGACGAATGGTTGCATGTGAACATACGAATGCACAGTTGTTACACTGGATACACTTTGAAGGATCCCACTCAGGAACCATAACTGCTGTTCCACGCTTCTCGTAAGCAGCTGCACCAAGCTCGAACTGTCCGTCAGCTCTGTCAGCGAATGCTGATACAGGAAGGTTATCACCATCCATAAGAGCGATAGGATTCATAAGCTTCTCTACCATCTCTACTGTCTCAGGACGGCCTGTAAGCTTCTTAGCCTTAGGATCTGCCTTAGGCTTAGCCCATGCAGCAGGTACCTTTACAAGATGAAGGGCATCCTTACCTGCATCGATAGCCTTGCAGTTCATGTCAACGATATCCTGGCCCTTCTTAGAGAACTTAGCAACAACCTTCTCCTTCATGTACTTGATTGCCTCATCAGCAGGAAGTACGTTTGCAAGTGTAAAGAATGCTGACTGAAGAACTGTAGAAGTACGCTTGCCAAGACCGATCTTGCCTGCGATATCAACAGCGTCAACTGTATAAACCTTAATATTGTTTTCAGCGATATACTTCTTTGCTTCTGCATTGAGCTTCTCGCCTAACTCCTTATCATCCCACTGGCAGTTAATAAGAAAGATTCCGCCGGGCTTAACGTCCTGAACCATCTTATAACCCTTAACGATGTAGCTCTGGTTATGGCAAGCTACAAGGTCTGCCTGGTTGATGTAGTAAGGACTCTTGATAGGCTTGTCACCAAATCTCAAGTGAGAAATTGTGATACCGCCTGTCTTCTTTGAGTCATACTGGAAGTATGCCTGGATATATTTATTGGTATGATCACCGATGATCTTTGTCGAATCCTTGTTTGCACCAACAGTTCCGTCACCGCCGATACCCCAGAACTTACATTCAACGGTACCCTTAGCGGATGTGATGGGTGCAGGCTTAACCTCAGGAAGTGAAAGGTTGGTAACGTCATCAACGATACCGATGGTGAATCTCTTCTTGGGATTTGCCTTCTTTAACTCTTTGTAAATAGCGAATACTGACGAAGGAGGAGTATCCTTTGAACCAAGACCGTAACGTCCGCCTGTAAGGGTGATGTCTGAAAGACCTGCCTCAAGGAGGGTTGTAGCAACGTCAAGGTAAAGAGGCTCGCCAAGTGAGCCGGGCTCCTTTGTTCTGTCAAGTACTGCGATCTTCTTAGTGGTCTTAGGAAGAACCTTTAAGAATGCCTTAGATACCCAAGGTCTGTAAAGACGTACCTTAATAAGACCTACCTTCTGCTTCTTAGCTGTTAAGTAATCGATAACTTCTTCTGCTACGTCACAGATTGAACCCATAGCTACGATTACTCTGTCTGCATCGGGTGCACCATAGTAGTTGAAGAGGTCATAGTTTGTCTTAAGCTTCTTGTTAACCATCTTCATGTACTTTGATACAACTGCGGGAAGTGCCTCGTAAACAGGGTTACAAGCCTCACGGTGCTGGAAGAATACGTCACCGTTCTCATGAGAACCACGCATAGCGGGCTTCTCGGGATTAAGTGCATGTGCACGGAAAGCTTCTACTGCTTCCATGTTGAGCATGTCCTTAAGATCTGCATAATCCCATGTCTCGATCTTCTGGATCTCGTGTGATGTACGGAATCCATCGAAGAAGTTAAGGAAAGGAACCTTGCCTTCAATAGCTGAAAGATGAGCTACTGCTGAAAGATCCATTACTTCCTGGGGATTGGTCTCTGCTAACATTGCGAAACCGGTCTGACGGCAAGCATATACGTCACTGTGATCGCCAAAGATGTTAAGTGACTGTGTAGCTACTGTACGTGCTGATACGTCGAATACGCAGGGAAGCTGCTCTCCGGCTATCTTGTACATATTGGGGATCATAAGAAGTAATCCCTGTGATGCTGTAAATGTAGTTGTGATTGCACCTGCTGCAAGTGAGCCGTGTACGGTACCTGCTGCTCCTGCCTCTGACTGCATCTCAACAACCTTAACCTGGTTGCCGAATACATTCTTACGACCTGCTGCTGACCACTGGTCAACCTGGTCTGCCATGGGGCTTGAAGGTGTGATGGGGTAAATAGCTGCTACATCTGTAAACGCATACGCAACGTGAGCCGCAGCGGTATTACCATCCATAGATAATTTTGCTCTTTTGGACATATGAGACCTCCTTTGAATTTGGGGCGTCAAGGGCATAGTTATCCCTTTATTCGCCCAATTGGTTTTATTTTATCATTACTTAAAAAAAAATGCAACGAATTTTTTATAAATTTCAAAGATCCATTATCGGCTTAGCTTATTACCGGTGTATTGTGATAGATTTATTTAAAAAAAATAAAGCATAGTGTTAGGTGTTACCCTAAAATCTATGCTTAATTTTTAAAATTATTTTTTCATAATCATCAGTTTTGCCATATTTCAATATCATCTTGACATTGTAAAAAATCTTATGCTTTCTTAGGATTCATAAGTGCAAGAACATAAGACTTTTTAACTTTATATTGATCCATAATTTTTTTAATGATATCTTTTTCAGACGCACCCAACAGTTTCATTCCAGTAATAGCTCCGTTTACTTCTTTTTCTTTGTATCTTCTTTCAAGTGCTTCGCACATATCTATCCCACCTTTCTTTTCTTCATAGTCTAAATCAAGTTTTGCCACTGAGTTTAGGAAATATGCAGTACCTCTGTCAATTTTACGATGGTTGGTTTGTTTTATGAGTTCATCCGCATCCTTGGATCGATGTTTAATGATTTTCATTGCAAATCCCAATTCAGTATTAAACTTTTCAAATTCTTTGTCGGTCATATTTGCCGGTGAAATAAGGTTAATTCTATAATTTGGGATTAACTTCTTGATGGCGTTATCTTTGATAACAAGCATATCATGAAGTGTACGCGGGCCATCCCAAGGCTTTTCACCCAGATAAACGACAGCGGTGATAATCGGAATAAGCTTATCTCCTTTCTTTAGTCCCGAAAGGAATTCCTCACTTGTCAACTTAATCTTTACTGCACCATCATATAATGAAATTTCACCTTCTGAACTTTTCTTAATGTTTTTATCCCTATAAGAACGGCTAATTTCCTCTACCTGCTTTGAATACCCTATCATATCATATAGGCCATTCTTTACAGGCATTCCATAATGTACCTTACCCTGAATTTCAGCGCCCAAAATAACATATATAGCATTATCATCAATCATAGCACTCCAAAGTTTTAGAACATCACGATATTTTTGAATTGGAACTCTTGCATGATTTCCATAAGGTATTATAATTTCCGTCGTATCAAGATTTCGAAGTTTTTCTGCCTTAATAACCTTTTTCCCATTATAAACAAGAAAATTAAAAGCATCTGCAAACATTTCATTATCTGAAAGGTATTTCTTACCTTCTGTATCTATGACTCCCAAATCCGGCCTCCCCAATTACCCTAGAAAGCTCTATGGGTAATATTATATTATCACATAAATTTTTTAAGTACAACTTAATTTTAAAAAAAATACACTTTGCGTCCATATTAAAAAATTATCAAGTATACAGTTACACTGTCATTAAGTTAATTCATTTTTCATTCTGAGCTTTAGCATAAGATTACATTTGAGAAATGAAATTAGACTGTTGCTCAGTTAGAATTATAGCAGAAACTTAATCTCTTCATATATTTCAGAAAAATCAACCACACATTTTCTGTCCCAGATAGCAACCGGTACTTTGTCTTTGAAGGAATATTCTACTGCCTCCATTTTCTTTTCAAAATTGTATACCTGAATCTTGAGCTGTTCAGGAAATACAATCCAGTACTCTCTGACACCGGCATTCTGATATTTTTTATGTTTTCTGAATACATCATTATACCAATTAGACTCTGACAAGACTTCTATGACAAGATCAGGTGCCCCGACAATCCTTGGTTTTGTAATCTTTTTCCTGTCACATACTACAAGTACATCAGGCTGAACAATTGTTTTATCATCACAGTCAAGTTGAACATCTGTTGGGGCTATAAAAGGAACACATTTACCTTTATTATCCTTTATATAGTCCAGCAAAATGTAACTTATTGATTGACCAATCATCTGATGCACCGTAGTAGGTGCAGCCATATCATAGAAAACACCATCTATTAGTTCAACTCTAACCCCTTCCGGAAGTTTAAGATAGTCGTCAATAGTTAGCATAATTCAGTCCTCTTGTAAATATATTTTTGTTATATTTAAGATGGTACGCAATGCGTATTATCATAATATAATATATTCTGAAATAATGCAAGTACAAATAATAGCAAAAAAATAATGGTAACGATATATCATTTACGAAATATCGTTACCGCATGGTATTATTATAAATTCTTCGCTTCGTTCAGAATGACAATGCCCTAATTGTCTTCCTTTTTCTCTTTGGATTTTTTAATCATATGCTCATTCATCCTAATATAATAATCCAGGAGCCTTATGACATAATCCGGAGCATGCCGTGTATCCCGCTCCCAGTCAGTCATGGTCCGGTATGGTATCTGAAAGTACTCGCAAAACTCCTTTCTGTTCATACCGGTCATCTCTCTGATTTTTTTAACCGTTTCTGCTTTATCCATAATCTTAATCCAATAAAATATGTCCTTCCGCAAATCTTTAAAATGTCACTGTCACCTTGAGAACGCCTTCGGCATTCGCTCGGTAACATTACTTGTCCTTACTCCTGCCCAATGATATTTACGCATTCACCATATTCATTATATTCATATATTATAACAGTTTCCACATCACCAATGGTAGTAATTCTCTTAATAATGTCACCGCTCTTACTATATTCATAATCGACCGTCAGGATATCACCAATCTGTTCTCCTGCTTCATCATAATACGTGTAAACTTCCTTTACGGTAAAATCCTTTGAATCGTAATAAGTAACAGCTTTTTCCTTTTCTCCGGTTAAATATTCTGTAAAACATGATCCCACCCTGTTTTTAGAATCATATGTGTACGTCTTTGTCCAGCCTTCCTCAAGATCTCCCCTTTTATGATAATATGTTACTTTATACGGACAACGGAAATCTGCTCCGTCCTCAAAGAAATACTCATATTCATACGTAGAGTTATCCGATACCATAGTTTCCTTCAGGATATAATCACCCTTCATTGTGCATACATATTTGCAATTCTTATCATCATCGTCATCGCCGGTAAATTTAATCTTATATCCGTTCTTATTATATTTAAACTTGTAATCAAAATTGAATGTAGCATCGGAAATCATCCTTTTGATACGTCCTCTGTCGTCAAGCTGTACGGTATATGAACGATCGTTCTTATCATTATCGGTATATTTTAAGCTTAATGTATTATTGTCTTCATCAGATTCGGCATAAACAACGTCATCAGCTCCATAATAAACCATATTCACATTATTAATCTTTGCCCCTTTGCTTAAGGTATAGCAGTTGTACCGTTCATCAAAAGTACTTAATGTTACGAACGTAAATTTTTCAACTGTTTTTTTCTTTGCAACCTTTATCTTTTGCACGCGATCCGGATTAAAATAAAAAACAATATAATTTCCGGATACACTTTCTGTATAGCTTATAACATCGTGTAGATATATTTCATAAAATACTGCCTTGTTAACGATGAATGCATTGGGCGCATCAATTATAAGGGTTTTATTCATAGCATTTTCATTAGCCTTTATAGTGAACTTGTCCATTTCGCGGGTTTTGAATATAATTATACTTATATCGGGATTGTTTATAGCTTTCTGTAACTGCTTAGTGTTTGAAACACGAACAATTCCTATCTCATCCTTATCGGTATCTGCCTTTACACCGATCTTTCCCGAAATAACCACTCCCGCCAGTACGAATAATACCGCAAGCAGAAGTTTTGATAAATTTGACATTTTTTTCTTCATGGTTTAAATCTCCTTTGATTTAAATAAAATTTTTTGAAACCCTTATAAGGTCTTTTTTCCCTATTTCGGTCAAAGTCACCTCGAAAACGCCTTCAGCGTTTCCTCGTTATAATATTCCATACGGTTTCATATGTCAAGCCTCTTCCTTTACCACCTGCACTTTATCCTCCGGAAGGAAGCGTACGAGCATTTCTTCAAGCTCATCGAAAACTATCGGCTTTGACAGATAATCGTTAAAGCCTTCCATAAGATACTGTTCGTGTGCACCGGATATGGCATTTGCCGTTATACAGATAACCGGAGTTTTAAGATTAGGCGAACCTTGTGTCGAACGTATCTCATGAAATGCCTCAATACCGTCTTTACCGGGCATCATATGATCCATAAAAATGATATCATATGCTTTTTTCGAAGCCATAGCGATACTTTCATCACCGCTTTGGGCAGTATCGATCTTTATCCCGGTCTTCTTAAGCAGGCTCTTAAACACTGTAAGATTTAACGAGATATCATCCACAACAAGTATATTTGTATCCGGAGCATACAGTTTTTCTTTATATTTTTTCGTCTGATCGTTATGCTTTTGATCTTCGGAAGTATGATTTTCCGGTTTATTCCAGCTGACTACCCTCTGCTTAAGAGAAAAGCTGAACGTGGACCCTTTCCCATATGTGCTCTCAACATTTAGTGATGAACCCATCGTCTCAAGCAGTCTCTTGGTTATGGTCATTCCAAGCCCTGTTCCCTCTATATTCCTATTCTTCTTTTCCTCAATCCTTTCAAATTCTATAAATATCTTCTCGATATCTTCCTTTTTTATACCGATTCCGGTGTCAGTTACGGAAACGTTTAACATAACACTGTCGGGCTCGTTTTCTATTCTTTCATAACCCGTCTTAAAGGTAACACTGCCTTTCTTGGTATACTTGACCGCATTAGTCAGAATATTTGTTATAATCTGTTTAATACGTATCTCGTCACCGTTAAGAGACAACGGCATATCCTTATCAAAATCAAGTATCAGCTGCAGGCCTTTTTCTTCTGCTCTTGGAGCAATCATATTGACAAGGTCGTTAAGTAATGTGGAAAGGTCATAGTTTACCGGGTTTATCTCTATCTTTCCCGCTTCTATCTTTGAAAAATCAAGTATATCATTTATCAGTCCCAGGAGTGTCTTGCCCGCATTCTGTAAATTCTCGGCGTAGCTTACAATCGTCTCATCATCCGATTCACGAAGGATCATTTCATTCATACCGAGTATGGCATTTAAGGGAGTCCTGATCTCATGTGACATATTTGAAAGGAATGTTGATTTCGCATCGCTTGTAGCGGTCGCTTTTTCGGATATAATCGCCATTTCATAAGCTTCACGGCTCTTTTTGTCCGACTGCATCAGGAAAAATACCATAACGCTTATAACAATAAGCGCAGTCATTACACATATTATTATCGGGATACGAAGGTTCGCGTATTCATTCGTAGCATCTATAACCGTCACGCATGTCCATCCGAATACAAGCGGATCGAAATACACCAGATATGTGCTGCCATCATAATTAAGATAAAAGAAATTGTCTTCCGAATTTTTTCTGCCTTCAGCTATAAGTTTACCCAGAGGATTTGCATCATTGCTGTAATCGGTACCTATGAGGGTCTGATCCGAATGTGCAATGACAATACTCCTTGTATTCACGATAAATTCTTCAAAAATACCTTTTTCGGCAACATGCTCATGCATAATGTTCTGTAGTTCGTCTACGGTCAGATCAAGCCCGATCACGCTTTGCCCGTCACCAAGAAGCCTGACTACCGACAACATGCTTTTGCCTGAATACTTATCCACATACGGATCCACGATCACAAGCTTACCCTTACCTTCAACAGCGGCTTTATACCATGGACGCTCCTTCGGATCGTAATCATCGCCTGGTTCCCATCCGATACCGTCCATGTATTCACCGTTTATATATCCGTACAATCCGGTTGAATCCGGAATAAGTGAATTCTTTATCGCTGTAGAAAGTCCTGTCAGATATTCTATTATCTCCTGCTTTGTTTTACCGCTCTCTATCATTGAATCCAGCATATAGCTGCACATTCTTAAGAATCCTATACTTGAAGAAACATGCCCGTTAATCTGACTCGTTGATTCTATCGCATTGATCCTGCCGGTATTTAAAATATTTTCTTCTGTCTCGGAATACAGCTTAAAATAATAAACCATTACTATCGTCAGAAAGAAAATAACGGTAAAAACAAAAATCAGCACTCTCCTTATCAGGGATTTTTTTTCTTTTTTCTTTAAATCTTTATCCATATATTACTACCTTTTGCGCTATTGCGCCATTCAGAGCCAATTGAAGTGAAAACTTGACAAAAAAAACGTCCCTATTGTCACTGTAATCACATTAAAAAGGTGTGGAACGATCTATGACCTGCTTTTAAATCAATCATAAGATCTATACCTTTATAAACAATCCTTGTTTTTATATCTTTATGGGCTGTGAAGCAGAATGTTTTAAGTACTCCTTCCTCCCATTCAATATCTATCTCGGCACCGCCCTGTATGCATAATCCGCTGACCTTACCTGATCTCCATCTGTAAGGAAGCGCCGGCAGGAGAACTGTCCTTTCTTCGTTACTCTGTACCAGCATTTCAGCAACCGCAGCACAGCCGCCGAAGTTTCCGTCTATCTGGAAAGGCGGATGGTTGTCAAACAGATTCGGCAATGTAGACCTGATCAGCAGCTGCTCATAATTGTCATAAGCATTTTCTCCGTCCCAGAGCTTCGCATAATTGTTAATGATCCATGCTCTGCTCCAGCCGGTATGACCACCGCCGTTTGAAAGCCTCCGTTCAAGCGTCCTTGCCGCCGCCTCGCAAAGCTTAGGTGTCCCGTCCGGTGTTATCTGGCTTGACGGATGAAGACCGTACAGATGTGAGATATGCCTGTGACCGGGCTCAGCCTCGTCATAGTCTTCTATCCATTCCATGATCTGGCCGTGTTTCCCAATACGATCGGGCTTTATCTTAGAAAGCGCAGTCTTTATCTCCCCATTCAGTTCATCATCGACTCCAAGCAGTTCAGCTGCCTTTATGCACTGGCTGAACAGGTCTCTTAATATCTGGTTGTCCATCGTTACGCCGATGCCGTTCGCACCGCGTTCTCCGCTCGGCAGTATATAAGTATTCTCCGGCGATACCGAAGGGCAGGTTACCAGATATCCGTCATGTTCGATAAGGAAATCAAGGAAAAACTCTGCTGCCTCTCTCATTACGGGGAAGCATCTCTTTAAGAATTCAATATCCCCTGTATATAAGTAATGCTTCCACTGATGTGTACAGAGCCATGCAGCGCCCATTACCCAGTACGAACCCGGTATCCACTGATCCTGTACCGCACAGTCGCCCCATATATCGGTATTGTGATGTGCAACAAATCCCCTGCAGCCGTACATTTTCTCAGCAGTCTTTCTACCGTTCGGAAGCATACGCTCAATATGGTCAAACAGCGGCATATGCATTTCAGAAAGATTACAGACCTCGGCAGGCCAGTAATTCATCTCTGTGTTTATATTAATGGTAAATTTGCTTCCCCATGCCGACTGGTAATCCTTACACCATATACCCTGAAGATTAAGCGGTAATGTTCCCGGCCTGCTGCCCGAGATCATCAGATAACGTCCGAAGTTAAAATACAGGATATCAAGTCCGGTATCATACTTTTTATCTGCATTTTCCTCAATCCTCTGCTTTAACAGATCAAGCCTCTCATTTGTTGCTATATCCTCATATTCATCGGAACCTTCAATACTGAGGCACACCCTGTCATAGTACTTAGTGTAGTCCGCAATATGCCTTTCCATTAATTCTTCATAGGAATGAGCAAATGCCCTGTCCAGTATCTCTCCGCACTCCTTTTCGATATCCTTCATACGGAAGGATGTTCCTGCGGTAAGCAAAAGGAGAGCTTCATCCGCATCCCTAACCTGCAGTGATGCACCGATGACCTGCACCGAACCGCCCTTTGCAAAAGCACGAAGTTCAAACCCGTAATCGACACCGTTCCCGCCGGTATTCCCGAGACATATCAGTCCGGTACCATTCCCTGTCTTCTTTATGTCCGTCTCAAACGGTTCCCTCGAGATGTCACAGTCAAAGCTTATTTTCGTAGTAGCATCATCCGACGTTATCTTTATTATCAGACAGTCATCCACAGCACTGATAAATGCTTCCCTGTGATACTTAGCCTTGCCCATTGTATATGAACATTTATACAGAGCATTTCCTATATCAAGTTCCCTTATATAATCTGAAGCCTCCGGCTGTCCGAACCGATCAAGCTTTACTCCTGTCATATTCTGCTTCATATAGATCCTGAGATCTCCCAGAGTCTGATACGGATGCTCACTCTTCGGTACGCCTGAAAGAGCCGCCAGCATAAGCTCCTCTGCCTTTGCTATCTGACCGTTCTTCAGATACTCCCTTATTATAGGAAGAGCTTTCTTTGCGTCGGGGTTGTTTCTATCCCTGGGACCCCCAAACCAGCAGCTGTCCTCGTTCAGTTGGAAATACTCACACCCCACTCCGCCGTGAACCATCGCACCAAGCCTGCCGTTACCGAGAGGCAGTGCTTCTTCCCACCTTACGGCCGGTTTATTGTAAAACAATCTGTCGTGCATACCTACATTCTCCAAATCTTATTTTAGTCTTCCTTTAAAAACTTAAAATACTTAAAATCAAAATCGCACCCGGGCAGGAATACAAAGCCTACGGTATTTGAACCGACAGCACCTTTTATATCAAAGCTTCTTTCAACATAAGTCTCGCTTCCCTCAAATTCAAGAAGTTCTGTCTTTGCTCCCTCATCTCCGTCGAACTTCAAATGTATGGAATTGTTTTTAAGCTTTGATCTTCCGCATATGATCACCCGGCACGGAGCCTTCTCACCGAAATCCATATCGTCAAATTCTATGGTCACGTTATTTCCTATTCCGGTGATACATTCTCCTTCTTCCTTAAACATATCTCCGTAAATCCGGCTTCTGTTCATAATATTCAGTGTTTCGTAAGCCTTATCCGGCTTCTTAAACTCAAAGCCTTTAAAATGGTACTTGTCATCAGACGTAAAATAAATATCTGTGAGACCCTTAAGCTTTTTGTTTAATTTAAATGTCTCGGGCTGATAAACGTTCCAGATACTCTTCTTACAGTATTTTCCGTCGCATAACAGGACGCTGCCTGTATCCCCCGGTCGTCCCTCATATATGCCGATGTTATATTCCTTATCATTAAGCGTAAATATCGGGATGGTTATCTCATCGGAACCGATATCTCCGAAATCAACATTCTCAAAACCGAAATAACTTGTTTCACCTCTCGGTGTCGTTATCCCCTTTTCATTTCCGTTTCCGATATCGCCCAGGCTGTCGGTATAAAGTGAACCGGATACAAAGCTGTACGGATCGATATATGCCTTTCCCAGACCGGTTGCGGTAAACTTCATGAAGGAAATTACCTTAGCAACTCTGCCTCCGTTATATGCAAGAGCCCGAAGCCTGAATGTACCGTCGCCAAGAGCAGTCAGTTTGCAGAAGTGCTTCCCATCTTTATCAAAGGGTGTCAGATTTACAATATTTGTCTTTACCGCCTTGTCATTTACCGCAGTCCATTCTATGTGAGAATAACTGCTGTTTTCAGGAAGGAGAACCGCCTCAACGGTAATTTCTTTTTTATCGGCGTTAAACTCACGGTCTTCTTGGCATTTTATCAGTATATTCCTAACCGGTACTTCATTAACCAACTCCGGGATTTTATAAAACTCTTCGTTGTTTCTCTTAAAAAGCACATTTTCCAAAGATCCGACAGGATAGTTTATACCCGGTTTTAAAGCTTCCGCTGTTATTTCAGCGCTATTTAACCCTTCTGAGCTTACTCTAACCTTTAGCTCTCCCTTATCTTTTCCGTATGATACGGCAGCCATCAGTTTTCCCGAAAACAGCCGTCTGGAACTTACTTTATAGTTCTCTTCGTCGGTGCTGTCTCCGTTATCGAGACCCATAAGCTCCCCGTTCTCTACTTCCACAAATACTCTCGAAGCAGAATTTTCAACTGTAACTCCGTTCTCATCCACAGTGCTTATCTCAAAGAATACTGTGTCCTCTCCGCGGTAGTTCTCTTTTATGCTTAACGCCACGGGATCTCCGAAAGAACCGATCTCTTCCTCGGCCTTCTTTTCACCGTTTAAGTATCCCACTGCTTTTATAACACCCTTTTGATAGGGTATCTGCCATCCGGGCACAAGAATTTTTCCCTTTTCATTATCTATATCGGTGCTTCCCATAAGCTCTTCGTTAAAAAACAGCTCAACTCTGTCGCAATTAGTCGCAACCCTGACATCTATCAGTTCGCCTTCATTATAGTCCCAATACGGAAAGATATGTATGAAGGGAGCCTTCTCAGGATCCGTCCATGAGCCCTTGTAAATATAAAAGCTGTCCTTCGGAAATCCGGCAGTATCTATCTGCCCGAAATAAGAATTCTTTGTATGATACGGTGTAGGCTCTCCTATATAGTCAAAACCCGTCCAGATAAACTGTCCCTGACTGTAAGTCCTGTCCCTGTCCATGGTTATGACATATTCCGTGTTCGGAGCTCCCCAGCTTGTCGAACAGTTTCCGAGTGATGAACACTGTTCGTCATCATCCGCCATGGAGGATACGGAAAGCGGAAAATGATATATGCCCCTGCTCTGTACGGTGGATGCGGTCTCGCTTCCGTATATCATCCAGTCGGGATGTTCCTTATGCTGCACATCATATAGCCTTTCACCGTAATTGTATCCGGCAAGTTTCAGGACATCTGTGCATTTCCTCGCACCTTCCCATGCCATGAAATTCGATCCGTGAGTGACAACGCCGTTATGCGCATGATCGTATTTCTCAACCGTTTCCTTCATATCCTTCGTCAGTTCCGGCGCATTTTCATCCGCATGACAGTCATAAATCTCGTTTCCTATGCTCCACATGATAACAGAAGGATGGTTCCTGTCACGCCTTATCCAAGACCTTATGTCCTTATGATAGTTTTCATCAAAGAACCTGGCATAGTCAAATTCCGTCTTAGGCCTTCTCCACATGTCAAAGCCTTCGCAGTCGACAAGAATACCCATCTCATCAGCAAGCTCAAGCAGCTCTTTTGCGGGCATATTGTGAGAGGTTCTTATGGCGTTTACTCCCATTTCCTTTAGCCGCATAAACTTTCTCTTCATTGCGTCCCTGTTAAATGCGGCGCCGAAAAGCCCGAGGTCATGATGCTCGCATACCCCGTAAATCTTTATATGCCTTCCGTTAAGTAAAAAGCCTTTATCTGCAGTAAATTCGGCAGTCCTCAGTCCGAATACGGTATCATGCACATCAAATACGGTTCCGTCACATAACGCCTTTAGCTTTAATAAGTACAGATCCGGTCTTGTTATATCCCATACATGTGCATTATTAACCAGAAGCTTTAA
>JAEEGG010009990.1_pt1 | contig 21096 bp, 7 predicted proteins | sample 9134161 | NCBI WGS metagenome assembly JAEEGG01 (sample SAMN16246543, study PRJNA631951) | gut metagenome | biome: gut microbiome; feature: rumen; material: CR-attached | host: Bos | place: Iran: Karaj | collected 2018-10
CGCGATACGACTTTGACGAACTTTGTAGGCGCACCCGATGGCGGTTCATTGGGAGAGCGCGTGGTCAAGGGCGGCAGTTACCGCAGTTCTGCGGAGTCCATTAATTTGTACAGCCGTGGCGATGTTTATACGGTTGCATCATCGACTCGTGCGGATTACGTCGGATTCCGCCTTGCATTTGGGGCGATTCCTGGAGCAACGTGGATGGGGACAGATGGCAAGGCGGCGACAAGCCGGATTGTCTCGCTCACGAATTCTGCGAAAATCCGTTCTTTGACGGGAACGTACAAGGCAAAACTCGCGTTCCGAAATGACGTGACAGGGAACCTCGCTTATATCGACTATTCCAGTGGAATTTTATCGGTAACAGAAATCGCAGATTCCATTGAAATTTACCATCCTGAAATCTCGCCCGACGGAAAGCTTGTGGCGTTCTGCACTCAGATCGAAGGTGTTTCGGGGGCGTCTAGCCTTTATGTGCGCACGCTTGATAGTGATGGCTCGAACCTTGTAAAGCTCGATGTGGAAAGTGCGGCTATTCCGCGTTGGCGTGTGCTCGACAATGGCGATACGGTAATCGTGTATGTGACGGATGCGGGCAACAATAAGGATGACGCTGCTTTTGCATCAACGAGCACGTGGCAAGTGAAGTTTGCAAATGGCAAGTTTGGTAAGCCTGAAAAGCTTTTCGATGGTGCTTACCATGGTGGCATTAGTGATGATAACACGCTTGTGGTAACGGGTGCTCGTTTGTTGCGTGCCCGCATTGCAAAAACTGGTTCGACGGTTAAGGATAAGGCGCGCGATACGGTTTGGTACGGTGGCGAACAGGCTTGCAATGTATCGCTTTCGAAGGACGGGAGCAAACGCACTTTGTTCCTCGACTTTGCGGGGAAAACAGGGAAAAAGTTTGTAGGCGAGGATTACAGCACTCATGAACGCTTGTTCATGGCGGATTCCAACGGAAAACTCGTGGAGTCTATTGCCGCTCCGAAGGGCTATACCTTTGACCATAGCGAATGGATTTCTGGCGGTGAAAACCTTGCTGTGGCGACGCTCACGAATGTAAACGGTGCGCATCCGAAAATTATCCTTGTGAACTTGTCCGATAGCTCGATTGTAGAACTTGCCGAAGGCGATGAACTTTGGCACCCGAGCCTTTGGGTAAAAACGCAAGCTTCTTTCAATGGCGAAAACGCTTTGGATTTGGACAGTGCCTGCGCTTACATCACGGAAACGACGGGTGTCGCCCCGCGAATTATGAAAGTCAAGATGGATTATTTCTGGCAGTACCGCGATACGACGGAACTGGTGGTCATCGGTTCTTCGAGAACTTTTGCGGGAATTGACCCTGAAATGATCAAGTCCATGTTTGCGATTAATATGTCTTATTCCGCACAGGACATGGGTAGCACGCTATTTTATATCAAGAATTACATTCTGCCGCTGATGCCCAAATTGAAATTTATTGTCTTGGCTTTAGATTATGACCGTTGGTATGTCAAGGATGAAAACTGGAATGAATGGTTTGCCAATATTCCTGGCTATGAGTATGACAAGAATCATGGTTACTGGCAAGATGGCTTGATTGGCGACATGTATGAGGCTTCACAACATGCGATGGGCGTTAATGATTATGAATATGAAGCTTTTGGGTACCACCGTGGCGTGATGAAGTCTCCGTCAGAAGGCTGGGGCAAAGACGTGCCTGATGTTGTCTATGACCCGTACTGGTTTGATAAGGATAAGTCGGGATATGATTTTAATCTGGGTCATTTGACCGAAATCCTTGAACTTTCTCGCAATTTTGGTGTTCGCGTTGTGGGCGTTGTTTTCCCGCAGTCGCCGAACTATCTCAAGACTAATGCCTGGGGGCGCTACGGACCGACGCGCGAGGCAGCAAAAGTCATGCAGGCTGCCGTTCAAGAACTTGTCGAAAAATATCCGAATTTCACGGTGCTTGATGAGTACCACGATGGCAATCATGATTTTGAAAGCGAGCTCTTCTTCGATGAAGACCACTTGTGTTCTGATGGCAGCCTTGTGATGACCGCTCGACTGGATTCTTTATTAAAAACGATGAGGTAAATGATGACGTACTTACGATACGGTTTAACTTTGTTCTTTATATTGTCTCAGATGACATCTTGCTCTGATTCCGATAGTGTTTCGTCGAACCAGTCTAAGGATGATCCTGCCGCCGCGCTTCCGGGAATGATGCGCATTTCTGCAGAAAACGCTGTGGTACAGCTTGGGACAAATGAAGTCTCTGCTAAGGCAAATGAACGCCCGCAAATGAGCGTAGCTTTGAATTACAAGTTCTCGATCGGCAAGTACGAAGTCACTTGTAGTGAATTTAATGATTTGATGAAACCGGCAACGGGGCTCAAGCTCGATTGCGACGATAAGGATTTCCCGGCAACGGACCTCACGTATTACGATGCCGTGCTTTTTGCAAATGAACGCAGCAAATCAGAAAAGTTCGATACCGCTTACACATATAGCAAGGCTTCGTTTGATAAAGACAAACATTGCACGAATTTGGAAGGCTTTGCTTTCCATCCCGAAAAAGAAGCGTACCGTTTGCCGACTGAAGCGGAATGGATTTTTGTCGCCCAGAAGTATTGGAAGGCGTCCGAAAGCTGGACTGCCGACAATTCGGATTACAAGCTCCACAAGGTTTGTAGCAAGGGCGATTCGAGTGCAAGTGTCTGCGATATGGTCGGCAATGCCATGGAATGGGCAAATGACTGGCTTGGAAATTTGCGCGATACGACTTTGACGAACTTTGTCGGGGCACCTGATGGTGGCTCATTGGCGGAGCGCGTTGTCAAAGGCGGGAGCTACCGCAATTCTGCGGAATCCATCAACTTGTACAGCCGCGGTGATGTTTACACGGTCACGTCTTCGACTCGTGCCAATTACGTGGGCTTCCGTGTAGCTTTTGGTGCAATCCCTGGGGCGACATGGATGGGCGCTGATGGCAAGGCGGCGACAAGCCGAATTGTCCCGCTCACGAATTCTGCTAAAATGCGTTCTAAGACGGGAACGTACAAGGTAAAGCTTGCTTTCCGCAATGACGTGACGGGTAATCTCGCTTACATTGATTATTCTACAGGCCTTCTTTCGGTGACGGAAATTGCAGACACGCTCGAAGTCTACCATCCCGAAGTTTCTCCGGATGGCAAGCGCGTGGCGTTCTGCACACGCATCGAAGGTGTTTCTGGAAAGTCGGACCTCTATGTGCGTGACCTCAATGCCGAAGGCTCGAATCTTGTGAAGCTCGATGTTGAAAGTGCATCGATTCCGCGTTGGCGCGTGCTTGACAATGGCGATACGGCGATTGTCTATGTGACGGATGCGGGTAACAATAAGGATGATGCTACTTTTGCGGATGCAAGTACGTGGCAGGTCAAGTTTGCAAAGGGCAAGTTTGGCAAGCCTGAAAAGCTTTTCGATGGCGCTTACCACGGCGGCATTAGCGAAGACAATAAACTTGCAGTAACGGGTGCACGCTTGCTGCGCGCCCGCATGGCGAAATCGGGTTCGACGGTAACAGGCAAGGCTAGCGATACCGTTTGGTACGGTGGGGACCAGGCTTGCAATGTCTCGCTTGCCAAAGATGGTAGCAAACGTACGTTGTTCCTCGACTTTGCTGGTAAAACCGGAAAGAAGTTTGTAGGGGTGGATTACAGCACGCATGAACGTTTGTTCATGGCAGATTCCAACGGAAAGCTAGTCAACTCGATTGCCTCTCCGAAGGGCTATACTTTTGACCATAGCGAATGGATTTCGGGCGGTGAAAATCTCGCCGTGGCAACACTCACGAATGCAAACGGTGCTCATTCTAAGATTGTCTTGGTGGATATTTCCGATAGTTCCATTGTAGAACTTGCCGATGGCGATGAACTGTGGCACCCGAGCTTGTGGGTAAAAACGTCTGCGAATTCTGGCGAAAAAAGTGCTCTGGATCCGGACAGTGCTTGCGTCTACATGACCGAGAACACGAACATCGCGACGCGACTCATGAAAGTCAAGATGGATTACTTCTGGAAGTATCGCGACACGGCTGAACTTGTGATTATCGGGTCTTCGAGATCGTTTGCGGGCATGGATCCGACATACATTGAATCCATGTTTGCTATCAATATGGCTTATTCCGCGCAGGATATGGAAAGTACGACGTTCTTCGTGAAAAATTACATCTTGCCGTTGATGCCTAAATTGAAAGTCGTGGCGTTGACTCTGGATTATGACCGCTGGTATGTCAAGGACGAAAATTTCAAGGTCTGGTTTGCCAATATTCCAGGCTATGAATACGACAAGAATCACGGTTACTGGCAAGACGGGCTGATTGGCGACATGTATGAAGCTTCGCAGGCGGCGCTGAACCCGACCGAAGATGAATACGAACAGTTTGGATACCATCGTGGCTTGTATTATGACCCGGCAAAGGGATGGGGTGCTCCTAATCCTGAAGTTGCCAACGATTCCAACTGGTTTGAAATCGACCGTTCCGGTTTTGATTTTAACATGCAGAAGTTGACGGAAATCTTGGAATTGGCTCGCAACCATGATGTTTATGTTGTTGGTGTTGTTTACCCGCAAACGCCGAATTTCTTGAGTACAAATTCTTGGGGCCGTTATGGACCGACCCGTAAGGCGGCAAAGATTATGGAAGATGCCGTGCTGGAATTGACCGAAAAATACCCGAATTTTGCGGTGCTCGACGAATACCATGATGGCTATCATGACTTTGTTCCTGAAGACTTTGCCAATGAAGACCATCTTGGGCTTCAGGGCGCACAAGTGATGGCGACACGTCTTGATTCTTTGCTGAAGAAAACGTTGAAGTAGTATTTTGAAGGGGAGCTGAAAATGATCGCGCTTGCTATATGTGTTGCTGTTTCGCTTTTTGCGATATTCCCGCTGACAGATACTGATATCTGGTGGCACTTGGCTTGCGCGCGGGAATGGGTGACGACATGGACTCCTGTACGTGAACCTGTCGTGAACGTACACGAGTATTTTCAGCAGGTCGTGGCATTTGTCTACGACATTGGCGGCGCTCCGTTGTTGGTCGCATTCAAGGCGATTTTGTGGGGCATCGTTTTTGCGCTGTTCTTGCATCGTGCGAAATGCCGCAATTGGGTAGTTGTTGCCTGTGTCGCTATTCTCCTCTTTATTTTCCGCTACCAGTTTGAAATCCGACCGGTGCTTTTTAGCATGCTCTTCCTCGGGATTTACTGGAATGTATTGCCGTGGCTCTTTTACGGATGGCGTGATGAACACAAAGTAAGCCGGAGCACACAAGCTAAAAAGTTTCATTTTGTGTTTCGCAAAGTGTTTCACGACATAACTATTTCTTACAAGTTCTTGGGAGTACTTGTCGTTCTTTTTATCCAGTGGATTTGGTGCAAAAGTCAGGGGCTGTTTATTCTAGGATTGATTTTTGCGTATGGTTTTTTCTTGTATGGACTCTGGTTCCGCCGTTGGGGAAATTATGGAAAGGTCCGTCAATGGAAGGGCGTGAGGATCCCGTTCAGGACTCTTGCATGGCAGACGCTTTTTGTGATTTTGCTCTTTATCATGCCGGTGTTCCATCGAGATGGCTTTAACTTGTTGCCTTACCCGTTTGGCTTGCTCGACCGCTTGCTCGGGCTTTCGCCTTCGGCAATGGTTTTTGCGACTGAAATTGCGGAGAACCGTTCGCCCATTACGCTTTTGCTGAACGGTGAAAATGTGTTGCAGTCCGTTTTGATGCTTGTCCTTTGCGTGGGTGGAATTGTACTTGCCGCGGTCCGGTGGCATTTGCAGCCCGCCCCTTACTCGTCGTGGCAATTGTCTTGGCAGGTAAAAGAACGCGTCGAAGCTATCTTTGTGCGTCGCTTGCAGCCCTCTTGGCTTTTCATCACGGCAGTACTTGCTTTGCTTGCCGAGCGTAACTTTGTACTCTTTTTACCGGTGTTTTTGGCGGTGCTTTTGCAATTCTCGTGGCGTCACACAAGCTTTAAGTTGCAGGTGAAAAATCGTCATGTTAAGAATTTGCAGAGGTTGAGTTCTAAGCTTAGACTCAAGAACCGTCTTGCCGAAAAGTCGAAAAACACATCGGATACGTTGCTTGCGGCTCTTGTTGTCGCGTTCCTTCTCGGACTTTGGGTAAAGTCAGTCTTGTCTTACGATTCCATGGTGGCGTACCAGCGCGTGCCCGTGGCGGCGGCGCACTGGATGATGGAAAATCCGCACCCGGGGAGACTTTTCAACGATGACCGTGCAGGCGGTTACTTGGCGTTTATGAACCCGCTAGATTCAACTTACATTGACGGGCGATTTATTTTGAAGACGGCGGAATTTTTTGAACGCTATCTCGAATATGCGAAAACGCCGCAGCTCTTTTTGCGCGATGCCGAATTGCAGGATATCGACCGCGTAGTGCTCCCGCTCCGCTATTACGCCAGATGGGATAAATTGATTGCAGCTCTTGATTCTAGCGAAAAATGGCACGTTGGGTACCGCGATTCGCTTTTTGTCGTGATGGACCGCACACAGTACTAAAACGTAAGACTAAAAAAATTTAAATTTGGTCGCTAATAATTTATTTTTAGATAGATTTAACGGCCCTGTGTGGGCAATGGAGTTGTGTATGAATCGTTTGGTGAAAATGGGTCTTGCAGGCCTGTTTGCTTTTGGTCTTGCCCAGGCTAAGGTCAATTTCCCGTTCCCGCAGATGTCGGATTACGGTGGAAATGCAACGCTTTTGAGCGACAAGGCCAAGGCCTCCGAAGAATTGAAGTCCCAGTTTGCCTACTGGCTCAAAACCATGTACAACGAACAGGGCGATGTTGCCGGTGTCCGTTCTGATCCGGGTTCTGATACGTATTTCTCGGAAGGTGTCGGCTATGGCATGCTCCTTATGGTCTACTTTAGCGATAACACTACAAGCTATCAGCCGCAATTCGACAAGATTTGGAACTTCTACAAGAAGATGATGAACGAAAACGGCCTCATGATTTGGAAGGTTGGTAACCTTTCTCAGTCGTGGGACGCCGGTAACGGTGCAGCACTCGATGGCGATATCGATGCCGCTGCCGCTCTTGCGATGGCATACTACCAGTTCGGTGACGAAAAGTACAAGGAAGATGCCAAGAAGCTCATCCAGTCCATGAAAAAGTCCGAGTTCGAATCGAATGGTCTGCATTTGCCAGGCGACAAGTGGGGCGATGCTGCATACAACCGCAAGAACCCTGGCTATTTTGACCCTGCCTACATGCCGATTTTTGCCTTGATCGATACTGACAATGCGGAATTCTGGAACAAGACCGCTTACGATGCCAACATGAAGCTTTACGAAGCTAGTTCTGCAGAAGTTACGACGGGCCTCATTGATGACTGGACTGATAAAAACGGCAAGAGCGAAGATGACTACTATAGTTACGATGCATCCCGCGCTCCGTGGCGTAATGCAAAGGCTGTCTGCTGGCATGGCGATACGCGAGCTCTCGCTCTCGACAAGAAGATGGCTGAATTTGTTTCTACCGTCAGTGCCGCCAACATGAAGGGCCCTGTCCTCAGATCGTCTGGCAGTCTTGGCAACGATCACAACAGCACGTTCGTGACCTCCCTCATGACATCTCTTATCTCCGATGCCAAGTATCAGGCAAAGCTCGATGAATACTGGAAGGAAGCGGTCGCCCTCGGTGACGAAAACTACTTCAACCAGTCTCTCAAGCTTTTGAACGGACTTCTCGTTTCGGGTAACATGCCGAACCTCGCCGCTGCAACGCCTTCGCAGCCGACTTCTTCTAGCTCCGTGAATCCGGAATCCAGCTCTAGCGATAGTCCGGTTGCCTTGCCGACTCTCGCCACGAAGGGTCCGAAGATGACGCTTGCCGGTAGAACGCTCCAGATTGCTGCCAATGGCAATGTCCATGTGGATTTGATTTCCATGACGGGTAGCGTGTTGAAGTCGTTCGACAATCACGCCAATGGCTCTTTGAACGTCTCGTTGATGGCTGTTCCGAGCGGCCTCTACGTTGTACGCGTCAAGAACGCTGGTATGACGAGCCTCAAGAAGATCAAACTTGACTAAAAGCTAAAACAGCGAAGCCCGCCCCTGCGGGAAAACTTTAAAAGTCCGGGAACTGCAAGTTCTCGGGCCTTTTTGTTTTACGTTGTCATCCCCGCGAAGGCGGGGATCGCCTTAGTGTACTGCACGTTTGTTCATTACCCTAATGGGTAGGGGGGTGGGCTATTGTTTTTTCTTGGCTCATTGCTAAAATTGTCGCCGTAAATTGCAATTTTTGCGCTTTTTTAACAAAAAGAAAGAGAAAATCAATGACCAGTAACCTAAAACACTCATTACGTTCGCTCCGTCTGGGGCTTGCGTTAATCTTCACCTTGTTCCTAGCGGTCGCGTCATGGGCGGCTGCACCAACCGACGTAATCTACACCTACTCCATGTCTTGGAAGGAAAATGGGTTAAGGTACACCGGTACAATCACTTCAAATACCGGAAAAATAAGTAATAATTTTTCATCCGATAATAGAGTGGATTATGTTCTTTTGAAAGGAAACGAAAGTGCATCAGTTTCAGAGGATGATTTTTCCATCGAGTTCGCTTGCTTCCGAGACGTCTATAAGGGAAGTAGCAACAACTCCTTCAGAGTAAAGCATAGTGATGCTAAAATCACGATTACAATCAACAACAAGAATAATAATTCCTACAAAATCAGGAAAGTAACAATCAAGAATTCAAAAGGTGAGGAAATAAACTCAGTCACTCATGTCACTACGCTATCAATAACTAGCATTGCGCTGTTGCCGAACATTGAATTTTCTACTATCGTCGTAGAACTCACCAACAAGCCTTACTACTCGGTAACGCCCGCCGAAGGTCTTGCAATATCTAACACCGACGGCTTTGTCGTTGACGGTACGACCTACTTCCATCCGGATGCCTCAATAACTATCGCACCCACAAGTGCTGTCCAAGTAATTACCAAGGTCACAACGCCCACCACCGGCGCAACTATCGCCTCGGATAAGCGCAGTTTCTCTTTTGCAATGCCCCAAAGCAACATTACGCCCTCGGCAACGCTCGAAGAAGCTTACTCTGTTGCACTCACGGGCAACGTCAGCATCTCCGAACCTCTCTTTACGGATGGCGACACGCGCTACTACAAGCCTGGCGATCTAATCACGGTCACTACGACCAAGACTAATGAAATCATTGATGGTATCACCGGCATAGCAGATTACACAATTGCTGACGATAAAAAGTCTGCGACGTTCACGATGCCGACTTCCGACCTTACCCTTGCGGTCGCTACATCCGAAGTACATACGATGAGCGTGCCCAGCGGCATGACTTTGAGCGACCCGTATATTACAATAGGCGATGTTAAGTACTATAAGAAGGGCGAAACTTACACCCTTACCGCGCCCCAATATAACATCATCTATGGTTTTACCGCAACGGGGGCGCAGAGTCGCAGCATCTCTTCCGACATGCGTTCGGCAACGGTCACCATCGGTTCTGCAAATGTTACCGCCACGGCGACCCTTTTCGAAGTACATACGATGAGCGTGCCCAGCGACATGACCTTGAGTAGTGATCCGTTTGTTACAATAGCGGGTGTTAAGTACTACAGGAAGGGCGGGACATACATCTTTACCGCGCCCCAATATAACATCATCGAAAGCTTTACCGCAACGGGTGCGCAGAGTAGCAGCGTCTATTCCGACAAGCGTAGGGCTATGGTCACAGTCGGTACAGCTAATGTCACTACCACGGCAAGCCTTACCGAAGTACACACCTTGAGCGTACCCGAAGGCATGACCTTGAGTGACCCGTATACAACAATAGCTGGCGTAAAGTACTACAAGAGGGGCGAAACATACACATTTACCGCGCCCGAAAATAACATCATCGAAGGTTTTACGGCAACGGGTGCGCAGAGCAGCAGCGTTTCAGATGACAAGCGTTTGGCAACAGTCACTGTTGGTAAAGCTGATGTCACCACAACGGCAAGCCTTACTGAAGTGCACACTGTTACGGCGCAGGATGGCATCACCCAGAGCGAAGCGTACACCAACATCTTGGGGACGGACTACTACAAGTACGGTCAGAAAGTCACGTTCGGTTTCTCTGGTTCCGGCAGCGTGGTTTACTTTGTCAATGGAGAACGTATTGAGGGCAACAGCGTTACCTTGGGTCATGAAAATTTGACGGTGCAAATGGGCGTCCCCTATATCGACGAAAATGGTGAAAAACAGGTTCGCAAGCCTGGCGAATACACCGTGCTTACAAACGAAACTGACATCAGTTACGAAGTTCCCGGTGGCTGGTATGTTGTGCTGGGTGAGGTTAATTACACGAAAAAGATTTATTTTGCAGATAATGATGTTCACCTGATTCTTGCTGATGGTGCGAAGTTGAATATAGAATGTAATGGCGACTACGATAAAGGAATCATCGCCATCAAAAATCTGACCATCTACGGACAAAGCGATCATAGTGGAAGTATTACCGTAAAGGCTACAGGCAAAAAAAGCACGGGCATTCTTAGTGACAAATCTATCACTATTGTAGGCGTCAAAGTAGATGCTCAAGGCTTGCAATACGGCATCGGTGGTAAAGGTGTAACAATTACCGGCGGAACTGTTATGGCAAAAGGCTCAGATAACAATACTAGTTACGGCATCTTGGCTGGCTCTGATGTGGTAATCAACGGTGGCGTAGTTACCGCCGAAGGTGCAAATTATGGCATCGTCTCTTCAACTTGCACATTTTCTTGGACATCTCCTAGCGATCGCATTACGGCAAGCAGTTATGACTTCGGTACAACCATCGCTGATGGTAAAAACTTCATAGACGAAGATGGCAATGTGTATAGTGGTACACTCAACAGTGATCAACTTTCCGCTATAAAAGGCAAGACGCTTACGCCTTGCTATGTGGTTGCGTTTGATTTGCAAGACGGCAGCGCTCCCGTAATGCTCCCTGCAAACTTCGATGGAAACGGCGTTGCTCACGTTGCAAAGCCCGATGACCCGACTCGTAGCGGATTAAATTTCCTCGGTTGGTTTACTACCAAAGACGGTAATACTGAATTCGATTTCACCGCTGCGATCACTGGCAACACAACAGCCTACGCTAGGTGGAGTGTCAATTACGTCGATGAAAACGGCAAAGTACAGGTTCGCATGCCTAGCGAATACACCATACTCACAAACGACATTCAACCCAATGAAGAAGGTGTCATCAGCCTCGATGGAGGCTGGTACGTGGTGCAGGGCGAGGTAAGCTACACAACGCAGGTCAAGTTTAGCGAAGATGCGTACTTGATTCTTGCGGATGGTGCGAAATTGGAGATTGAAATAAAATCTTATACAGACGGAATAAGAGCTCTCAGAAATCTGACAATTTATGGGCAGAGTGGTCAAAGCGGAATTTTGAAAGCCTCTGCAAAAGGCTTGGTATCTGTTGCTTATGGCATTCGCTGTTTGGGAAATGTTTTGGTAAGCGGCGGTACAGTTGTAGCCACGACTACAGGAAACACTAGCGCCGGTATTTCCGTTGATAAAAATATTACGATAAGCGGCGGTACAGTTGCAGCTACGGCTACAGGTAGCAATAGCAGAGGTATTGACGTTAAACAAGATATCACGATAAGTGGTGGCGACGTCACGGTTGTTAGCGAAAAATATGAAGGCATCTACGGTGGTAAAAATATTACGATCAGTGGCGGTAGTGTCACGGCTACTAGCGAAAGTGGAGACGGCATCTACTGTAATGGGAATGTTACGATCAGTGGCGGCACTGTCACGGCGACTTCCGAAGACGGCTCTTTTGGTATTTTCGGTTATAATGAAGTTACAATAAGTGGTGGCATCGTCACTACAGGTAATGACATCCGCTGTTCTTATGGCAATATATCCCTCTCATGGACGAATCTTACTGACAAAATCAAGGCTAAAGCCTACTATGCCTATGATGGCAACGTTATTATCGCCGCCGGTAAATCCTTCACAGACGAAGATGGCAAAGTGTATAGCGGTACACTCAACGACGATCAACTTTCTGCCATTAAAGGCAAGACGCTTACGCCTGCTCCTGTCAAGTACATTGACGAGAACGGTGAAGAAAAGTCTATTTACGAATACACCGTGCTTACCTCCACAACCGACGTGAGCAACCTCCCTGGCGGCTGGTATGTGGTGCTGGACGAAGTTGGCTATACGAATACGGTCACGTTTAGTGGCGATGCGTACTTGATTCTCGCAGACGGTGCGAAGATTGAGATTGAAACCGAGGGAAATTTCGAAAATGGAATCACCGTCTCGGAAAATTTGACAATTTACGGGCAGAGTGGTCAAAGAGGAATTTTGAAAACCACGGTAAAAGGTTTTGGCGGTAGCGGCATCTACGGTGGTAGAAATATTACAATCAGTGGCGGCACAGTCACGGCTACTAACGAAAGTGGAGACGGCATCTACTGTAATGGGAATGTTACGATCAGTGGCGGCACAGTCACGGCTACTAGCGAAAATGGTTCCGGCATCTACAGTTATAAAGGAGTTACGATCAGTGGCGGCACAGTCACGGCTACTAGCGAAAATGGTTCCTACAGTTCTAACGGAGTTACGATCAGTGGCGGCACAGTCACGGCTACAGGTAACAATTACGGCATCTACGCTAACAGTGGCAATATCTCGCTTTCTTGGACTAACAGTACTGACGCAGTCAAGGCGAGCAACTATTACAGCGAAAAGGGTTCTGTTGTTGTTGCCGAGGGCAAATACTTCACGGATGAAAATGGACGCGTTTATAGTGGAACGCTCTCGGACAACCAAATTGCGGCTATATCGCACCAGACCATTGAGCCTCTGCCTTGGAAGAACTTGGGCGACTATGCCGCCGTGCAGATTTTCGAAGACGAAAATGGCAAAAAGCACGCTGTGATTGATGGCGAATATGAAGGTACGGAAACGGTTGATATTCCGAATGAAATTGCCGTCGACGCTGTTGATTACATCCGCAATTTTGATGCGAATACTCCTTCAACTGTGCTTATGCCGGTCCGCCTGCCATCTTGCGCTACTGTCAATGCCAAGTTCTACAAGCTTGATTACGTTTACCAATCTGGTTACAGGTGGGTAGCAAAGGTGCAGAATATCGGTAAAGCTCTCCCGCAGGCAAACACTGCGTATGCGGTCATGTTGCCTACTGCTGGCAAGCTGGAATTCAATTTCGAGGGCTGCGCTACGGCTGAAGAAAAGCAGGCGATTGTCCAGACTGGTGAAATCCAGACGAGCGGCAACACTGACGGATCGTGGTACTTTACCGGAACTTACGCCTTCAAGCGCTGGACCGAAACTGAAAATAAAGATGAAGTCGGGCTTGTCTATGGTTTTGCTGGCAGCAATGAAGATGGTATCGCGAAGGGTCAATTTGGCAGAGTCGATTTTGGAGCCCATGCCAACCCGCTCCGTTGCTACCTCCGCAAGAAGGATGATAGTGTGGTGCTCAAAGCACAGACGCAGATGCTTGCGAAGGCTGCTCCGTATAGCATAAGCCTGCTCCCGGAAACAATTGACGTTGAGTTTGTCGATGACGACGAAAATGGCGAACACACGACTGCCATCGGGCGCATGGATACCCGCACCGGGAAGATTCGCCTGCTCCGTACCGACCGCACGTACGACCTCAAGGGCCGCCGCGTGAACGACGTAAAACGTGCCGCAAAGGGAGCATACTACGGGAAGAAATTTTAACCATAAGCTGATGATAGACAAATGATTACGAATAATACAATGGAAAACAGACAAAAGAAAGAGTACACAGCTCCGAAGATGGAAATCATCGAGTACAAGCGCGAATCGGAACTGCTGTGCTCTAGCAGCGATCGAAGCGATTGCGAAGATACTATTCCTGTAGAAGGATGGTAATCGCTATATGGAGAACGTTATGAATCAGACTCAAAAAAAGTGTTATTCTGCACCTCGTTTAGAGGTTATTCATTTGAATCAGCAGGTTGCTTTGCTGGAATGCAGCAGTGAACCTTGCGAAGAGGGGGGCATCATTCGAGGAGGGCTTGGCGTGGGTCCGTTTGATGAACCGTACCTCGGCTAAACCGACTGGCTGAATATCGCTAAAATGCTCCGGATGAAAATCCGGGGTATTTTTTTTTGTTGTGTAAAATTATGACGAATTAATGTGTTTTTAACGAATTATTTTGAACAATCTTTACTTGTAAACATTTGTTTGCTTTTTTATAAACAGGTGCTCATAAGTAAACTAAAATTACGTTGTCAACTAGTAAAAATAAAATTACATCGTGTGTGATATTGCTCAAATTTTAAAAATTTAAGCATTTTGTGTATATAATATATAATTTTTGTATGTTTGAAATTATTTTGTATGATTTGTTTACTAAATTTATTCGACCTTAAAATAAACTAAAAAAAGGTGAATAAATGAAAACAACCAAAACAACAACCATCTTCTTGGGCTTGGCATCTGCAATGGCTTTTGCTCAGGAAGGCTCTGCTTGCATTCCGTTCGTCAATGGCGTCGGCGATTATGACAAGAACTGTTATAATTCCGGTCTCCTTGACATGGAAGAAGGCAAGTGCTACACCATGAACGCTGACCGTGTTAAGGAAGGCGTTCCTCAGTGGATCAACAACGTGGTTTCACAGACGTGGTGGTGGTCTGAAACTCCTTGCATCGCAGAAGTTTCTAGCTCCAGCGTCGAACCGGAATCCAGCTCTAGCGAAATCGTTGAGCCGGAATCCAGTTCCAGTGAAATCGTTGAACCGGAATCGAGCTCCAGCTCTGTTGAAGAATCCAGTTCTAGTGAAGAACCGCTCTCCAGCTCTAGCGAAACGCCGGTTTCTAGCTCCAGCGAAGTTATCGTTGCTTCTAATTGCATCGAATTCGTGAACGGCTCTGGCAACTACACTGAAAACTGCTACAACGCAGGCCTCCTCGAAATGGAAGAAGGCAAGTGCTACGCCATCAACCCGGATCGCTATAACGATGTCAAGAACCAGCTGTGGATCAACAACATTGCATCTCAGGTCTGGTGGTGGGTCGAAACCTCTTGCGGTTCCGAAATCTCCAGCTCCAGCGAAGAATCTTCCAGCTCTGTTGAAGAATCTAGCTCCAGCGAAGAATCTTCCAGCTCTGTTGAAGAATCCAGCTCCAGCGAAGAATCTTCCAGCTCTGTTGAAGAATCTAGCTCCAGCGAAGAATCTTCCAGCTCTGTTGAAGAATCCAGCTCTAGCGTCGAAGAATCTTCTAGCTCTGTTGAATCTAGCTCTAGCGAAGAATCCTCCAGCTCTGTTGAAGAATCCAGCTCCAGCGTTCAGATCGAACTCGTTGAACTCTGCATCGATTTCAATAGCGTTCAGCATGGTCTTCGCAATTACTGCTTCAAGTCTGGTTTGAAGAACATGGCTGAGGGTACATGCTATGCTGTACACCCGAATAAGCAAAAGGAAAGTTCGAATTCGATTCGCCAGCACAAGGATGTTAAGAAGAATAAGAATTGGTGGATCGAAACTCCGTGCTACGAAGAAATCATCGTCTCCAGCTCTAGCTCCAGCGAAGAATCTTCCAGCTCCGTTGAAGAATCCAGCTCCAGCGTCGAAGAATCTTCTAGCTCTGTTGAAGAATCCAGCTCCAGCGTCGAAGAATCCTCTAGCTCTGTTGAAGAATCTAGCTCCAGTGTCGAAGAATCCTCCAGCTCTGTTGAAGAATCCAGCTCTAGCGTCGAAGAATCTTCTAGCTCTGTTGAAGAATCTAGCTCCAGCGAAGAATCTTCTAGCTCTGAAGAAGTCTCTAGCTCCAGCGAAATCGTTGTGTCTACTTGCATCGAATTCGTGAACGGCTCTGGCAACTACATTGATAACTGCTACAACGCAGGTCTCCTCGAAATGGAAGAAGGCAAGTGCTACGCCATCAACCCGGATCGCTATAACGATGTCAAGAACCAGCTTTGGATCAACAACATCGCTTCCCAGACCTGGTGGTGGGTTGAAACCTCTTGCGGTACCGAAATCTCCAGCTCTAGCGAAGAATCTTCTAGCTCTGTTGAATCTAGCTCCAGCGAAGAATCCTCCAGCTCTGTTGAATCTAGCTCTAGTGAAGAATCTTCTAGCTCTGTTGAATCCAGCTCCAGCGAAGAATCTTCTAGCTCTGTCGAATCCAGCTCTAGCGAAGAATCTTCTAGCTCTAGCGAAATCGTCGTGTCTACTTGCATTGCTTACGTGAACGGCACTGGCGACTACGATCAGCATTGCTATAACGCTGGCTTGAGAAACATGGCTGAAGGCAAGTGCTACACCATGAATCCGGCTCGCGTTGCTGAAGGTGTCCCGCAGTGGATTAACGACGATGCCGCTCAGACTTGGTGGTGGGTCGAAACTTCTTGCGGTGAAGCTCCGGAAGTTGTTGAAGAACCGATCGAATTCTGCAAGGGCGATGATTGCGCTGAACCGAAGGCTCCGATCTACGCAGAACCGAAGCCGGCTCCGGCAAAGGTTATCGGTCGCGACAATGGCACGACCGCTCTCGCCTCGGCTGTTGAAGCCAAGGCAAGCATGGCTGTTGCCAACAACATGTTGAGCATCGCAACGACCTCCAACGGCACGAAGTCCGTGAAGATCTTTAGCGTTCGCGGCGACATGCTCCTCTCTGAAACATTCTCCGGTGCTGCAAAGACCGTTGACATGGCTCAGTTTGCTGGCAAGGGCGCTGTGATTGTCCGCCTCGTCGAAGGCCGCAAGGTCCTCGCCACGAAGCGCATTGCAGTTCGCTAATTCGCTAACGAAAAAGTTCAGTTTGTGAATGAAGGGCTCCCTCAAATGAGGGAGTCTTTTTTTTGTTTAGATAAATTTGTTTTAAAGAATGGAATTTTGTATTTTTTTATTTAATTAAACAAATTCTGATTGAAGAAACTGTACTATGAAAAAATTGAACAAAATATCGGTTCTTCCGTTGCTTGCTTTATTTGCTGCTTGTGGTGATGATTCTTCATCGGCTCGGCCCTCGTCAGTTTCGTCCGTTGACGACTTGCCGCAATGTACCGAGCAAAATGAGGGCGAATTTCGTTTTGTTGAAGATAAGGACGAAACGTATGTGTGCAGCCAGGGCTTTTGGATCAGTGAAAAAGAATTGGATGTAAAAAGTTCATCTTCTCAAATTCGTTCTAGTTCGAATGTTGAAAACAGGAACAGTTCTTCGGCGAAGTCTTCTTCCTCGCAAAAATCGTCATCTTCTGCGAAATCATCTTCGTCGGTAAAATCTTCGTCTTCTGAGGAACTTCCAGGCAAGGTTATCAGGGGAGCTTATTACGGAATGCCTTTTGGAAGCGGTGATCCGGTTATTGAAGTTTTGGCTTTAAATGACAAGCTTGAGTATGTCGATTCCACAGTTCTTTATAAAGGATATGTTGACATAAATACGGGTGCGTTTGTCGTTCGCGGCCTGCCAGAAGATATTTCTCTTGCAGAAATGAGAGTTGAGGGGAACCTTTCGGGCAAAGGTTATGAAAGTAATTACCAGACCGATACGGCATTTGCCGATTTGAAATCTGTCGATTTTCTTTATGTAAATAGCGGCATGGTCATGCTAGCCAAAAGAATAAAGTTCCTTGTTCAAGAACAGGGTCTCTCTTTTGTCGATGCGAAACATCAGGCCGAGTCTGAATTGCAAAAAGCATTTTTTGTTGAAGATAAATTCTATGATATGGAAAAAATCAACATGCTGATGGATTCGACCGATGGTGGTTTGTGGGCTTCGGCGATTAGTTCGTATAAAGGGCGAGTTGGTAAATATTTTGCAGCGGAAAGCTATGTCAAAAACGGAAAGGCTGAGATAGCGTATGATACCCTTGCAATGAATATCATAAACGATCTCTTTGGAAATCCGTATTCTTATTTTGGAAATATTTATAATAAATCTTCTTGGTTTTGCAAAAAAGGCATGCGTGATAGACTGTCGATGGTTGTGGATTCGATTACGGGGCGTGGAACATGTACCAAGGAACGGCAAAATGAATCGTTTATAATGGCTGATACGAGTTTTAGCAAGCGTTTGATGAAATGCGATGCTGGAGCGTGGAGAGAGTTTAATACTTTGGAAAAAGATACTTATCTGTGGGAAAATCCTTGTAAAGCGGGGACTGTGAAGTGGACTGAAGCGGAATCCGCCTATAACAGAAGACTTTATTACTGCAATGATAAAAAAGAGTGGCTAAGCGCTATGGAATTGAGTACCGATATTCCGAAGGACGCTTACTTGAATCCAAATATTAATTACGGGACGATGACTGACGAACGTGATGGAAAAAATTACAAGACGATAAAGATTGGCGATAAAACTTGGATGGCCCAGAATCTGGATTTTCGCGGTTATAAAGATAAAAGCCTTGCGGATGAAAAATTGATGTCCAATGTTGAAAATGGTAGGGTTTGCTACGAAAAGAAACAGGCTTATTGCGATCTTTGCGGCAGTATGTACAGTTGGAGCGCTACGATGAATATCTCTAGTCAGGTGATGAATGATACTACTAAGGTTGAGGCGCTTATTCAGGAACAGCATCAGGGAGTATGCCCTGACGGCTGGCATATTCCTTCTTATGAAGAATTCAAGAATATTCTCAAAGATGAATTAGGTTTGGATAGAGATGAGGCCGGAAAATACTTGAAATCCAAGGTGGGTTGGCACACTGTTTTGTCGGATACTGTCGGTTTTGCGGCATTGCCTTGCGGCAGATTCTGGTATGCAAGCAATATAAGCAACTATGCTTCTGAGGATTTCGGGTTTGATACTTATTATTATGCTTATGATGGTGTAAAGCAAGTGCGTGTCCGTTTTCCTTCGAAATCGGAGGCCTATATAACTCTTGATAAACCTAGTTATTGGCATTCAACGGGAAGCTCGTATCCTGATTATCATTCGTACATTCGTTGTATCAAGAATGATTAACGTTTAAAAAAAAGCTCGCCATGCGGCGAGCTTTTTAAATGTGACTGGATGACGTGATCCGCTATCTAGCCTTATTCGCGCGTTCGAGTTCGCGTGCATTGATGATGAGCATCTGCAAGCGGTTCTCGATGTTGGCGAAGCTGGTATCCGGATCGTAGTCCAAGCTCAGAATTTGCACGTGCGGGCAACGTTCCTTCACAGCCTTCGTGAGGCCACGGCCACTGATGTGGTTTGCGAGGCAGGCGAACGGCTGCACAATGATGTAGCTATTGATGCCGTGCTTCGAGTTGTAAAGGATTTCTGCCGGGATGAGCCAGCCTTCACCCGTGTTGTACGTCGGGTCGATAATGCCGTCGATGTAGTTCACGAGTTCGAAGCAGTCGGCGTGGTGTTCGTAAAGCTTGAACGACTGCATGACCTTATTGGCGGTTGCTGCGGCGTGTTCAAAGAGCTTTGCGGTAATGCCACCTTCGAGGCGGTCTGAAATCGGATTTGCCGAGAATCCGCGCTTGATCTTTTCGGCGCGCACAACTTCGTCGACGCGGAAGAAGTCCATCATGCCCGGGAGGTAAACTTCCATGCCGTTGTCCATGAGGTAGTCTTCGACATGTCCGTTGGCGCTCGGGTGGAAGTTCATGAGGATTTCGCCGAGCACAGCGACGCGCGGCTTGCGGATGCCCTTCTTGCGGCTTTCCGTGATTTCGACCTTGTTGAATTCCTCGATGCACTGGCGCAGCATTTCGACAAGGCGCTTGGCAGAGCCGAGTTCCGTCTTCTTGAGCGTTGCTGCGGTTTTCATCAGTTCCGGCATCCACTTGCTGTAAATCTTCTTGGTTTCACCCTTGTTGATTTCGTAGGGGCGGAGTGCGCGGTATGCCGTTTCGATGGCATCCATGAATGCAAGGCCCCAGAGCGTATGGAGGCGGAAGTCGAGCCCGAGCTGGAAGCCCGGATGCATGCCTTTATAGTCGATGCCGGTCGTGATGATGGAAACGTCCTTGTAACCCGCTTCGTCAAGTGCTTTACGGCCAAGCACGGAATACTGCACGGCGCGGCAGTTTTCGCAGTTCTTGGCAAGGCACATCGAAACTTCAGTTTGAGGAACGTTCGGGTGTTCTTCGAGCCACTTGAGGCATTCACCGATATTGATCTGGCACGGGAAGCAAATGTCGTTGTGCACGTACTTCTTGCCGAGTTCAATAGCGCGCTTGTCTGCAACCGGGAGGTAATCCGAGAGGTAACCCTTGCCCTGGATGTAGCTACTTGCGAGAATGGCGAAAGCGGGGGAGAGGTTCGGCGTCAAGATGATACGCTTGTTCTTGTCGCTTGCCACGTACGGCGTGTGGAACTGCGGTTCGTTCGAAATCGGCTTTTCCGGGAGGTTTGCTGCACGGCGGGCCTTCACGGTTTCGATAAAGCTCTTGATGCGGATGCCTACCGGGCCTCTTGCGTCGCCTTCGTCGAGCTTGAGCATGAGCATTTCCTTGTTGGAATCGCGGTGCATCATGCGCATCATTTCGTCGGTCAATACGGAGTCGTGTCCGCAACCGAAGCTCACGATCTGGGCAAGTTCAACATGCGGGTCTCTCGAAGCAATCATCGTTGCGCCGAGCATGCGCAAGTGGAACGTGTTCTTGATTTCGACGCGGGTGTGGTTCGGCACATCCTGGTCATACACGCCCGGGAGCGATTCGGTAGTGAGCACCGGAATGCCCATGGCGGTAAAGTGGCTTGCAATGTTGTGGTTGATGAGCAAGTCGGCATGGTAGGGACGGCCTGCAATGACCACGGCAAAGCTGTCGTTTGCCTTCACGTCGTCGAGAATCTTTTGGCCTTCTTCGAGGAGCGTGGTGCGGTAATTATTAAGAGCCTTTTCGCCTTCGGTCACCGCCTTGTCCAAAATCTTCTTATCGATGTTCCAGTTGTCGTGAAACCAATCGATTGTCTGGCTTCTGCGGAGCTTGGTGTTTGCCCAGTGGAAAATCGGCTGGTCCATCGGAATGCCGTAATTCTTTTCGGGTTCGTCCGTGTTCTGGCAGATGTTCGGGTAACCTTGCACGACCGGGCAGACCGTCGTGGCGTTAAACTTGGTGTGGTCA
>JAEEGG010009991.1_pt1 | contig 21096 bp, 23 predicted proteins | sample 9134161 | NCBI WGS metagenome assembly JAEEGG01 (sample SAMN16246543, study PRJNA631951) | gut metagenome | biome: gut microbiome; feature: rumen; material: CR-attached | host: Bos | place: Iran: Karaj | collected 2018-10
TAAACTTTTTTTGTATCATTCACTTCTCCACAAAAGCTTAATTTCGTTTGGCAAGCCTTACTATCACCGCATCCTGCATAATCAAGACGAATTGAAGCAATGCCGATGTTCAATAATCTTTTGGACATTTCTGCAAACAAATTACCGACTTCATTTTTTTGTGATCCTGTTCCATGGCATAGAATTACCGCTGGCATTTTTTCGTGTTTTTGGGAATAAGAAAACACTGCTGGAATAGCGTATTCTGTATTATATATTGTAATTAGTTTTTCCATATCTTGTTCTCCTCTATTTTCGATTTGTCATCCTGTTTATGCTTTCATCCCTTTTCATCAAACCTCTTTATCAGTTTTCTTATATATCTGATTTCGTTTCTCTTTAAATATCCTACCATGATATAACCTTTATTTATCTGGTCTGTAAAGCCATAGAAAAGACACGTAAGATCTGTTAGAAATTCATTATCTCTTTCATCCTCAAGCCAGAGTTCTTTTTCTTTCAGGATGTAATGCATGCACTCGTGAATCAGTACCGCAAGCACTTCATCAATCGTTCGTGTATTGGCAACACTTATATGGATTTCATCGGTGTCGGAATTATATGTTCCTGCAGCTTCGATAAGATTGCTCTGATTGTAAACAGCAAGATTTCCGATATTAACGCCACAGTATGAAACAACATCTTTCGCTATAAGATTTAGAACCTCTTCATCTCTTATATCTTTTCTTAATTTTTCCATATATTCTTCGTTAATACTGTAGGAAGCAAGGGGCTTCTCGCCGTTTTCCTTTAAATACCCGCAAAGGCCCTCGAAAAGTTCTTTTCTGTAACTTCCCACGGGAAATATTCCGAGGATATTTCCAAGCACGAAAATAACTCCGCCGATATAGCAGATAGTCTCCGGAATGTAGTAAATAAAGTCTCCCACACTGTCGATTGTCCGGATCATTCTGAAAACTTCGAAACCGATCAGACAAAGAAGAAATATACCGATTATATATGAAATGTTTATTCTGATTCTTTTCATAAAACACCTGCTTAAAAACCTAAAATTATTTTATCATAAAAAAAATCGAGAGTGCATAAACACCCTCGATTTTCCTTTTTTATGTTATATTATAATTCTTTTACATATAACAAGTCATTATCGCCGCCGTAATTGGTGATTTCTCTTACAAATGAATATCCGTAATGCTCGTACAATCCGACATTTCCGGGGCAGGTCGGAATATAGCTTTTCTCAAATCCCTGCTTTTTTAAATATTCATTGGCATAGTCGATAAGCTTACCGCTTATTCTCTGTCCGCGATAATCTTCGTCAACAAAGATGCAGGATACCCAGGGAAAAAGATTGGGCAGAGGATAATAATCTTCTTTTAATGCCGATGCCATTCCTATTACTTTTCCGTCTGCTTTGGCTGCAAACATCGTTTCCCAGTCGGTAAACTCCCAGTTTCTTACAAGTCCCGCAATATGATCCTTTGCTTCATATGAACAATTTTCGATAAATGATAAAAGTTCATCTGCAAGAGGAGTTCCTTTATCGACTTTTTCTATCGTAACGTCTGCCTGATTGTTCCAGCCGAAATGCGCTGCCACCAAATCCGCAGTCTCTTCGACGCTTCGGTTAGTGTCTCTCTCAAGCCAGAAGAAATCACTGTTTTTGATGAAATTATAGCGTTCGATATTTAGCGAATATAACGTTTCATTGCAGGTCGCTTTGGCTTTTTCGTAGTCTGTGGCCGAATGGATAAAATCACTGAACGGCTGATGATCCGGTCTGTTGCAGTAATCATCCACAAGGTCTTTCGGTTCTTTTATGAGGAATGCAATCCTTGACGGATCCGTAAACTTAAACGCTTCCTCAGCCACGATGTGTATATCGCATAAAACCGGCTTGTCCTGGGACATCTTCATAAGGTCGAGCAGTATAAAATCGAGCTGTTCCCTGCTGTTTTTTAAGAGCCAGTTCTTGTACTCTTCCACGGTCCTACCGAAAAACTCGTCAGCGTCCTTGAAGTCTCTGTTCATCTCGGGCTGATGTTCCTTGTCGGATAAGCGGACGTGGTAAGGCATCTGATCGTCGATAACGTACACCGGAATATTGTATTTTTCTCCGAGTGCTCTGGTTATCGTGGTCTTTCCGCCGCAGGGCGTACCTGAAATAAAATAAACGTTTCTTAAATATTCTTTGATTATATTGTCCTGAAATATCATATCGATTCTCCTTATTAATAGTTTTTGTTTTCGAGTTACAATCGAAGCATGAAACTATTAAATAAGTCTCATGCCATTAGATATTTCTTAATCTTAAAAACATTACCATTTTTCTTTCCTCCGTAAATTATGCAGTTAACATTATCGTAATATTATTAAATAAATGTTGTCATGTCAAATGAGCGTTTTATAGAACTTAATTATAAATTTGGTTCCTACTCCCTCGGTACTCTCAACATTTATCTCACCCTGCTCACCTTCAATGATGGATTTTGAAAGTGCGAGTCCGATGCCGACACTGTCTTTGCCTGCGTTCTTTCCTTTGTAGAAACGTTCGAAGATATGCGGAATGTCTTCCGCCGCAATACCGCAGCCCGTGTCGCGGATTGTAAGCTGTGTAAAGATATTGGTGTCGACCATCGTTACCGAAAGTTCGCCGCCGTCATCCATATGCTCGATGCAGTTTTTGATAATGTTCTGGATTGCTTCCACGGTCCAGTTTTTATCGCAGCGGATGATAAGGTCGGAGATGTCCGATTTGAATTTTATATTTCTTAAATCAAACTGAATGCCGAAAGGTTTTACCGCTTCGTCGATAAGTTCGGCGGATGAAACATCTTCTTTTTTAAGTACGATTGTTCCCGCGTCAAGTTTGGATAATTTAAGCAGTGTCTGAATAAGCCAGTTCATTCGGTTAAGCTGCGAAGACTGGGTCTGTAAAAACTCGGTTCTCTTGTTTTCATCCTGCTCATCCACCAGAAGATCGTTCATCACCATCATGGATGTGAGCGGTGTTTTAAGCTGGTGACTGATGTCTGCAATTGCGGCCGCAAGGTTCTTTTTATCATCCGAAAGAAGCTCTTTCTGAAACTTTAACGTCGAGGTCGTCTTGTAAATATTCGTCTTTAAAATCGACAGTTCACCCTCTTCCTGATCGAGGATTTCGTCGTTGCCGTTTTCCGCGAGCACCCTTACAAGATAGTCGTTTAAGTCGACTATTTTCTTATATCTTTTACGAGTATAAAAGATAAAAACCGCCATTAAAACAAGCCCTGTCAGAAGTATTGCAGCGCCGGTTTTTATTCCCAAAAAAACGGAACCGCAAATTACCATAAGAATCGTAAATGCGGATCCCGCTATAATAATGTTTCGGAATTCCTTATTTTTCATAATGCTTCCTCTATTTATCAACTATATAACCCATGCCTCGAACCGTTCTTATAATCTTCGGATCGGAAGGGTCTTTTTCAATCTTGTCGCGAAGTCTTTTGATATAAACTGTAAGGGTATTGTCGTTTACAAAATCGCCGCTTATATCCCACATGTCGGATAAGAGCTGGTTTCTCGTAAGAACCACTCCGCGGTTATTGCAGAATGTTAAAAGAAGACGGTATTCAAGCGCGGTAAGTTCGATGCTTTCCTCTTTGCCCGTGACTTCGTCCTTAATCGTAACCTTGGCTTCGTTGGTATAAATGCAGAGGTTACCGAGCATTTCGATATTGGATGCACTGTCGCTTCCCTTATCTCCCTTGCCTGCTCTTCTTAGAACGCTTTTGATTCTGGCCATAAGTTCGTTTACTCTGAAAGGCTTGCATATGTAATCGTCTGCACCGAGTTCAAGACCCATGACAACGTTAACTTCAGCATCTGCGGCCGTTAAGAAAATAACCGGAATGTCTTCCGATTCTTTCAGGAACTTGCATACGTCGTATCCGCTTCCGTCGGGAAGATTGATATCAAGAATGCTTAAGTCATATTCTTTGGTTTTCCAGGCGGACTTTGCTTCGGCTACAGTCTTAACCGAGGTTACTTCGTAGCCCTCTTTTTCCAGGGAATACTTAAGTCCCATACCGATTGCGTCATCGTCTTCAAGCAAAAATATTTTCATAATAATATCCTTACGGGTTTCGTTTTTTCCTACCCTTTTATTTTATCAAAATGCCGTGAATAATTAAAGAAAATAAAAAAGGGAATCGCTTGGATTCCCCTGGTTTTTTATTCTTTTATGAGGCCTTTGTAAAACTCAAGCGCATTCTTTATGTCTTCATCGTCCGGATGACCTTTGGAGGTTCCGCCGACCAGCTTGAAAGGGCCGAAGGTGTTATAGCCGCTGCAGGTAAACCGGCCTATGATTTCGGCGTTCTTTCCGTCGATTCCGTTGCCCATTGCGTTCTTAAAAATCTTATTCATCGCACTCGTCATGATGTAAAAGATTTTCTTGTTCTCGGGAAGATTTTCTTTTGCAAATTTTATGATGTTGGGATCAAATTTACCGCCGTAAATTCCCGAAGCAAATCCAATCAAATCGTATTCCGATAAATCTTTTTCATGAACCTGAGTAGCGTCAACAACTTCAAGATTGTATTCTTTTGCGATAGCATCTGCCACCTTGCGGGTGTTGCCGTGATGGGTGGATGCACAGATAATGATTGCATTCATATTATTCACTCTCCTTTTATCCGAGTAAGTCTTCAACTGCCTTTCTGACTTCCTTCATATCCGTTGTGGGCTCGAATCTTGCCACAACATTACCTTCTCTGTCGATTAAGAACTTGGTGAAGTTCCATTTGATATATGCTTTGTCGCCGAATTCCTTGTTGTTCATATCGGAGAACTTTTTAAGAGCTCCGTTTTTAATACCTTTTCCGAAGCCTTCAAAAGGTTTTTCGGTTGCAAGGTAGGCGTAAAGAGGATCGGCTTCTTCGCCGTTTACCTTTATCTTCTTAAACTGAGGGAAGTCCGCACCAAACTTAAGCGTGCAGAATTCATGGATTTCATCCTCGCTGCCGGGTGCCTGGTTGGCAAACTGATTGCAGGGGAAGTCTAAAATCTCAAGACCTTTGTCTTTTAAATCTTTATACATTTCCTCAAGCGGTGTGTAGTGCGGTGTGAATCCGCAGCCTGTAGCAGTGTTGACAATCAAAAGTACTTTTCCTGCATACTCGCTTAATGAAACATCATTGCCTTTTCTGTCTTTTACGGTAAAATCATAAACATTTGCCATATCCTCATCCTCCTATTTAGATTCCATATTTTTAAGTGCCTTGTAAGTAAGTTCGTAAAGCATTTTAAATTCTTCGTCTGTAAGTCCCACGCATGAAGCCATGCAGCAGGGGATTTCGAGCGCCTTATCCTTAAGCTCTCTTCCCTTGTCTGTAAGGGCGATTGTTAAAAGTCTTTCGTCCTCGGCCATTCTTTCCTTGGTAACATATCCTGAAGCCTCGAGTCTTTTTAAAACCGGTGTGAGTGTTCCGTAATCAAGATGTGTGAGGTCTGCGAGTTCTCTCGAAGAAATAACTTCTTTTTCCCACATGACCATCATGACCACGTACTGTGTGTAGGTTAAATCAAGCTTTTTTAAATAAGGACCGTACTGTCTGGTGATTTCCTTTGAACAGGCGTATAAAGGGAAACAAACCTGATTTTCAAGTTTTAAACTGTCGTACTTACTTTTTTTAGTGCTCATTTGTTATTTCCTTTTGCTTTTGCGCAATTTACTTTTACACAAGTAATTATATTATAAAAAAACTGCCCCGTCAAGGGACAATTTTTCTATTTTTAGATGGCGTCAACCATTGATTTTACGTATTCACCGACATATGCGGGTGATTCTTTGCCGTATTTTTCCATAATTTTGATGATGGCGGAACCTACGATTGCGCCGTCTGAAATGTCCGCCATTTTCTTTGCCTGCTCAGGTGTGGAAATTCCGAAACCGATAGCGCAGGGAACATTTGTGTTCTCTCTGATAATTTTTACGATTGAATCAAGGTCCGTGTTGATTTCGGTTCTTGTACCTGTAACGCCGAGACTGGAAACGAGGTAGATAAAGCCTTCGGCTTCTTTTGCAATCATTGCAACCCTGTCCTTGGAGGTGGGAGCTATAAGAGAGATTAAATCCACGCCGTACTTGTGGCATTCGGGTAAAAATTCTTCTTTTTCCTCAAAAGGAAGGTCGGGTAAGATGATTCCGTCAATTCCGATTTCGGAACAGGTTTTGATGAATCTTTCGGAGCCATAGGAAAATACCACGTTAGCATAGGTCATGAAAACCATAGGTACAGTAACGTCTTTTCTTAATTCTTTTACGAAGTCAAAAATTTTGTCGGTTGTAACACCGCCGTTTAAGGCACGAAGATTTGCGCCCTGGATAACTGGACCTTCTGCGGTAGGATCCGAAAAAGGAATTCCAAGCTCAACCAAAGAAGCACCGTTTTTAACAGCCTCGCGAACGATTTTACCCGTTGTTTCAAGGTCGGGATCGCCGCACGTGATAAAAGGAATAAATGCTTTTTTATTTTCAAATGCTTTGTAAATGTTACTCATTGATATCCTCCCCTCTGTAACGGGCGATTGCCGCACAGTCCTTATCGCCTCTGCCGGAAACGGTGATAACGATTATCTGATCTTTGCTCATTGTAGGAGCAATCTTCATTGCGTAGGAAATTGCATGCGCTGACTCGATGGCGGGAATAATGCCCTCGGTCTTTGCAAGGTATTCAAATGCCTGAACCGCTTCTTCATCGGTAACGGGAACATATTCTGCTCTTCCGATATCGTGAAGATATGCGTGCTCGGGTCCGATGCCGGGATAGTCAAGTCCTGCGGAGATTGAATAAACCGGTGCAATCTGGCCGTATTCGTCCTGACAGAAATATGATTTCATGCCGTGGAAAATTCCGAGCTTTCCTGTTGCGATTGTAGCTGCGGTTTCATATGTATCTACGCCACGGCCTGCTGCCTCACAGCCGATAAGTCTTACTTCCTTGTCATTTATAAAATTGTAGAAGGTTCCGATTGCGTTTGAACCGCCGCCTACACATGCTAAAACCGCATCGGGAAGGCGTCCTTCTTTTTCGAGCATCTGCTCTTTAATTTCCTTTGAAATAACCGCCTGGAAATCACGTACGATTGTGGGGAAGGGATGAGGACCCATTACCGAACCGAGGCAGTAATGCGTATCATCGATTCTCTTGGTCCACTCTCTCATGGCTTCGGAAACCGCATCCTTAAGTGTTGCGGTACCGGTTGTAACAGGTATAACTTCCGCTCCTAAAAGACGCATTCTGTATACATTAAGCGCCTGACGTTTTGTATCTTCCTCGCCCATAAATACTACACATTCCATTCCCATCAGTGCTGCTGCCGTTGCAGTTGCAACACCGTGCTGACCTGCGCCCGTTTCTGCGATAAGTCTGGTCTTGCCCATTTTCTTTGCAAGAAGGGCCTGACCGAGAACGTTATTTATTTTATGAGCGCCCGTATGGTTTAAATCTTCTCTTTTAAGATAAATCTTTGCACCGCCCAAGTCCTTCGTCATCTTTTCCGCATAGTAGAGTCTTGAAGGTCTGCCTGCGTACTCGTTTAAAAGTTCGGTCAGTTCCCTGTTAAATTCGGGATCGTTCTTGTAATGATTGTATGCTTTTTCAAGTTCGATAACCGCATTCATCAGGGTCTCCGGAATGTACTGTCCGCCGTGTATACCGAATCTTGCGGGGTTTTCGTTATTGTTCATTGTGTTTCCTTTCTCTCTTACTGCAGCCACAAACTGCTTCATCTTCTCGGGATCTTTATATCCGTCGGTTTCTATGCCTGAGCTTACATCGACCGCAAAAGGCTTAAGTGTCTGCACCGCTTCTGCCGCATTTTCCAAAGTTAAGCCGCCTGCAAGTAAATAATCTCTTTTTACTTCTTTTAAGAGGTTCCAGTCAAAAACCTTTCCGCCGCCCATTCCCGAATCAAGTAAAACGAAATCTGCGGGCGAATCATTTGCGATTTTGATATCAGCGGCTGATTCTACTCTGACTGCCTTTATAACCGGCTTTCCCGAAAGCGCCTTAAGGTCTTTTATATAATTCTCATCTTCATTTCCGTGAAGCTGCGCAATATCGATGATTTCATCTCGTAAAAGAGACGCGACAAAATCGATATCTTCGTCCACGAACACTCCGACAGCTTTTATATTTGAATCAAGTCTGCTTTTAAGTTCTTTTGCTTTTTCTCTGTCGACGTATCGTTTGCTTTTCTCATAAAAGACAAATCCGATAAAATCCGGCTTTAAGCTGTTGGCGCATTCAATGTCTTCGGGACGGGAAAGTCCGCAAAGCTTTATCTTTGTCATAACGCGCTCCTTAAATTCTTAAGAGCTGCAGCCTTGTCGGCCGCTCTCATTACCGTCTCTCCGATTAGCACGGCATCCGCGCCTGCTCTTCTTATGTTTGCGACATCTTCGGGAGTTTTAAGTCCGCTCTCCGATACGAAGATTCTGTCTGAAGGGATGAGTTCGCGGAGTCTTTTGCTGTTGCCCGAATCAACCGTGAAGTCCTTTAAGTTTCTGTTGTTTACGCCGATGATTCTTGCTTTGGCCGAAACAGCGGTTTCAACTTCTTTTTCGTCGTGTGTCTCAACGATTGCGGAAAGTCCGAGCTCGTCGCAGATTCCGAGATACTCTTCAATCTGACCTTTTGAAAGGATGGAGCAGATTAAAAGTACCGCCGAAGCGCCGAGGGTTTTGGCTTCGTATATCATATATTCGTCAACCGTAAAATCTTTTCTAAGACACGGTATTGAAACTTCTCTTGCAATTTCTTTTAAATAATCGTTGCTACCCAAAAACCATTTGGGCTCGGTAAGTACCGAAATGCAGTCAGCTCCAGCCGCTTCGTATTCCTTTGCAATCTGAAGATACGGAAAGTCCGGAGCGATGAGGCCTTTGGAAGGAGAGGCTTTTTTGCATTCGAGGATAAAGGCCAGGTCATTTTTTTTAAGAGCTTTTTCAAAGGCGAATGTTCCCATTTCCATATCGAAAGCCATCTTCTTTATCTCAGTCGTGTTGACACGTTGTCTTGCTATTTCGGTACGCTCTTTTGCGTAGTCCGCTAATTTGTCGAGAATTGTCTGAGTTTTTTCCATACTTAATCCTTATTCTGCTTCGGGACGGTTGCTGACCTCGATGAATTTGTTTAATACTTCGAGGGCTTTGCCTGAATCAATGAGTTCTGCAGCAAGTTCAACGCCTTCTTTGAAGGAATCTGCTTTGCCGCCGATGTAAAGTGATGCGCCTGCGTTTAAGAGAACTGCGTTTCTTTTATGACCTTTTTCGCCGTTTAAAATGGCAAGCGTGATCTTTGCGTTCTCTGCGGGATCGCCGCCCTTTAAATCTTCTTTAGTACATCTCTCAAATCCGAAATCTTCAGGCTTGATGGTGTAGGTCTTATACCATCCGTCCTTAATCTCGCTGATTTTGGTAGGTGCGCTTAAGGATATTTCATCAAGCTTATCCATTCCGTAAACTACCATTCCGCGCTTAACGCCGAGGCTGACTAAAACCTGTGCTAGCGGCTCTACGAGATATTCGTCATATACACCGAGTAACTGCATTGAGGGTGTTGCGGGGTTGGTAAGCGGTCCTAAAATATTGAACACTGTTCTAACGCCGAGTTCTTTTCTGATAGGGCCTACATATTTCATTGAAGAATGATATTTCTGTGCGAAAAGGAAGCACATTCCGACTTCGTTTAAAAGTTCAATACATCTTGCGGGGCTCTGCTGGATGTTAACGCCGAGTGCCTCGAGGCAGTCAGCGGTTCCGCAGTTTGAAGATGCTGCGCGGTTTCCGTGCTTTGTAACTTTCATTCCGCCTGCTGCAGCTACCAAAGCACTGGTTGTTGAAATGTTAAAGCTCTTTGCATTGTCTCCGCCGGTTCCTACGATTTCAAATGTTTCCATACCTGTTTCAACCTTGGTGGCATGTGATCTCATTGCTGCTGCGCAGCCTGCGATTTCATCTGTGGTTTCGGCTTTTGCGCTCTTTGTGGAGAGGGACGCAAGGAATGCTGCGTTCTGAGTGGGAGAGGTTTCGCCGCTCATGATTTCATTCATTACCTGATAAGCCTCATCATATGTTAAATCTTCTTTGTTTACGATTTTTACAATTGCCTCTTTAATCATTTTCATTTTCCTCCGTTTATCTTGAAAGATTTAAAAAATTCTGTAACATCTGTTTTCCGTCGGGTGTCAGTATTGACTCGGGATGGAACTGAACTCCGTATATCGGATATTCCGTGTGCATCACTCCCATGATTTCGCCGTCCGCCGTCTTGGCTGTAACCTTAAGACATTCGGGAATGGTCTTTTCGTCTGCTGCAAGTGAGTGATATCTTGCAACCGGTGCAACCTCAGGGCATCCTTTAAATAAAGGACATTCGGTATCAAGTGTTGCGTCTGACTGTTTGCCGTGCATCAATCTTGATGCGTAGGTGACCGTTGCTCCGAATGCTGCGCAGATAGCCTGATGACCGAGGCATACTCCTAAAATCGGAATGTCTTTTCCAAGCTTTTGAATTGCTTCAATAATAATGCCTGCATCCTCCGGTCTTCCGGGGCCGGGAGATACGATTATTCTCTCGGGATTTAAGTTTCTTATTTCTTCGACGGTCATTTCATCGTTTCTAATAACTTTGATGTCTGGATTAATCTCGCCTATCAGCTGATATAAATTATATGAAAAACTGTCGTAATTATCTATCAGTAATGTCATAACTCCGCCTCCTGTGCATCTTTTAATGCCTTAAGAGATGCTCCTGCTTTGTTTAAGCACTCTGTATATTCGTTCTCGGGAACTGAGTCTGCAACGATTCCCGCTCCGCTTCGAACGAATACTTTTCCGTTCTTTTTATAAGCAATTCTGATTGCGATACAGGTATCCATATTGCCCGTAAAATCTATATATCCGATTGCTCCGCCGTAAATGCCTCTCTTGTTGTTTTCAAGCTCTCCGATAAGCTTGCAGGCTCTGATCTTCGGTGCTCCGGAAAGCGTTCCTGCGGGAAGTACAGCTTCTATCGCATCGAGTGCATCCTTATCATCTCTGATACGTCCGCAGACTGTTGAGCCGATGTGCATTACATGTGAGAAACGAACAACGCTTCTTAATTTTTCTACGAATACGCTTCCGAACTTGCTGACCTTTCCTAAGTCATTTCTTCCGAGGTCTACTAACATGTTGTGTTCGGCGAGTTCTTTTTCATCTTTTAGGAGCTCTTCTTCAAGGGCTAAGTCTTCCTCTTCGGTTTTTCCTCTCCATCTTGTGCCTGCCAAGGGGAAGGTGTGAAGTACGCCGTTTTCAAGTTTTACGAGTGTTTCGGGCGATGCGCCTGCAACTTCCACGTCCGTTCCGGAGAAGTAAAACATGTAGGGCGAAGGATTGATGGTTCGAAGCATCCTATAGGTGTTTAAGAGGCTGCCTTCGAAGGGGGCGCTTAAGCGGTTGGAAAGTACGATCTGGAAAATGTCTCCCTCGTGGATGTAATGCTTTGCCTTTTCAACCATTTCGCAGAACTCTTCTTTATTAAAGAGAGGTGTTACTTCGCCGAGAAGTTTTCCTGCGGGCTCTTCTTTCTTTTCGCCGTGTCTTAAAAGTTCGGCGAGCTGCTTTAATTCCATCGCTGCCTTGTTGTATCCGACCTCGATGTCTTTAAGAGGCATGTTTACGATGAGGATGATTTTCTGCTTCATGTTGTCTAAGGCGATAACTTTGTCAAAAAGCATCAAATCGACATCCTTGAATTCCTCGGTATCCGTTACATCGCTTTTTACGCTCGGTTCGCTGTAGTTTAAGTAATCGTATGAGAAATATCCGACCAGTCCGCCTGTGAACGAAGGGAGATAATCGAATTTCGGACTCCTGTGTTCGGATAGGATCTGTCGAAGCTGAATCGAAGGATTTTCTGTCTTTATTTCGAGGTTGCCTGCCTTCATGTTACCGTCGATGCAGGTGATTTCCATCTTCGGATCAAATCCCAAAAATGTGTATCTGCCCCATCTGTCGTTCGCCTGTGCCGACTCGAGCATATAGCAGTGTGTCGAAACATTCTTTAAAATTTTCATCGTCTCAATCGGTGTTGTGAAATCCGAAAGGATTTCGGTGCTTACCGGCAAAACATCATATTTGCCTGTTTCGGCGATTTTTTTAACTTCTTCCAAAGACGGTAAGATTTTCATGCGGGCTCCTTTTTATTCTGGGTTTACGTTTCTTTTATGATTTTTGCAGGGACTTTTACGATTGTTATTACTGGTTTTAAGGAGGAAAAGTAATTTAAGGTATTAAAAAAGTCCCTGACAAAATCTTTCTGATTCTGTCAAGGACGAATATACTATCCGCGGTGCCACCTTGATTCACGATCTGACTCGTGCGCTTAGCGAGATACCTTCATATCTCCGGCAATTGACGTATGCCTTACGTCGCAGAATACTTTGAAAAATCATTTCACTGCGCCCTCAGCGGTCCATTTGACAATTTGTTTCGCACCCGGTTCTCATCATCCCGGATTCTCTGTAGGGGCATCATTGCCGTTATCTCCGCTTCAACGGTTTAAATTCTTAAATTTGAAAAAAGAATATCACACGAAAAATAACAAGTCAACAATTTTTTTAATCATTTACGATAATATCCGCGGTAACGCTTCGTGTGACCGAAATAAGATCGGCGGGCGAAAGCTCAATCTGTGCTCCGACTCTGCCTGCGCTGACATAGATTTTCTCATACGTGGGAGCCGTTTCATGGATAAAAGTTTTAAACTGCTTTTTCATTCCGATTGGCGAACATCCGCCGTGAACATAGCCTGTTAAGGGAAGCAGTTCTTTCTGCTTTATCATGTCGATTGATTTCTCGCCTGCTGCCTTTGCGGCCTTCTTTAAATCGAGCTCTTCTTTTACGGGAACTACAAAAACATAATATGTGTTGCTCTTCCCCTGAGTGACGAGCGTTTTAAAAACTTTCGCCGGGTCCTCATTTAAAATTGCTGCAATTTCTTCACCTGTTAAGGTTGCGTCAGGTTCGTATGTATGGCTTTCGTATGAGATTTTTTTTGCGTCGAGCACTCTCATAACGTTTGTTTTGTCGTTGGCTTTCATATTCTTTTTCCTTTTATTTTAATTCAGCATTGTTTCTTTTTAAAAATTCTATATCATTTCCGTATTGTAACGCGGTTTCCTCATCATTTTCAAGGAAAAGTTCATACAAATCGCTTGGAATTCTGCTTGGTTTGGTTCGCTCAAATATCGTCAGATTCCATGAATGTTTGCATTTCTTGCAACGGTAAATAAGCCAGACATCGACTTTGTTTCCGTTTGCATTTACCCTGAATTTCCCCGAATTCACAAATTCCTGTTTTTTACCGCATCCTCCGCATTTATGATATACATGCTGCATTAAGCTCATTTTTATCCTCCTTATATTACTTTTGGGGATTCATCTGAGCTTAGCTTTATTCTTTTTTATTTAAGCTCAGACTACTGAGCTAATACGTATCTGTTTCTCATAAAATAAATGTCCTTTCCTAATTAAAATTCACAATATCCGTAGCTACCTTTTCCTGAAAACGAACGTCATGTTCCACGATTAACATGGTCGGTTTGAAGTTTAAAATCAGTTTCTCGATCTGCATGCGTGAAAATACATCAATGTAATTAAGCGGTTCGTCCCAGATATAAAGGTGTGCGGGGGTTATAAGGCTTGATGCTATAAGTACCTTTTTCTTCTGGCCTTCGGAAAACTCTTCCATGTTTTTTGCAAACTGTGTCGCTGAAAAATCCAATTGATTCAGTATTGCAAGGAAGAGGCTTTCCTCGAAATTGTTGGCTTTGCAGTAATCTTTAAGATTACCGGATAGGAATGAAGTATCCTGATTAATGTAGGAAATGATCAGTCCCGAAGCCACATCAAGCGTTCCGTTTACTATTAAGTTTTCGCAGCCTGGAATGTTTTCTTTGTAAGCGGCCTTTTTAAGAATGGCTTTTATGATGCTGGTTTTACCGCATCCGTTATCGCCTTTTAAAACTACTCTGTCGCCCTGTTTAATCTGAAATCTCATATCTTTAAACAATGGCTTTTCGGACTCCTCGTACTGAAGGGATAAATCTCTTGCAAGGATGAGCACTTCTTTGTGGTGCTTAAGAGGCATTACTTTTAGGCTGATTTCTTTTTCGATATCCTGAAGTAAGCCTTCCTTTTCTTCGATTTCCCTGTCAATTCGGTTCTCAAAGTTTTTAACCCTGGACTGCATCTTTTTGGTCTTGGCTCCGATGAACGCTCTGGTACCCATGAATCTGTCATGCTCCTTGGTCGGGTCAAAACCGATTTTGGTGGCCTCATTTTTATCGGCCCATCTTTCTGCGCGGTCAGCCGCAACCTTAAGCTTGTTTATTTCTTTTAGGTGTTTTTCATTCTCGGCCTTTGCAAAAGCATCGGCCTTTTCCTTGTTTTCCCACCATGAAGAAAAGTTGCCTGTCTGTACTTCGATTGTTTTTCTGTTTAAAACAAGTACGTGGTCGCAAACCGCATCAAGTAAGTCACGGTCATGTGAAACTAAGATAAAGCCTTTCTTTTTGGATAAAAATTCTTTTACGATTTCTCTTGCCTGGGAATCCAAGTGGTTCGTCGGTTCATCGATTAAAAGGAACTCTCCTTCGACGGAGAAAAGTACCGCAAGCATTACTCTGGTGCGCTCGCCGAAGCTTAGTGTTTTAATCGGTCTGTAGAGACACTCCGGATCCATTCCGATCTGGTTCATCTGAATCAGTATCTGCCAGGGTTCGGCCTCGCTCTTCCATTTGTATGCGAGCTCGTCCGCCGTTTTTGAAAGGTCGTCCTCGCTTATTTCATAAGGGAAATAGTCAAATCTCGTGCTGGATGAAATGCTTCCCTTGTTGCATTCATATTTGCCTAAAAGAAGATTTAAAAGAGTAGTTTTTCCTTTGCCGTTTCTTCCGATGAGGCCGAGTTTCCAGTCTGTATCAATACTGAAGTTCACGTCCGTGAGGACATCGTCAAAGCTGCCCTCGTATGAGAACGTGACATCATTTACTTTTATCTGTGCCATGTCATTTACCTCCGGTCAAAAGCCCCGTAAAATAAAAAGAATCCGCTTTCAAGCCGAAAGCAGATTATACGTACAAATATAGATTAATATATGCCGAAGCACACCTTGGGCGGGTGAAATCTAAAATGAATACGATAATCTAATTCGGCATACACAAACAGACCCATGGGGCCTAAAATCAATTCGTCTGCATTTACCAAATCAAACTATCTAACTATCATTCTTTCACCTTCACACTTTTCGTGTGCCTTTCTTTTACTGTCGCAATAATATCATGAAAGTTTTTTATCGTCAACACCCATTTATTTTATGAAGACAAATATCCATACGGTTATCATCGCATCGTAAATTCCGTGGCAGATAATAAGTGAGAGCGTCGTGCAGTTCTTGATATACTTTCTTAAGATACACCAGAAAAGTCCGAGAAGCGTTGTAATTATAAGCTGGGCTATGTTAAACGAAGCGATGTGGAAAAGTCCGAACAATACGGATGAAACTATTATCGCAACGATTTCCTTATCGCTGATTTTTTTAACCTTTGAAAAAACAAATCCTCGGAAACAGAGTTCTTCGACTGCTGCTACTGCTGCCGTGCAGTAAAAAAATTCGTACATAAACTGCCAGAGGTATTTGTATCTTTGGCCGTTGTCAACATAATCACCGAAACCTGCAAGATGGGGAACAAGTGTCAGAACAAGCGACATTCCTATCCCTAAAAGGACGCCGATTAAAATCTGAAGGCCGATTTTTTCTTTCGTAAAACCGAGGTCGGAGACTTTGTCTTTTGAAAAAATCATCACTAAAATAGGAACTGCCGCTACAATCCAGTAGCTTACGATTACTGTAATCATTCTTGGAATAAGCGGAATCAGCATCAGTACATAGCGGTTAAATGCCACCACTCCGAAGAGTGCCGAGAATATTCCGATAAGACCGATAATAAGACCGACCCATGCCAGTGTTTTATCTTTCTTTTCCATAATTTAGTCCAGCCTTTCGTTTTCGTTGGTAAACAGTTCTCTGAATCTTCCCGAAACAGCGGGCTCCATTCCCGCCACATAAAGGTGCGAGGTATCTCCGAATGCCTGCATTCTGAATTGTGCTATGCCTTCTCTTCTTTCCTCGGTGGCAACCGTCGTTATCGAAGTAGGTGCCGCAATCGTTGAATGCCATAAAACAAAGGGCGGCAAATTTAAAAGATACGATAATAAAATGCACTCCAGGCCGAAGTGGCAGAAGAATACAATTACATCGCTGTTTGGATTAAGCACCTTAAAGAGCTTGCCCTCTTTTTTATATCCGTGTTTTTCTAAGAATGTATCAAACTCGGAGTATATCCAGTCAACTTCCTCACGTACCTTTGCATCTTCAAGCGCAGGATAATCCGTCCATTTATCAAAATCAAAGGCGTAAGGCATCTTCGTCCAGTCCTTAGGGAGCCAGTCCCATGCAACTCCTGTTTTCTCGGGACGCTTTACTATCGGAGCAAATTCCCTAAGCCACGTAAGCTCAGTTGCCTCCATGTTCATCTTTTTTAGGCTTAGGCTTGCGGTATCCTTCGCACGGCCAAGCGGTGACACATAACATTCATCCGCTTTTACGTTTTTCATTCTTTCGGAAAGCGCCTCGGCTTCTTTCCATCCAAGCTCTGTCAAAGAATCATGCTCATAATCGGGATCGCCGTGGCGTACTATTATTAATTTCATTTATATTTCCTCTATTATTGAAGTTCCTTCTTCGCCATTATCCCACTTCCAGCTCTCATAAAAACGAAGTTTTCCGTTTTCTGTCTGTGGTCTGGAATTGCAGGAACCTGATTTTATTTCGCCATTCGCATTGATGTGCTGATATGTGAAATGAAGATTGTGATTTTCATCCATTGTTCCAAGGAGAAAACCTTTTACGATACTGCCACCCGAATACTCGGCCCAGATAGCATTTCCTTTTTGATGATACGAAAAAACCGTATCGCCGGAAACTTCTCCGGATTCTGAATTTTCAATCGCGGTAAAATATTTATCTTCCAGCGAAAACTCTTCTTCCTTTTTATCAAAAAGGGTTTTGCCAAGCTCATAAGCCTTCTTTAAATTCTCATCCCAAAATGATTCACGTTCCGGCTTTTCTCTTGATGTATTTTCAAAAACAACAAATTCAGTTTTCGTAACTCTGTTAATGAGTCTGTCGCCGAACATGACTTTTTTCATGCTATTTAAAAGGCCGAATTTTTCAAGTCTTTCCATCGGATTTCCCGCAGAACACATAATGAGACCTTTGTCCAAAAGTTTCATCTTTTTATCGCCGTATGCAAATCCGTAAGACCATACGCGGTCAAACCATCCTACGAGTTTTGCAGGCGCTTCTGTCCAAAAAACGGGATAGATAAAAACTATCACATCAGATGAATTTATCTTTTTGTGTTCCTCCAGAACATCGGATGCAACTTCGGGAGTATTCCTGTAATATGCATCCCTTAAATATTCCGCTTCGGTAATGTCAGATTTGAAATCCATTTTGTAGAGGTCGGATAAAACGTATTCATTTCCCGAATCCGTGATACCTTTTATAAACGCATCCCTCATGTTTCTTGTAAAAGAATCATCCGATGGATGACAGTAAACGATAAACGCTTTCATTTGATCTCCTAAAGTTTAAGACACATCTCTTCCATGTTGAATTCGATCTGTCCTGTATCTTCAAACCCAATCGACTGATAAAGTCCCTTGGCCACGCTGTTTCCGGGCGCTACCCCCGTGTAGATTTCTTTTATGTTAAATTTATCCCTCATAAAAGAAATACCCTGCATCAAAGCCTCTCTGCCATAGCCCATGTGCTGATATTTTTTATCAATCAGGAATTTCCAGAGCGTGTAGTAATTTTTCACTTCATAGTAGCCCATCATAATAAAACCGACCATGGTATCGTCGTTATAAACGGCAAACGGAAATGCGGTTTCTTTGTATGCATAAGCCTGTGCTAAGGATTCCGCAGTAGTTGAAACAAAGCTTTTCTGGTCTTCCCTGACACTTAATTCCAGTACTTCGTCTATATTTTCTTTTGTTACTTCTTTTAAATAAACCATTTTTCTAATTTCTTGTTCCTGATGCAAACTCGCCCGTGTTAATATCTATTACTTCCCTTACCGGCTGAATCAGAGAGTTTTCATACCGAACATACCACTGAACATCTCTGCTCATTGTTCCGTCTTTTAATCCGTCTATATGGTCGCCCGGCTTAATCGGATTGTCGTTATCGAAGATGTAGATTAAAAGATTATATGCGTGGTTAACAACATCATCGGGATTAAGTCCGTGGAAATGATACTGTAAATCAGGCAGGAACAATGTGCTCATTCCAAGAGTATCAACCATCCTGTCTTCAGTACCCTGTATATTAAAGAACCTGACATTTACGGCATAATAAAGGAATCTTTGTTCCCTGGGAACCGTACAGTTTAATATCTTGTCTCTCGTAAACATTTTCTTCGAGTTGTCGAAAACAACTGCCTTGCAGGTCGGGAACATTTCAACCAGCGCTTCAACATAATCGACGAGCATTTCCGCACGTTCGTTATACGGAAGGCATGCGCCCAGCATATCGTTTGCAACTACCTGGTATTTGCAGGAGTCCAGTATTTTTTCAGCTTCGGGACAGTCCCATGTCTGAGAGCGTTCAAGATCGTTTAAAATCGGATTTGGTATTTCAAAGCAGTTTGTCAACATAAGCATCGGAGGCGCATCTTTGTTTTCCTTTTCAAAATGAATACTGTACCTCTTTGCCGCAAATCCTGCACTGCTTTCACTGTATGCAAAGCAGTCGGTTTCGCCAAGGTGCTTATTCATTATTGCGCACATGGTTTCCTGATCGGGAAGTTCGCACTTTTCTTCCATCAGCAGAAAAATCAAAAATACCATTCCCGGGTGTGTTTCTTTGTTATTTAAATCCTGCTGCAATACTTCATCTTCTTTTTTCTTTTTGAATAAACCCATTTTTTACCCCCTTATACTTTTAAAACGGACATTCTATCGTTATCATTTTGGTCGAAAAACCGTTTCTCTCATAAAATCTCATTCCGTCGGTATTCTGCGGAAAGACCTGGGTTCTGAAAAAATCGGCTCCGTTATCTTTACCGTATTTCTTTGCTTCGTTTAAAAGAATCGTTCCGATTCCCCTGCTTCTGTATTCTGCGGTAACCACAAGGTCCTGAAGATACAGGGAAGTTTCGGGCTTTAAGCACGGAACTTTTTTTGCTTTTATGAGTACAACGTGCGCAAATCCAATTACCTCGCCATCATCTTCTGCCACAAACATTGCCTGGGTATCACTGTCTAAGAAGTCTTTCATCTGTTCACTACGCGTACCCGCAGGACTGAATACAAAATGCTCGGGCTGATAAAGAACCGCATCCTCTTCGAGTTCTCTGTACAGTTCTTCGAGGAGTGCGAGATCTTCTGTTTTTGCTTTTCTGATGTTTACCATTTGCGCTCCTAATTCGAAATTTTCACACATTCCTATTCTAACACGAAAAGGCCCGAAGAAATATATTCTTCGGACCTTTTTCTTTCGTTTTTATTCGCCCCAGTATTCTATTGATTCTTGAGTCCTTCCCGATATACCAAATAGCTTCAATATAAAATCTTCTTTTTCATTAAACATTTGAACTACAGTAACTTTTTCAGAATAATTAGTTTCTTTTTTACAAGGGGCGCAAATTCAAGTTTGTTCATTTACTAAAGACCAAGTTCTTTCTTTAAGTCGTCTGATGAAATTGTTCCCTCTTCGAGAATTGACTTTTCACCCTTTTCCATTTCCATTTTTAACCGATACAAGGCTAGCTCTTTTTCCATTTCATCAAGTTCCTTCATATTAATCATTGCGATATAACCATGTCCGTTTTTCGTTAAGTACACACGGCTTCCATATTTTACACTATTAACAACATTTGTATAATTTCTCAGTTCCGAAATCGGCATAATATTAGGCATATTCTTTCCCTCCTAACAATTATTTGCATTTATTCTTAATTAAAATTTTAATGCTCTTTAGTCGATTTTGCAACATAATTCACATGTTAATTTTACAGCAAAACACATTGTTGTAATAGTATCTTTTTACATAATTTAGTTATATTGTTTCTCCTTATCTCAATTTCTCAGGCAAAAGCGGGTTGTTTTTTAAGGATGCTCCAACTGAATAGTTTCTGTAATCTTCTTCCTGCTTTAGCTTCCTTGCCATAACTACCATTCTGTTAGTTCCCGAATGTGCCAGCTCGACGCTGCAGGAAGAAAGGGTCAGATATTTATCATTTATACTGCAGGGGATTTCGGTCTCAAGCCAGTTTCTTTTATCCACCTCCGCCATGTAAGTAAGATAATCAGACTCGCTTTCCCACGCAGTTTTATCCCAGTAAACAAATTCATTGTCCTCAGTGTCTATCAGATAATAAGCGAAAATAATGTAGTAATCGGTTCCTCCATCTGTCACCAGTTTGATTAAAGGATGTTTTTTATAAAAATCGATGTCCTCATAAAAGACAAGATCCGCAAAAACATCTCGCTCATTTATACGGATATTATGACCGTAAATGATATTGTTTCCGGTATCTCTCGCCAGGTCTGAGGAAAGTGTCAGAAAAGGAACTCCGTAGCTGTTGGGGTTTTTATTTAAATCATGTGTGAGATAAAAATCCTCATCATAAACACTTAGCATCAGAGGATGATTTAAAACGGTATCTTCAATCGATATAATTCCGACACAGTCTTCGTTGTAAGCCTTGTATTTTTCAAGCAGTTTCATATCTGCCTTTTCGGCCCTGGCGCGTTTTCGGTCTGTGACTGATTTTTTTACGGTCTCTTTAGGCGAAGAAGTTTCTTTGTAAGTTGCTGTGACTTTCATCTTATAGACGGTTTTGATGTCATCTTTTATGAGGTCTTTTGTAGCAGTCTCATCCTTCTTTCGCAAAGCCTCAAGGGCTTCATCGATATCCGTAAAATAAGTTACA
>JAEEGG010009994.1_pt1 | contig 21093 bp, 17 predicted proteins | sample 9134161 | NCBI WGS metagenome assembly JAEEGG01 (sample SAMN16246543, study PRJNA631951) | gut metagenome | biome: gut microbiome; feature: rumen; material: CR-attached | host: Bos | place: Iran: Karaj | collected 2018-10
CGCAGCGTCCACTCCCAGAAAAGGGTCTTCAAGGGATGCAACTGTTCCTGCGTGCGCCGCAGTGAGCGTTGCAACTCAAGGCCGACACGTTGTTTAACCGAAAGACCCATTCTATTCAACTGCGGTGTATGCTTTCTCCGGCGGGCCGTACATCAGATGTATCTGGTCGTCCTCGTCGTCCTTGTTGCAGGCCGTGAAGCCCATCAAACCCATCAGGGCAATCAGCAGCCAATGCTTAGCCTTCAAGAAGCGTAACTTCATAATCTATTTGTTTTCCAGGTTAATCTTCACTTCCTTGTTGTAGGTCCCTTGATTCCAGCCGCCGGCGTTGGTACGGTCGACATCATCGGGGGTAACATCCATCTCAACCACACGGTTCTTGTAGTCGCCGTTCGACTTGCCGTCCACATCGCGCACCATCAGGCGCACCTGCTCCTGCGGCAGGCCGCTGTTCTTAATCTCGAAGCGGCCTTTCTTGTCGGTACGCACCTCGGACCCTTCAAGCCAACGGTTAATGGCCTCGGGGTCGCCTTGCAGTTCGCCGTCCTTCACCTCCATGTTGCGCTCCAACATATTGACACGGATGTCCTTGACAGGACGGCCTTTGGCATTCTTCACCTGGCCACGAATCTGGTAGTTCATCGTGGGAACGCCGTACATCAAGAGCATCTCACCGCGGTCGCGCACCGCAGGGGGATTGGAGTCAGGCTCGGGCTCCGCAAGCTTCTTGTGGCAATGGCAACCGCTCAACCCAAGGGCTCCCATGAGGGTGACGAGCAGCCAGTTCTTCAGTTTTAGATATCTTACTTTCATGTCTTTAAAACGCCGATAGGCCCGGATTATTGTGCGCACTATGTTAAAAAAGGAGCAATGCTCTTTTTCATCCATCTTTCTACACTGACTTTCAGCCCATTCAGCGATACCGAAGAAATGGTGAAGGAAGCATGATGAATTTCCATCGGCTCCATGGTGGCGACACAATAAAACAACCAATTCGGCGTTATGACGATAAAACCACATTATATGGCTGACGACAAAAAGATTATCTTCTCAATGGTAGGCGTGGGCAAGCTTATTCCACCCAGCCGCCAGATTCTGAAAGACATATACCTCTCGTTCTTCTATGGTGCCAAGATAGGCATCATAGGTCTCAACGGCTCGGGCAAGTCATCGCTCATGAAGATTATCGCCGGAGTCGACAAGGACTACCAAGGCGAGGTGGTCTTCTCGCCGGGCTACAGTGTCGGGTACCTCGAGCAGGAACCCAAGCTCGACGACACCAAGACCGTCAAGGAGGTGGTGCAGGAGGCTGTGCAGGAAACCGTGGACCTCCTCAAAGAGTACGACGAGGTGAACAACGCCTTCGCCGAGCCCGATGCCGACTTCGACAAACTTATCGCCCGTCAGGGAGAGTTGACAGAACTCCTCGAGGCCCACGACGCCTGGAACCTCGACACCAAGCTGGAGCGCGCCATGGACGCCTTGCGTTGTCCCGACGAGGACCAGCTGGTGAAGAACCTCAGCGGCGGCGAACGCCGCCGTGTGGCCCTCTGCCGTCTGCTTCTGCAGGAGCCCGACATCCTGCTGCTCGACGAGCCCACCAACCACCTTGATGCCGAGAGCATCGACTGGCTGGAGCAGCACCTGCAGCAGTACAAAGGCACCGTCATCGCCGTCACCCACGACCGTTACTTCCTCGACCATGTGGCCGGATGGATACTGGAACTGGACCGTGGCGAAGGCATCCCCTGGAAGGGCAACTACAGCAGCTGGCTGGAGCAGAAGACCGCCCGTCTGGCCATGGAGGAGAAGCAGGAGAGCAAGCGCCGCAAGACCCTGCAGCGCGAGCTAGAGTGGGTGCGCATGGCCCCCAAAGCCCGCCACGCCAAGGGTAAAGCCCGTCTGGCCGCCTACGACCGCCTGCTGAACGAGGACGTGAAGGAGAAGGAACAGAACCTCGAGATATTCATTCCCAACGGCCCCCGTCTGGGCAACAAGGTGCTGGAGGTGAACGGCGTCAGCAAAGCCTATGGCGACAAGCTGCTCTACGAGAACCTGACCTTCAGCCTGCCGCCCGCCGGCATCGTAGGCGTCATCGGCCCCAACGGCTGCGGCAAGACCACCCTCTTCCGTCTCATCATGGGTCTCGAGCAGCCCGACACCGGCACCTTTGAGGTGGGCGAGACGGTGAAGATTGGCTATATCGACCAGCAGCATGCCGAGATAGACCCAGAGAAGAGTGTCTACGAGATGATCAGCGGCGGCAACGAGAACCTGCAGGTAGGCGGCCGGTTGGTCAACTCGCGCGCCTATATCAGCCGATTCAACTTCAGCGGCACCGACCAGAGCAAGAAGGTGGGGGTGCTCTCCGGCGGCGAACGCAACCGTCTGCATCTGGCCCTCACACTCAAGAGCGAAGCCAACGTGCTGCTGCTCGACGAGCCCACCAACGACATCGACGTCAACACCATGCGTGCCTTGGAAGAGGGCTTGGAGAACTTCGCCGGCTGCGCCGTGGTCATCAGCCACGACCGCTGGTTCCTCGACCGCATCTGCACCCACATCCTGGCCTTCGAGGGCGACTCTCAGGTCTACTTCTTCGAGGGCGGATACACCGAGTATGAAGAGAACCGCAAGAAGCGACTTGGCGACGACATGCCGCACCGCATCCACTATAAGAAACTCAAAGCATAGCATATCAATCCCTAAATCATATAAGTTATGAAAGCAATCCGAATGATGATGTTCGTGGCCGTCGCCACGATGCTCTTCGCCGCCTGCAGCAAGGATGACCCCGTTGAGGCCAAAGCCAACACGTTGGTCTACAACGGAACGGTGTATCAGATGAAGAGCTACTACAAGTACGAGCAGGGTGGCCGCGTTTATATCGATGCCCACGCGGTGGAAACCACGGGAGAGGGGCTGCCCATCTTCAGCATCATCTCCGACGATCCCGCCAACGGGACATACGATCTGACGGCTGGGACCGTGTTCTTCGGTGTGAGCTCCAATGTGGACTACATCCAGAGTTTTTACAGCGAGAGCACCTACACGGGCGGCACGCTCACCGTCGAGAAAGACGACAGCGCTTTCCGCCTGAAGATGAGCGGCACGCTGGCCGACGGAACCACGGTGTCGTTCCATATCTATGTGCCCGCTTCGGAGTGGGAACAGCTGGAATGGTAGAATAGAACAACCCTTTAAATCATTTATACTATGAAAGCAATCAAAATGATGATGTTCGTGGCTGCCGCCACGATGCTCTTCGCCGCCTGCGGCAAAGAAAATGTCGAAGATTTGGCCGACAACACATTAATCTACGACGGTACAACCTACCATCTGAATCAGTCACAAATGGCAATCAACTACTTCCATCCTGGCCTCACTCTGGTCACGGCAATGTCGGTGGAACAGCAGGAAGGGAGCCCCGTTATCACCGTCGACCACTTCCACATCGTGGCTGACGACTGGAACAAGACCCGCGACCTGGCCAATCTGAATGAAGGAGAGGCTTACGAGCTTGCCTTCATCGGCCCGATTCTCACCTGCGCTGCTTTTGGCCACAGGGATAATGGCAGAACCTACTGCGGTGGCCAGTTGAATGGCACCGAGTATGAAGACACTCCTGTTGTCACCGAAGGTACCCTTCGTGTAGAAGGCAGTAACAACGGCACTCCAATTACCGTGCTGCTCGACTGCAAGTTGATCAACGGCAAGGAACTGAAGATGAAACTTGTCACGCCGGAATACGTGATATGATAAAGTTATCGACAGACTTATAATTGATTATTAACCCGTAAAACATAGAATACGATGAAAGCAATCAAGATGATGATGTTCGTGGCTGCCGCCGCGATGTTGTTCGCTTCCTGTGGCAAGGACGAACTGGACCTCGAAGACAACCAGTTGCGCTACGACGGCACGGTGTACAACATGACGAGCAGCGCCGCAAGCGATGCCGAAGGCACCTATGTGTCGTTCGGCGGTGTGGGCAAGGAAGCCCTGATTACACTGAACGGCCAGTTTGAGGAAGCATGCTACGGACACACGTACGACCTCACTGTCGCTGCGGAGGATGTGCACTACTACATCGACTGCTGGTGCGAGGCGCTGGGCGTCAACTTCTCCTTCGACAACAACCGCGGCACGTTCCATGGTGGCATGGAGGGTGTGCCCGAAGGTGAGTCCATCTTCAGCAAAGGCACCTGCACCGTCACCTACGACAACATAGGCCTCGAGGTGGAACTCAACGGCACCTTGAAGAACGGCAAGGACTTAGCCTTCCGTCTCGTCGTGCCCAAGAGTGCTGTGATAGTCGACTAAGATGGCCAAACGCTCCTGGCGGGAACAGAGAGACACCAGGACATACAGAGCCACAAGGAAAGGGATGCTCCAAACGGGGCATCCCTTGCTGTTTCATAGTGCCTTGAGGGGGGCTTCTTGGCGATGAAGGACATCGCCAGCGTGCCTATGATGGCGGCGAGGGCCGTGGCGGTGAAGACAGCGCCGTTGGCTTTCGACATCTCGCCGCCCAGCGCATCGAAGACATTGGGATCACGGCCAGGATATAGGCCATCGTGAGGAACGTGGTCAGCCCGGCGAGAATCTCCGTCCTGACACTATGCTTTTCTGGGTCAAACCCCAACCATTTCAAGAATTTCATAGTTGCTTATATCGTTGCTTACAACAACGAAATAATCTTCAGTTTATTGCACAACCATACAAGGAGTCGGCTATCTGAAAACAATATATTATACCTCTGATACCATATAAACAAAACACCCACAAGGGAGCATATTACAATATGAGTTTTCAAATTATTGTCAATAATTTTTATTTATTGCCAAAAATTTGCGTATCTTTGCATATATTCGGCATTTTGAGAGTATGGCAAATTGGCCATGTGCCGACTATGAGTACACAAAACTCAACAAGTTAAAGAAGTCCAATCCCGAGGCGTTCTTCTATCTGTATTTGGCATTTCAATTATCTCACGGACACCAGACTTGAGTCTGTGGGTGACAAATATGTCTGACAGAGGACGATAAGAGCAGGCCGGCGAGAATCTCCGTCCTGACGCTATGCTTTTCAGGGTCAAACCCCAGCCAATTCAAAAAATTCATTGTCGAATATTTTTTCAACTAATACAACGGCGTAATTCTCAATTTATTTCATAACTATATAAGAAAAGCCCCGCCGAATGGCGGGGCTTTCTTGTGTATGCGGACATAAATGCCTGCGTAGCCCTGCTCTCTCTTAATCGGTCTTCTTGTTGAACTTCGTTCGACAAACCTCCCGCTCGGCAAAGTTCAAACATAGTTTGGCTCTGCTCTCTCTTACTCGGTCTTCTTGTTGAACTTCGTTCGACAAACCTCCCGCTCGGCAAAGTTCAAACATAGTTTGGCTCTGCTCTCTCTTAATCGGTTTTCTTGTTGAACTTCGTTCGACAAACCTCTCGTTCGGCAAAGCTCAAACAAGTTTGGCTCTGCTCTCTCTTAATCGGTTTTCTTGTTGAACTTCGTTCGACAAACCTCTCGTTCGGCAAAGCTCAAACAAGTTTGGCTCTGCTCTCTCTTAATCGGTTTGTTCATAATAGTAGGAGTAGTCGATGCCTTTCATAAAGATTTCACGGTCGTCGATGCGGTCGGTAAGGGCTCCACGAAGCAGTTCGCGGATACGGCTGCTGTCGGTGTGGCTTGCTATCATGGCATCGAGGTATTCCTGTTTGTCTATCTTACTCCAGTCAACGCACATCTTCATACGTTTCTTGAAAATCATATCGAGCCAGATGCGCGTGGAGCGTCCGTTGCCCTCCATGAAAGGATGTGCGGCATTCATCTCTACATACTTGTCGACAATCTCGTCGAATGAGGATTCTGGCATTGCCTCGACGGTCTTGAGATAACTATGTAAGTGTTCTGCCAGACAGAACAGTGTGTTGCCCTTTGAGATTGTCTTTGTGCGTATCTTACCCGCAAAGTCGTAGAGGCCACCGAAAAGGTAGGCGTGAATCTGCTGCAACGATTTCACCTTGCCAACATCGCGGCTCGCCACCAGGTTGCTCTCCCAGAGGGTGTAGGCCTTCTTGCGACTTTGTCCGTCGATAGTGTTTTCGCTGTATTTAAACCAATCGAGGAATGCCATTGCCTGGCTGTTAGGTATGGCTTTTGCTAGGTTTTCGACACCCGACTGGCTGATTACGTCGGTGTTATATTTCTTTCCGTCGGCGGCAGTGAGTTTCAGTTGGGTAGTGTCACTAACCACCTCGTTTTGCCCTTTCTTTAATTTAGCCTTGAGGTATTTCCAGTAGTTGCGGTTCTTCTCATGGTCAGTTTGCTCATTGATAGCCCCCACCACATCGAGAACCGAAAACCACCATTGGTTTTGTTTCTCGTCCCAAATTGCGCGGACCTTGTGGTCTTTATAGAATCGTATGGAAATCTTGTTGCTCATATCTGGATTCTCCCTGTTTCTGTTTTTTTGCAAGTATTGTCTAATCAATGATATAACAATGCAACTTTAGTTTAAATAGTCAAAACTTTTTATGGCTCGTCAATTATTACATTAATCGCCACACTCTATCTTTAAAGTGTGTGTCCCAATTGTATTTAGAGCAGAAATCTTTAGCCAAATTGCGTATTTCTTCTTTTTTTAGTAGGCTTTGAAGGTCGTCGTCGCTACAATATTGGAGCCATGTAGATTGAATCATTGCTGTGTCGTTAAAAGTTAGAGGAGAGAGTATGAATCGCAAACAGTCGTTACCCATGGCTAATTTTTCAACAGATTCTTTTAAATATGAATACTCTTCCTTTTGGATAAATTGCACCAAAACATGACACGTGGTCTCTTCGGTCCAAAAATATTTAGGATTACTCGTCGAAATACTATTTTTAAACTTGTCAATGATATCTGAAGTTAGTAAATGAGCTCCAGAGTACATCTCCGCCATTACATAGTCATACAGAGTTTTCGCGTTTAAGACGACCTGCTCTAAAATATCTTTTTTGACATTATTGTCAACGACTTTGTAGAAAGAAGAAACATAAGACGTGTTATTATAGCAAGACAATTGTTTAACGGATGTAATATCGAGTGTTAATCCTGCATCACTAGCAATATCGGATAGGAATGCTATAAGGGATGCTATATCATCGCAATCATATATTGAAACATTGTTTTTAATATGATTAATGAGAGTAATGGCATTTTCTGCTGAAGGTTTTTGCTGTCTAATGAAATTTGTCAAGTACGTTTCATGATAATTCTTTCTGAAGAATTCATTAAAACCATTTAAAATTGGATAGATTTGAGGTAAAATGGGAGGTTCTTCTATGTACGTGCATAATAAGATGATGCGTTCTATGACATCAACAATGGTTTTTCGTTCAGTAACCTCATAGTATTTCAAATAAGGTTTGTCCGTAATAGATCGGCCTAGATTCTCGACGATCGAAATTAACTCATCTTTAAAATCCTTAGATGCAGGAATTTTTTTTGTTGCATGTGATTTTAATATTTTTTGAAGGTCTTGAGTCTGTACAGAAAACAAGAATAATTTAATTATGTTACCAGGGAGCATTGTTAGTTTGGACTGAGGATGATTCTCATCTCGAATCATTATGCTATCGATAATCCCTTCACATACTATTGCATGGAGAGTCTGGCATTCAGTATAAACATCATGTATAATATAATTCTCGTTTCCGAAATCAAAGAAGCAATGGTAAGTATACAGTAGTTGTCCAACATTGTCATTAAAAGAAGTCCCACCATTCTCGGCAAGTTTCCGATGTTCTGCAATTTGTTGCTTGAGTTTAATGGATTTTAAATATATATCAGTGACATATTGAAAGCTAAATAACTCGTTGAGCAGTTGCTTTAATGCATCATTCAGAGGCAACTCCATAAGTATTTTCTGCAAATCAATGTCTTCTACCTGTGACAGCATCTGCTCGCTTGCAATATAAGGCTTGGAGTTAAGTGGTGAGTTTAGAATCCTCGCTAAAGTTTTCATATTGTAGAGACATACGAAATACAGAAAATATTTCTGGCTCTTCCACATAAGCGGGGCTAGTTCTTTAAAACGGACATATGACTCAAAGAAACGACCTGTTTTGTATAAAATGTAAGGAACGCGTAAATCTTTCTTTGAACAGGTAGGTATGTCTTCTTGGTGTTCCCGTAGCCATTCGCATAAACCGATTAAGTCAAGTTTATATAGGGATTCGAGAGCGGGGTCGCCATATATTGTTTTGTGATAATCCAGAGCTTTGGGGTCGAGTTTTAGCAGGTTAATGTCTTCTATTGAGCTTATTTCGTTGTTTAGAATATGAACTAAGAGCTTGTTTATTTTGTCGCCATATTTCTCTCTTAGTTTGCGAATGTTTTCTGTAGACGATAGGTGTTGTTTGAATAGAGGCTCATAATAAGAAGGTAGAGATAATTCTCCAGCATTTAGCCAAAAACCTTTACGGCGTTTTTGTGGAATAATATAGCGAAGGTATTTCCCAAGGAAACTAACCTGATCAGAGTATTCTTCCCAGAATGACATAGCCAAGTCTATGATGTCGGCGTTGTATGGATCGTGTTCCAACAGCGTGCGTAAACTCGTTTTTAAAACCTCGCTTTTGTCGGAAGCGTCGATAGTACTTTCTGTAAGATGACTAACGATGCAAACGCCTTTTTTGTTATAGTAGTTCTCTATTAAGGGGTTTGGTTCCTCCGAAGTGATAAGGTAAGCTTTCTGCATTTTGTCATGAAGGACATTCTTGACTTGGCGTAGAATATATTTTAAATTAATATCACTGAATGAAAAACCAACGAATAGGACAACTTTTGAAGCAAATAGAGAAATTACAAATGCACGAATGAGAGGGAAGTTTGTTGAGTAGTCGAAGTAATCATTTTCGGTTAAAACAATATTGCCAATATCAAAATCACCATGCATCTTAATGAGCATCTTCTCTCCATTGTTATTTGGAAGATCGTCATCCTTGCATACCACATAGTATTGTTTATTATAAAGAGAACATGCCTGTTCAAGCAAGTTGTCATAATTGGTTGTGATGATATGGCAGGGGTTTAAATCAAGAATGGATTTGTGGAGTTCATTGGGTGCAATCTTCCCATAGCGTAGTATTTCCTTTAGTCTGGCGAGATATTCTTTTTCGCCACGCAGTTCTTTGTATAATTGTGCAATTTTCAAATAATCAGTCTCGTCAGATGTATGCTCTGGCATTTCCTCTTTCATCTTCTTAATAAGTGTGTTCCATGTGGGAACTCCAGAGTTTGCAGATATTCCTGAACCAATAAACACAACAAGTTTCCCCTGTTGTGATGCTTGGATTATCTGACGAATATGTGATAATGTGACGTTGTCCATTTTTTCTCAATGCGTTGGTTCTAGAATGGCTATTTCCTTTTTGACAGTTTTTTGTATAATTTGAATAGCTCGGCGACTATTTCGGATTCGGGTGTTTTTGGGGATAGCCCGTAGGCGGCAAGTACAGCTTTGTCGTTTGCTTTATGGGCCTTGAGTAAAGCCTCGGGCATAGTGTTTACTTCATAGAGTGTTGCAAGATTACTCTCAGGATTTTTTGCTCTTGCGTCGAGAATGGCCTGTGCAGTTTTCTCTATCTTTTGTTTTTGTTCTTTAGTGGGTTTAGGCCACGGGAAATTGTTATAAACAATCTCTTTTGAATAACGATAATCTGATTTCATACGACCGCAGACTACTCTCATCCATGCCATGTGTACGACGCTTTCCAATACGCCAAAGTGATAGAGTGTTGCATCAGGGATGAGGTTTACTTGATTGCTGCACATTACTTCGGGTGACATAAAGCCCATAGGTACATATTGTCGACTTTTAGAAGAGACAACTGGGACAATCATGAAATTGCTGCTTGGAATAACTTCTAACCCGAAATGTCTTGGTGATTCTGCTGCGCTGATAGTCTGTGGTCTAGTGCTGCTTAATCTATACTCCCTAACTTTTTGAATAATCTTTAGGCAATGAGGCATTGCTTTTAATTCGTTCGGTTTGCAATCGCCAAGATAGAGCACCCAGCGGGGAGTATCTTTTATGAATTCATCTGCTCCATACCATAAATGGAAATATTTCTTCGATAAAGGTTCATTTTTAATAAATGACTCTTTCTCTTTTTCGGTAAATATATAGAGGTCATTGTCGATGCGTTGACTTCCCGTGAGTAATGGCGGAACTTTACATATAGGGTCTCTTTTTCTTATAATCCATGTATTTGTGTGGTCTGTAAGATAAGGATTAATATGTTTTACTTGAATGATTTGTTTACCATTGTATATTTCCAGAGTACCAGCCTCCTTTCCGACAGAACAACCAATAATCACACAATGCACTTTGGCCTCTTTTTTAACCTGATTATCCCATCTGAATGTGCGATATGCAAAATCAATATGCAACTTATGGTCTTCCATTAGTGATTCCCATAGAATAGCCACTTGTTCACCTTGTGTTATTGAATTTGTCGATACAAGAGCCGTCTTTACCATCGGGTTTTGTGTCATTACCTCTGTGGCAATCTTATACCATCCAGCAACATAATCAAGGTTTCCAACACCATCCCAATCATTACCAAAAACATGTTTCAGATCATCTTTTTGATCCGATGTCATTTTCCTAGCACCATAGAAAGGAGGATTACCTATTATATAATTAAGGAAATTAGCTGGTACAACGGAATTCCAATCCGTGCGCAGCGCATTGCATTTGGTGATATTGTCAAAAGACTTCAGCGGCAGAGGATCAATGTTGAAAGAAGCAATGTTTTCTGTTTCTTTAAGCATCTGATGTTCTGCAATCCATAGGGCTGTCTTTGCCACACTCACAGCAAAGTCATTGACCTCCATGCCGTAGAATTGATAGATACTGACTTTGACAGGGTTATCTATCCAGCCAACAAACATGTGGCTTTCATGGAGTTTCCTTATAATCTCATTTTCGAGTCGACGTAATGAAATATATGTTTCAGTCAAGAAGTTGCCACTGCCACAGGCAGGGTCAAGGAATGTTAGTTTGGCAATTCTGGCTTGTAGAGTCTCTAATTGTTTTACTTGATTCTGATTTAGTTTATGTAGTTTGTCTTTATTTGTACGGTATTTATCAATGTCTTTAGCCAACTTTTCCTCTCGTTTCCCAATGATATCATAATAGTCCTTCCACAATGTGTTAAGAAATAGGGGGTCGATAACCTTGTGGATGTTTTCAACGCTGGTGTAATGCATTCCTCCTTCTTGTCGTTCTATTTTATCCACAGTACTTTCAAAAACAGCACCGAATATGGTTGGGCTTATTTTGCTCCAATCAAAATCAGAGGAAGCTTTCTCCAATATTAGCGAGCGGAGTTCCTCTGTGAATTGAGGAATAATTATATTTTCATCGCTAAAAAGGCCACCATTGACATAAGGGAAGGCATTTAATTCGTCGTCGGTATACTCATCCCTTTCATCATAAGGTGTGTTCAAGATGTGAAACAGGTCAACAATTGCTTTCCTCCAATGAGTGGTTTTGTAAGAATCAAGATAATCATGGAATGCGGTATGAGTGCCAAAAAGGCCAGAATCTTCTGCATAAAGACAGAATACAAGGCGTACGCAAAGTTTATTAAGACTTTGGCGTGAAATGGGGTTGTCTCGGTCTATATACTGTTCGTGGAGTTTGTTATATATGGCTTCAACTATATCACCGGCTTCAATACTTATGACCTTTTCCTGATGTAATGGTACTGCTGTTTCATCAACAAGAAAGTTAAGACGGTGATATTCTTTCTCTAGATTCTTTAAAAGTATCTTCTCGGGCTCACTATTGGTGGTGTTTCGGTTGTCGTAAATCCATATCTCCGAGAAATTGCACGTGATAATATAGCGAGGATTCTCTAAGTTCGATAAACCGGAGATGTATCTTCGTGCTTGTTGATAGGCTGTGAGTTTTATACCGTCTGATTGTGGCAAAGGTACATCAAGGTCTATACCATAGCTTTTTTGTTCGATCAGTACTCGCGTTGAAAAGATATATCCATCGATAAACTGTTGATTTTTGAATCGAACAGGTTTCTCGAATTCAATATATGAATGTGGGTCATTGACCAACAATACTTTTTGTAGAAGGTCTGTCCAATAATGTTGGGTATCGCTTTTCTCATTGCCACGATTTTTCCATTGCAGGGCAAACTCTTTTGCCGCAAGGGCTTGTTTATTGGATTTACTAATTTTTTTCATGGTGCAAAGATACGAAAATTTCCTAAAAAGTCAAAATAATTTATGAACCCAGTGAAACAATTCCAATGAAGATGGATGGTGACATACGACACCTGCAAAAATTTGTGTTACTTCTGAATAGTCTCATTGTTGTTCAATGTGTGGGAAAACTTTATTTACTCTGGTGTACGACCCACTAAACGTATCCATCTTGTTAGCATATTCGCATGCCCGCTCTTGCCTTCCTTCGCCAGTCATTTCTTCTACCCATCTCTGATTGCCGAGGAATTGCTCGGTCTTGTCGTATTGCGGAATGTATTTCTTCAGCTCTTTGATGACGGCTTTGGAGGTGCCGAAATGGCGAGTTGTGTGCTTGAAATGCAGCAAGAACCAGTATTCGATGGAGGGCATGGAATCGCACAGGACTACGGAGGCATTCCCTTCATATTTCTTTTGCAATGCAGCCATCTTCTTGCGCTCTGCCTCATTCCACGTTGATACATCGGCATCGAATACACAGATGGCCATACTTTCGTCTCGCAATACTTCCTCGATTTTCTTGTCTAAACCAGCGGCGGTCTCGGTACCGAAGAACCGGGGCCGTATCTTCACACGGTAGCCTCGCAGGGTTTTGAGATGAGTGAAATACCACTGCTCGGTGATGCCGGCACCAATGATGGTGGGTATGGGGTTCCGCCTTTGCCTGAGTGATGTTTTTCTGGCCATAGTATAACTATTTAATGTTGGGCAATGCGCCAAAGACTCCGTTGCGGTAGGCTTTCTGCAAGGAACGGATGCGGTTCAGCCCTTTGTACTCCACCAAAGAATAGAGGTCGGTATTGCCGGAGTCGTCTTTCTCGGTGAACCAGACGGAATCCTTGCGTATCAGGTCGTCACCAACGGTATTGAGCAAGGGATCGTAGTGGGTGGTGACGAGCAACTGGGCGCGGCTCTTCTGCGAGAGGAACTGCTGGATGATGAATTCCACCAGTTCGGGGTGTAGCGATGCCTCGATTTCATCGACAAAAAGGAACGACTGTTCCTGCAAGGCAAGGAACACGGCGGACTCAATCCCGATGGTGCGCTTTGTGCCTTCGGATTGACTGCCTGCTGTTAAGGTATATTGCTCTTCTCCCCGCTCATTGATGACCGTATGTACGAATTGTGTTCTTATGCTCTCGATGCTCTTGTCTTTTTTTAGCTTTTCCTTTATGTCGGACGGGGTATTGTCGTCAGACAGCATCATGTTGATGAAATTCTGAGGCAATGTCCGCTTGACAATATCTGTTTTCACATCCGAGATATTGAAGTCGGCCTGATGGATGAAGTTGAGGAGATATTGTTTCAGGTCGGAGTCTTCCACCATCTTTTTGCTTGCATAGTCAAACATCTCTGTTTGCGGCTCAATAATAGGCATTATTCCCGTGCTGAACCATTCCCGTGCCGCATCAATCTCTTTCATGGCAACATTGACTTGCTTACGGGCAGCAAAGAACGACATGTTGGGGAGGCACTTGAGAGACAGCTCTTCCTTGGCGGCGTTGCTAATCTTGATTACGGACGGATTAAACGTCAGCACTGACTCCCCATTAGCCCATGTGCGCTCAAAGAGTTTGGTGGGTTGGTTTGAGGTGTAATAATACAACCGCTCAAGATAGACTCGCTGTTGGTCGAGTTTTAGTTCATACCAATACTTAGTATTGCCAACATAGAATTTCAAACTGAATTCCGAGGGTTCCTTGGGAGTAACAGCATCGAGTTTAAACGGGATGGCACCTGTGCTCTCCTCCAGATCACCAGGCTTTGCGAAAATGAAATCCTGGAGAAAGTCGAGTGCATAAAGCAGATTGGACTTACCTGAAGCGTTGGCACCATAAACCATGGCAAAGCGAAGCAGACGGACTCCAGGAGCCACTTCGACGACGTGATAATTCTCGAAAGTGGTATCTTTTGTTGCTTCAAAACTCAATGTTACTTCATCTCGAAATGACATAAAGTTCTTTATCTTAAGCTCTTGTATCATATAATAGGAATATTATTAGTATATATTTTAATTTGCAAATATACAACAATTTTACAAAATACACAAATAGATTTTTAGAATTTGCAATTTTATTTTTGAAATTAGCAAAAATGTTGTATATTTATAATATAAAACTGACATTTTGTCATGACTTGTCATATTTTTGGCAGAAGAAAAGCATCTGGCATACAAATTGTGTCAGTAAAAGCAGCAGGACATTCTATCGCCTGCATAAAGCAACTGGGATAGAACTGAACTATCAGGGAATAGGAGCTAACGATAAACTAATAACATATGACAAAAGTCAAGAATGTTAATGGTTCGAGCAGGTTCCCTGCACCAAGAGGTTACAACTCGTGGTTGGAGTACTGGGAAAAGCAGACTGGGCAACACGTATCTATTTGTGGTGCCACAGGATGCACCAAGAGCGATTTGGTTGGTGCACATGTGCAGAAAGCAAACAGCGCAGACAAGTCGTGGTACATTACTCCATTATGCACTTCATGCAACAACAGAACAGACGAGTTTGATGTCTATTGGGATTTGGTGCCTGTACCGAGCAACCTCTAAGGAGAGGCGGGCAGCTCATCCCGTAAGAATCGAGCGGCCGAAGCGGTCCGGTCAGGTGACCGCATAGTGATTAACAAAGATAAATTCGATTATGCCGAAAACTACTACGATTAAACGTGGCAGAGATGCGGAGAGCGGACAGTTCGTGCCTATTGAATATGCAAATAAGCACCCTAAAACAACTGTCGTTGAAACCATCAAAATCAAAAAGAAATGATGTTCTGCCAGTAGAAAGAGGAAACCGAGATGCAAGTTTCCTCTTTCTTTTTATTTATATGTAAAGGTTCCGATATAAATTGACGGTGACACACGGCGGTTGATGTTGCGGTGGTTTTTGTCGGCTTTCTTCTCGTCGGGGGAGAGTGTGGAGATGCAGGCGGTGTTGGCGGCCTCGACAATGGCGTAAAGGTGAAAAGTGATGGGGTTGTCGGTCTCGTCGCTGAGGTCGGGGAGGTCGAAGGCGACGCTGGCGGCTTTACGCTCAACGCAGGCCACGAGTTGGCAGATTTCAACTTGGTATTCGACAGCATAGACGAAGACCTCATCATCGGGATTGGCATGATCGATGTTGATACAGGGGTCGAACTGGAGTTCCACATGCAATCCATCGACGCTGCGACGGGTAAACTCCACCCGGGCGACCACGCCGATGGAGAGTAGCAGGCGGGAATAGTCGATATGTACCACGCCGTCGTCGTAGGTGAAGCAATGCTTGTTGATGCTGGCGAACTCGTTGTTCTCGACATGCCCTTGGGCATGTGCCTCTTTGGCGAGTCCGCGCTGGATGGCGGACCCGAGGATGGAGGAGGTGTGCTGCATGGCCTTGAAGAGTGCCCGCTGCCGCAGTTGTGCTTCCGACTTGTTGTCGGTGAACGATTTAGCCTTGCTGCGGCTGAACTGTTTGCCGAAACGGGTGTAGAAGACGCGGTCGCCGATGGTGCCTGTCTGTTCGATGAGGGATGGTTTCACCTTTGCCATAATGTATTTATAACGGAGGAACAATATATTTAGTATAGAATTACCATATAAGCACCCAAAACGGGAACAAAACGGGAACAATAGGGGAGCAAAACCAATAGGCCACTATGGCCTTATTATACATAATATTATCATTATTTTTTCTCAGTTGACTGAGAATGCCCAAGTGACAGGTGTGTGTGAATCGGAAAGAAAGATCCCGACGGACGGAACAATAGGAAAAGGGATGCTCCGGATTGGGGCATCCCTTGCTGTTTTGTCGATGTCGCGGGGCAGGGATACGGCTGCGTAGCCATATTGCCCAGCGAGAGCACTCGCCGCTTACTCTTCCTCGGCGGCGGCTTCCTCGTAGGCCTTGAGGAGGGCCTGCTGGACGTCGGCGGGGACGAGGTGACTCGCTATAACTAATCATAACTAATATGTGCTCGCGACCTTCGGTTCGTAACTGCTGTGCTGTGGCTGCCGACCGAAGTGGAGGCAAGGTTGGGATAAAAGTAGCGAACTCGGACACGCCAGAGGGAAGCAGGCCCGCGTGGGGGACGAGGAAGCCGCCTGCGGGGAATAGTTCCTGTAGGGACGGGGATGAACAAAGCGCCAATGATACCCGCCGACCGCGATGCCGAGATTGACGAACAAAACAACAAACAGCAATGAAATAACATTATTCCTTATTGAAATAACGCCATTTCTTGAAAATACAGAATGTTCCACTAATACCACTGATGAGAAATATAATGGATTGGGAAAGGACTTATCGTTGATGTTTGTTTGGAGAATCCTGCATTGGTCTGGGCTGACAAAACCAATGTGTCGAAAATATTTTTGGCTGAATGAGAATAAATGTGTATTTTTGCAGTCGCTTTCGAGAGCGAAAGCTGTAAGCAGGAAAAGCATTGCAATTGTTGCACATAACCTCATGCCTTTTCTTATTGTATAAGGTTAATAAGCATTCCGTTGGAGGGTCGGAAAAAGGAAGCAATCAATAAAAACATCAATAATATGAAACAAACCCTTACCCTTTTCGCCAGTTTGCTGCTGGCTTTGGCCATCCCGCACAGCGCTAAGGCCTACGATTTCAGCTACACCTATCAAGGCAAGACGTTATACTACAACATTGTCGACGGCAATGCGCAGGTGACATATCAGACAAATAGTAATCCAACTTATTCATCGCTTAGCGGCGACCTTGAGATTCCTGCCACCGTAACAAACGGCACCACGACCTACTCTGTGACCAGCATCGGTAACGCTGCCTTCGGATCCTGCAGTGACCTGACCTCCGTCATCATCCCCGACGGCGTCACCACGATAGGCAATGGCGCTTTCTCCAACTGCAACGGGCTGACCTCCGTCACCATCGGTAGCGGCGTCACCTCGATAGGCAATTCTGCTTTCATGGGCTGCAGGAGTCTGACCTCCGTCACTATACCAGACGGCGTCACCACGATAGGTAGTAGTGCTTTCAACTTTTGCAGTGGGCTGACCTCCGTCATCATCGGTAGCGGCGTCACAACGATAGGCAGTGGTGCTTTCCGCAACTGTAGCGGGCTGATTTCCATCACCATCCCCGACGGCGTCACCACGATCGGTAGTAATGCTTTCAACCTTTGCAGTGGGCTGACCTCCGTCACCATCGGCAGCGGCGTCACCGAAATAGGTAATTCTGCTTTCCACAACTGCAACGGGCTGACCTCTACAATATATAATGGAACAATTGCAGAGTGGTGTGGCATTACATTTAGTGGTCGTACAGCTAATCCTGGATGTCTATCTCACAACCTGACAATCGGAGGTTCAGAAATCACCAATCTTATGATTCCTGAGAGCGTGACAGAAATCAAACCCTATGTTTTCTATGGTTGCAGCGGGCTGACCTCCGTCACCATCGGCAGTGGCGTCACCTCGATAGGCAATTCTGCTTTCTCCAACTGCAGCGGACTGACCTCCGTTATCATCCCCGACGGCGTCACCACGATAGGCGATCAGGCGTTCTCCAACTGCAGCGGACTGACCACTATCACCATTTCCAACTCGGTGACCAATATTGGTCAATATGCATTCGACGGTTGCATTGGCCTGACATCGGTGTACTGCCAGTCCACTATACCACCGACATTAACTGACAATGCTTTTAGCGTCTATAGTAGTTGCACGTTATATATCCCTTGTGGTACCATGGAGGCATACCAAAATGCACCGGGGTGGGGTTTTACAAATATTCAGTATGATGGAGATTGCTCTGGCCAAACCTCAATTGTCTCTGATAGCCTTATGTTCTCTGACAATAGTTTAAGTGTCGTGATTGGATATGTGCCGGGGATTACTAATGTGATTATCCCAAGTTCTGTAGTTCATATTAAAGACAGCGCCTTTTATTATTGTCCAACTCTCCGTACTGTTACAATGTCCAACACTGTGACAACAATTGGAAAGTCGGCCTTTGAGCATTGTATTAATCTTCAGCAGGCCACCTTAAGTGAAAGTATTTCCGTCATTGACACCCATGTTCTTAAAGATTGCTATGCATTAGCCCAAGTGAATATTCCAGAAAATGTGATTGAGTTAAAAAGGGAATGTTTTCAAAACTGTAGCACGGCATTGGTGCATATAGAATTACCCAGTAGACTAAAACGAATTGAACATGGTACATTCGCTGGTTGCAGACTGATAGATACGTGGAGAATCCCCGATTCGGTTACATTTATAGGTGAATACGCTTTCCTGCTTAATGATAATATCGAGAAATTAGAATTAGGCACCTCGGTTGACAGTATATGTTATCAGGCTTTTGACTGGTGTTACCAGTTGGACACGGTCTTAATAAGAGCAATTAATCCACCGTATTTGTCCAACTTTGCCATTTCTAACCAAAGTACTTTACACTTGTATGTTCCCTGCGGCACCATGGAGGCATACCAAAATGCACCTGAGTGGAGTTCCTTTACAAATATTCAATATGATGGAGATTGCTCTGGTCAGAATCAAAATATTCCTGATAGCCTTATTTATCTTGATACTGATCCCAGGATAGTGATTGGTTACATTACCGGACTTACAAATGCTATTATTCCAAATACCGTTACACAAATCGATAATAGCGCCTTTTACAATTGTTCCACTCTCCGTACCGTCACAATGTCCAACTCAGTTACTTCTATTGGGCCGGAGGCATTCTTTGGTTGCTCCAACCTATCGTCTGTGCACTTCGGCAATGGGTTAACAACTATAGGGTATAGGGCTTTCTATAACTGCACCTCTCTTCATTCAGCCATACTTCCTGATGGCTTGGAAACGATAGATTATGGGGCATTTGCCTATTGTTCAAGCCTGGACACGCTGATTGTTCCTTCGGGAGCCATTGCCAACGGTCATGGCGGTCAACAGATATATTATACAAACAAAGTCTTTTACAATTGCTCAAATCTTTCTTATGTTTTTATTGGTCCCCAGGCAACTGTGGGCACACAGGCCTTCGATTATTGTGAAATCAACAAATTGTATTATGATGCAGAAAACATGCAGAACTGGGCTGATGGTTTGCAGCCTTTTAAACATCAGTGCCAAGTCGACACGGTAATAATCGGGAAACATGTGAGAAACAGCGCAAAGTTTTCTGGACAAAACCTCACAACGATTTTATTTAATGCGGACAGCTGCATAAATACAAGTCTACTTCCACTGTTCGGAAGTTCTGAAAGCGTGACAAATCTGACTATAGGTAGTAACGTCAAGGCAATTCCAGACCAAGCATTTTCCGGATTAAGTGGAATTACACAAATTACAATCCCTGATTCTGTTTTATACATAGGAAATACTGCTTTTCAAAATTGCAGCAATCTACATCAGGTGAATTACAATGCATCAATGTGCAATACTGCGTATAGAGCTTTTTCAGGCTGTCATATAGACACAATATCCTACGGCCCCAATGTAAATATTATTCCTATTGGGCTTTTTTATGAGTGTAGTGAACTCACAGGAGTACTCACCATACCGCAATCGGTGACCACTATAGGAGACTACGCTTATAGCGGATGTACTGGTATTACAGAGATAAAACTTCTAAGTGCTGTACCACCTGTAATAGCATCGGCTACATTCAACGGCCTTCCGACAAACATTCTAATTACCGTACCCTGTGGATCGGCTGAGATTTATCAAAGTGCGCCATTTTGGAATGTGTATACCAATATTGTGAATGATGGAAGCTGTTACTACAACATCTCAACTGCCATAAATGATAGTCTGCATGGGCTGGTGTTAGGTGGCGGAGATTATCCTATAGGTGCATCTGCCCAATTGAGTGTTGTCCCTTCTGCCAATTATCATTTTACAGCATGGAACGATGGCAACACCAATAATCCACGCTATGTAAATGTATCTATGGATTCTGTGTTTACGGCGTATATTGAACAGGTTGATACAATATTCATTCATGACACGTCTGTCGTAATTGATACTATATACGACACTATTTACATCCATGATACTATCACCGCTGGAGTTGGTGAGGTGAAGACTATAGACGCGAAGGTTTACCAGCGCAACGGCCAGATAGTGGTAGAGGGAGCCGACGGCAACACGGTGACGCTGTATGATGTCAGTGGGCGAATTTTGGCCACCAAGCGCGACGATTACATGCCGCTGTGGTTGGATGTGCCGGCAGCAGGTACCTATATGGTCAAAATCGGCGACTACCCAGCCCGCAGGGTGGTAGTGATAAAATAACATAAACGTTAAAGTTTGGTTAAAAAAGGTCCTTCCGCTCGGGAGGGCCTTATATTATATACACCCACTTCCGGAAACGGGGGTGGGTGTGTTCTTTGACATGTTGAGAATGTTGGTTCAAATATGTGTTATCTCGCCGTAGAGGTCATGCTCTGTGGCGTCGGTGATGCGGACGTTGATGAAGGTGCCAGGAGTGATTGCAGGAATGCTTGAATGCTTGATTGTCTGAGTGGGGATGAGGACTTCGTCGTCGACTTCGGGGCTGTCGTATTCGGTGCGGGCTACGATGTACTCGTCTTCTATGCGGTCGACGAGGCAGCGGAACACCTTGCCTACGCGCTCTTGGTTTTTTTCGAGGGATATCTCCTCTTGGATGGCCATGAGTTCGCTGACGCGACGCTGCTTCTCCTCGTCGGGTACAGGGTCGCCGAGCGGCTCTGCCGGTGTGCCCTCCTCGGGCGAGTAGGCAAAGCAGCCCATGCGGTCGAAGCGTGCCTGGCGCACGAACTCCTTGAGCTCTTCGAAGTCTGCCTCGGTCTCTCCGGGGTAGCCTACAA
>JAEEGG010009995.1_pt1 | contig 21092 bp, 15 predicted proteins | sample 9134161 | NCBI WGS metagenome assembly JAEEGG01 (sample SAMN16246543, study PRJNA631951) | gut metagenome | biome: gut microbiome; feature: rumen; material: CR-attached | host: Bos | place: Iran: Karaj | collected 2018-10
CGGCAGTTTAGCAAACTGCTGGTTTCAGCCACTCACCCATCCTTCCAAAAGGAGGTTTTAAGCTTCAACCGTGGGGTTATCTCCTTGATTGCGGGTGCAAAGGTACGACTATTTTTTGAACCTTGCAAATTTTTTGGTGACTTTTTTTTATTAAGCCCCCAATTTTCTTCAAATCGGGGGCTTAAACCATTAATTGTCGGTGTGATATTCGCTTAAATCACCCAAATCAACCATATCGCCCAGGCCTATCGACATACCATCTGTTTCACCTGTGCCGACCTCTTCGAAGTCAAAGCCGATGGCGTTTGCCGCACCTGAGTATCCCAGCAGCGGACTCTGATGTCTCATCTCCACCACTGTCATCTGTGGCGTGCTATATATTTTCTTCTTCATAACTTCTATAACTTCTTTACTTCTTTAATTAATTACTTCACTACCACCAGTCGTCCATTCACGATATACATACCGGGCTTCTGGGGCTTTCCGTTCAGTCGTACGCCGTTCAGTGTCCACCAACCTTCAGCAGCCTTCTTGTTCTGAGTGGTCTTCACGGTCTCAACAGCCGTCATGTTCGGCTCTTCCTCCATGTTCTCTACCACACCGTCCCAAAGGATTGCGTAGCTGGGAGTACCATCACCTATCATATACGCGCGGAAGGGAGGCACATACGAACCAGCTCCCATCTCTACGAACTGGCCAACATTACCTTCGGCTGCATAGCAATACATACCAGATTCGTAGTCCTTACGGGCAAAGACACCCTTGAAGCCGTCAGTCACCGAAGGATTTGCTGTCACGTCGGTTGAGCGAACCATGGGATCTACTATCCCACCCGCTTTAGCCTTGAAGATGTAAGGCATGTTAGCCTTCAGACCGCCAGCATCAACCTTTGTCATTGTGACTGTAGTACCGTTGTTGCTTTCGTACTTATAGAACGAACCCATCTTGTCGGCATCCTCCTGCGAGATGGCGAAAGGCAGATAGATGGTAGCAGCCTTTGCCTCGTTGTCGTAAGCGTCGAATGTACGCTTCAGCGTAGCCTGTCCAGCCTTGAAGTTCTTGTTGGCCTTGAAGGGCTTGGCGTCCACACCGCCGTTCAGTTCCATCACGTCGCAGATACCGCCAATTACCACGTTCTTCGTACCCTTGGCCACGCTGTTACCGGCAGGCATATAGATGAACACATTCTCGGGTACGCCATTGAAGGCACCCTTCTCGCGGCTCACTTCCATACCCGTAATCTTCGTACCGCTGAAGTTTACGAATGTCAGTCCATCGGGCAGAATCGTCTTCACGCCAGATCCTCTGCGTGGTGCAGGCGAAGGTGTTTTATCCACAAACATATCGTCGGGCAGGTCTGTAATATCGGGGTCGTTACAGGTGTATCCACCCATCGCGTCACCTATCGAAGCTATGGCGCTCGTCACCTGCGACTTCTCCATCACCTTATACGTCGGAGCAGGAGGTGCAGACACCTGAATCGAACTGCTCGTCACTTTCACGCCACCCAGTGCACCAGCCACACTTGACTTCGGACCGATACGGTGATTTGACATACGGGGAGCGAAGCCTTCACTAGCAAACCTTGACAGATATATCTGTAAAGTACCTGCCTCAGGTAAATAAATATAATGTCTATGTTGCACGAACTGTCCCGGATGATGAGTGCTCAAATCTTTTGGAAGGCTAATCTCTATTGGTCTCTGACCGGGAGCCTTCAACATAATGGCATGATCGTCATCAGCCCATGCAGAGGTTTCTACAATTACGCCTCCTGCCGGCACTTTAGCGGTAGCTCCAATAAATGCATCTGCATATTCTTTAGTACAAGGCTCAGCCGTTATTGCGTCAACAGCTCCCTGTGTCATAGCACTACCTGCAGTAAATACAAATCGAGTTTGACCTTCAATTTCGGCTAATCCACTTGTTGCCTCGAAATTTCCTGCCGTCTCTCCTGTCGAGTAATACAGACCGTTAATTATTTTACCATCAGTACTTTCGCTGGAATTCATAGTTGAATAGTCGGTCTCTTTTTCGTCACCCACATGATCCACTGTCATTGGCATTGATTCGGCAATCGTGATAGTATTTTGAGTATTGTCGATTGTTGGCGTCAAACCATTGTCATAGCCCACTGTAAAGTTGTTGAATGCCGTTTCAATTGTAGGAGCAGAAGAATTAGTATATACCAGTGTACCTGCTGTATTGCCATCCGTTACGAAAGTCAGTTTACCGCTCGTAGTTCCTCCATATGTTATTGCATTACCCGTAGTGTTGGTAATCGTGCTATTGCCCTTCAGGAAAATCTTCAATCCTGTCTCTGGCAACTGTGCTGTCTCGTCTACCACAATTTCGCCACCAATGACTGCGCCATTCAAAATCAACTGGCCATTGGTATCGAATGTCACAGTACCAGTACCAAATGCCACATCCGTATGATTAGAAGGTGTAAGCGTCGTTCCTGCAATCGTGATTCCGTAGTCTGTTGGCAACGTAACCGTTTGACGAGTGTTGGCCAATATCAACTTGTTATTACAAGTGACTGTGAACGACTCCGGTATTGGGCTAGTCATTGTTAGCGAAGCCGTAGCAGCATCTGTGATGAAAAACAAATCACATTTACCCTGTCCATTATACGTAAAGTTGCCATCAATCGTGTTTGCACCAATGAGGTTAATTGTCAGCGGAGAGAAACCAACATTAACGCCCTTTATATTGGCATTATCAAGTGTCAGGGTGTTTGTTGATGGATTATAAATCACCGTTTTATTCTCATCATTCAGTACATTGGTACAATTATTTGTTGTTATAACAACTTCTTCATTTGCTGCATTTATAATCGATATATCGTAGGTTGCATAATTAGACACAACTAATTGCGTCGTATTTTCATCCCATGTCGCAGGTGCGGCAGCTGGTGTAATAAGCTTAAGAGGTGCTTCATATGTCACATTAGAGAAACCACTGATAGCACCAGCACTATTTTCTATTGTAAACTTATTCACTTCATCATTTTTAGCATAATCAGGCCACACAAAGTTTAATGAACCTGTAGGATGATTGGTCGTTGGTTGGAAAGATATTGCAAAACCATCAAACGGATTCTGTGAATCATTTATAATTCCACAATCACCATAAACTGCAATGTTTAATTGGCCCATACTGCTTTTTATGGGGTAATTATATTTATCAGCGAACTGCAGACTTTGGGTAATAGGATTATATAAAGGACCTGATCCATTTTGTATACCTGCCCTAACATCTGTAGACAGAACCCTGCCATTACCAATCCACAGGTCAAATACCTCCAATTTCCATATCTTAACATAAGAATTTGTAGAACCAAAGCTTACTTTCCATCCTGTCGTGAGATTGTTCGCATCTTGTGGGTTTATCTCTTCAGTCGACTCCTCCAAAATATTAGTGATAGTATATCCAGCGGCTACATCATCTATTGTTGTTAAATTATTAATTGTCAAATCTCCAAGCCAATAAATACCATCATCCATATAACCTTCTGTTTCAAAGGTAAGTTTCGGATTAGCTCCACTCTCACCTACATATTTAGCAAAAGACTGATAAGCATCATCATCATATAGAGTAATGTTGTTACTACCAATAAGTTTAACTATGAGATTAGCGATACTACTCACTACGGGGAAACCTGCTGTTCCCTCCATCGAAATATACGATTGGTTTAATGTTAAAATGTTATTTGCAGCATCAAAAGATACTCCCATGGCATTAATAGTGTTAGCCTCAATCTCTGAAGCATTCTCGCTAGTTACCTGAACACCTCCAACCCATAATGGATAATTAGAAGTCGTAGAATATTTTAGGTATGGTACTGACAATTCAGATACTTTGTCAACAAATCCTACATTGGGAGTGGCATCGTAGTTCACAGGCTGCCTCGTTTCCTGGTAGAGTCCATTGGCCAACTCTATAGATGTAAAACTATGAATTACTGATTGAGAACCCGATATATCATTTGACAAAACTAAGGAACTTGTATTATTTGCATTGGTTAAATATAGCTTAGATGTATTATCAATTGATCTAATGATTGCTGCTGTATCAGGCGCAGTAATAGTATTTTGGCCAACGAAATACACTTCCAAGTCATCTTTGGAATATATCTTTCCTTCAATATTTGCAGAAAGAAGTGTCAGCCTTGCAGGATTGTTACCACTAGCAGGCGTATAAGTAACTTGAGGAACATCCCTTTCTGTAACATTGTTTTTGTTGCTCTCAGTCACTTGGTAACCAGCAATCCACAATTGGTATGCCGTCTCCGTTGAAAAAGTCACCGGTGAAGGAGGAAGAGCATAGCCTTTATAGAGATAGTTAAGACCTTTACCTTGAATATTACCACTTACAACATATTCATAGGTTGTTGGTACCGATGATATGAGGCTTAGTTCTGGATAAGAAACAGAAGTAAAACCAAATATTACCGGATATTGTGCACCACTTGAATAATGATTAGAAATAGTCAATGATGCAGAAGAGCCTTCTTTCGTAATGGTCAGTGGTGCATTGCTATTAGTTGACTCCAAAACAGCATTATTTCCTGCTATGCCAATTGTGTTTGTACCTACCAAGTTTATTGTCAGGCTTGACAAGCCACTCTTAATGTGGCTTTCGCTTGTTACGCCATTCAATGTCAGGACATTGTTCTCAGGATCAAAGGAAATGATACCGGTTGTTGATCCAGGTACTGAAGTCCTGTTATCGCTCGTCACCTGATTATCACCTATCCACAAGTCATAGGTATCCTGCGCCCACGCCCCTTTCGGCGCCAGCAGCACTGCACAGAGTAAGAAAAGCTGGAGGAGCTTTCTTGTCGTGCTTTGTCGATTTACTAATGTTCTCTTCATATCGTTTATCGTTTTTAATTGGTTTAACTTCGGTTTACATATTTGTGGGCAAAGGTACGAAAAAAAAATGAAACGACCAAGCATTTCGCGTTGTTTTTACGTTTATGTTTTACAAATAAAATCAGTAAATCAGATATCAGTTTTGTTGGGGCTCAAACGCTTGCATAAGTGCGTTTTGTTGAAGTTAGTTATATTACTATATATAATATATATATTATATATAGTAATAAATATTTTTCTCCCAAATAATATAGCTCATAGAATAAACTGATTTTTGATTTATTGATTTAAGCAGATTCAATTTGTAAATAATTTTTCTTTCACATGTCAACTGCAAGATATGAACCTTTTTAATTCCTAATTCCATCCAACGCAACAGAAAAACGCTCTCAAAACCCCGATTTTAATCCTCAACCGGTAAACAGGCGGTTTAGTTCCTTTGGATCGCCCGTTTAGTTCCTTTGGACTAAAAAGAAGTGGGCAACTCTTTCGAATCACCCACTTGATGGTTAGCTTAGAGCCTTTGATTAGAGATTCAGGCTCTTCTTGATGCCCTCAATCTTCTGCTCAGCAGCCTTGATGCAGCGCTCGTAGTCGGCAGCACCCTGGAAGGAAGCGTCCTTGACCTCGGTGTAGAACTTGATCTTCGGCTCGGTGCCGCTGGGGCGTACAGAGACCTTCGTACCGTCGTCACAGAACCACTGCAGCACGTTCGACTTGTCGGGCATGTCGAGCTTCTCTATAGTGCCGTCGGCCTTCTTAGCCTCCAGCAGCTGGAAGTCCTTCTGCAGCACAATCTTCGAACCGCCCAGATCCTTTGGCGGATTAGCGCGGAAGTCGGTCATCATCTGCTTAATCTCGTCGGCACCCGTCTTACCCGGACGTACCACATTGATGGTCACCTCCTTCGAGAAGCCGTACTCCTTGTAGATGTTCATCAGCAGGTCGTAGAGCGTCATACCGTTGTCGCGAGCCCATGCGGCAATCTCGCAAATCAGACAGATAGATGCGGGGGAGTCCTTATCGCGAACTTTGTCGTAAGGCAGGAAGCCGAACGACTCCTCACCACCGCCGATGTACTTCTTCTTGCCCTCGTTGACACGAATCTCGTTGGCAATCCACTTGAAGCCGGTATAGCAGTCCTTGTACTCCACCTGGTTCTTCTTGGCAATCTCGGCAATGACTTCGGTGGTCACGATGGTCTTCACGAGGAATTCGTTGCCCTTCAGCTGACCGAGCTTCTTCTTGTTGGCGATGATGTACCACGAGAACATCATACAGGTCTGGTTACCATTCAGAATCTCCCATTCGCCCTTCGAGTTGCGGCAGACGATAGCCAAGCGGTCGGCATCGGGGTCAGAAGCAATCACAAGGTCGGCATTGAGCTTGGTACCCAGCTTCATACCTAAGGTCATAGCCTCGGCATTCTCGGGGTTCGGGCTGACAACGGTCGGGAAGTTGCCGTCGATGACCATCTGCTCGGGCACCACGTGGATGTTCTGGAAGCCCCAAGAGCGCAAAGCCATCGGGACGATTACGCGACCTGTACCGTGCATGGGTGAATAGACGATGTTGAGGTCTTTCTGGCGCAGGATAACGTCCTGATCGACCATAGCCTCCTTGACAGCCTGGATGTAGTCCCAGTCCATCTCACCACCGATAGGAATGATGAGGTCCTTGTTGCCCTCAAACTTCACGTCGCTGATTTTCACCTTGTTCACCTCGTCGATGATGCCCTTGTCGTGTGGGAACAGCACCTGAGCACCGTCGTCCCAGTAAGCCTTGTAGCCGTTGTACTCACGAGGGTTGTGACTGGCGGTGACGTTAACACCAGCCTGACAGCCCAGCTGACGGATGGCGAACGAAATCTCCGGTGTAGGACGCAGACTCTCGAACAGATAAACCTTGATGCCGTTGGCCGAGAAGATGTCGGCAACGCTCTCGGCAAACATACGGCCGTTGTTGCGGCAGTCGTGACCCACAACCACCGAGCACTGCTTGCCCGGGAAAGCCTTCAGGATGTAGTTGGCAAAACCCTGTGTGGCCATACCCACGATGTACTTGTTCATGCGGTTGGTACCAGCACCCATGATGCCGCGCAAACCACCCGTACCGAATTCCAGGTCGCGATAGAAAGCGTCAACCAAATCAGCCTTGTCGGGATTGTCCAACATAGCCTGTACTTCCTTACGTGTCTCCTCGTCAAAGGCCGGAGAGAGCCATTCCTTTGCACGTGCCTCGCACTGAGCAATAAGTTCTTTATTTTCCATAATCCTTACTTAAAGTTTTAGATTTGACTTGTTTTTATTACATTCATGAGTACAAAGTTAGAAAAAAAAAGCGAAAAGTAATACGTCAGAGGCATTAATTTTCGTTTTTTTAGCATTCGGAACCTTTTCGGGTGTACGTCTAACAACTAATAACGGCCGCTCGAATCAGGGCATAGACCACTGACAAAAGGAGCACGCAGAGGGGTATGTAGGTAAGTTTTCGTGTATATTGAGCCGGAGTAGTCACACGACAGTAGAGCCGATAGACGCTATAGCCCACAATGGCACCCCAAATGAGTCCTACAGTGATGTCGCCCGGATAGTGGACACCGAGATACAAACGCGTCCAGCAGTTAGTGAGCGACCACAGAACGAGCCCGATGGTAAGCAGACGCTGACGCATCAAGAGCGAGAAGAACAGCGCCAAGGAGAACGTGTTGGACGCATGTGCCGAGAAGAAACCGTAGTTGCCACCACGATAGCCGTCGACAACGTCCACCAGCGAGCCTATCTGCGGGTCGTGAGTCGGTCGCCAGCGTGCCACGAGGGGTTTGACGATTTCGTCGTCAATGGTGCCTGCCAGCAGTACGCAGAGTCCCGAAGCTGCCAGAATGAGCAACACTTCGCGAACGTTGCGGTTGGCCTTCATCACGACGTAGAACAGCGACAGGTAGAGCGGTATCCACGTCTTGGCATTGGTGAGGGTCATCACCACCCAATCGAGGAAGGTGGAATCGCTGCCGTTCACCATCAGCAGCAGTTGTTTGTCGAACTGAATGATTTCTTCCATTGTTTCTATTTTTCGTTATTACGTTATTACGTTATAACGTTATTACGACATTACGACTAATTAAATAACCTCAATATCTTTTATCTCAACCCAACCCGATTTGCCGTCGGCTACACGCACTTCGCGCCAGCCCCGCATGGTGTCGTCAATGATGTTGACGCGCGTGCCCTCGTGGAGAATAAACAGGTCGGTACCATTCTGTGACGGCGTGCTCTTAACGTTGACAGCCGAACGGATGATGATGGCACCCGTGCGGTGGAGCAACGACTGTTGCAGCTGGAAGCCGAACACGTTGGATGCCAGGAACAGCACCAAGAACAGCAAACCAGCAAAGAAACCCACCTTGCGCAACCAGACGCGCTGGGCAAAGAGATAGACCAGCACCAGGAGCAGGGCGCATACCAGCGAGACAATGGCCATACGACCCCATGCGTCGACACTCATCAGGTGAACCAGCGAGCGGTACCACGTGACGAAGAACATCTCAGACTCAGGCACAATCTTGTCGATGGTCTTCGAACGAGCCATCTGCAAGTTGAAGCGCACGTCGGCGTCGCCGGGCGACAGCAGCAATGCACGCTCGTAAGCCAAGACGGCGTGCGTGATGTCGTCCATACGGTAGTAGGCATTGCCCAGATTGTAGTAGAGGTCGGCACTCTCACCCTGTTTCAGCAGTGCCTCATATTGCTGGGCAGCCTCCTGATAGCGTTCAGCGGTATAGAGACTGTCGGCCTGTGCCTTTGTAGCCGCGTAAGTCCGAGGAAGGAGGAAGGAGGAAAGAGGAAGGAGAATAGTCATGAGCAAAATAAGCCGGAACGAATCATTCCTCGTTCCTCGTTCCTCGTTCCTCATTCCCTTTTTCAACATAGACGCCATCTGCGTGAGGGCACTCAGTGCCGTATCGTAAACCTTATTCATATTGCCTGTAGCGTCGCCCGGCGCATAGCGTGCAAACTCGCACTCGTCAAGGGCGGAGATGAACTGTTGGATGACCTCGGGATCGACCTGATGGCTCGTCAGCTGCTGACTGATGTTTTCGCGCGAGAGCTGTTCGACGGGCATATTGAGCTTGTCGCCCACATAACCCCACAAAGCACGCATGACCTCGTCGTAGAAGGCACCCGACTGTCCGCTCTGCATCAGACGGTGAGCCTGTTTCAGACGCTTCACAGCCACCTTGTTGGCACGTCCTGAGCGCTGCTTCACGATATTGGCATTCTCGATAGCCCGACGACGGAAAACGACAAGCAGAGCCACGAAAGCAGCCAGCAGCGACGAGAGGATGACCCAGTACTCGGTAGAGCCGAAGAATAGGTCGCCCTTAGCGTGCTGACGCACGTTGCCGGTATGGATATAGTGGATGTCGCTGTTCAGCAGCTGCACGTCCTCCTGTGCGGTATAGGCGCTGACGTTGCCCCCACTGCCCTTCGCCACATTGAGCGTGAAGCCCTCGGTCTTGACGGTCTTATACTGACGACTGTGAATGTCGAAATAGACATACTCAATAGGCGGAATCTCGAACTTGCCTGCGTGACGGGGCACAGCCAGAAAGTCATAGACAACGGAGCCCTCAAGGCCGTTGGCAGTCAACTTGCTCTTGTCAGTAACCTTGGCGTCGTACTTGTCGAAATCCTTGGGGAACTTGACGTCAGGCTGCTTCAGGAGCTTCATATTACCTGTACCGCTGACAATAACGCGTACCTTGACGGGATCGTTGGCCTTGACTTCCGTCTGGTCGATTTGTGCAGAGATATTAAACGTACCCACACCGCCCGAGAAGTTAGCGGGACGCGTAGGCAGCGGGTCGACGTCAATGGTAATGCTGGGGGCCTTGATTTGCTTCTTCACCTCGATATAGCCCGAGCCACCGTTGAAAAAAGCCTCGAAGGGATCGACATTACGGTTCTGCTGAGCCACAATGCCGTCGAACGTAATGCTGGGAATCTCCAGTTTGCCAGACTGCTGCGGGAACATCACATACTGGCTCCACGTAACGGTCTTGTAGGGACGGCCATTAAGCATCTCGACCGAGAAGCTCTTCTGCGTGGGCAGAGGAATCTCGCGGGTGTAGAAGTTCTTCAGGTCGGGCATCTTACCACTGAGGTCGGTCAGTCCCACGAGGGTATAGACCTTATAAGTCAAGAGGATGGGTTCCTGTTCAATGACGCGACGCTTGGAAGCGCTGACCTTGATGAACAGGTCGCTACCGGAAATGGCAGAACCCGCAGGACGCAACTCGTCGGTGCTCTGTTGGCGACGCGACTGGGGGGCTGCCCCACCCGACTGCTGCGCCTGACCCGAGACACGAATCTGTATCTCGTTGGACTCTACCGACTTGCCGTCGGCCGTCACGTGGGCAGCAGGAATGGTGAACGAGCCGTTCTTGGTGGCTACTAATATATAAGTATAGGTGACCGACGACGTGCTGGAGGTGTGGCCATTGACCATCTGGAAGCTGGACTGCGTGCTGGTGCTGGGACCCATCAATACCTCGAAGGCATCGGGGATACGACCAGCACGGAACCCGCGTACATCCTGCGTGTTGATGGTGTACGACAGTCGGAACTGTTCGCCGACAGCCACCTGAGAGGGTGCACGACCGGTGAGGGTTTGCGCCATAGTCTGAAAAATGAGAAAATGAGAAAATGAGAAAATGAGAAAAGCTACGCATCTCATTCCCCAACACTTCTCAATGCACATTTTCCATATTTCTTTATGATTCTTCTTATAATTTCTCATTATCTCATTATCTCAATTTCTTAATATCAAAAAATTACCAATTTTTCTGTAACACACGTTTTCCAGCCTTCTGCTGAGCTTTCTTCATACGCTCCTGCGTCTGCTTTTCTTCCTGAATGGCGGCATTGAGCATCTGCTCAGCATTCTCACGACTCATCTGCTGCTGGTCCTGTTTCTGCTGCTGTTGCTGATCCTGCTTCTTCTGCTCGTCTTTCTTTTGCTGCTCGTCCTGCTTCTGCTGGTCTTGCTGCTGTTTATCCTTATTATCTTTGTTGTCTTTATTGTCCTTATTATCCTTGTTGTCCTTATTCTGCTGGTTCTGCTGTTGTTGCTGCTGCTGACGCTTGCAGAGTGCCAGATTGTAGCGTGTCTCGTCGTCGGTAGGATTATTGCGCAGCGACTCCTTATAAGCCTCTACGGCCTCACCGAACATCTGATGCTGCTGACAGATGACGCCGATATTATGATAGGCCTGTGCACGACGGATAGGATTGGTTTCAAGCTTCGCAGCGGTCTCCAGTTGGTTGATGGCCAGCGAATCCTTACGCTGCAGCATCAGGGCGTTACCCAGATTGTAGTTAGCCTGCGGGTTGCGCGGATTCTTCTCTACGGCCTTACGGTACGACACCTCGGCTTCGGCACTATTGCCCAAGCGGAACTGCTTATTACCCTTACGTACCAGTTGACGGTCGGATTGTGCCACAGCTGCCGTACTCATCAAGAGCAACAGCAAGAAGGTAGTGGCCTTGGGAGCGCGCTTAAACAGCGAGATGCGACGCAGGAGCGGATTCTTCACCTCCATAATGCAAACTTCGAGGATGAGCAGCAGGAGGACGATGATGCCAACGGCCTGAAACTGTTCGTCGTAGTCACTGTATATTGTAGCTTCAATCTCCTTCTTTGCCAGTTTATCGAGCTCGTTGTCGAGCTGCTGCTGAGCATTGCTGTTGTTATCCACATGGATATAGGCACCACCACCCGCCTGAGCGAGTTCGCGACACATTTGTTCGTTGAGGCCAGTCATCACGGTCTGACCCGTATTGTCCTTCAGATATTCACCGTCACCCGTAGGAATCGGTGCGCCATTGGGAGAGCCGACGCCGAGCACATAGACGCGCATACCCTTGTCCTTGGCAACCTTAGCTGCCTCAATGGCACCACCCTCGTGGTCTTCACCGTCGGTAATGATGATGATGGCCTTGCCGACACCCTCCTGTTGGGTAAAACTGTTGACGGCCATATTGATGGCTGCGGCAATATCGGTACCCTGAGTGGCAATCATGTCGGGTGAAATGCTGCTGAGGAACATCTTGGCGCTGACATAGTCGCTGGTGATGGGCAACTGGATGAAGGCGTCGCCGGCAAAGACGATAAGACCAATCTTGTCGTTGGTGAAGTGGTCGACAAGGTTCTCGACCATCATCTTCGAACGGTCCAGACGACTGGGCGATACGTCTTCAGCCAACATGGAGTTGCTGACGTCCATAGCAATGATGGTCTCAATGCCGGTACGCTTCTCGTGGGATATTTTCGTGCCAAACTGCGGACGCGCTACCATCACGATGAGCAAGGCAAGGGCGGCCAGCAAGAGACAGAACTTGACGAGCGGACGGAAGCGCGACACGTTGGGCATCAGTTCGCGCACCAACGACAGGTCGCCGAAACGGCGCAGGCGTTTCTTCTGCTGATGAACCATCCAGAGGCGAATGACAACCAACAGGGGTATCACAGCCAACAGATAGAGATATATGGGGTCTTCGAATCTAAACATTTTTCTTTTCTTTAATTACGGCAACTTGCGAAATACGGTGATACGCAAAAGGATTTCGAGCAGCAGGAGGATGACAGCAGCAATGGCGTAAGGCTGATAAGCCTCGTAGCGCTTGCTGTACTTCTTGACATTGAGCTTCGACTTCTCGAGTTTGTCGATTTCCTTATATATTTGCTGCAACTCCTTGTTATTGGTGGCGCGATAGAAGTCGCCATCCGTCGCAGCAGCAATCTCACCAAGCATCTTGGTGTCAATCTCCACGGGGATATTGATATACTGAATACCACCGGCAACAGGCATTGGATAAGGCGCGACCTTATTGGTGCCGACGCCAATGGTATAGACGCGAATGCCAAAACTCTTGGCAATCTCGGCAGCAGTCATAGGCGACAGGTCACCACGATTGTTGGAACCGTCGGTCAGCAGAATGACAACCTTTGACTTAGCCTTTGAGTCCTTCAGACGACTGACGGCATTGGCGAGACCCATACCGATAGCTGTACCATCCTCGATGAGTCGCTGGGCAATATCCGTGCGGATATTATGCAGAAGGTTGAGCAATGCGGCGTGGTCGGTGGTCATAGGACACTGTGTAAAAGCCTCGCCGGCAAAGATGGTGAGACCGATATTATCGTTAGGACGACCGATGATAAAGTCGGCGGCAACCTGCTTGGCGGCTTCAATACGGTTGGGCTTCAGGTCTTCAGCCAACATAGAGGTTGATACGTCCATAGCCAGCATGATGTCGATACCTTCCATCGTCTCGTTCTTCCACGAGTTCGTAGTCTGAGGACGAGACAACACCAAGACCAGCAGCGTAAAGACCGCCAGACGAAGCAACAATTGGATGGGCATCAGCGTCACACGCCATGAACGGGGTGCACGAAGATAGGCCCGCGTGTCGCTCATACGCATGGTGGGCTCACTCTTCTTCCTGTACATCAGATACCAGATGAGGTAAGGTATCATCAGCAACAGCAGGAACAAATATTCTTTATTGGCAAATTCCATTTCTAAGTTATATCGTCATTACGTTATTACGACAACAATTGATAAACATTATAAATAATGTATCCAAACAAGGCGACACCGCCCAGCGTCAGCACTGCAATGAAGCACTTCAGGAGGCGACGCTCCTTCTGGGTTCGCTGGTCCTCGGCGGAGAGCTGCGGACGAACGGTTTCCTCAGTAGGCTGGTTTTCGAGCTTCGTCTGATTGATGAAGTCAATAGCATTCACGAGGTTCTGGTCGTTCTCGTTAATCAGCGTCGAATACTTGGCAAACTTCACGAGGTCGGCGGTCATAAACAGCTGGCTGAGTTCCGTGAGGCTCTGCTCGTCACCGGAAGCCATCAGACGGCCGATAATCTCGGAACTGGTCATCTCCATAGCCGAGAAACCGTAACGCTCCTCAATATAGCGGCGCAGGGTGTCGGTGAGCTTGGTGTAGTACTCCTTCTGGTTCTCGGAAGCCACCATCTTGTCGGCCTTGATCTGCTCAATCTCCTTCATGGCTTTCTGGTGGGGCAACAAGCGCTTCACAATCTTGATATGAGTGATAATGGGCTTGCCGGCACGCAGACGGACATAGAGATAATAGGTGGCAGCCAACAGCAGCAACAGCACGATGCTGAGCCAGAACGACAGGCTCCAATCACTCCACTGGAAGGGATTGTCCTGGACGTCCTTAGGCGGAAACATCTTGTTGAGCTGGGTGGTATCGACCTCCACCTCGACTACTTTCAGCGCCAGGTCTTCAGACTTGATCTCCTTGCCGTTGACTTTAGCCTTGAAGGCTGGCAGATGATAGAGCGCCCCATCGAAAGAGGTCAGCGTGATGAGCATAGTGTGGGCGTCAGGGTGCTGGGTATTGATAACTTCAACACCAGGAATCAGCATCTGACGAGGCTGCAACTTAGGCCATTCTATGTTGGCATTCTCGTCTGCCGGAATGGTCAGCGTCACCTGTGCCTGCTCGCCAATCAGCATCTCAATAGGGTCAATCTTTGCTTGAATGGCAGATTGAGCCAAAACAAGCAAAGAACTGAGTATCAGATATGTAGATATGAGTATTCTTTTCATTAACTTCTACGTTTAAACAGCATCAGCAACGACTTCACATAATCATCATTGGTGGCTATCGACACCAAGTCGACATTGCTCTTCGACATCGTGTCTTTCAGCTTTTCCTGAGCGGTACGCCAATAGCGTTCGTGAGCCTGACGCAACTGACGGCTCGACGTATCGATATACTGCTCGTAACCCGTCTCAGCATCCACCACACGCATCAGTCCGACGTCGGGCAACTCCTTGGCACGAATGTCGTAAACCTGCAGGGCAACAACGTCGTGCTTGCGGTTGGCAATCTGAAGGGGCTGCAGGAAGTCCTGCGTGTCATAGAAGTCGCTGAGCACGAAGGCTGTGCAGCGTCGCTTGGCGACACTCGTCAGGAACTCCAGCGCCTGCTTCACGTCAGTACGGTGAGACTGCGGATGGAAGTCGAGCAGTTCGCGGATGATATAGAGGATATGCTTGCGACCCTTCTTGGGAGGAATGTACTTCTCAATACGGTCGGAGAAGAACACCACACCAATCTTGTCGTTGTTCTGAATGGCCGAGAAGGCAATGGTGGCAGCAATCTCCGTCACCATGTCGCGCTTCATCTGGCGCTGCGTACCGAAATCGAGTGAACCACTGACATCAATCATCAGCATCACGGTGAGTTCGCGCTCTTCCTCGAACACCTTGACGTAAGGGCGGTGGAAGCGGGCTGTCACGTTCCAGTCAATGTCGCGCACGTCGTCGCCAAACTGATACTCACGCACCTCCGAGAAGGCCATACCCCTACCCTTGAAGGCACTGTGGTATTGCCCTGCGAAGACGTTCGAGCTCAGGCCGCGAGCCTTAATCTCTATCTTCCGTACTTTCTTTAATATCTCAGATGTTTCCATATTCTTATCTAGACGTTCTAGAATATCTAGAGTTTCTAGAATCAGGGTACTTCAACCTTGTTGATAATCTTCGAAACAATCTCCTCGCTGGTGATATTGCTGGCCTCTGCCTCGTAGGTGAGTCCGATACGGTGACGCAACACATCATGGGCAACAGCACGCACGTCCTCGGGCACCACATAGCCACGACGCTTGATGAAGGCATAAGCGCGGGCAGCCTTTGCCAGATTGATAGAGGCACGGGGAGAACCACCGAAGGAAATCATATCCTTCATATCCTTCAGACCATAGCGGTCGGGGAAACGGGTCGCAAACACGATATCAGCGATATACTGCTCAATCTTCTCGTCGATATACACCTCGCGAACGACCTGACGGGCCTTCAGAATCTCGTCGGACGTCGTGACGGGCGACACCTTGGGCAACGACTCCTGAATGTTTTCGCGGATAATGCGCTTCTCTTCGTCAATCGTAGGATAGCCGATAACGACCTTCAGCATGAAACGGTCCATCTGGGCCTCAGGTAAAGGATAGGTACCTTCTTGCTCGATAGGGTTCTGGGTGGCCATCACGAGGAAGGGGTTCGGCAGTTTGAACGTCTCGCTGCCAATGGTAACCTGTTTCTCCTGCATGGCTTCCAGCAATGCACTCTGCACCTTTGCAGGCGCACGGTTGATTTCGTCGGCCAACACAAAGTTGGCAAATACAGGACCCTGTTTTACCTGGAACTTCTCCTCTTTCTGCGAGTAGATCATCGTACCTGTCACGTCGGCAGGCAAGAGGTCGGGAGTAAACTGAATACGGCTGTAGGTAGCGTCAATCAGCTGAGCCAATGTCTTGATGGCTAATGTCTTAGCCAAACCAGGAACACCTTCCAGAAGAATGTTACCGTCGCTCAGCAGACCAATTAACAAGGAGTCTACCAAGTGCTTCTGACCTACGATTACCTGATCCATGCCTGTTACCAGATTCTGTACGAATCCACTCTGTTGTTCTATCCGGATATTCAATTCGCGGATGTCAATAGCTTCTGCCATAATTGTTATCTTTTTTTTTAATGTTAGTCCATGTTTTTATTTTCAAGTTGCAAAAGTACGCAATTCCACCGTTATTACGCACGCCCGCATACCTAAATAATATTAAAAAAGTTTCCTAAAACTTACATTTTAAGAAACTTTTCATATTACGTCACCAAATTGTCACTGCTTTTTACGCTTTTTCGGCTGCAACTTGGGAATCTTTATCACTTGACCTGCTTTGATTTGCGGATTGCGAGGCAGATTATTGTAAACTTCAATATAGCACTCCATATCGGGACCAAGTTGCGCACGACAAATGCTGTAGAACGTCTGTCCCTGCAGCACTGTCACCTCGCGTTCGAGACCCACGATACGATAGGCACCCAAGCGGACACGTTCGTCCTTCTGGGCATACGGGTCGACGTCAGGAGCGGGCTCGCTCTTAGGCTTTTCAACCTTTGGAGTCTCAACCTTCTTGGGCTCAGCTTTCTGAGATTCGACTTTCTGAGGTTCAGCCTTCGGCTTCTCAATCTTCGGCTCTTCAACCTTTGGAGCCTCCGGTTCTGCAACGAGTTTTGCGGGTATTTCTGTGATGGCAGTATCCTGAGGTTCAGTGACATAGACGGTATCTCTGACAACCACCGTATCATTCAATGCCAACATAGCAGTATGACGACAACCATAGTAGTAGCCTCCGGCTGCAGAAAGGCAAGCGAGACAGATAGCACCAAACGTTATCCATAGCCATTTGCTCCAAGAACGTGACGTTTCTTCTTCTTCATCATCAAAAACAACAGGCTCTTCTTCGGGTTCTTCTTCGGGCTCTGCCAAGGGCTCTTCTACAGAATCATCCACTTGTTCGGCTGCAGGTTCCTCTTCCTGTTCAAGTTCTTGCTCGGGTTCCTGTTCACTTTCCTGTTCAGATTCTGTTGTTTCTTCCGGTACTTCTATCAAAGGAGCAACGACTGGTGTTTCCTCCTCAATAACCTGAGGTTCTTCTTCAATAACCTGAGGTTCTTCCTCAATAGCCTGAGGTTCTTCCTCAATAGCCTGAGGTTTTTCTTCAATAACCTGGGGTTCTTCCTTAACAACTGGAGGTTCTTGTTGTTCCAACTGTTCGAGCTGTGCCAATTCCTCCTCCGTCAAGTCGTCCTTGATATCATCAAATTCCGAATCTGTATCGGCCTCTGTATCTTCCTCTTGCTCTTTCATGTCGTCGAACTCGACATTATCGTTGAGCACAACGGTCTCGAACTGCGAAAAAGGCTTGTTAACCAATTCCTTCATCGTGGCATCAGGCGTAAACGTGATTTTCGAATGACCTTCTATCATCACTCTGTCGCCAGTACGAACACTAACGCTTTCGCGGGCCTCGACAGTAATCACCTTAAACGTGCCAAGGCCCTTTACCTTGACCTGATCGTTCTGCTCTAAACGTTCTTGGATAATGGCAAACAACTCCGAAGCAAAGCGATTGGCCTCGCTCAGTTTCAGTCCGTTCTTCGTCATCAGGACTCTTGCAACTTCTTGTATCGTCAATCTTCCCATAGCCTACTCTCCTCCTTTCAGTTTTTCCTTTAACGTCTGATTCGGCTTGAAGTTGAGCACCAGTTTGGGTGGTACTAACATTCGCTGTCCAGAAGCAGGATTCACCATGATGCGTTCCATCTTCTTCTTCGTTTCGAAGACTCCAAAATTAGGCACAAGCACAGCATTGTCCTCCTGAAAGGCGTCGCCCATAGCGTTGATGATGTTGTTCACCAGCGTTTGCGTGTCTTTGGCACTAAACCCTGTTCGTGATGCCAGTTCTGCGATAAACTCCTTGTTATTCATATCGTCGTATTTGGAATTTTGATATCAAATCTTAGTAGTAGCGTATAAGTCGAACTCTTCAGAATCCGTAATCCGAGCCATATAGAAATCACCGACTATCAAATTCTCTGAAGCAGGAATGAGCACTTCCGGATCAACTTCCGGCGAACAGTATTCCGTGCGTCCTATAAACCAGTCGCCCTCCTTGCGGTCGATGATGACGCGCAGGGTCGTACCCACCTTCTTGGACTCAATCTCCGCACTGATATTCTGCTGAATACGCATCAGTTTGTCGAGACGGTTTTGTTTCACATCCTCGGGAACATCATCATCGTAGTGCTGCTCAGAATAAGTACCCTCTTCCTCAGAATAGGCAAAGGCACCCATGCGTTCGAAACGTGCCCATTTTGTGAATGTAATGAGTTCAGCAAAATCCTCGTCCGTCTCACCGGGGAATCCTACCATCAACGTCGTGCGCAGATGAATACCAGGTACTTCTTGACGCAGTTTCTCGACCAACTCGTAAGTCTCTTGCTTGCTGACATTTCGCTTCATGCGCGACAGCATGTGGTCGGAAATATGCTGCAGGGCTATATCGAGATACTTGCAGACGTTAGACTTCTCGCGCATCACACGCAACAGGTCCCATGGGAAATGCGTGGGATAGGCATAGTGCAGACGAATCCATTCAACACCAGGGATATCAGCCATCTGCCCTATCAATTCCGCAATATGTTGTTGTCCGTCAATATCGATACCATAATAGGTCAGCTCCTGCGCAATGACATTAAACTCCTTGACGCCCTGAGTGACTAAATAGCGCACCTCATCCAGAATCTCCTGCATCGGACGACTCTGGTGCTTGCCCGTAATCAGCGGTATAGCACAATAGGCGCAATGGCGGTCGCAACCTTCTGAAATCTTAATATAAGTATAGTGCGGAGGTGTAGTTAGTTTACGAGGAGCGAGGAACGAGGAACGAGGAACGAGATTACCTTGGAGGAGGACATCGGCAGAAGTATTCTCTTTCCTCGTTCCTCCTTCCTCCTTCCTCGAAATATCTTCCAGCAACTGCTTATAATTAAACTTCCCATACCAACCGTCAACTTCAGGAATCTCCTGTTCCAAATCAGCCAGATAGCGTTCCGACAGACAGCCCATAACGTAGAGTTTCTCGATTCTACCTTCAGTCTTGGCTTGAGCAAACTCCAGGATTGTATTGATGCTTTCCTCCTTGGCGTCGGCAATGAAGCCGCAGGTGTTGATGACCACAATCTCGCCCTGAGGGTCGTCACTATCGTGTGTACACTGATAGCCGTGAGCCTCCATGAGTCCCATCAGCATCTCGCTGTCAACGAGGTTCTTCGAGCAACCGAGCGAAATAAAGTCTATCGTCTTCATTATTTATTAAACAAGAAGAATAGACACGCAGCAAAAGCGCCACACGCCAATCCAATTACCAAACCTTCCATAAAAGTCTTCTTTTTCATTCCTTTAGTGTTTAAACAGCGAATCAACGAACTCCTTGCGGTCAAAGAGCTGCAAGTCCAACATACCCTCGCCCAGTCCAATGTACTTCACGGGCACCTTCAACTGGTCGCTGATACCGATGACGACACCGCCCTTGGCAGTACCGTCGAGCTTGGTAATAGCCAACGACGTAATCTGGGTGACAGCCGAGAACTGCTTGGCTTGTTCGAAGGCATTCTGTCCGGTAGAACCGTCCAACACGAGCATTACTTCGTCGGGAGCCTCGGGCATCACTTTCTTCATCACTTCCTTCACTTTCTTCAACTCGTTCATCAAACCGACCTTGTTGTGCAGACGGCCTGCGGTATCAATCAATACCACATCAGCGCCATTGGCCTTAGCACTTTGGAGGGTGTCGAAAGCCACAGAAGCAGGATCGGAACCCATCTGTTGTTTCACGACAGGTACACCTACACGCTCACCCCAGATGCATAACTGCTCGACGGCAGCAGCACGGAACGTATCGGCAGCACCAAGATAGACCTTTTTGCCTGCTTGTTTGAACTGGTAGGCAAGTTTGCCAATAGTCGTCGTCTTACCAACACCATTGACGCCAACCACGAGAATCACGTATGGCTTGTGGTCGTTGGGCAAATCCCAGTTGTCATTATCTTCCGAATTGTTCTCAGCCAACAAAGCAGCAATCTCCTCACGCAGAATGCCGTTGAGTTCTGAGGTCGAAACATATTTATCGCGAGCCACACGTTCCTCTATCCGCTCAATAATCTTAAGCGTCGTGTCCACACCGACATCACTCGTAATGAGCACCTCCTCGAGGTTATCAAGCACATCGTCATCTACCTTCGACTTACCGGCAACAGCACGTGCCAGTTTGTCGAACACGCTGGTCTTGGTCTTCTCCAAACCTTTGTCCAGCGTTTCCTTCTTATCCTTATTGAAAAATCCAAAAATACCCATAATACATACTAATTCCGTGCAAAATTAATAATAATTTTGCAAAAAAGCAAAAAAAGAAGCTGCAATTTGATTTGCAGCCTCTCTTTTTATATGATAAATGAATATTAGTTCTTGAAGAAGTCCTTAACGGCCTCGTTAGGAACCATCTGCTCGTCAAAGATGTAAGCACCAGTCTTGGGGCTCTTCACCATCTTGATAACCTTTGTGTAAGCGCGACCATCCTTTGAACCTTCGTGGAGGGTAGCAACGGTTTTCTTTGCCATATTCTGTAAACTATTAACTGTAAACTGTAAACAGATTACTTAATCTCCTTGTGCACAGTCATGCGCTTCAGGATGGGGTTATACTTCTTGAGTTCCATTCTCTCAGGGGTATTCTTACGATTCTTGGTCGTAATATAGCGGCTTGTTCCG
>JAEEGG010009999.1_pt1 | contig 21085 bp, 21 predicted proteins | sample 9134161 | NCBI WGS metagenome assembly JAEEGG01 (sample SAMN16246543, study PRJNA631951) | gut metagenome | biome: gut microbiome; feature: rumen; material: CR-attached | host: Bos | place: Iran: Karaj | collected 2018-10
GGAAGTTAACGAGCCTGAGGCTCGTGGACGATAGTTTTGCCAATGATAAATCGATATTAGAATCACTCAAAATAAACAGAACTTAATAATTATCAGCATTTTCAAATACTTGCGAAAGTTGAATCAAGTGAAAAGTGAATAGTGAAAAGTAAGTCCACACAAGGATTACATTTTTCACACATAATAATTAACGGCATAGAACATAGAACAATGAAAGTCAGGCGACATCTGATATATTTGCTGATGCTGCTTCCCACCGTGGTGCTTGGAGCAGAATACAAGGCAACATTAAGCGTGAAGAACAACAGCGGAAAAGCCCAGAAGGACGCTCCGGTCGTCATACGGCTGAAGGAGCTGGCAGGGCTTGACTTTGCTGTGCGCAGCGCCAGTGTGATGCAAGGCCATTCAGTTGTGGACCGTCAACTTGACGACATGGACAACGACGGCAGGAAAGACGAACTGTGTTTTGTGTGCAATCTGTTGGGCAACGAGACGAAGCAATTCGACATCGTCCTGTCTTCAGAGAACACCTACGCTTCCCTAGCTATCCCACGCGTCTATGCCGACATGCAGCTCGACGACAAGAAGAAGAACCACCCTTATATCACGTGCCTTGAGGCTCCCGGCAACAGCTACCTGTATAACGACCTCTATCACCATGGTGTGGCATTTGAATCGGAGCTGACCGCCTACCGGATCTATTTCGACGAGCGTCAGAACATCGATCTCTATGGCAAGAAGTCACACCGTCTGGAGCTTTACGACACAGGCTTCTACACGACTTCCGATCAGCAGTCGGAAGGTTACGGCAACGACGTGCTGTGGGCAGGACAGAGTGTGGGCTGCGGCAGTCTGAAACTCTGGGACGGCACAAGCGCCATGAACTGGAAGAAGGTGCGCAGGCGCGGCCAGCGGATTATATCGTTCGGACCGGTCCGCACTGTAGTTGAGCTGACCGACCGCGGTGTTGAGATTGAGGGAGCTTCCCTGCCCTATGATGTGCGAACCGTCTATACCCTCTATGCCGGCCACCGGGAGGTGAGAGTCGATATTCATTTAGACCGTCCGATGGAAACACCCTTTCTTTGCACCGGCGTTCAGAAAATCGGTGTGAGCGATGAAGCCCGGCAGTCGAACGGCGGAATCGCTGCTGAGGGCTATGTGAAGCCCGACGGACTGGCCGTATCTTGGGGTTCCGACTACCCCGAGATGGGCAAGAAAGAACAGTTTCCTCCCGAGCCCGTAGGTCTGGCTGTGCGTGTTCCCGAAGAATATATCTACAAGGTGTTGACTGACGAGCTGAACTACCTGATTGTCATCGGAAAGAGCGGTCAGCAGAACTTTCATTATTTTGTAAGTTTCTGTGCTGCTAAAGAGACGGAAGGCTTTCACAGTGCAAAGGAATGGTTCAGCCATGCTGAGGGATGGGACACGGCAGAGCATCTGACCACCAAGATTGTCAGAAAATAAAATGGATGAGCGGCAATGATATAAATAAAGCAGCGGAAATACCCAGGTATTTCCGTTTTTTGTTATATACGAAAAACAGCAAGGATGAGATGATGATGTAGATAATCACGACCTCCCAGATGTTCGGCCGGTAGTTGACGACAGCACCCGGAAGCCCGGAAACCTTGTCAGCCACGAGCACCATGGCTTTTGTGAGCCAGTTGATGAGTGTTGTGAGCCATCCGCAGACAAGCGTCCACCAGGAGAAAATCCACCAGATGACGGCAGCCCACATGAAGAGCGTAGCGATGACCGACACAGCGAGATTGCTCATGATGGAATAAAGCGGCACTTTACCGAAATGATATGCAACGACAGGGAAAGTGAAGAGCGTGCAGGTGACTGAAATGCAGATGATGTCGAGAATGATCGCCCATCGTCCCGTCTTCTGTCCCAGCCATGTGCATAAAGGAGCTCCCATCACCGCAATGCCGATGATGGATAGAAATGAGAGCTGGAATCCCAGATTCATTATGAACATGGGATTGGCGACAATCATGAAAAATCCGGCAATCGCCGCCGCGTTCTTCAGCTGCTGTCCGTGCCCGATTACCAAAGCAATCTGAAACACACTGCACATGATGGTTGCCCTGACAAGCGACAGAGGGAATCCGGCGACAAAGGCAAAAAGCCAGATAAACGGGATGACGAGCAGCGCTGTGATTTGCCGCCATCTTCTTGTGAAAAGTCCTCTAAGCAGCAGGATGTCGATGAGTGACACGATGATGGTGAGGTGGAATCCCGAAAGGGCGAGCACATGGCTGATTCCCGCATTGGAGAACTGTTCGCGGAGTTGGGGAGAGATGTCGGTCTTTTCGCCTGTGGTCATCGCGTCGATGATGGCGAGTGCCTCGTCTGTGAAATCGGCCTGTCCATACTGGTCGCGCATGGACTGGGCAAGGTCCTTGTCGGTCAGCAGATGCATACGGAAAGCTGCTTGGGCTGCCGAGTCTTGATAGCATAATCCCCATGCCCCGTCGGAGCCGTAAATCACCGACGGAATGCCCTGGTAGAAAAGAAAATCGGAGTAGCCGTTGTTGTCGTTTCGGACAGAATCGGTTGCGGTGGTATCGGCAGCAAGTGTACCATTACGGCTCACGCTGTCGCCACGCTGTTCATCAGCAGTTGACGACTGTCGGGCCTGCTTTTTACTATGTCTTCTCCTGTGCCGTCTCTTCTTCTTTTTCTGTCCTTCCTTTTTCTTTGTCACTTGCTTCTCATATCTCTTCGACTCAGGCTTTTCTTTATTCTTTGTCTCCTGCTTTTCTTTTTCCTTCCTTATTTTCTTCTCAGTCTTTTTCAGTATCTTTTTCACACCCTTTGAAATCTTCCTTAATTTCTTCTTAAACTGATAGACATCGTTCTCACGTTGCCATTCAGCTTTCAGATAAGGAGATGTGGGGATATTGAAATAGGTCATCAGCCAGATGCTGTCGCCCTTGAGCAGATCGGGAGACTGATGGTTTGCCGTGTCGCCCTTAGCAAGATATGCCATGTAAGTGCCACCGTGCTGATCACGGAACTTGAACACCCACCATTTCGTTCTCTCCACCGGTTTGGAATCGACGACACCATACCTGCATTTACGCGTATCAATGGTTTTTGCCTCTACATCAAAAAAACGCCATTGCGCCATGGTGGCACCGAAAAGAAAAAAAGCGACAAGAGCAGCCACTCCAAACGGTTGGGATGAAGCATATCGTCTGGACTTATGATAAAAAAACCAAGCGGTGAGTGCAACCGCAATAACGAGGAGCGAATAAAGAATATAAAGAGGAAAATGAACTCTCTCCAGCAGCAAATTGGCGACCGCCATACCGGCAAGTGTGGCTAACGTGGGCCGCAGTATGGGATAAGAGTTCCACATGGAGTTTTTAAGTGAAAAGTGAAATCTTGGAGCAGCGAGAGCAGAATAAGCTTGCTTAAATTCTGCCGAGTCGTGACAAGATTCTACGAAGTGAATAGTGAAAAGTGTTTTTACTCAGGACTATGGATATTAATCATGAATAGTGATTCACAGAAATTTCCAGAATTATCGAATTTTTCAGATGGGCAACACCAAACTTGAGATTAAGCGAGATTAGATTGTTGATTATTCAGCCGTTATCATGACAAACGTCTTGGCTTCTCGTCTTCTTATCTTCGGATCTTCGTATCAAAGATTCTTGAGATAGTCGATGCGTTCGTAGGGATTGGGCGCTCCGAAGACATAGCTGCCGGCGACGAGTACATCGGTCCCGGCCAGGGCGAGCTGAACTGCCGTGTCTTTGTTGACACCACCATCGACCTCGATGAGGGCATGTGAGCCGGTCCGCTCAATCATCTGCCGTAGCTGCCGCACTTTCTCGAGGGAATGAGTGATGAATTTCTGCCCTCCGAATCCCGGGTTGACGGTCATGAGCAACACCATATCCACATCGCGGATGACGTCCTCAAGTAGGCAAACGGGCGTGGAGGGGTTGAGCGTTACACCAGCCTTCATTCCCGCCTCGTGAATCTCGTGGATGACGCGGTTCAGGTGGAGGCACGCCTCATAATGCACATTCATCATCATGGCTCCGAGGGTCGCCACCTCCTTGACGAACTTCTCAGGTTTCACGATCATCAGATGCACGTCGAGAGGTTTCCTGCATATTTTGGCCACAGCCTGCAAGACAGGAAATCCGAAACTGATATTGGGCACAAACACTCCGTCCATGACATCCAGATGCAGCCAGTCGGCGTTGCTGTTGTTTATCATCTCAATGTCTTTCTCCAGATTGGCGAAATTCGCTGCCAAAAGCGATGGTGATACGATTTGCATGACAAAAGAATTAGTGTGGTTCCAAAAATTCAGATTTACACTGCAAAGTTAAGAAAAGAAAGATGCAAATCAAAAAAAAAAGGTGTTTTCTTTGGCAATGTTGTGTGAAGTTATTCATTTTGTCGCGTTATGTCCAACTAAACACAAACCTTAAAAACAAAAGCAATGAAAAAATTATTCTTAATGTTTGCGTTGACCATCCTGTCGATGTCAGCTTATTGTCAGGGCACGGTTGGAGCCTATATCTCCAAAAACAGTGGAAGTCCGTATGATTGAATAAAACCATACGGACTTTTTTTGTGAAATGATTACGGTTTTTCCGCAAACTATTTGACAATTTCGTTGTTGATGACCACATTATTGAGGGTGAGTCCCTCAACGGGCCGTTTTGTGAATGCTTTTTCTTTGGCTTTGTCTTTGCTGTCGATGTCGGTGAATGCAAAGTTTTTGAGGACATATTTGTCGGAGCCTTCCACATTGAAGAATGTGCCACAGTTCATTCGGATATTATTAAAAGATATGTCGTTACACTGAGAGAGCGGCATATCATCCCGGTCCTCTTTCTGATAGAACTGCGTCCACGGCTTGACAAGCAGGAAGTTGCGGCAGTTGCCTGTGAAATTCTCCACCCTCACATATTCGTAATGCTGCGGGGTGTCGGGCCGCATCTTAAGCCACAGCACGTTGTTCGTGTTGTCGGCATGGCAGTTGCGCATGATGACGTTCCAGTCGTGAATGGACTCAGAGCCGAGCGTGATGCAGCCGTGAGTGGTGCCGTAATGGCAGTTCTCCACAAGGATGTTATAACAAGGACCGTTCTCCGGGGCGAGGTCGGCAAACGTGCCTTTACCTCCTTTGAGCACGACCGCATCATCGTTGACATTCATGTAGCATCCTCTGACGAGGATGTCATGACAGACATCGATGTCGATGGCGTCGGTTGACGGCCCTTTGATATCTTCCGTCGAGGAATAGATATAGAGGTCGAGAAAACGTACATGGTCACACTTATAGATATGGTTGGTCCAGAACGGCGAGTTGATTAGACGAACATCCTGGATGGTGACGTTTTTGGAATTGGAGATGTAGGTAAGTCTTGGACGCTGTGCGTCTTTGTTGGTACACTCACGGTTCCACTGCCGCCTTATCCAGAACTCCTCCCAATAGGAAGTGCCGTTTCCGTCGATGGTTCCCTTTCCTGCAATCGTAAACCCGTCGAGACCGTCGGCATTGACAAGTGCAGTGAAATACTTGCAGGTCTGCCCTTCGATTCGTGTCTCACGGATTTCAAAGTCGCGGATACGCTCAGAGCCTTTGAGCACCGCCCCCTCTTCAAGGTAGAGATGAGTGCCCTGCCGGAAAAAGAGATTGCCGGTGAAGAATGTGCCTTTTGGAATCACGATGACCCCTCCCCCATTGTCAGCCGCCTTATCAATAACCGCCTGAATGGTTTTGGTCTGGACATCCTCTGTATGCTGCCGCACACCATAGTCTGTGATGACATATCTCTTTCCGAGCTTCTCGACATTAATTTTTACTGTGTCGGCAAACCAAGAGTCCATGGGCTCTCCATTAGGCCAATTCTCCCTAACGGGTTTCTTTGCTTCGGCATCTGCCCAATCCATCCAAAAGGACACAATAAGGCAAATGGCAGTTTTTACCATTAATTTCATCAGTTTAGCTTGTAGTTTAGTTAGAGATTCTCTCTTCAGTAGTTTAAATTATATGCAAATATAAAGAAAAAAATTGGGAAAAATGTCATAATTGGCTAAAAAACGCATAATAAAAACAATATTCGGATAATTGAACAGACAGAAAGGGAAGAAAACGGGTCATCTGATAAAGAAATAAAAGACCGCATAAATGTTAAAAGCCTATAAAAACAGTAATAAATTTGGAATAATTGCGATTTAAAAAAATAAAAACGCTATCTTTGCAGACATAAAGGTCGCATACCATTTCATAAGCCTACTAAATTGTGGTTTACATCCATGTAAGTCCACTCAGAAAAAATCTAACATTGTGACATTAATCACTTAAGGACATTGACTGGTATGATGACCTTTTTTGTGCGAAACACCCTTCAGACAAACACAGTTATATGCTCATGAAAAATATTTTGACAACTCTCTTGGCGATGATGATGCCCATTTTGACATTCGGGCAAACCAGCCACATCAGCTATGGCGACACCCTTGCCACATCGATTTACACTGGTCAGACAATAATCATCAGTGTTCTTGGCGACTCCTACGTGAGGAACCACAAACGTCCATACGAAGAGACATGGCATTACAAAGTGGCAACGATAAACGGTCTGGACTACCGCAACCACGGCCGTAACGGCGGTTGTGTGGCGTTCGACCGCAGCAAAGAGGGATTTGGCCCGTCGTTGCTGGTCCGTTATCAGGAAATGGATCCGAACAGCGACATCGTGGTGATTATCGCTGGTCATAACGACGCCGTGAAAATCGGTGAAGACAAAGATAAACTGTCACAGTTTAAAGACTCAGCCCTGCTGCTGATAGACAAAATCCGTACTCACTGTCCGAATGCCCGCATCGGATGGGTTTCTCCGTGGTGGGTTGACCATGCTGGATTCGGTCCAGTATGTAAAGTGATCAAAGAGGTTTGTAAAAAGAAAAAGGTGGCGTTTCTGAACAACTACAGCAAGAAAAGCATCATCAAAGTCAGGGATGCCGATTTCCGCAAGAATTATTTTCAGAGCCCTACAGATAATGCGCATTTGAATGCGAAAGGACATGATTTATTTCTGGAGGTCGGGAACAAATTTGTCAAGAAGCTGATGAAGTAACAAAAACTCCCAATTATATAAAACAATTATATAAAAAAATGAATAAAAGATTTTTCACATTAGGCATGGCATGCTTATTCAGTCTGCTACTGTTTGCTCAGTGTAAGCCATCTGTGACGATATTCGGAGACTCCTACTCCACTTTTGAAGGATATATCACTCCAGACACCATGGAACTATGGTATTTTAAAGGAAAAACACTGAACCGCACCGACGTAGTTGATGTGAAGCAGACTTGGTGGTGGCAGCTTATCAAAGAGAAAGGTTGGAAACTGGAACGCAACAACTCCTGGTCGGGTGCTACAATAAGCTATACCGGCTACAACAAACAGGACTATAAAAACCGGTCGTTCATCACCCGTGTTGACAATTTGGGGAATCCCGACATCATCCTGCTGTTCGGAGCCACAAACGACGCCTGGGCTGGAAGTCCAATCGGTGATTTCAAATACGAGAACTTCAAAGACGAGGAATTCTATAGTTTCCGCCCTGCCTTCGCCTATCTGTTGGAACAGCTTCAGGCCCGTTATCCCACAGCTGACCTCTACGTGATTTCGAACTGCGAGCTGCGTGAAGAGATTCCGTCTTCGATGCAGACTATCTGCAATCATTACGGCGTGAAAATGATACAGCTCCATGATATAGACAAACAGAACGGACACCCGACAGTCAAAGGGATGCGTCAGATTGCAGACCAAGTGGGAGAAGCGGTTAAATAATTTACGATATATTTTTGTATTGAGATATTTGAATTTTTATGACATAATTCAAGTTTCGGATGTTCAATCAACAAAAAAAGAAAAAAAAACGTTTTGTCATGGGCTGCGCCCAATGGTATGGATTGCAGCCATGCTTGCCTGAAAACAAGTTTTCCGCAACCATGCCCACAACCCATACCGCACTACGTGCTGACAAAACTGAACAAAAAGTAGAACTTCGTTCTTCAAAAAACGCTTCGCTTAACAAAAAGCCATCCGGTTTGATTGCCATAGCACAACTGATAATGTGTTGTAAAACAATAAATAATAACTTCAGAAACTTGAATGACATAATACAAGTCCCTACATTTTGATGGGGGAATTATTGATATATGTCAATTATTTTTATTATATTTGCATAAATTTTTAAAACTAATCATAATAAACGAAGAAATCATGTTGATGAACAACTGGTTCGAGTGTAAGGTAAAGACAGAGAAGACACTCGAGGATGGAACCCAAAAGAAAGTGACAGAACCCTATTTAGTTGACGCCCTGAATTTCACTGAGGCAGAAGCACGAATCATCAAAGAAATCACTCCTTATTGCAATGGTGAGTTGGAAGTAGCGAACATTCGCCGTGTAAACTATTCAGAGATGTTCACAAACGACGCAGACAGTGCTGACAAATGGTATAAAGTGAAAGCTATGTTCATCACCTACGATGAGAAGAGCCAGAAAGAGAAAAAAAGCGCCTCGTTTATCCTGGTTCAGGCGAGCGACTTCCAGAATGCCGTCGATACATTTGTGAACGGAATGAGAGGTAGTATGGCAGATTACGAGATTCATACTATACAGGAGACGAACATCCTCGATGTGTTCCCATTTGAGGTGGTGAGCAAAGAACAGAAGAACGGCGAAATCCCCGAAGAAGCAGAATAAAGATTGCAGTATTGTGATTAAAGAAGTTATACAAGACATACAGTCAGAGCTGCCATGCGGTGTCAGACTAGTGGCTGTATCCAAATATCATCCCGCTTCAGCCATCCAGGAAGCATACGATGCCGGTCAGCGTGTGTTCGGTGAGAATCATGTCCAGGAGCTGATGAGCAAAGTGGATGAGCTGCCCAAGGATATCGAATGGCATTTCACGGGGCATCTTCAGACGAACAAGGTGAAATATATCGCACCGTTTATCGGTCTGATTCACGCAGTAGATACAGAGAAACTACTTCGTGAAATCGACCGCCAGGGAAAACGCATCGGCAGACCAGTCCCCTGCCTCCTGCAGCTTCATATCGCTCAGGAACAGACTAAATACGGTTTTACGCCCGATGAGATGAAGTCATTTCTTTCCACGGGCGTTCATCAGGAACTCTCCCATGCAAAAATATGCGGCCTGATGTGTATGGCCACGTTTACTGACGACACAGAACAGATAGACCGGGAATTCGCGCTTGCCCGCCAGATTTTTGAGGAAGTGAAAACATCATTTTTTCCCGAGAACGACGATTTCAAAGAGTTGTCGATGGGCATGAGCGACGATTATCAGATTGCTTTGCGGCATGGCAGCACCCTGGTGAGGATTGGCACACGGATTTTCGGTGAAAGGGTGTATGGTTAGTTTTTAGTTTTTTCGGAATTTCGTTTTTTTGTTTTTAGTTTATGGTGGTTACTATGTTTAAAAGGATTGAGGAAATGATAAAAAAATAATTTAATAATATTTGGGAATTATTTAGGAAAGGGGGTAAAAAAAAGGAAAATCAATGGAAAAGAAACGAGAAATAGCACGTCTATTTGCCCAGAAATATGGCGAGGATGGTAAACTGAGCAGTGAAAACTTGGAATGGCTGTCTCAGATTATCATCCCAATTCGTACGCTTAAAGGCGACATCGTGCTTGAAGAAGGCAGTGTGTGCAAACATATCTATTACATTGACCGTGGCTTAGTTCGTCAGACATATATAAAAAAAGGAAAACTGCTAACAGAGCATATCGGTTATGAGGGCAGTATGATCATCTGCATAGAGAGTCTGTTCAACCAGTCACCCTCTCATCTGTCGATAGAATGTCTGGAGCCATGCTGGATTTATGCCCTGCCCTATGAAGACATAGTCCGTGCTTCGCACAAGTCTTTTGAGCTGTTTTACATACTAAATTCGATATTGAAAGAGTCTCTGATTCTGTCTCAACGCAAAGCCAACACCCTTCGTTTCTCAAGTGCCATGGAACGTTACCGTCAGACCCTTGAGGAATATCCTGAGATAATCCGCCGTACCCCCTTGAACATAGTGGCATCCTATCTGCAGATGACCCCAGAGACATTAAGCCGTGTGCGGACTCAATATCACGAGGAACAAGAAAAAACAGGCAATTAAAGCTTTTTACGATTTTACAATTTACGATTTATTCCCACAACTCTGATTTATCATAGTCAGAAATCTGAAAGCGCATGAAAGAAGAAGATATCGTTATCCATTTTCCGGAAGTGACCGACCACCGTGGCAGCCTGACAATCGCCGAAGGAAACCGACTACCGTTTGAGGTGAAGCGGGTGTTTTGGATTTATGGCATCGGTGAGGGTAAGACCCGCGGGGGCCATGCCCACCGGAGCTGCGAGGAGGTGGTGGTGGCAGTGAACGGCAGTTTCGACATGGTGGTTGACGACGGGCATGAACGCATCGTTGTGAGGATGGACAGCCCTACGAAAGGCATTCATATCCGCAAGAACGTGTGGTGTGAGCTGCGTAATTTCAGCACGGGCACCATCTGTGTGGTGCTGGCTTCAGAGGAATACAACACCGACGGATATATGAAGGATTATGATGAATATATCGGGATGAAAAATGAAGAATGAAAAATTTTGGACATACGAGAAGTAAGTCCTTACAAACTAAAAAAAGATGCTGACACTTACCCCCTATAATGAAACTGACGAACAGCTCTGGAACGAGAGCATAGGCGCAAGCCGTAACGGCACGTTTCTGCTCGACCGGCGCTTTATGGACTATCACCGCGACAGGTTCCAGGACTGCTCGGTGATGATACGTAAGCGGGACAAGGTGTTGGCTTGTTTTCCTGCCAATTATGATGCGGCATCTCATACGGTCTATTCACATCAGGGGTTGACCTATGGCGGGCTGATTCTCCACCATGAGACAAGCGCCAGTCAGGTGCTGGAGATTACAGATATGCTGAAAACGCACTACAAGAAGGAATTGGGGGCAGAAAGTATCATCTACAAGCAGATTCCTGCGATTTATCATCGTTATCCTTGTGAGGAAGACACCTACGCGCTTTTCCGAAACAACGCAGAACTGACGGCATGCGGCATTTCATCGTGCATCGACCTCCACCACCCTATCGGGTATGACAAAAGCCGCCGGCGGATGCTCCGCAAGGGTGAGGCTTCAGGACTTAACCTCTACGAGACATCTGCTTCAGAAGAATTCGAAAGCTATTGGCAGATGCTTGACTCATGCCTGTATCAGCGTCATGGTGTTCATCCCATACACAGTTGTGATGAGCTGCAATTGCTGAGCAACCGCTTCCCCAGTCTCATCAAACTCTATGTATGCAGAACACAGGATGGTGAGCTGGTGGCTGGTTGCTGGCTGTTTCTATGCAACCGGACGGTCCACACGCAATATATGACTGTGAGCGACCATGGCAAACGAATCGGATCATTGGATTATATGGTAAGCCGTCTGATTGAGACTTACCGGAATGACTTTGACTATCTTGACTTCGGCATATCCACAGAGGAAAACGGGAGATACCTGAACGAAAACCTGATTTACCAGAAAGAAGGTCTGGGAGGAAGAGGAATATGCTATGACATCTACAAACTGAAATTGTAGATTGTGTTTTGGTCCACGAATTTGACGAATTATTTTTTTACATTCCCCACACGATGATGCTATGACCTGCATACTCACGGCGCTCATGCCAGATACGCTCTTCCCATGACTTAGTGCCGGAGCGGTCGAAGATGATGAGATGCCCCTCATCCACGGAGCCACATAAATCCATATAGGCAACTATCATAAGGAGATAAAACGTTGGAACATCGTTTTGTATGCCTCTGCTTTTTTGAGGATGTTCATGGGATAGGCACGGGAACTGGAAGGAAGACGCCCGAGAGACAGGCCTTCTGTTTGGGGAACCGGGACGGTCTCGCCTACTGCGGGAATGGAGCTGATGCTGAGGGTTTGGCAGACGGTCTCTGTGGCTTTCGCGCCTGTGGTTATGATGGCAGTTAATTGACTGGAACGACGGATGAGACTAAAAATGTCGGTCGGCTGAACGACTTCGAGGAATTTGTCGGATGCGTTGTCGGCAAGACGGCGAACAGCAGAGGCTGTGTCGTAGAAACCGATTCCATACTTATGGCAATGAGCGATGATGAGGTCAAGTTTGAAACATTTATGCTGATTATCAACAAAATAGTCTTTGTCGTCATAGAACACAAGTCCCTGAATCCGCCAGTGGTCGTTGATAAAATTCGGATAAAAGAAATCCATGCACCAACGCTTGCGCTGCGGAGGGAAACTGCCGAGAAAAAGCAAACGGGTGTCGGGGAAGATGAAGGGCTGGAGGGGATGATATTCGATTCCGCCAGTCGATTTTTGGATGTTATTTATATTGAGGAAAGAAGACATATCAGAGAATTATCACTTGCTGAAAAGGGATTCGATAATGTCTTTGAAGCCAGCAACGGCGGAGAAATCGTTCGGATGAGCCATATATCCACCAGACCGTATGGAACTGCCGTCCTCGAATTTCACATTAATCGACCATGAAGAGCCGTCGAGCACGTGCATCTTCGTCCGGTAATTACTCTTGTACTTGTGAAGCCGACCATTTTTCAGGCAGTCGTAGATTCTGTCCGCCACATCCTGTGAGCAGTAAGTGGAGTCAGCCTTGTCGTAGTTTGCCTTCTTCGCGAGACAGCGTCCGTCGCTGAGCCTCTCAAATGAACGGACCTGATTGGGAATCGCCATGGTTCCCTGCTCCACAAAACGGACGGATGTGATTTTAGCATTGGGAAATTCTTTCATTTTCGCCTGAGGGCTGTAGTCCTCGTGAGAGAAAAACGAACATCGGGAGAACAGAAAAGCCACAAAGGCAAGGGAAATAAGCGTTAATAAGAAGTTTTTTAACATTTTTATTTACGATTTACAATTTGGTATTTATTACTAACATTATATTTTTTTGCAAACAAACAACCTGACAAAGATATGAAATAGAAATTAATTACACAATTTTATCAATTAAAAATTTATGCTTAACTTTGCAAAACGTAAAAAAACGAATCAAACAACGTGTTCTGAAACATGCCGACTGATGAATGCAAAATAGGAGAACAATGGAAAATACAATATCGAAAGACAAAAGCTGGAAAGTGTTGAAATCGGAATATATCAGCAAGCGTCCGTGGATGACCGCCAGGAAAGACTGTGTGGAACTGCCCGACGGACGTGTTAATCCTGAATACTGGGTGCTGGAATATCCCGACTGGGTGAATGTGATTGCCATCACGAAGGATGGCGAGATGATCATGGAACGCCAGTACCGCCATGGTCTTGGCATGACCTGCTATGAGCTCCCCTGCGGTGTGGTTGAGGCAGGAGAGGCCCCGTTGGATGCCGCCCGCCGAGAGCTGATGGAAGAGACAGGCTACAGTGGCGGTAAATGGGAGAAGCTGATGACGTTGTCCGCCAATGCAAGTGCTATGACCAACCTGTCGCATACCTTTCTCGCCGTTGGCGTGGAGAAGACCGGCACACAGAACCTGGATGCCACGGAGGACTTGGAGGTGCATATCGTATCGCAGTCGTTCGTGAAACAGTTGTTAGACAACAACCAGATTATGCAGTCTTTGATGGTGGGACCATTATATAAATATTTCTACGAGATACAAAAATCATGAAGTTACTGACAGATGAAGAGTTGAGGGTCTGCCTGTCCACCGATTTGTTCCGGCTGATAGGCAGTGTTGCCGACGAGCTGGGTTACGAGTGCTACACGATAGGCGGATATGTTCGCGACCTGTTTCTGGAGCGTCGCAGCAGCGATATCGACTGCGTGGTGGTTGGCAGCGGCATCAAGATGGCAGAGGCTGTCGCCGATGCCTTATACCGTCGTTGTCATCACCGTCCGCATGTGGCGACATACGCCAATTTCGGTACAGCACAAATCCGTCTGTCGAACCGCTTTATCGACCTGGGCGGTGACGAGGAGGTAGAGCTGGAGTTTGTCGGTGCCCGCAAGGAAAGCTACAGCCATGATTCACGCAAGCCTGTCGTTGAGGACGGCACATTAGAAGACGACCAGAACCGGCGCGACTTCACCATCAATGCGATGGCGTTGTGTCTGAACCACGACCGTTTCGGAGAGCTGGTGGACCCATTCGACGGCCTTTACGACTTAGAGGACGGCATCATCCGTACCCCACTCGATCCCGACATCACGTTCAGCGACGACCCGCTGCGAATGCTTCGCTGCATCCGTTTCGCCACCCGTTTCAATTTTCTGATTGAGAACGAGACGTTCGAGGCATTGGAGCGCAACAAAGGACGAATCAAGATTATCTCAGCAGAGCGGATTATCGACGAGCTGAACAAGATTCTGCTATGCGATCATCCGTCGAAAGGGTTCGTGGATTTGGAGCGATGCGGTCTGCTCGAAATCATCCTTCCCGAGGTTCACGCCTTAGAGGGAGTACAGACGGTGAACGGCCGTGGGCATAAAGACAACTTCTACCATACGCTCGAGGTTCTTGAGAACGTGGTGAAAGCGCAGAAAGAGGCTGCAGCCCAGACCGAAGAAACAGAGACAGCCAAGCAGTCTGAGGCTGACAGGAGCGAGCCGGAGAAGACCGTGACCGATCCGTTATGGCTCCGCTGGGCAGCGTTGCTCCACGACATCGGCAAGCCGAAGTGCAAGCAGTGGGACGGCAAGGGCTGGACATTCTACAACCATGACCTTGTTGGCAAACGCATGGTGCCCAAGCTGTTCAAACGTATGAAGCTTCCGACCGACGAGCGCATGAAATACGTGGAGACACTGGTGGGTATGCACATGCGCCCTCAGGCTATAGCCGACGATGAAGTGACGGACTCAGCCGTGCGTCGGCTGGTTCACGACGTGTCGCCTTATATCGACGACCTGATGTTACTGTGCAGTGCTGACATCACATCGAAAAACATGCTGAAGAAAGCGCGGTTCCAGGAGAACTACCGTGCGGTGAAAGAGAAAATCTCAGACTTGAAGGCTCGCGACTATGTGCGCCTGCTTCAACCAGTGATTACAGGTGATGAAATCATGCAGCTATTTCATCTCAGTCCAGGTCCGATGGTGGGTGAACTGAAAAAGGCGATGAAAGACGCAATACTCGACAATCAGGTTGAGAATGAGCACGCCGCGCTGATGGAACTACTTGAATCAAAGGCAAAGGATTTGGGCATATTGAAATAGATGCAAATCCTCGTTTTTGTTGTTCTGTTGTTTTCCTTAGTATAAATAGCTTTCGACAGATTATGAAATAATGTAGCCTTCAATGGAACTATTCCCGGCATCGTAGTCAATCATGAATCGAGATGCCATTAATCTCAAGTTTCCAAATCAGAATCTTTCGGGATGATGTTGCTTATAATCTTGGATGCGCTTGTAAAAGCGTTGTGATTTGGAGCTATTTGGAACGGGAGTGTATTCCATATATTCTTTAATGTTCTTTCCATAGTCTTCGATATGGACTGGTGCATTGTCGGGCTTGATGATGGAGAGTGAGTCATAGAGTGTGTTGTTATAGACTTCGTAGGTGGCTAGTGTAAGCGTGTCGCTTGAGAGAGATATGGTCTGATAGTATCTGGATGAGATACCGAACTTATCAAATTCGTCATCGAATTCTATGAGATAATTTTTCGGTGAGCAATGGCTGATGGTATAGACGGGAGTAGTAGGAGTTCCGTCTTCATTTTTCATGGTTCTTCGTGCGTATGCATGCTCATGTCCCTGTAGGACAAGGTCGATGTTGTAATCTTGTATCAAACCATTGAACATCCATTTCTGTATGAGGTTGTTACCCCTGATGGAATAAAGTGGATGATGGATAACAAGAATTTTCCATTTGGCATTGCTTTGAGCAAGCTTGTCTTTAAGCCACTCACGCTGTGTCCAGAGATAGAAGAACTCCCGTGTTGAGTCGAGTAGAAAGAATTGGGTGTTTCCGTAAGTCATGGTATAAACCATGTTGTCATCGACTTTGGAGTCGAGAAAATAAGAGAAAATAAGGGGAAAGCGCATTTCGAGCTTCATGATTACCCCTTTGAGATAGTCGTGGTTTCCAGCCACATTGAGCAATGGAATGTTCTGGCAGATGGAGTCGATTCCTCTGAAAGTCTGCTGCCAGTGCTGATAAGCCGGCCGTTCGGTGAGGTCTCCTCCACAGACAAGGAACTCCGCATCGTGATTTCTTCTGAACGCCTCTTTGATAATGTTGTTCGCCTGTCCGTTGATGGTATCCTGCACATCGCCGATGAAAAGAAATTTAAAATAGTCTCGTCCGTAAGGATATGTTTTGAACTCGTACCATGGTGACGATTGATTCTCTGTGGTTACTCTATAACGATAACGGGTGTTTTCTTCGAGTTCGTTGAGCCTTGCCATATAATATGCAGCCTTTCCGGATCTTGAATGAAAGGCCTCTCCGGCAGCCCAGACGACAGTTGTGTCGTCTGTATTCTCATTGACCAGATCCACTTTTGACTCTTTCGGATCCTCTCCGCAAATCCAACTGACATATCTTGAGTTCTCACTACCGTTTCCAAAAGTAAGAAGAACCCATTGCGGCTTATCTTCCACTTTATATGGCACTTCTTCTGGATTATAAAACCATACATTCCACCTGAACGCAGCTAAAATGGCAAAGGCAATTGCCAGCAAGGAAAAAAGAGAGAGAAATTTATGTCGGCGGATGAAACGGAACATGAATTATATTTACGATTTACAAATTTACGATTTACAAATTTACGATTTACAAATTTACGATTTACAAATTTACGATTTACAAATTTACGATTTACGATTTATTGGTACATTTGAATATTTTTTATTTTTACAGGAATTACAGGATTTTTTGAATATTTAAGTGAATGATGTATTTACTCTGGAATATGGGTTATTTACATATAGCTGACGATTGACCGTGCTACGCCAGTCTGATGTGCGGTCGAGACGACCACAAACCCAGCCTTTTTTACTCTGGAATATGAAGAGCTGAAATTCGGAATTAAAGATTAATTTTGCAAAATTACAAAAAAAATGGTAACTTTGCAAGTTAAAAACTTATGTGCATGACATAAGTAACAGGAATGTAACTCACCAATAATATCAATTCATCATCCAGACAATGAGGAAATATAAATATACAGACAAATTATATCTAAGCAACTTGAAAGCGTTGCTATGGAATCTCCTGATAGTTTATATTGCTTATAGCATTTGCCGTCTGCTTTTCTACCTGAACAACTACCACACCTATTCGGATATCGAATTCGGTCATCTGATGGAGCTTTTCGGCGCAGGTCTGATATTCGACACATCAGCCATACTTTATACAAACTTAGTCATTATCCTGCTGTTTCTACTTCCACTACACTGGAAGGAGCGTCGCGGCTATTATTCTGTTGTCCGTTGGATTTATACGATTATCAACAGCCTGTGCGTGACGACAAACCTCATTGACTGCGTTTATTTCCAATATACTGGTAAGCAGACGACATTGTCGGTGTTGAAGGAGTTCAGCCATGAAGGTGCGGGGAATATGGCAAACATCCTTTGGAAGCAGGTTCTGGACAACTGGTATCTTCTGTTGGCAGGAATATTGATGTGGGTGATGTTTTACCGTCTGTTCCGCCGTCCGCGCCGCAATCCTGCGCATCATCTGCTGTCGTATTACGTGAGTAACGCAATAGCTCTGTGCGTTGTCATCCCGCTCTGCATCGCCGGCATGCGCGGCGGTTTCACCACCGCCACCCGTCCGATTACGCTGAGCAACGCCAATCAGTATGCAGATAATCCCAGTGAGACAGGCATTGTGCTGAACACGCCTTTTGCCGCCATCCGTACATTCAACAAAAAACCCTTTGTCACTCCCGACTATATGCCCGACTCTGAAGCCCTCACCTACTTCAATCCCGTGCATGAGCCAACCGACAGTCTTTCGTTCAAGCCGATGAACGTTGTGGTTCTGATAGTAGAGAGCTACGGCAAGCAGCATTTTGGTTTTTACAACAAGCATCTGCGTGCAGAGGGTTACCCTGGTTTCACCCCTTATTTAGACTCCCTGATCACGTCAAGTGCCCAGACCTACGAATACTCCTACGCAAACGGTCTGAAAAGCATCGAAGGCATGCCAAGCGTTCTGTCGGGCATACCGAATTTTGTTGAGCCCCTGTTTTTGACCCCCGCCTCCCTGAACGACTTCTCTGGTCTCGCTCGTGAGCTGAGCACGAACAAAGGTTATCACTCCGCTTTCTTCCATGGGGCGATGAACGGTTCGATGGGTTTTGAGGCATTCGCCAACAGCACCGGTTTTCAGGAGTATTACGGCCGTACAGAATACAACGAAGACCCGAACTACAACGGTGACGGTGATTTCGACGGCACGTGGGCGATATGGGACGAGGAGTTCATGCAGTATTACTGCGACTGCATGAGCAAGATGAAAGAACCGTTCATGACCGCATTGTTCACTGCCTCGTCGCACACCCCGTTCTCCCTTCCCGACCGTTACAAGGGTGTGTTCCCTCAAGGTGAGGATCCTCTTCAGGAATGCATCGCCTATACCGACCATGCCATCCGCCGTTTTTTCGAGAAAGCCTCGCGTCAGGCGTGGTTTAACAACACCCTATTTGTTATTACGGCAGACCACACGAGTCATAATATAGACCCGTTCTACCGTACTTCACTCGGTCATTTTGCTGTTCCCATCATATTCTATGCTCCGGGCGACCCTTCGTTACGAGGCTACGACAGAGAGAAAGTGGTTGAGCAGACCGACATCATGCCCACCGTGCTTTCTTATCTTCATTACGACCAACCCTATATCGCCTTCGGTCAGGACATTCTCAACACTCCAGCAGACAAGACATTCGCCATCCACTGGATACCCGGTTCGGAGTCGTATCAGTTTGTGTATGGCACATACGTGATTGATTTCGACGGAAAACACGTGACTAATGCTTTCAACTACCGGACAGACTCTTTATTGCAACATGACATTAAAGAAAGCATGCCAGCGGACACATTGCGTATGATGGAGATGCAGACGAAGTCAATTGTTCAACAGTATATGCAACGGATGAACGGGAATCAGTTAATTATCAGATAAACAAGGATTTAGTTTTTACAGGAATTCATTGATTTTTTAAGTGAAAAGTGAACAGTGAAAAGTGTATTTACATTTGGTGATGAGACGGACAGATAGTTTCACATTTATTTTTTTACAGGAGTTACAGGAATTAATAGAATTATTTTAGTAATTATTTTTCACAACGAATTTTTACGAAATAGTTTTTTACAGGAATTACAGGAATTTGGAGAATTATTTTGAACACGAATTCCACTAATCATGAAAATATGGAGATTGATTAAGTGAGATGTGGGAACATGAAAAAAACGGCTAAATTTGTTATATAGAAGCTGTTAGTTAGTTTGATGTTGCAATAGCTGTGGATGTACGATTCAGGGGAGTTTGTGATGCCCGACGTTCGGAGACGCCGGCTCATAATGGTTGAGCTCGTATGCAACGTAAAACAGGCCTTCCTTATGAAGATGAATGACATATCGATTTCCTGCCTCTTCTGACAATATGGACTTAACATCTGACATTTTTGGAAAATTTTCCGCGCTTCGCGCGGTTATGACGGGCTTCGCCCGAATAAATTAAATAATTCAATAAATTAACACGTCGCTTTGCTCCTACTATTGACTTCGCCGATAATCGGCTGCACTCAACAGAGCTCAAGCAAGCTTGGATCTGTATTCGTTTGCACGATTATTCTGTGACAGGGCGAACCGAGTGACCGTAGTAACGGCTGTAGTAGCTCCAGTACGTGTTGCCGCTGTAGAAGTAGAGGAAGTATGCGTAGTAGGAGTGGTTCGGGTTCTGCGTGGACGACCAGTAGTAGCCGTTACTGCCGACATTGTCCGTGTAGTCATCCCAGCGGTAGCCCGCAGCGGGCAGGAAGATTGAACCGCCATTGGCAGCTGTGAACTTTCGACCCTTTATGCCATTGACCTCCGTCCATTCGCTGGTGCATTTTAAAAGAAGGTCAATTTGATCAAGGCTTGGCATACGCCACTTGCCACCCCATTTCACGTGGGCGACGTCGTACTGGGTACCGGCGATGTCACTGCCGAGGTTATGACAAGTATCCCTACTGCCGTCGCAGTGAATGTAGGTGCTCCAGTCGTAATAATCCTTTTCCTCCGTCTCACCCCAAGCATAATAACCGCCGTATTCCCAAGGAGCTGATGCACCGACATTGCAACATGCCCATTTGCCTGCATGGCCCAAGTCGATGACATGGGGGTGGTTATTGTCAGGACACATCCCTGCTTCCACAGCCGGGTCGTTCTCTCCGACAGACCCTCCATTGCCGTTTGCGATGATGTTGATGATGGCGACCACGTCGGAGATGTCTGTGTCACCGTCGTTGTTCACATCGGAAGTAGACTTGTAGGTGTTGTCTCCCGCCATTGTGTTGATAACAGCCACCACATCGGAGATGTCAACCGTCTGGTCACCGTTCACATCGCCTTTCTTCTGTGCTGATAATGACAAAGAGAAGAACAAGGATACAAGTAAAAATAAAAGTCTTGGGAATTTCATATTAGTGTTCATTTTAATTTTACCGCAAAGTTAAGGAAATATTGGCGCAAATGCTAATTATGGGAGAGTTTTTTTGTTCGTTGGTTTGATGTTGCAATAGAAGTTTTGTGGATGGGGTTTTGTACGGTTTTTCTTAGACACCCCACGGGGAGTCTCTACTTGTTCTACGGTTATTTCATGCGTGGGTGGGGATTTGAGGAGGTTTCGATGATAGGGTTTTGTACGGTTCTCATTTAGACCCCAACTTTGCACATAGCGTCTTCTGCATCGCCTTCATTCCTTGGCTCGCACAAGCCGAGTGCTGCTCCAGCTCATCACACAATCGATTATCAATCGATTCTGCACAGAGTTCCCCACGGGGA
>JAEEGG010010002.1_pt1 | contig 21075 bp, 24 predicted proteins | sample 9134161 | NCBI WGS metagenome assembly JAEEGG01 (sample SAMN16246543, study PRJNA631951) | gut metagenome | biome: gut microbiome; feature: rumen; material: CR-attached | host: Bos | place: Iran: Karaj | collected 2018-10
AAGGATGGATAATCGGTGAAAAGAATTAAGATAGTGCTATTCGCTATGATCATCTGCTGCAGTATGGTACTTGGTACTGCTTGTGAAAAGAATCGGAATTCGGATATCGACGAAAGCCATGAGGAAGAACTTGTCATATCCGATACAGCAACACGCTATGAATTTCCCTCGGACAATATCCTGCAGTACAAGGGCGTGATCATAGACAAAGAATTCATAATATATGTATTCGGCTGGGGCTCGAGTATGGCCAGAAATCTGTTTAACAAGCGTGATGAAAAAATGAAAGTATGGCTCAAAAAACTTGATGATTCCTATAGAAAAGACATGACTGACTGGAAGGTGGTACAGAATCCGGAAGGATATTATCTTGTGATATATTGTGATCCGCAGACCATAGACCTTGAAAAAGGATTATTGTTAAGCAATTTTTTGCAGGAGGAAGGAAACTGGGACTGGGCCGTTGGTATATATGATGGAATAGCATATTATGTAACCAATTCAGAGATACCGAAGGTAAAAATATGGTGCCCGGGATATAGTATTTCTGAACAATGGCAAGTATACCGAGATGGAGCATGGTCAGAAGTTTATGAGAATTACTCTTACTCGCTGGATTAGAAGTTCTATAAAAGATGGCGATAATTGAATATTTTTTAAAACCCAGCGGTCATCAGGCCGCTGGGTTTTGCAATTATTAAAGGGGTATACAGTATCAAAAAATATAGGAAAAAGGTAATAAATCAGAATCTGTTATGATTATTCTATGGATGAACACACGCCACTAAAAGAATAGACGTTCTAAATAACAACTGTTTATACGAACATTTGTGCTTGACTGCATAAGCGTTATATGATATCATATTTATGGTAGCAAAAGTAGACAAAACAGTAAATTTTAAATATATGGAGAATAGTTTTGTATAATACTAATTATGATGTTATTAAAGATGCAGACGGAAAAAATATTGTAGTAATAAACGATATTCGTTTTAAAGGAAAGCGCCAGATTGATTGGGAAGAAGTGCGGATATATCTTTTACAATATATTGGCAGGTTTTATGAAATCGCAGACACTAAAGATATTATCTATATTGGTAAAGATTTTCCGGATGAATATAGCGGGTCAAATGATACGGCACGTCTTCAAGGAACACTCGCAAAGGCAAAAGCTAACGCTACGCAGGGACTCCCCAGATTGCTTGAAACAGCGGTAAATAAGCGATTTCAACAGAATTTGGCTCAAAAGCATAAAAAAGATGCAGCTATGGGGTGGTATCGTTATACTTCCAGATTTGCACTTCCTGTTTATGGAAATGATGATGAAGTGGATCGATATAATGTTTTCAGAATTGAAGTACTTATTAGACAAACTGCCGACGGGAAAATGTATTTATATGACTTAGTAAACATAAAAAAAGAAACGAGCACCCCGCTTGAGTCATAAGACTGTACGGTTACAAACCCATTTCCTTTAGGGATATAATACTACTCCATATTGGAAATGTCAATATTTTTTGTAGTAGTGTTGCCGGGGATTATAATTGTGAACATAGCTGGTGTTATATTTAACGGGGGGTGAAACATATATGGACATCATTAGTGAAAAAGCTCTATATAAAGATGCACTTCTTTATGAGTTCTCATTCTCTCCGGACGATTGTGTCCTTTGGGGTGAGGACTTGTATAATGCAGCAATCATCGTATTTCCAAAGAGGATTCGCGATGTTCCCTGGTATGACGGAGAAATAAACAGGAGACTGGTTACGGCATCACTGGTATACCATGATCTTAATGATTATAATGCGCTAAGATTGATGAATGTCAGATGGGATCCGGTAGATAAGTTTGTTTATATTCCTGAACCGGATTTTCCTCTTTTTTGGCGGCGTATGAAAAACAGCATTAGGACCGGTATGCTTCTTAACAAGAATGAAAATGAAGCTGTCAGGAAAGCAGAGGAGATAGTAGATCTGTCTCTTCTAAAGAAAACCGGATGTACTGCGGTTCTTAAGCATGGGAAAATAGCATATGAACAAAGGACACTAACGGATGCTGAGAAAAAGATAATTGGTAAGAAGCAAAGTGCACTTGATAATCCTAAGAACAGATATTTCTGGTCGGACCTGGATCCGTTTTATCATGATAAAGAATGTCCGATCATTAAATCGCTTCCGGCGGAACACTTTTGTGCTTCGGAATTCAGGCCTGAAGGTCTAAAGATGTGCGGAGTATGTCTTAGGCAGATGTGCTTCCGGGTGGCGTGTACACCGAGATTAAAACAGATTCCTTTTGTATCAGCGATTCTTTCTAAGGACAGATTGTCTGACAAGAAGCTGGTAAAGTATGTATTTGATAATAAGCTTGTTTTCTCTGCTGAAACCAGGGAAGAGCTGACAGTGAAGTGCGGTGAAGACACTTGGATTATTAAAGGGTTTGATGAAGATAAGCTGTCATTGTGGCATAATAATTATGTTAAAACGGCACCGAGGGAGAGATACATTACTTCCGGTTTTCATGAACAAAAGATTGAGAAGCAAAGTTTGTTGTTTATCCTGGATTATATATCGGGATATACCTTCGATAAGCATCTGGCTGCGGAAGAAAGAGCTGCAGGACTTGTACAGGTGGAGTTGGATAAAGATGTCGGTAATGGATATGTTGAGAATGAGACTTTCAATAATAAGCCTGAAATAGAGGTTAAAGCAGAGCCTATAGTTGAATCAGAGATTGTGAAGGAAAAGAATACCTGCTTATTTAAGAGGCTGATTAGATATATAAAGAGAACGTTTTTTAAACGGGTATAAGTGTAATTATTGTAAATGGGTCAGATCTCGACGCAGATACAATACGATAAAAAGGTTAAAGTATTTTGTAAAACAATATGAAATATACAAACAATACGTGACGACTAATCAATTTATGTGCGGTTTACATGATTAAAACATTGATATCGTGTATCATTATGCAAGGTCCCGAGAACTTCAAACACATAAACAGATATCTGCAAACTTTAGGAGAAGGCTAAATTCGTAGTTGTCTATTTTGGCGGAGATGATTATCGGAGGCACAGAGAAAAACTGTAAGGAATGATAATAGTTTTATTGATAATATGAAAATATAGATGTCTATTAGTGTGCCAATATGTACATTTAAGGATAGAAAATCTGTATAATATCATTGAAATTCAAGACAATAAAAGTTATAATGCCTTATAGGAGAACGCAAAATAGAGTGACATTATTGTTTCAGAACCCGGCGGAAACAAGATATTGAAGGGCATCTAAAAACACAAGGAGATCTCCAACGATGAAGAAAAATAAGATGGATGAATTTATAAAGATTGTCAAATCCAAAGAATACTCTGATGAATTGGAAAATATGGCGGAGAGTATTCAAAATGCATCTGCTAAGGCTCCAAATGAAGCAACGATAATGATAACAGTGACGGAGTGATCCCGCTTCCCAGAAGTGAAGACGGTAAGTGTGGAGCCGTTATAGCTGCGGAAAAACTGATAAGAGAGATGGGCCTTGGAGATACGGCTGATTTTGATGCTGAATTCACAAAACAGTACGGGTCTCTGAAGTGCGCCGAGCTCATCAAACAGCACGGACGCAGGTGCAATGAATTTGTCGGCTTTGCAGCCGGATATGTAGGTAATATCGTAAATAAATAATATAAGATGTATTAAGGGAAAGGGGTATAATATGGATTATGTATATGAAATGCCTGCGGGCATGTTAAAAGATTGCGAGAAAAAAGGTATTGTTGAGCGTTTTGAATACGATACGTTCACATATGAAGAGAATAACAAGCCCATGCACAAGGGGGCATGGGTATATCTGCCTTACGGATATGATAAGGAAAAGAAGTACAATATCCTTTATCTTATGCATGGTGGAGCTGTTACGGAGGACTGGTGGTTTAAGATGTTCCCGGACACGGTCACCATCCTTGACAATATGATGGCCGAGGGTATATGCAATCCCTGCCTCATTGTTACACCGACTTATTACAGGGGTGATGAGGAGGTCGATAAAAAGGGCGACTATATCACGGAGCACTTCTGTACAGAGCTACGGAAGGATCTGATCCCTGCGGTAGAGAAGCATTATCCTTCATATGCGGGCGGAGATGTATCTGAGGATAACCTGGTAAAGACCAGGGACCACAGGGCTTTTGCAGGTCTCTCCCTCGGTTCCATGGCTACTTACCGTGCTGCATTTTATAACAACTTTGATCTCTTTGCCTGGTACGGTCCTTTCTCAGGATGCGGTGGACCTTTCGGTGACCATGACTTGGAAGCCAAGAGAATATGTGAGACGCTGAGCTCCGGAGAGAAAAAGGGACTTGACCTTAAATACATGTTCTGCTGTAACGGTGACAAAGACATTGCGTATGCTGAGCACACGGATATTATGGGCAAGGTACTTCCTGTGTGCCCTCAGCTGAAGCAGGGTGTTAATTACGATTTCTTCGTGATCCCTGGCGGAGTTCACGACATGAAGGCATGGCAGCTGCACCTGTATCATGCCCTGCAGATCTTCTTTAAGTAGGAACAGGGACGGTTCTCTGATTGAAAAATGAGGAATGGAGATACATGGATTTTAAAGATTTATTAAATACAAAGGAATATGATTTTATAAGAACCAATAAGCGTTTGGGCAATCGTATTATGCTTTTGGGACTTGGCGGAAGTTATGCATATGGGACAAACAACGAGAATAGTGATATTGATTTTCGTGGAGTGACATTACAGCTTCCTTCTGATCTTATCGGACTTACCGAGTTTGAGCAATATGAAGATGATAAAACCGATACTGTTATTTTTGGGTTTAACAAGCTTATAAAACTGCTTCTGGAATGTAATCCTAATACTTGTGAAATGCTGGGACTTGATGAAGATCAGTACATTATAAAGTCTGAGTTTGGTCAGAAATTGATCGATAACAGCGGTCTTTTTTTATCCAAGAGGGCAATAAAGTCGTTCGGAGGATATGCCGATGCGCAGCTGAGACGTCTTCAGAATGCCATAGCCAGGGATTCTCTTCCCCAGAGCGATAAAGAGAAGCATATCTTAAAATCTGTCTTAAATGCGTTGGATGATTTTAACCGAAGGTTTACCGGAAAAGAATCCGGAAGTATAAGGCTTTATATTGACAAATCACAAAATCCGGAACTTGATACAGAAATTTTTGTTGACGCCGATTATCAGCATTATCCTTTACGTGATTATACTGACATGTGGGGAACAATGAGGACCGTAGTCCGGGATTATGAGAAAATCGGAAAGAGAAATAAGAAGAAGGATGATAATCATCTGAATAAACACGCTATGCATTTGATTCGTTTATTTATGATGGCGATTGATATTTTGGAAAAAGGAGAGATAATAACACACAGACCGGGAGATCTCCCTGTTTTATTGGGGATAAGAAGAGGGGATTATATGTTAAATGATGGAACGTTTTCCCGGGAGTTTTACCATATCCTTGAGGAATATGAACGTAAGCTGGATGAAGCGGCAAAAAAAACCACATTACCGGATAATCCGGATATGGAAAAAGTGGAGGCATTTGTTGAGAAAATCAACAGGTATGCTGTAAGTTTACGATGATGACATTTGTAAAGGTTATCGGGTGAATAATATGAGAAATATAGAAGCAGAGATATCTGAAAAACTTGATGAGATAGAGAAAAAAGAAGGGGTGCGGATACTTCATGCTGTAGAATCCGGCAGCAGGGCATGGGGATTTGCATCTCCGGACAGTGATTATGATGTGCGATTTGTGTATGTGAGACCTTTTGAAGACTATCTTAGTATATATGAGCCAAGGGATGTGATTGAATGGCAGCTGGATGAGGTTCTTGATATTAACGGATGGGATCTGAAGAAAGCACTACAGCATTTTGCGAAAGGAAATGCTACTTTATATGAATGGAGCGGTTCCCCGATTGTTTATCGTACTACGGATGAATGGAAGAGGATAAAGGAGGTTTCCAAAGCTTATTTTTCAGAGAAATCCGCCATTTATCATTATTATGGGACTGCCAACAGCACTCTTCAGGGATATCTTTTAAATGAGACAGTGCGATATAAGAAATATTTTTATGCACTGCGTCCGTTGCTGGCAGCCCAGTATATAGAGAAATTCCACGATATACCTCCGGTCTTGTTTGATGATTTACTGAAAATGAATATACCGGCTGATTTACGTAGTGGAATAGACACTCTTCTTGAGATAAAAAAGAGAACGACCGAAGGGGAGGAGAATCTTCATATTCCGGTGATCCAAAAGTTTATAATCGAAGAAACCCTAAGACAGAAGAAACTTGCGGATAACCTACCGGATGACCATAACAAAGATCTGACAGCCTTAAATGGGATTTTTAGGGAATTAGTTCAAAAGAGGTGATTATCGTTATCTGGCAAAAACCTTACAGAAGATTGCGGTTCATTCCGGAGGCAGGAAACTTGCAGCACAACTTGCCGCAAAGTATAGGGCACAGTATCCGAGAAAGACAGCCATGATAGATGAGTTGAAGAAGTTTTGAATGGATCTCTGATTGAAAATAAAAAAGCTGATGTTACCAGACTGTTCGGGAAGAAATAGAAAGGATAAGGACGGTTCTCTGTTCCCTAATCTAAAGACTGAATGGGGGATAATATGGATAAAAAGAAGAAAAAACTGATCATTATAATAAGCTGTATTATCGTTCTCCTGATCGGTCTGGTTTTTTTCCTGAGCCGACCTAAACGGCTGATAAAGATAGAACGGGATGATTTACCTGTTACTGTATCCGTATACTCGGAATACAGCAATTTCGGATATAATTTTTCGTTTGGTATGATGGGAGACTACCGGTATGAGATCGTAGTCCGGGAAAAGGGATTATTCGGCGAAGAACTGTTGAGAGAACAATTTATATATGGGAATGACGGTGCCCCGATCCATGCCGGTGCGGTAAAGCCGGAACTGGAAGGAGATATGGTTATCATCACAATAAGCGGATGTGAAATGGATGACTTGATATTCAGGGTTTTTATTGACTAAAATCAGGAGAGGGAATTGATATGGGAAGAAATCATGAAGTTACGGAAAAGCAGCTGCTTTTAGACGAAAACGGCGAACTGTCAGAGCCCGGATGGTCCAGACATTTGGTGCAGGTATATGACAGAAATATGATAAAGGCTCCTAAGTGGAGGATCAAGGAGTGGGACTACTACCTGGTCATGGGGCAGGGCTTTGCCGGTGCATTCACCATATCCGATGACGGGTATATCGGTCTGCAGTCGGTATCTCTCTTAGAGTTCGGTGACGAGCCCCGTGAGCATACGGAGACGGTACTTAATGCGTTCCCGATGGGGAGGATCGGTCTTCCTTCGGATTCATCTCACGGTGTAACAAAATATCATGATAAACGTTTGCACATGAAGTTTGATGCCGGCGACGGGAAACGCAGGATTAGATGCAAATTTGACCGGTTTTGGAATGATAAGCCTTTTAAGTGTGATATCACGCTGCTCCAGCCGGACATGGAGTCCATGGTCATAGCTACACCCTGGGACAAAGAGCATGCATTTTATTACAATCAGAAGATAAACACCATGCGTGCAAGCGGTTATATGGAGTATGACGGCAAGAGATATGAGTTCGATCCGGCCACTGATTTTGGCACTCTTGACTGGGGACGCGGTGTATGGACATATGACAACACATGGCTCTGGGGCTCCGGAAATGCCGATATCGACGGCAAAAGCTTCGGTTTTAATATCGGTTACGGCTTCGGCAACACCGAGGCAGCGACTGAGAACGTGATATTCTACGAGGGCAAGGTACATAAGCTGGATGAAGTGGAATTCCATATCCCTGATAATATCATGGACAAATGGACATTTACCTCATCCGACGGCAGATTCGAGATGGAATTCGTGCCTGTGCTCGACCGTGCCGCATGCATCGACTTTAAGGTGCTCGTATCCGACCAGCATCAGGTATTCGGCAGGATGTCCGGAAAAGCGGTCCTCGATGACGGTACGGTCATCGAAGTGAAGGATATGATGTGCTTCGCAGAGAAGGTGCACAACAGGTACTAGGGAACAGGGGACGGTTCTCTGTTCCCTTTCAAGGGGGATAAAGGTATGAAGAAAGTAATGACAGCTTTAGCCAAGATGGTAGCGGTATTCGGGATTATGGCGGTGTCTTCCATGGCTCTGTACTTTGAGTATGTGAGGAAGAATGACTAGGTGATGTAGTGGGGAAGAAAAAGAAAAACAAAAAGGCAAAACTGAATAGCAATGCTACGGGACTGGTGCCTTTTACCGGATCTGAAAGTTCGAGGCGTGAAAGCTCGAGGCGTAGAGACTACAGTGCTCCGGTCTACTCCGATCAGGATGAAGAGTACGGCCGGTATGTTGACTATACCAACAGCAACCTTAATACGGACTTCAACGATATCAAGAACAGGCCACAAGGGTATTTTGCTCCGAGACCGATCTTAAACATGGACTTTTACAATGCTTACAGGGAGACCATGATTTTTCATAATGAGATCAAGGCATCAAGTAAAAAGCCGAATGAGATAGTGTATGCCGGGGATCCCAAGCGTCAGAAAAAGAGACAGACCGATATTGCAAAATACGGTAAGGCCTCGACTTTGAGCTTTATCAGCACGGTGCTTCCTTTCATGGTTGTACCCGCGTTTTCTCTGTTTATCCTTGTGCAGTTCCTGTTTGAGCTATCGACCGGGATAGAGTATTATTTCCCGGGCTTTATAAGGGGTGCGCTGATAATTATCGCGGAAGTGGTGCTCAATATCCTCGCATATAAGTTTTTAAAGAAGAGATACAGGAAAAAACAGCTGGCACTGCTCCAGGAGAACGACAATTATTATGCCCTGTGCAAGGACCTGACATTTGCCGAGTCCGACCGGATAAGTTACCGTTTCCCGACGAGGAAGATAGATTCGAGTTATCCCAGCTTGTACGCTGATATAGATAAAGAGTGGAAGGAGACTTCCCATAATTTTATCACCGACGAATCCTTCAGGCTTGCTCCGTTTAATTACAGTTTCGGGAAAAATTCGAAATACAGGTTCTTTGTGGAGATAAAATATGAGCCCTGTTTCCCGGATTATCCGGCGTTGCTGGGGTTAGAGCAAAATATGGAAAGATTATGCCTGATTTCTAAGGAAGACTTAAGTCCGGGCAAAAAATACAAGAATTACAAAATGCAGGTCAGGGATTACGTGTCCGGTTACTTAAAAGAAAGGATTCCCGCCTTGAAGGTGAAGGAAATAAACGTTGCTATAGGTTTGAGAAGCATGTTTGACTGGCCGTAATTTGCACTTTATTGTCTTTATGTAAATATATTTTTGTGATATAGTTGAACCATAATGAGGAAACTATGTTGTTTTTTGTTTTTAAAGACTGTGAGGTGCGTATATGAGAAAAATAACAAACATACTGAGTCTTCTTCTGATTATGGGTTATGTGATATTTTTGATAATCGGATGGGGGAGCTTCCCTGACGAGGTACCGTCACATTTTAATGCTGCCGGAGTGGCAGATGAATTTGGGACCAAATCTTCATTGTTGATCGAACCGGCAGTTATGCTTGGATTGTTCTTACTTTTGGCGATAGTTGAGTGCTTTCCCAATCTTTGGAGTTTACCGATCCAGGTATCTCAAGAGGATGCACCGGCAGTACTTAACATCTGCTATGCGCTATTTGGGATAGTCAAGATCACTATGATCCTGATCTGTGCATTTTCGGGATTTATGTGTATCTATGCCGGATTCCCTGTATGGCCGATGTATACGATGATTGGAATCACCCTGGTAGGAATAGGGGTATGTATTGTTAAGATTATGAAATACAGGTAAAAAAATAGGGAACTTTTATGAGAGTATGGCAAGTAAAAGTTCCCTAAAATATATTGACTTTTAGGGAACTTTTTGATAATATATGTGCAGGATAGTTCCCTAAAACGAGGTAAATTATGAGTAATATTGAACTGATACAATCGCTGATCAATGAGAAAGCTGAGGCGGAAGCACGGTTAAATCTTATACCGTATGACGGCTCGCCTGAAGTAAAAGAAAATAAGAGCGGAAAATATCTGTATATCCGAAAGAGGGTTGGGAGCAGACTGACATCCACGTATGTCGATGTATATTCGGATGAACTGTACCAGCTTTTGCTTCGTAATGCCAGGGAAGCCAGAGAATTAAAGAAAACGATAAGAAAAATTTCCAAAAGACTGGCTGAGCTGGGGTATACTTCTAATGAACTTCCTGCAGCGATCCTTTTGAATCTGGATTTTGCCAGAGCCAATATGAAATCCAGCATATACGATCAGGCGGTTTTGGAAGGTGTATCCACTACATTCCCGCAGACCGAGGATATCATAGAGAATGGTACAGTCAACGGGATGACTGCCACAGATGTACAGAAGGTGTTGAATCTCAAGCATGCCTGGGAGTTTATTCTGGATGAGGATGTTATGCAGGCTGAGAGTGATTATTATCTTTTATGTCATATCGCAAAGCTGATCAACGAGGGCTTTTATACGAATGGCGGCAGGGTCAGAAGTGTTCCGGTAAGGATAAGCGGATGCAGTTATACTCCGCCGATCCCTGTAGAAGGTGATGTGAAGGATGCTATAAGCGATATTCTTACTTCCCCAAAAGAGGATATTGATAAGGCAATAGATTTATGCCTGTATTCCATGAAGACGCAGGTTTTTATTGATGGTAATAAAAGAGCGGCAGTTATTTTGGCAAATCATTTTATGATATCACACGGCTTGGGACTTTTGATAGTACCGGAGAAGGAAGTACCGGCTTTTAAGAAATTGCTTGTAAAATATTATGAAACTGATGACAGTGCTGAGATCAGGGAGTTTTTGACGAAAAAATGTTGGAGGGCATATGAAAAAAATAAGTGACAAGAAATTATTTATCCTGGTAAGTGCCATTATTGTGGTTGTGGACTGCACAATCGATATTTTACTATTAAGAGCATTGTTTAAGGATACGGATTGTTAATAAACGAGGAGAACAGACCTGATATGAATATACAGATATTCGGTACCAAAAAGTGCAATGACACAAAGAAAGCCGAGCGTTTCTTTAAAGAACGCGGCATAAAGTACCAGTTTATAGATATGAAAGAAAAAGGCATAAGCAAAGGTGAATTCACATCTGTCGCTGCGGCCAACGGCGGGATAGAAGGTATGGTTGACTGGGACGGGAAAGAGCAGGATACCGTGACGCTCATAAAGTATCTGTCGGAAGAGGATAAGCTTGAAAAGATACTGGAAAATCCGTTGGTTATCAAAACTCCTGTGGTGAGAAACGGAAAGCTCTCTACTGTAGGATACAAGCCGGAGATCTGGAAGCAATGGCAGTAGGTGATTCCAAGGACTACAAAACAACAAAAGGAGTAAATAAGTGAGTTCAAACAATAACAATTCAGATAAAAACGGTTTATGGCTCGGCCTGATCATCCTGTTGGTATGCGTGGGCGGCTTTATCTGGTGGTATTTCTCGAATGAGGATGACCCGGACCGGCAGAAGCTGAGTTCATTTATCAATGAGGCTTTGCACGGTGATTCAGACAATATCCCCATTGATTCTGATGTGGATTTTGCAAACGGAGAATACGGGATCGAGCTGTCCGGAACATGTTATCATTATCAGCAATTATCCACAGGGGCGAAGCAGGTATATAAGTTCATATACAGGGGATGTAAAGATTTCCAGTCTCAGATACCGCTGTCTCCGGCTTCGGTAGATGACTGTGACAGGGCGATATATGCCTTCAGGCTTGACCATCCGGAATACTACTGGATGAGAGGGTCTTCGGTAACTGTTTCGTATGTAAACGATGAGGCCCGCAGTATTAATTGTGAGGTGCCTCGCGATGCGGTAGAGAAAATGAACCGCATAGAGAGTATAGCTGACGAGGTGCTAAAGGGCGCTCCGAAGGATGAATACGGGAAAGTGCAATACATCTACGAGTATATCATCAATAATACGGATTATGACATAAAGGACATGGATAACCCTGAAAACCAGCTGATATACAGGACCCTCGTCGATCATATGGCGGTGTGCGGAGGATATGCCAATACGTTTTTGTACCTCTGCGACAGGGCTGGGATATATAGCGGATATGTATCGGGTGAAGTAGAAGGCAGAGGCCCTCATGCATGGAATTTCGTAAAGATATTCGGGAAATATTATTGGGTCGATGTGACCTGGGGAGATCCCGTGTTTGAAGGAAGCCTTCATTCCGGCAGCAGTAGTGTGACGGATACGATGAGCTATGATTATTTCTGTGTGTCTGACGACGAGATACTGCCGGGCAGAACCCTTTCAAGTTCCCCGTCATATTCTTCATATCAGCCGTATATGAACTTTACATACCCTGCATGCACGGATGATTCCTGTAATTACTATAAGCGTGAGGGATGTTATTTTAAGGGCTATACCCGGATGGTAATATCCGATTATATCATGACGCAGGTAGGGATGCTCGGGAACAGGACAGTGACACTGAAGTTTGATACGAAAGAGGCATATGAGCTGGCGAAGGCGGATATCTTTGCTTCGGATGATTTTATAAACGGGATTGCCGCTGACTTAAGAAAGGACTACGGTGTAGAGATCACGCAGCAGTATGCGCGTATGTCCGATGAGGCCCGAAGGCTGGAGATCGAGTTCTCATAATGGGAAGGAGTAATATAAATATGGGGAAAACAGCGATAGTTACCGGTGCCAATTCCGGAATGGGGATGGCTACCGTAAAAGCTTTAAGTGATATGGGGATGACCGTGATCATGCTCTGCCGCAGCGAGGAGCGCGGAAGAAAAGCATACGATAAGCTGATGGAGGAAAACAGTGAGCGCAAGCTGGACCTTATGCTCTGCGACCTAGGGGACCTTGCATCTATCAGGGATTTTATAAGTCTCGTGAAGGAAAAGTATGAAAAGATAGATGTCCTGGTAAATAATGCCGGGTTTATATCTTTAGACAGGCAGGAGACTAAGGACGGATTTGAGCGCCAGTTCGGAGTAAACCACATCGGACACTTTATGCTGACTACAGGGATTCTCGAAATGATGGGTACGGGTGCGAGGATAGTAAATGTGGCTTCAGGTGCCCACAAGACGGGCAAGATCCATTTTGATGATATCAATCTTAAAAAAGGGTTTAACGTGATAAAGGCGTATTCCCAGAGTAAGCTTGCCAATGTGCTTTTTACCAGAGAGCTTTCAAGACGCCTTATGGACAAGGGTATTACCGTTAACTGCTGTCATCCGGGAGCCGTAGCTACCAATATCGGCATAGACAGGGATACCGGATTCGGAAAAAAAGTCACCGGTATGTTAAAGCCCGTTTTCCAGACTCCGGAGCAGGGGGCGGCAACCGCCATATATCTTGCGACAAGTGATGAGGTAAGAAATATTACAGGCGGATATTTTTATAAATGTAAACCCGTAAAATCCTCTAAGCAGTCCAAGAGCAGGAGCCTGGCAGCGAAACTGTACAGGTATACGGAAAAGCTTATAGAGGAAAAGGGATTTACCGGTCCCGTAGTTATCCCAAAGAGAGTAATAAATATGAGAAAGGCATGGGCCGAGAGCGATGCAAAGAGGGATGCGGGACTAACGGAGCCTGAAGGGATAGAAAAGATAAAGGATATCCCCTACGGTCCTTACGGCAAATGGAACCTGATGGATCTGTACAAGCCGGCAGATAAGGAAGAGAAGCTTCCTGTGGTAGTGAGCATCCACGGCGGCGGATATTTTTACGGGGATAAGGAGCTTTACCGGTTCTACACCATGCATCTCGCTGAGTACGGGTTTGCGGTGATCAATTTTAATTACCGTTTATCTCCCGAGAATAAGTTTCCGGCTCCACTAGAAGATACTCTCGCAATATTTAACTGGATATCAAGGTATGCGGATAAATACGGTCTGGATAAGTCGCAGGTGTTTATGGTGGGAGATTCCGCTGGTGCACAGCTGGTGAGCCAGTTCGCATGTATATGCTCAAATGAGGACTATGCAAAAGAATTCGGATTTAAGGTACCTCAGGATGTAGAGCTTAAGGGCGTATCCCTGGCCTGCGGCATGTACAGGACGAGGGACAGGATAAGAGAAGAAAACAACGAGATGATGATGGATTATTACGGTTCTAAAGACCTTGTGGACGATCCGAGGACAGAGGTCTTGGAAAATATCACATCCGCATATCCTCCCGCATATGTATTCTCGGCTGAGAACGACTTCTTAAGGGATGAATGTCAGCCCATGGCTGAATACCTTACATCAAAGGGCATCCGTGCAGAGTATAAGATATACGGTACCAAAGAGGATAAGGATATCGCACATGTTTTCCACTGCAATATGCGCCTGCCCGAGGGCGAGCGTGCCAATAAGGACCAGACCGATTTCTTTAAATCGATCACAGGGACGGTTCTCTGATCGATCATGAAACATTTTAGGAGAATAAATACTATGACAGATTACGGATTAATGGCCGAACAGGCTTTAGGCTTTGCCGAAGGCTGCACCTGGGATATCACGCTGTATGCAAATATCTCGGCACTTATATTTGATACGCTGGAAGACTTAAACTGGGCAGGATTTTATCTGATGCGTGACGGCGAGCTGGTGCTCGGACCGTTCCAGGGCAAAACTGCATGCATGAGGATCCCGGTAGGAAAAGGGGTCTGCGGGACGGCGGTAAAGGAGGACAGGGTTTTGCGGGTGGATGATGTGCATCTGTTTAAAGGGCATATCGCATGTGACAGTGCATCTAATTCGGAGATAGTCTTGCCTTTGCACCTTGATGGGCGGATCATAGGTGTGCTTGATATAGACAGTCCCGTAAGATCCAGATTCAGCGTTAAGGATGAAGAGGGATTGAGGAAGATAACAGGAGTGATTGAGGAGTGCCTTAAAAACGGGCTTAAAAACAGAGAATAAGGTCAGCCTGCACTTAAAATGACAGGTATAAGGTGAGGGAGAAGGTATGGATACCGGAAAATATGAGGAGCAGCTGCATGAACTGCGCAGTTTTTACATGTGTCACGGTTTTTCGGAAGACGCATTTATGACTTCGGAGAATATGGATGTATTTGTGGAGACTTCCGTTGACGCATACAGGAATTATCCGATGTTTCTATATGTATTTAACGGGAAATATGATGAAGAGACCCTGGCACGGATGTTCAGGGTTGATTATACCAGCAGGCTGAAAAAAATGCTTGGTATCAAGACCGAGGGCGGTGAGTCTCTGATCCTGATCGGACCACCCACACCGAAGAGGACGGGACTTAAGGAATACATAAAAGCGGCTGATATGCACTCGCTTCTGCTTTTGCTGAACCCCTCGACATACAGGCAGGAGGCATTTGAAAAATATGCCATGAAAATGCGTAAGCCCTATCTTGATGATAAAACCTGGTATGTTTATATCTTCGGTACCAGAAAAGCCCTTCAGAGACAGGGTTACGGAAAAAAATTGATGAAAGTGCTCATTGCTTTTGCGGATGAGAACGGATACAATCTTTGCTTAGAGACCAATGCCTCGGAAAATGTCCCGATGTATGAAAGATTCGGCTTTCGCCTCATGGACACTTCCGTGTTTAAAAGAAGGCTTTGGCATTATGTGATGGTATATGATGGGAAGGAGGTAAATCCCGGATGAGAAAAAGTAAAAGAGGGATCGCGGTATTACTTGTATTTCTTCTATGCTTCGGGTTCCCGTATTTAGGGAATGAACTTGCTAAGGCGGCGACTGTGCTTACCGAAAGCAGGGAAGGCAGAGACGGTGAATATACATACTCGTTGTGGAAGGACTACGGTAATACGAGCATGACCGTGAACGGAGACGGCAAATTCGAGTGCTCCTGGAAGGATATCGGAAATGCGCTTTTCCGTGAGGGTGTTAAGTTCGACTGTACGAAAAAATATCAGCGGATCGGTAATATCACCGTGGAGTACGGAGTGGACTATCATCCCGACGGAAATTCATATATGTGTGTGTACGGATGGACCAGGGATCCGCTGGTGGAATACTACATCGTAGACAGCTGGGGAAGCTGGCGTCCGCCCGGAGCTACAGCAAAGGGTACCATCGAAGTGGATGGCGGCACTTATGAGATATATGAGACCACCCGTGTCGATCAGCCCTCCATCGACGGAAATACCACGTTTGAGCAGTACTGGAGCGTGCGTACTTCTAAGCGTACGAGCGGTACCATCTCCGTGACGGAGCATTTTAAGGCTTGGGAAAAGCTCGGGATGCAGATGGGCAACCTTTACGAGGCGTGCCTTACAATAGAGGGTTATCAGAGCAACGGCTCGGCAGAGGTATACTTGAATAAAGTGACTGTCGGCGATACCGGAAAAAACGGTGGAAACGGCGGTAATGGCAACAACGGTGGCAGCGGGAATAACGGTGGTTCCAACAATGGTGGCAGTGGAAGCAATGGAGGCACCAACACCGTCACTAGTGGTACCAAGTTTGAATGCGAGTCCATGACTTTAAGCGGTCCTTATGCAGGTAATACCTGGTCGCCTTTTAGCGGTGCGGCACTCTATGCAAACGATGACACCGCATCTGTCACTGTGAATCTTTCCAAGGGACTCCATGACTTCACCCTCCGCGGTGCATCGGACGGGTCGAACAAGGCCAAGGTAGACCTTGTGATAGGGAATGAGACCAAGGGTACATTTACATTCTCCGGTACAAGTGCCACGGATAAAACCATTAAAAATGTAGTTGTAGCAGCCGGCAGCCAGACTGTAAAGCTGGTGGTTACCGCAGATGACGGAACATGGGATGCATTCCTTGACAGTCTGACCATATCGGACAGCGCCATAACTGCTAAAAAGCCTAAGTGCTCGGCTAAGCTCACGTCCGGTAAGACCGGTGTAAAGATCACGACTGCAAAGGCTGATTATGCGGACGGCTTCTATATCTATATGAAAAAGACCGGTGAAAAGAAATACCACAAGGTAAAAAAAATTACGAAAAACGGGACCGCGAAGAGAAGCTATACGGTCAAAAACCTTGAATCGGGCACGTATTACTTTAAGGTAAAGGCATATACAAAAGTTAATGGCAAAACTTACACCGGTAAGTACAGTAAGACCGTAACGGTAGTAGTACCATAATCAATCAGAGGGACGGTTCTCTGATTGAAAAACAGAATTAAAAACAGACAGGATAAATGAAGATATGAAATACAAGTATTGCCTTCTGGATCTGGACGGGACTCTGACAGATCCGGGCATAGGTATCACAAACTCCGTTATGTATTCACTTAAGAAGTTCGGTATCGAAGTGGCGGACAGGAGTGAATTATACAGCTTTATAGGACCGCCTTTGCCGGATTCTTTTAAGCGGGTATTCGGATTCAGTGAGGAACAGGCGGATAAGGCGGTCACATATTACCGCGAGTATTTCCGCGATAAGGGTATATTTGAAAATGTGGTATATCCCGGGATCCCGGAAGCGCTTGAGCAGCTTAAGAGTAAAGGTGTGATAGTAGCGCTTGCGACCTCAAAGCCGTATGAGTTTTCCGTGAGGATACTGGATCATTTTGACTTAATGAAGTACTTTGACTATGTCGGTGCGGCGACTATGGACGGACGTATATCCAGGAAAACCGATGTGATCGCGCATCTGCTCGAGGAGATCGGGGACGTGGATAAGAGCACGGTCCTGATGGTAGGTGACCGTAACCAGGATATAGACGGAGCAAAGGCTAACGAACTGCATAGCGCGGGTGTCTTATGGGGATACGGCAGCCGCGAAGAGCTGGCGGGCGCCGGGGCAGATTTTATTATAGAAAATCCGGACGAGCTGGCGGAGCTTTTCTGACCTGGCAGCAGGCAGATTTATCAATCATAGGTTGATCACAGGGATGGTTCTCTGATTGAAATTGGGGGTGAAGCACAGATGAAAAGTTCGGTCAGGAACAGGGCGATCTTTATATATGTCGTATTAGCTGTATATACCGCATATGCTACGGTTCTTTACGGAACGGGATTTGTGTCTGCACTTATAGGACTGCTGGAGATAAAACCTGTCAGTGAAGTCGGGGATTTTCAAGTATGCGGTTCCATAATAGGTCCGCCATTAATGATATTTACTATGGTCATGACGGCAATAACACTGACTGTCCTCATCGGAGCGGCAGTCATGACAGGTAAGGAACTGAAGAGAGTCTTAAAAGAAGACACATACAAACGATATCTCCAGTTATCAGGGTCAGAATTAATAGAACTGGTACTCTGTATCATAGCATTTCTGCTTAACATAAACCTCGTATATGAGCTGAACAGATTTTTGAAGAAGCTGGTTGATAAAACAATGAATATATGTTTGGGAGTATTCGGTATTTTGTTATTACTCACACTGTTGAATCTGGTATTTTCAATTTACGGGAAAAATAAATGGGAGGATGATAATGGAAACACGTTTACAGGAGAAATGTGACCTGTTTATAAAAAACCGGGAAGCAATAAACAGGAAGTTCCCTTTTGAGAAGAGTCTCATGAAAGCGGCTGCGGCTCTTATATTTACCGGAGTAGGAAAAGAAGCGGATGTGGAAAGGCTGGGTGAGTGCAGAAAGCTCCTGGCAAAAAGAAAAGGTGCATTCTCTACATTCAGAGCAGTGGTAGAGCTTCCGCTGCTTACAAGGATGGCACTGTCGGAAGATCCGGAGCAGTGTCTCGAAGATGTGATAGCTGTGAATAAGAAGCTCCAAAAAGGAAAAATCTTTGATAACGCTTATATCATCCTCGCAGCAATCCTCATCTGTGACCAGGGAAAAAACGACCGTGTTGATGAGGTGATAGAAAAATATAACGAGCTATTCAAGCGTATGGATAAGAAGCATCCGTTCCTTACCTCGGATGAGGATCTGTCCTATGCGGCACTTATGGCTCTGTCCGACAGGGATACAGACCTCATCTTAAAAGATATGGAGGAGTGCTACCTATACCTAAAGAAAACCTGCAAGTTAGGTGCAAGCTCCAATGCGCTGCAGGGAATAAGTGAATTGTTTGCGATGACGGACGGAAATCATCAGGAAAAATGTGAAAGGATAGCCGCTCTCTACAAACTGCTTAAGGAGAAAAAGGCGGAAGTAAGCGACGGTACGGAATTTACTTCTTTCGGACCGCTGGCTGAGACAGATGCGGCAGGGGAAGTACTGGCTGATGAGATAGTTGAAGCCGACGCTTATTTAGAAGAGAACAAGGTTTTCAGTTCCTCTTCCGATAAAAAGACCAGACTGATGATAGCAGCCATTCTTGTGTCACAAAGCTACGGTATAGTTTCACCTGCTGCCGGCAACACATTTATCACCGGTTCCCTTGAGCTCATCAAGGCCGGACAGACCGCATTAATGGTGAACATTATCCTGAATGTGGCACCTTCCATGCTTAGCAGCTGCTCTAAAAAAGAAGAGGAACCTGCCACAGAATGATTGATAGAGGTTGATCAAATGAAAAAAAAGAAGCTGGTGTTTGCCTCTGACTCGTTTAAAGGATCTTTATCGAGCTATGATACTATCGAATTGCTTACTTCCGCTGCAAAAGAAGTATTCGGGGATGTGGACTGTGTCGGCATACCTGTGGCTGACGGCGGGGAAGGTACTGTGGATGCATTGATCGCTGCGACCGGCGGGAGCAGGATATATGCGGATGTACATGATCCGCTGATGGGGAAAATAACTGCATATTTCGGAAAACTGGATGATAAAAAAGCCGTGCTAGAGATGGCTGCGGCTTCAGGACTTACATTGCTGCCAATAGAAAAACGGAATCCTTTACTTACCACCACCTTCGGTACGGGCGAACTGATAAAGGTGGCTTTGGATCAGGGGTTTACAGATCTGTATGTGTCTATCGGCGGAAGCGCCACCAATGACGGCGGCATGGGATGCGCCAGGGCTTTGGGCATAAAGTTTTCAGATACTTGCGGAAACGAGCTTGAAGGCAGGGGACAGGACCTGGAAAAAGTAGCCTATATTGATGTATCCGGGCTTGATGTGCGTATAAAAAAGTGCAATACCACAGTGCTTTGCGATGTAAATAATCCACTCTGCGGAGAAAACGGAGCCACATATGTTTTTTCGGCACAGAAAGGTGCCGATAAGGAAATGCGGGAAAAGCTTGAAAAAGGCATGATAAATTACCGGAACGTGATAAGGAGACAGTTCGGGACCGATCCCGACAGTATCGCCGGCGGAGGGGCAGCAGGTGGCTTAGGGACCATGCTCAAGGTCTTCTTAGGCGGAGAAATGAGGCCGGGGATAGATACGGTACTTGACCTTACAGGCTTTGACAGCATTATCAAAGATGCCGATCTAGTAGTCACAGGTGAAGGCTGCACCGATCTGCAGAGCTGTTACGGGAAAGCGATATGCGGCATAGGTGAAAGAGCAAAAAAAGCGGGAGTACCTGCCATAGCTCTAAGCGGTTCATTAGGACCGGGAGCCGAAGAGATATATAAGCACGGCATTTGTTCCCTGGTAACTACATCGGATACGTCTATGACTATAGAGTACGCAATGCTCCATGCACGGGAGCTGTATCACAGGGCAGCAGTGAAAATGTTTAAGATATCAAGCGGGAATTCTCGACAATTCAATTACCGAGATGAAAGCGTTTTCTCTTGACATCCGAACATATGTTTGCTATAATAAGAGTATGAATAAAGCTATCAAATACAGAGCTTAAATGCATTTTTTAATTCCAGTCTGCAATAGTAAATTCTAGAGTTATCGATGTTACTCTTGCACATATATTTACCTTATTGATATTCATGCATTGATCTCTGTATAATTGTTAAGCAGATGATTGCCTGCCTGTGCAGATTGGAGACATATGATGAATAAAGGCAATCAGAAACACTTAACATTTGATCAGCGTATAGAGATTGAAAAGGGATTAGCCGAGAATAAATCTTTTGCTGAAATAGCAAGATCTATTGGCAAGGATCCTTCCACAATCTCAAAAGAAGTACGCTTACATGCTCAGGT